>CXWJ01001141.1_pt1 | contig 62553 bp, 51 predicted proteins | sample 590841 | NCBI WGS metagenome assembly CXWJ01 (sample SAMEA3498367, study PRJEB10139) | wastewater metagenome | biome: wastewater treatment plant; material: activated sludge | place: Austria | collected 2015-01-21 | reverse complement strand
CAATGAACTAAGGTCGAAACTTTATGACGCCTTGAAGGCTAAAACTTTATGGCGCACGTCAAACCTTACAGGTCTACGACGTTGATAACCAAATGAAAAGATTTGCAAACCCCTGATTCGCATAGCTCATGTTAAAATTGGCATAAGAAAGAAAAAAACGCGGGTTTGCCCGGCACCACCGAACAAACCCGCGCAAGGTATTTTCAAAATAAACTGTTACTTAATGACGTGCACCTCTTCCACCTGCAGTACCTCCTTGTCCGGCGTAGTGCCGTGGTGTACGAATGCCACGACGCTGCAATGTTTTTCATGCCAATCGGCGGGAATGGTGAAACTATACGTCTTGGTGACGGCGGCAGTAGAAGTGAGCGATTCTTCCAGCACGTCGCCGGTCGGCTGGCTCAGCACATCGCGCAACACGTGGCGGTGGATATAGTCTGGAATTTTCTCCAGGCCCTTTTTCTGGTAGTCTACAATACTGTCCTGGGTGATCAGGACGGTCAGCCGATGTTCGCCATAGAGCGTCGTTTTCGGTGCGATGGTCACGTCGATGTCGAGTTTGCGGCTTACCATATCAAATTCAGAATTCAGGAACAGCCCTACAACGGGCGGTTTAGCCAATTCTTCGCTGATGATGCCCGACCAGATAGCACGCGGCAGGAAAGGCTGCGTTTCCGGCGGCACAACGCTGCGATTGATGGCGGCAGTGGGATAAAATGACGCCGTGCCGATGAAATTCGCCAATGCGGTGCCGTCGGCGGTGCGGAAGTCGTATTTGTTTTCCGGGTATGGAGCGTCGTAGCCCGGCGCGGCGTGGATACTGACAATGACAAGATTATCGCCAAGTTGGTCGCTCAGGGCAACGAGTGTGGCCGTGCCGTCGGGGCAATTGGGACAACGCACGCCGGTGAGTTCTTCGGCCAGCACTTTGCGGTCGCCGACGCTGAGTTCGGGAATGGTGACGGGCACTTCTTTGCAGGCTTGCAGCGCTGCGGCAGCGAGGAGCGGAAGGAATAGTTTGTGTTTCATGCGCAATTGTTTGATATTGAAGGTAGAGGGTAGAGGGTGGAGGGTAGAAGGTAGAGGGTCATATTGCGCCCTCTACCTTCTGCCCTCCACCCTCTACCTTTAAAACGATGAACTGATATTCAACTTGACGCCGCTAAAAGTAGGCTCGTAGCGGCAAATGCCTCCGGCGCAGTTGATGCCTTCCACCTGCTTGACGTAAGAAAGTGAAAAACGGTTGGCGCGATGGGTGTAAACGACGCCGACGGTAGGGTAATGAAGGCCGTCGTATTTCGTTTGGTCGGCCGTGAATTCTCCGCCGCTGTCGTGTTTGATTTTATACATATCCGACACGTAGATCAGCCAATGCGGCGCCCAGCCCCATTCGGCCAGCAAGTTTATCCAAGAACCGAACTCGTCGTCGGTCAAAAGGTATTGCGCCTCGATGCGCAGCGATTTTTTTGGTGAAAACTTATACAAAAATTCCGTGTACGGCGTGAATGCGTCCACGTAGCCGCGGTCGCCGGTGCCCACCCACGGAAGAATGTCGTTGGGGTCTGCGGGGTCGTCTTTGAACTGATAAACGCTGATATTGTATTTCAAAAATTGCAAGCCCAGCAGCGCCTGCCATTTACGGTCTTTTTTATAGGAGAATTCAGTGGCAATCTCGCGGTAGAGTTCCACCTCGTCGAGGTTGTAAATATCGGTAATGTTGAGGCCAAGCGATATTTTTTTGTTGAGCGCGTAACGCACGTCGAGTTGGAGGCCTTGCTCGCCGAGTTCCTGCGTGTTGGGTGCAAAACGGGCAGGCAGGCGGTATGTGTTTTGCCGGGCAATGGGTGGCAAATAGTTGATCTGTCCCTGAACGCCTGTTTGGAAAGGGTCGGTGCGGAAACGGAAATCTTTGGTGTATTTGCCTTCGAGCGTGATGCCGAGCCCTTTTTTCGCAAAAGCCAGACTGGAGTAAATCAAATAGCCGTCGGTGTTCACCAACTTGCCGGTCGTGCCGTTTACCTGGGTTTCAAATTCATTGAAAATCACGTCTTCAGTCTTGTATGCGCCTTCGACGTACCACGAAAAATCACCCACTGTGAGGGTGTTGTACGCCGTCATGGCGTAAGTGTTGTATTGTGCGCCGATGCTGTCCTGCGGAGCGTAGGAGGCAATTTCGTTCACGATGCGGTTCATCGTTTCGTCGTCGAAAGTGCGCACCACGACGCCCGCGCCGGGCGCGAATGTCAGGGAGCCGGCAGAATCGGGCTTGATGAAACCGTCTATCGCGCCGCCGTGAATGACGGAGCCATAAGTGTCGAATTGGCGTTTTTGCCGTCCGGTGAAGGCCCTGACTTTCCAGTTTTCATTAAATTCATAACCCACTTTCGCACCGAACAGGGCATTGTCGATCATCAATGCCCGCTCTTCGTAGGCGCGAAAAATGAGCCCAGCGCCGATTTGGTCGTACAAATAGCCGCCGGAGAGGTCGAATTTGTCCACCTTTTTGTGCACGTACCACCGCCCGATGCCTTCGTCGGTATAGGATCCGGTGGGATTCAGGAGGTTGGAGTTATTGAAAAGGTCGAAGCGGACACCTATGTCGAATCCCCAGTTGTTGTAGTTGAGTGCGAGCCAGTTTTCAGCGCCGAATTTCTGGTGGTCGTATTGCGGCGTCCCCGAAGCACCGATAGCAGAGTCACGGATAAAAAAATTGCCGTTCGTTTGCAGGTTGCCGGTGATGCGGGCGGTGTTCTGGGCATTTAGACCCGTGAGTATGAGAATAAAAAGGGTAGTCAGTAAAAGTTGCTTCATGCGCGGTGGTTCCAAAATATGATGTGGCAAAGGTAGCACCCGCCGAATCTCTCTCATAAATAGTTGCAGAAAATGATCGCAGACGGACATATTAAGAGTCATTTAGGGGACATTAAGAGTCATTTTCTGAATGTCGAATGCCGATTACATGATTGTCGAAATACGAATGGCCCGCGCGGCACATCGTCAATCGGCATTCATGAAACCGGCATTCGGCATTCAAAAATGACCCACGGTTCCTACCTTCTTCCCCCAAAAATATTGCCGAGGATTCCCCCCAGCCCGCCGCCGCCTTGCTGGTTGCCACCGCCGAGCACACCGCCCAACACGCTGCCGAGCAAATCGCCCATGCCGCTTTGTTGCGCACCGCTTTGCGCCGATCCCATGAGAACGCCGGCGAGATCGCTAATGTCGAACCCGCCCTGATTTTTGGCACGTCCGAGCACACCCATGACGATGGGCGCCAGCACGGGCAGCAGTTTCATCACCTGGCCCATGTTCAGGCCCGACGACTGGCTGACCTGTTGGGCTACCGCCTCCTGCTGGCCGCCCAGCACGTGGTTGAGGATGCCGAGGCCGTTGGAAGCGCCGGCGCCCTGGCCACCGCTTTGCAACAACCCTCCAACCAGGCCCGGCAGGTCGTCCAGCACGCTGCCGTCGTGGTTTCTGTCGAGCGCGCCGAGCAGCGAAGAGAGGCCGCCTTCGGATGCAGCATTGTTGGCCATGCCGCCGAGCAGTGAAGCAAAAATACCGTTGGCTGCCGTAGCGGTTTGCTGAGGATCGGCGCCGATTTGTTCGCTCAACTGACCGAGTAAATTGTCGTCGAGTTGACCTTGTAGCATTTGCATTAAATCCATAGTCTGAGAATGTTTATTGAGTAAAATAAAAAAAGTCGGGAGGTGTCGTCAATTAAGACCAGGTCAAAAGTAGTGTCTTGTCCGCTTTTGCATCGTCCAAAGCGGCATAAAATTGGCTTCAGGCATTTTTTTTTTCATGGTGCGTTGCATTTTGGAAAAAATACGGATTTTTACGCTGTTAGCCATCCAACAAAGACTCGTCAAGTGGCGTTCACATGAACACCGAAACCGCTCGCATGGATTATCGCGCTGCCAAATTATTTATTCTTTCCAAACTCCGGGATGAGCTGTCCGACAAGCTCTATTACCACGGATTGCATCACACGTTGGACGTGCTGAAAATGGCGACGGAGATTTCCAACAGCGAAGGCGTCATCGGACGCGACCTGATCCTGGTAAAAACAGCGGCTTTGTTTCACGATGCGGGTTTTGTCAAAGACAAACACGCCGGGCACGAACACGAAGGCTGCCTGATCGTCCAGAATGCCCTGCCGGGATTCGGCTACGCGGCACAGGATATTAAAACGATCTGCGGAATGATCATGGCCACCAAAATCCCGCAATCACCCACCAATTTGCTCGAACAAATCATCTGCGACGCCGACCTCGACTACCTGGGGCGCAATGATTTTTATCGCATCGGCGATTCGTTGTTTGAAGAGTTGAAAGAATACCATCTCATTCACGACGAGCAGGACTGGAATCGCCTTCAAGTCAGTTTTCTTACCGGACACAGATTCCACACCCGCACCAACAATCTGCTGCGCGAGCCGGTGAAACAGCAATACCTGGAAGAGTTGAAAGGATTGGTGGCAACGTATTGATCCCGCCGGAGATGATTGGGTACAGTTTTTGCTATAAACGCGCTTTCCTCCCTCATTAAAACAAGGGTTTACATTTATTAAAGAAATTCTACTTTTGTGGAGTTTCCGCTAATCCGTCCGCAGTCTTTTAATCCCGCCTTTTCTCACTCGAGCATGAAAAAGTTTCCAACAGGAAACCGTTTCAATTATTTCCCTCTCTCCATTCCGATTTTAAGCCGCTTCACAATGGTATTCCGTGCGTCGTATGCGCCTGGGAAAGCATTTGTTATTTATGTCCCAAATCCAGTTGATAACAGATATAAATCTATCAACAAACTACACTTAGCTCATGCGAGATTTGGTTGAACTCGTTGGTTTACTGGAGAAAACAAAATTGAAGGGAAACGGTGTGATGAAATGGATTGTCGAACCTGATTCCAAAATGGAGCAGTTGTTCGATGCCCTTACACTGAAAGATATTCAATCGGACGAAGACGCCGTGAAAATATTCGGCAACGGCCAGGCGGGCGCCGCTACCCTGGCCACCGTAAAAAGTAAGTTGAAAGAACGGCTCCTCGACTCGTTTTTTCTGCTGCACTTCAAAGAAGCCAGTTTTTCAAGCCGCCAGAAAGCATTCTTCGAATGTTATAAAAAATGGGCGACCGTCATGACTTTGCTCAGCCGCAACGCCAAAACGATCGGCATCGAACAATTGGAGCGGCTGCTGCGACATACCACACATTTTGAGTTTACCGAACTGACGCTCGATATTCTGCGGGTTTTGCGTCTCCAATACAGCGTTGTAGACGGGGATGTAAAGAAATACGAGACGGTGCGCGCGCAGTATGCGCAATACGAGCAGATCTGGATGATGGAGAACAAGGCCGAGCAGCACTACTCCGAGCTGATGATCCAGTTTACCAACAGTAAGTCGACCCAACTGGAGGTAGTGGAGCAGGCGAAAGTTTACTACGCCGAGTTAGCGCCGTTCATGGCTGAGTGCTCGTCGTTCAAACTGCACCTGTTCGGGCGCCTGGTGGAAATGATGATCTATAACGGCGAGAACGATTACGTCAACACCGCCCGTTTGTGCGAGGATGCCATCCGTTTTTTCGATCAAAAAGAATTCGACAGCGGCCTTCCCTTACAGGTGTTTTATTACAACCTGATTGTTTGCTATTTGCAATTGCGCGAGTTCGAAAAAGGCCAGTCGGTCATCAATCGCTGCAGTTATTACTTCGAAGAGGGCTCCTTCAACTGGTTCAAACTCCAGGAACTCTTTTTCCTGCTTGCCCTGCACAGCGGGCGCTATGAGGAAGCATACTGGCTCTACGAAAAAGTGGTGAACTACCCGCGTTTTGAGGAAAAAGCCGTTCAGATCACCGAGATGTGGAAAATATACCAGGCTTATCTCTATTTCCTTATCAAAATAGGGAAAATCCCGCCCGGCATCGTTTCGGCAAAAAACTCCAAATTCAAGATCACCCGTTTTCTCAACGAAATCCCGCTTTTTTCCAAAGACAAACGCGGGATGAACATCTCCATCCTGATCGTACAAATTCTACACTCGCTCGCCGACAAAAATTACGACCAGACTGCCGACCGCATCGAAGGCATCGAAAAGTATTGCAGCCGCTACCTGCGCGACAACGACACCTACCGCAGCAATTGCTTTATCAAAATGTTGCTGCAAATCCCGCTCGCATCCTTTCACCGCGAAGCCGTGGCGCGCAAAACGGAGCGTTATTACAAAATGCTTTCCGCCGTACCCTTAGAAGCAGCGCGGCAGGCGCATGAAGTGGAAATCATCCCCTATGAAACCTTGTGGGAGATCACCGTCGCGGCGCTCGATCTGAAGATACATAAAGTGAAAAAAGAAAATTGACGTTGGATTATTGGACGTGGGACATTTGACTATTGAACGTGGGACATTTGACTTTTTGACTGCCTGATGTTACATGATTTTGTTTTTGTCCAACGTCCAATAATCCAATAGTCCAACATCAAATCTCTCAGCCTGCCCGGATTCGTCTCATGACGAATCCGGGCAGGCTTTTTTTATGCCTTTTTGCCGGCCAATACCGCCTCCTGTCGGCCAGGCGACAGTGTCCAGGGAGCTGCGAAATGACCGTTTCAGGTCGCATTAAGGGCGATCTCGTTTTTTACAAAGAATTGGTAATCAATAACTAAGATCGAAATAGTTCAAAATATCCGGAAAAACCGCCGGACTTATGAAGGCGTGTCACTGTCCTAAGACAGGGCTGTGCCCGGGCTGACCTTTGACCTATCAAAAGGAACAAAAAAAAGCTCGACGCAGACATGAAAAAGAACATCTACACTTCGGCAAATATCACCGGTCTCGACCTGATCGGAGCATAAGTTAAGGTAATTAAAAGTAATTAGGAGTAATTACTCCAATTACCCCAATTACCCCAATTACCCCAATTACTCCCACACTACGAATCAATCAACTCATCATAACACGCTTCGCTTTTTTAATATGGAACGTACCATGAGTGCACCGGCATATGCTGCTGTCAAACGGCATGATCGCCTGAAATCCACGCTGTTGTTCGGACAGGTGGGAACAAAAACACCCAAATCGCTGAGTTGCGACGTGGTGTTTGGGTCGCCCAACCTCGGCTGTCGGGGTACCGGCATCTGCAAACTCAATGCGAACGACGGCGTGAGAGCCGCCAACGTTCAGCAAAGTTGCAGAAATGCTGCGGCATTGTTCGTCAGCCACGATGATGGCGCTGCTGCGGCACTGTTGCTGCCCCGTGAATTCCTGTGTGTCAACATTCTGCGCAATCATTTCCGCAATGGGTTATTGCGCATGGAATCGCCATGCAGGATTCCGGTCAGCATCGTCACTGCGTTGGATTTGAAGTTCAGCAGCCTTGCCCCGGGTATCTACCCGGTGGAGCAACTCGACGGTTACTTCCGGATCGACTTCCGTAAACCTTAATCCGCTTCCACGAGGGGGCGACTTACCTAAGCGAGCCGGTTGTCTCCTCGTTTCAATTTCAGACCATTAAAAACAATCAATATACGCCCAATCCCCCATCCCTGATCCCCAATTGACCAATAATCCGACTCCCCGAACTTCTCCGGCCTTCCTTCGGCGGCGGAAGAAGTTGATTTTCAACATTCTTCTAACTCATTTAAAGTTCGTACAACATGAAAGGAACTACCAAATGCGGAGGCGCGCTGTCGTTTCTCCCGTTGCTTTTCCTGCTGGGTTGCCTGTTTTTGAACGCGACCTCTGCGCTGGCGCAAACGCCGCAAACCGAGACCCAAACCTATAACTGGAAAACCGTGGACGAAGCGAGGGGCCTCCTTGTCAACCACGTCCAACAACTCAACCAACAGATGCCAGGCTACACGCCCGGCACACCCATCTACGACAATGCTTTGCGCCGGATAGCCTATTACAAAGCCATTGTTTATGAAATAGACAGGGGAGAAACATTGCCAAAATCACTCGAAAATGCCTTGCCCGCTGCTGCCACGCTCGGCTACACCAAAGAAGCTTCTTTCACCTCTAAAGTCGTATTGCGGGCACTGCAGGAAGAAGCGCGTGTCATGCTGGTCAATTGAGAATAGTGCACGAATAAAACCCATCCAGACCATCCGATGCTGTTCGACCGAGAGCGGCGTCGACAAACGTGTTCATTTATCCTTTGAATTTCCCAATTCAATAATTGCTTCATGAAAAAGATAAATTTTCTTTTCCCGGTTATCGGGTTCATGTTCGTTTGGGGGCAGCTGGCTGCCCAGACGAACGTGAACATGGCTGCAAACGGCGCTACTGCCGGCAGCCCGTTCACTATTGCACCGCCTTCCGTCTGTTTTTTCAATTTTTATGACAATGGCGGTCCGGCGGGCAACTACAACAACAACTCGGACGCGTATGTGACTTTCGCACCGTCCAATCCCGCAACCCATCGTATAAGGGTGAATTTCAGCTCTTTCAAACTGGAAGCCAGCTGGGATGCGCTTTATATTTTCAACGGCAATACGGTGGGCGTCAACCAGTTGACCGGCCCGCAGGGAGCCACCCTGTCGGGTTTCCCGGGAGGCAACTGGCAAACCATCAGCCCCGGAATTATTACGGCCAATCTGGGCACGGCAGCTGTCGGCTCCAATCCCGAAGAAGCCCTGACTTTTTTATTTCGCTCCGATGGCTCCAACCCTGCGCCCGGTTGGACCGCCACTATTACCCAGGTAGCCAAAAATGTGTGTACCCTCGTGGCGCCACCTGCGATCAATGCGAATACCGGTCCGGGCTCCAACACTCCTTACGCCAACGTGAATACCCCGGTACCGACGTTTACGCCGGGCGGTTGCGAAGTGTCTTACAATTTGCAATACCGGATCAACGGCGGCATGCCGACGCATGTGGCGGGAGGCGGATTCGTCACGATAGCCGTGCCCAAAGGCAACAATGTGATATTGTGGGAACTGACCGACCCCTGTGGCGGCGCTATGGTTGCATCGGCTGCGCAAAGTATTGTCGTTGTGGACGATACGCCGCCGGTTATCACCTGCCCCGGCGATGTTACCATCAATCTCGATCCGGGCCTGTGTACCAAACAGTACTCTTATAACGTGACTTGCACCGACAACAGCGGACTCACCGTGCCCGGCGAGGTTGCACATCCGATCGATTTCGACAACGGCAGTGCAGGTATCATGTTCGATGTGAAAAACCTCGGATTCACGACAATCACCCTAACTGAATTCGGTCCTTCGATCGATGCCGGCAACTGGCCGGTACAGGTTTATTATACAAGTGCCGCCATTACCTGGCAGGGTAACGAGAACAACCCTGCGGCCTGGACGATGGCAGGCTCTACCAACGTGGTTTCTGCCGGCCCCGGCGCCGGTACGCCCATTCCCGGCTATGGTATTACACTGGCACCGGGCGAATCGAAAGGCATTTATGTGACCAGCACGATTGGCGCTCCCATTAATTATACCGGCAACGGGGTGAGTGTGTCGAGGCAGTTTGACGACGGTAAACTTCGCGTCTCGTCCAATCCCGGAGCGGGCAAGACGTATCCTTTTGGCAATACCTTTCAAAGCCGCGCTTACAACGGCTACGTAAAATATGAAGCCATCGGCACCAACACGGCGCTTCAAACCGGCGGTTTGCCGCCCGGTTCCGAATTCCCCATCGGTGAAACGGTCAATACCTATATCTGCACCGATGCAGCGGGCAACACCGCCGGCTGTTCATTCAAAGTGACGGTGGTCGAATTTTCCAATTCGAATACCACCCTGGTTTGCAACGATTTGGTTTTTATCGCCCTGGGCCCCGATTGTCAGATTATACTGAACGCCGACCAGGTACTGGAAGGCGGGCAATACAGTTGTTACGACGATTACATCGTAGAGTTGGACAAAGTACCGCCTTTTGGCAACGGGCCGTGGGTGCCCGGTGTCTTAAGCGCTGCCGATCTGGGCAAAACCTACCGCGTGCGGGTCACCGACTCCGCAACAGGTAACAAGTGTTTCGGCGACCTGAAAGTGCAGGACAATTTACCACCGGATTTAGATTGTACCCCGGTGATACTACCCGGCAACTTTCCGACGGACCCGGCATTCGTGCAGGCAACTTCCGCCTTCGTACGCTACGGCGTTCAGGACCTGCCGAAAAACGTGGTCGATTTCCAGACCCGCGAGTTTACGATACCTGTCTCGTTACCACCGGGTGCGACGGTAAACGACGTCGATTTTCGCGTGAAAATCGTGGGTGACGGCTTCTTCGGCAATCTGCGCATGCAGGTGGAAAGCCCTTCCGGCATTATCGTAAACACCTGGAACCAGGTGAGCGGCTGCAGTGGCGACCCGATTTTTGCCCGCTTCGACGACGAAGGCTCCAATACTGCCACCTGTCCGTTCTTTTCTACCGATAAAAATATTCAAATTCCGTTCGGCGCAGGCACCCTGAGTACCTTCGACGGGCAGCAAGTGAACGGGACCTGGAAAATCCGTATTTCCGATATCAATGGGGGCGACGATATTTCCCGGGTCGATGTAGCGGAATTGTATTTCAATGTAAGCGGCAATTTCACAACGGGTTTCCCCAACGGACTTACCGCGCCGCCGCTGACACCCAACGGCCTTCATTCGTGGCACGTGCCGCCCAGTTTGCTCGATGCCTGCAGCGATGTAACGCTGAGTTATACCGACCAATCTACACCCCAGGACTGTGCATCCGGCCTGATTAGTATTATCAGCCGGCGTTGGATGGCAAAGGACGCGAGCGGCAATACGGCCACTTGCATTCAGCCCATCTATCTGCTGCGCCCAACGCTGGCCGATGTGGATTTTCCACCCAATTACGATTATCTCGACCTGCCCGGCTTCTCCTGCACGGATGCTTACCCGACGCCCGACTGGTTGGAAAGCCACGACTTCCAGGGTTATCCGTACGTCTATGGGTTGCCGTTGAGTACTTCATCGCTCAATTGGAAGTACGATGACTATATTATTAAGGTGTGCGACGGCTCTTACAATATTCGCCGCACGTGGACGGTCATCGATGTGTGCACCAGTGAAAGTGTTGAACACCTGCAAATTATCCAGGTGCGTGACAACGTGGGACCCACCATGGAGTGCCCGGCAAACATCACTGCTTCGACCGATCCGTATTCCTGCTGTGGCACGGTGGATTTGCCCGATGTCATGGTCTCCGATATCTGTTCGCGCATCAACAACGTGAAAGCAGAAATCACGGTGATTGACCCTGCTACGCAGAACATTCAAAACGTCATAGTTTTGGACGGCAGCGTTACATCGTTCCCCGGCAACAACCCCGGCCTTCCCGACACACTCGCCGTCTTTGGCCAGACGGCCTGCCTGCCGATCGGGACGCACCAGATCGTTTATACCGCTACGGACGACTGCGGCAACACCGGCACCTGCTCGTTTACGCTTAAAGTCGGTGACTTCTCGCCACCCAATGCAATTTGCCAGGAATTTACGGTGGTCTCTATCGGGCCCGACGATCCGCATGATTGTTACCTGCCGAATGCCAATGGTTGTGAATTTGCCGGCGTGACGTATGTACCTGCCACCTCCTTCGATGCGGGTTCTTATGACAATTGCAACAATATCAAGCTGATGGTCAGACGTGCAACGCCGTACACGCCGTTTATTCAAAGCCTGAATCCGGTGAATGGCCAGCCCAATTGTACGGATAATACGCCCGATGCGGTCACGGAATTCAAACGCGCTACCCTGGAAGACGACACCATCAAGTTTTATTGCGGCGAGGTAGGCACCTCTCTACCGGTCATCCTGCGGGTATATCAACTGAATCCGGACGGCAGCATCAGTAAATTGCCTGATGGTACGCCTATATTCAACGAGTGCATGATCGAAGTGGAGGTACAGGACAAACTGAAACCGATCTGCGAGCCGCCGCTGAACGTAACGGTCTCCTGCGAAAACTTCGATCCTTCGTTGTGGGCTTATGGCAAACCCCTGGTGTACGACAACTGCTGCCTCGATTCCACTAAAATGTACCAGGGGCAAAAAGGGCTTACACATTCGACTAATTATGCCCAATTCGACACTATGTGCAACAAGGGCACCATTGTGCGCACATTCAAATCTTACGACTGCAAAGGCGCTTTTTCCCAATGCACCCAGCGTATTGTGGTGACTTACGATCAGGACTATTACATCAAATTTCCCGATGATAAAGTCATCACATCGTGCAATGGAAGCGGCGTTTACGGCGAACCTGTGATCTATGGAGAGGACTGCGAACTGATCGGTATTTCATTTGAAGATCAGGTTTATACAGTAGTGCCGGATGCTTGTTTCAAAATTGAGCGCACCTGGAAAATTATCAACTGGTGCAGCTACATTCCGCAGGGCGCCTGTATCAACGTTCCGAACCCGAATCCCAATGCCAACCTTGGCGGCGCCGACAACCTGCCGGGTCCGACAGTCTCCGCACCCGGCACACCTGCTCCCTGGGCGCCGACAGTAGTGAAAGTGCTGCCGACCGACCCGACGCCAACCAATTACAGCACATTTTGGGATGCGAACGCCAATTGTTATCAGTACAAGCAGATTATCAAAGTCATCGATACGGATAAACCGATCGTGCTGTGCCCGCCCAGTCCGGTGGAGTTCTGCGACCTGACGACAAATGACAATCTTTTATGGAATGAGACATACTGGTTCGACCCCATCTCGCAATCGCACGATCTGTGTGAAGCGCCGGTTGACCTGAACATTTCGGCTACCGACCTGTGCTCCGGCGCCAACCTGAGCATCCGTTACCTGCTGTTCCTCGATCTGGATCAAAACGGCAGTATGGAAACGGTCATCAGCAGCACCAACCCGCCGGAAGCAAATTCGGTGTTGTTCAACAATATGAACTCACCCAATTTCGCCACCGGCACGCCGCGGGCTTTCGACGAACGCAACGTACCGCTGGGGCAGAAATACCGGTTTGGTATTGAAACCAAAGTGGACGGCACGAACATGACGGCTGCTGTGCGCTGGAACACCCTGCAATCGCCCTCCACGTTCACCGTTCCGGAACTTCCTTACGGGACGCACAAAATCAAGTGGATTGTCGGAGACGGATGCGGCAACGAGACCGTTTGCGAATACACGTTTGTAGTCAAAGATTGCAAACCGCCGACCATTGTTTGTATCAATGGTTTGAGTGTCAATATCATGCAAACAGGAATGGTGATGCTTTTCGCCAGCGACTTCCTCTTGCACGCTCAGGACAACTGTACACCGGAGGATTTGCTCTCGTTTGCGATCCGCCGTGCGGCGGACGGTACGACCTTCCCCATCGATGCCAACGGCCAACCGAGCACGCAACTGACCTTCCTGTGCGCCAATGATTTGGGCAACCAGCCGGTGGAACTCTGGGCGATGGACCAGGCGGGCAATGCTTCTTTCTGCGAAACCGTCATTCAGATTCAGGACAATTTCAACAACTGTAATAACGGCACCACGGCCACCGTAGCAGGCGCGTTGAAAACAGAGTCGGGCGATGGCCTCGAAGAATGCGATATCGAACTGAGCGGACAGGATGCAGGCGGCGCCACTTTCAATCACTTTGGCATGACCGATGATGCGGGCCAATACCATTTCAATGGTTCCGTACCGCTGAACTCCAACTATACGGTCACGCCGACGAAGGATGATAATCCATTGAACGGAGTTTCTACCTACGACCTGGTGCTGATGTCCAAGCACATACTCGGTTTGCAGCCTTTCGATTCGCCGTTCAAAATGATTGCTGCCGACGCCAACAGTTCCGGTTCCATCACCACGTTCGACGTGGTGGAGTTGCGCAAACTCATACTCGGTATTTACGACGAATTGCCCAACAATACATCCTGGCGGTTCGTCGAGAAGGGTTATACGTTTCCCAATCCGGCTAATCCGTTCCAGGCATCGTTCCCGGAAACAAAATCGGTAGCAGGGATAAACGCAAGTGCTATGGCCGAAGACTTTGTCGCCGTGAAGGTGGGCGACGTTAACAGCACGGCGATCGCCAACTCACTGATGACCGCCGACGACCGTTCGTCGGGTACGTTGTTGTTCGACGTAGAAGATAAAACGGTGAAGACAGGCGAAGAAGTGACGGTTGTGTTCAGAGCCGCCGAGAAAGTAGAAGGTTTTCAGTTCACGCTGAACTTCAATGAAATGAAGGTCATGGATATTCAGCCCGGTAGTGATATGAAACCGGACAATTTTGCTCTTTTCCCCGACGATAAAGCGCTTACCGCCAGTTGGAATGCTTCCGGATCAGGCGAAGGGCAGGCGGAGTTCAGTGTGAAGTTTAAGGCGAAAAAAGCGGGTAAACTCAGCGAAATGCTTGCTGTGTCCAGCCGTATCACCCGCGCCGAAGCATATTCGGATGGTAATTACAGCAATGACGGTAATGACGGTAATTTCCTCGATGTCGCGTTCCGTTTCAACGGCCAGCAAAGTACCACAGTGACGGGTGTCGGTTTCGAGTTGTACCAAAACCAACCCAACCCGTTTGTCAACAAAACCACCGTCGGCTTCCACCTGCCGGAAGCGACAGAGGCTACATTGAGTGTGTACGATGAGTCGGGTCGCCTGTTGTTCACACAAACCGGTGATTTCGATAAAGGTTACAATGCGATCATGCTTGACCGCAGCGCCTTGAAAACCAATGGAATGCTCTACTACAAACTCGAAACGGCCGACGAATCGGCCACCCGTAAAATGATTCTACTGAAGTAATCCGATATTTGAACACACCTTGGCGGAGGAAGCAGGGGTATTAACGAGCGTTGGGGTCGTACCGGAAATTATTTGTCCATGACCTTTAACAATTTTAATAGCCCTGCCTTTCCTTCTCAAAGTGACATCCCGGAGCTGAAAAACACGCTTCAAATGATAATCCGCAACGCGTCGTCGCCCTTTGACAGGGAGGCGACGCGTTCTTTTTTGCCCGGGCCTTTTCATTTTCAACGACCGTAAAATTTTTCTCTCCAAAAAAAACCGCACTTTTACCGCCACAGGGCTACATTTATATCCAGAATTTTAATCCATAGCTCGCCTGCCGTCGGTCAGGAGGATGTCTGAACGCACCCGAAACACTTTCCGGGTATAATCTTCGTTTCCAACACTTTGCTGCTAAACGGCGAACAGATGGTTTATTGTCGTCATTCAACAATGAGGCTGCAACCGACTTTTACTGACCTGAAAGAATCTTGTTATGAGAGATTTGATTGAACTGGCCAATCTGCTCAACAAAACCAAATTAAAATCCAGCGGTATCCTCGATATCATCCTGGAACCCGATTCGAAAATGCAGCAGCTCTACGACGCGCTCGTGAGTCAGCGTGTACGTTCCGACGACGAAGCTTTGTCGTGGCTGCTGGATGGCGGCGACGATGCCTCGAAACTGCCCAACCTGAAAAACAAGTTGAAAGACCGGATGCTCGATTCCGTGTTCTTGCTCGATTTTAAAGAACCTGGTTTTTCCGACAGGCAAAAGGCTTATTTCGAGTGTTACAAAAAGTGGGCGGCAGGAATGATTCTGGTGATGCGCAATGCCAAAATATCCGGGTATGATGTGTTGGAAAAATTACTGCGCCACGCTGTCCGATTTGAATTTACGGAACTGACATGTGATATTCTGCGTGCCTTGCGAATTCATTACAGTACTACGGGCGGGGATGTAAAAAAATATGAGAGCATACGGGAGCAACTTCACCATTACCAGAAGATTTGGCACATGGAGAATCAGGTTGAAGACTTTTACACAGATCTGATTATCCGTTATGTAAACAGCAAAGCGACCAAAATGGAGGTATCGGAGCAAGCGAAACTCTATTATGGTATCGTAAAACCCGATTTGGAAAAATGCGACTCTTTCAAACTCCAATTGTTCGGGCGGCTTATCCAGGTTTTCGCTTACAGCAGTGTCAATGACTACGTCACAACTGCCCGACTTTGCGAAGAAGCGGTGCGTTTTTTTGACAAAAAAGAATACGACAGCGGCTTTCCACTTCAAATTTTTTATTACAACCTGATAACCTGTTATCTTCAGCTGCGCGAATTTGAAAAAGGCAGACAAATTATCGAGCGCTGCCAGAGTTTGGTGGAGCCCGGCTCGTTCAATTGGTTCAAACTACAAGAATTGTTTTTTCTGTTGGCTATGCATACGGCGCATTATGAAGCGGCAGCAAAGGTCATGGGAAAAGTGATGGATGACCCTCGGTTTGAAAGTCAGTCGTTCCAAATCACAGAAATCTGGAAAATATATCAGGCTTACGTACATTTCCTCATAAAAGTGAACAAGCTGTCATCCGATAACGGCGCATCACAACGCAACTCGAAGTTCAAAATTGGTAAATTTCTCAATGAAACGCCCGTATTTTCCAAGGATAAGCGCGGGATGAATATCCCTATTCTGGTCATCCAGATTTTATATGCACTTGCCGATCGCGACTACCAACAGTGTATCGACCGCATGGAAGGTATTGAAAAATATTGCAGCCGCTACCTGAAACAGAATGACACTTTCCGGAGCAACTGCTTTATCAAAATGTTGCTGCAAATTCCCACCTACGCTTTTCATCGCGAACGGGTAACCCGCCAAACGCAAAAACTGTTCGAAATGCTTTGTGCCGTACCAATGGAAGTCGCCAACCAAACTTATGAGATCGAGATTATTCCGTATGAAGCCCTCTGGCAGATCACAGTCAGCGCGCTGGATAAAGAGCCTACCCGACAGGAATTAACGCGTTTGCGCGTGTCCTGAGATACCATAAAAATGCCACACCAAAGCCGCCCGACCTGCATTATTGCGGGTCGGGCGGCTTTAATTTTTAGTGAAAAAAACGCCGGAGTGCATATTTTGATAAAATTTTCGTTTTTCCAAGTACCTGAAAATCAATGGGAAAAAAAAGCAACTAAGAAAAAAGCATCTAAAATAACCGGGAGATGAAGTTGTGATTTCTGTCCTAAGTTGTCCCCTTGCCCTGCGGATATCTTTGAGCCAGCAAACTAAACTTTAAAAAATATGCTTAATTGGATTTTACCCGCCGGTTGGATTTTAATGCTGCTCACAGGTGAAACGGCGACATGCCAGAATAGCGAAGGAAACATCATTGTAGTTGACGTTATGGGTGTCTGACGCATTTTTTTCCTTCATAACAACAAAATTTTTTCATTTGTAGTAACGGCAATCCAACCCATGGAAACAGGTTTTTTCAATGTAAAAACTACAGTTTCTCGCATACCCCATCCTTTTCAAATCCCACACAGCCCGGAGTATACGCGAACGGGAACACTGCTCTGCCAGTGCGAAGTCATGTTCGGTTCGCCAAGTTCCAATTGCGGCGGTAATGGTATTTGCAAAATCGTAGCGAAAAGCGATCGGCCGGCTTCCGGCTTTAAAAGGACAAGCTGCAGCCATGCCAGGGCGTTCTTCACAGTCGGGGGTGACTCAAACGCTTGCCTGATTTTCCGGCGCGATTGGCTCTGTGCCAACCTGATGCGGCGCTACTTGCGGCATGGTTTCCTTGAAATGCCCGAGCCTTGCCCTCTACCTGCCGGAATTGTGTCGGCATTTGGCTTGAAAATCAATGAATTGCCCGCCGGGTTACACTTGATCGAAGACTACGGTACTCACATAAGAATAAACTTTCCCCAAATCAACTTAATCTGATTTTCCAGGGCCCCCGCCCGTATATCATCTCCTGAATGCTCTTCGGAGCACGCTTCATTGATGGAAGACAAAAGATCTTCCCCCTGTTCAGAGTGCACACCACAAAGCACTTCTATCGAATCCGAGAGACGCCATCCCAACCTTTGGGATGGCGTTCTCATTGGTTGCTCACCTTTTCAACACTTTTCCGGTTTTTTGCACGCCCGTCCCGGAAATCCACCGCACGATATATTGCCCGGAAGGCAGGTGTTCGATATCTGTTTTTGATAGTTTTCCGGAAGCAAACCAGGTGCCTTCCTGCCAAACGAGGTTCAATCCGTTCAACACCGGGTTCACTAATTGCCAGTTCGCCCCGTAATCGTCGGAGCGGCGGTAACCGCTACTCGTTTGTAGCAGAATTACGTCGCTGTGTATATCCAGGTCGCGCACTTCCCAGCCTTCGTTTACCAGCGTCTAGGAATCGCCGCCGTTGTCGGAGCGCAGCAGCGAATCGTTCACCGCCACCCAGATGTCGTTGTCGCGGCGGCATATTCGAAGGGGGTAGTTGGTGTTCTGCAAAGTTGTCTGGAATACCTTGGTTGTCACGCCGGGGTTGGCTTTGTCGTATCGATATACCTCACGGTGCGTGTTATAAATGATGTGGTTGTCCGTCATGACCAAATCTTCCGGGTAACCCGTCACATTGGATGAAACAACGGCCCAGGTTTGTCCCAGATCGGCGCTGCGATACAACCCGGCGCCCGCTTCGGCGATATAAAGTATGTTGTCATCATCTGCGCCCATGCGGGATGTGTGAACGGGCAAAATCGCACACTCAGTGAGGCGGTTCATTGAGCAGGCAGGCATACGCACTGACGAAGTGTGTGAAAAAAAGTTGGATGACCATCCTACTTTTCAGGAGTTTCCTGCGTCATGTTTTTGACGTGTCCATTTTTTTACATCCAAAATCTTTTTTCAAATGAACCACCTGCTACGCCTTCTTCCGCTTTTCCTGCTTCTTTTTTCCAACACCCTGCACGCCCAATGGATCAAAACCAACGGCCTTGAAGGCGGCGAAATCGGCCAACTCATCCGGACAGGGGATACCATCATCGCCGGCACATCCAACAGCCTTTATTATTCTACCACCGGCGGCCAGGCATGGGTACAGATCCCGTCTCCCGATTTCTTCAATATTGCAGACATTGCCGTCGATGGACAAAGCATCGTTGTCAGGGCATACAATTCGAATTATTCTGCGTACAAACTGAGCTGTACCGACGATTTTGGCCAGACATGGAATCCCGTCGCAGCGGCCGACTCTATGTTGTTCTACGAAATGCTTGTCGTGGGCCCGTGGATATATGGCACCAATGAGTACGGCTTGTACAGGACAGCGGACAATGGCGCCAACTGGGAACACCTGACTCACAACCAATTGAGCGATCTGCAATACGATGGGCAGCGTATCATTGCAAGAACCCATCCCCACCTCATCGTCTCTTACGACCTCGGACTCAGTTGGGATACACTTTTGTTGAATGGTGCAGACTTCGTAGCCGATGTTTTTGTACACGACAGCCTCATTTTTTTGTTCCAGTACGGCATTCAGAAAGGCGTGCGGGTGTCGAAAGACTACGGCCAAACCTGGACTTTCCATGCGCAGGCGTTTAGTTTTGACCAGGCGAATGCACACTATTGGCACGATGGAAGCATGTATTCCATTTGGGGTAATTCCATTAAAAAGTCATCGGACTTCGGTCAGACCTGGAATGCTGTTACTTTCCCTGGCAACGATTACGCTACTTCCGGCATCTCGACCGGCGCGGCCATGCTCCTTGGCGGGCAATATTCAGGCGTACTGCGCAGTACCGACGGCGGTGATTCCTGGTTCGGGGCCAATTTCGGATTATTGGCAAAAGAAGGTCCGTTGTGTCCCACCGACCAGGGATTGTACGTGCCTGGTCCCGGCGGGGTTTATCAATTGGCTGCCGACGGCTTCAACTGGGACAACCTGAATTTGTCCATCACTTTGCCCTGGTATAGTTACGGGTATTCGGATTTTGTAAAGGCCGGAGATAATTTGATCGTTTCAGGCGGTGCAGACTACCCCTGGGTTTCGCTCGACGGCGGAGCCACCTGGTACGAATCGTTTGTGGCAGGCAGCACCTCAAACTATTTTATTAGCCTTGAAGCAGTGGGTGACAGAGTTATCGCATATACCAGCAACGGAGATTGGGATTCTTATTTTATTTCGGACAATCAGGGGCTTACGTTTCAATCGCTTCAATCGCTTTCCGATCAGTTTAACACATCGCCCAATCTAATGTGCGTCGACCAGGGTTTTTTGTACGCTTTAGGAGACGACAACAACCTGTACCGTTCGACCGACGGCAGCGTCCAGTGGACCTTGCAGGCGGCAGGCCCCTTAGATACCCTCGTTCAATGGTGGAGTGGTTATGCCCCCAAATTTTACGTGCGGGGCGATCTCGTATTTCTGTTCAACAACAATTACTACGAACCGGATAAACAATACCTGTTGTTTTCCAACAACTTGGGCGCAACGTGGCAGGTGATCAAACTGCTGGATGCGGGACATCCTTTTGGAGCCAATGCCTTCACTGATCTGATTTCAGTTGGGAACTATTTAGTTGCCGCGACACTCGCCGGAGTGTTTCTTTCGCAGGACGAGGGTCAGACCTGGACGGCCTGGAACGAAGGACTATCCGGCGCCGGCATATTGGATTTGGAAGTGTATAATGGTTTTGTGTGGGGTTCCGTCAATTCAAACGGCCTGTGGAAACGTTCACTCGATGAACTCGGGATGCAAGGTGTACAAGGAACGGTTTTCTGGGATGAAGACGCCGACGACCAGCAGGATGTAAACGAACCGGGCCTCGCTGATGTGATCGTCAAATCCAACGCTACCAATTCCTATACAAAAACCGGCGCCGGCGGTACGTATTCTTTATTGTCCAACCTCGCTTCGGAAACGGTGGCTGTGAATCCGCCCAAAAATTACTGGACGGCTGTTCCGGCTTCGCAGAACACCTCCGTGCCGGCTTCCGGCCTCGACTTTGCGCTTCAAATGAATCCCGATGCCCGCGATCTCTCCGTCGCCTTGGTCAATGCCGCCGCCTTGCGACCCGGTTTCGAGACCGATTATTTGCTGACCTGGCGCAACAACGTCCCGCTCGCCGCCCAGAACGTGTCGGTGACGCTGCACTATCCGGAAGATTTGCTCGACCTGGTGTCCGTCACACCCGCTCCTGCCACTCAAAACGGCGGCGCCCTCAGCTGGCTACCCGGCGATGTGGGGCCGAATGTTTCCGGTAATATAAACATCCGTTTCAAAGTGCCGCTCACCGATACGCTTGGCACGCTTATCTGCCTGGATGCGCAGATCGAACCGCTCGGCGGCGACTTATTTGCCAACGACAACTACCGCGAAAGTTGCGCCTTCGTGGTCGGCTCATTCGACCCCAACGACAAACAGTCCGAACCGGGCGAACGTATAACCCCGCAACAAATCGCTGACGGCGAGGCTGTTATCTACACCGTCCGTTTCCAAAACACAGGCAACTACCCGGCAACATTTGTGCGCATCACCGATACCATCCGGCAGGATTTCGACGTCGCCACCTTCAGGATGCTGGCAACTTCGCATCCTTGTGAGTGGACATTGAAAGGCAAAGGCGAAGTGGAGTTTTTCTTCAACAACATTCAACTGCCGCCCGTCACGACCGATGAGCCGGGCAGCCATGGCTTCGTACAATACGCCGTGCAACCGAAAAACAACCTCCCGGTCGGAACGCCTTTGCGCAACACGGCGCACATTTTCTTCGACTACAACGTGCCGGTGACGACCAATACGACGGAGACCGTCGTTAACATGCCTGATGCGGTGCGCGATCTTGCCAACTTGTTATTTTTGAAAATTTACCCCAATCCGGCCAGCGACCTGATCCTGGTAGAAACGGATGGGGAAGAGGGAAGGCTTGCCATTTTCGACCTGGCAGGGCAGGCCGTGTTTAGCGGCAATGTGTTGGGTGGGCAAATCCAGATCTACGTGGAAGATTGGCCTTCAGGGACGTATCGTGTTGTTTTTCAGGGAGAAAATGGGGTAGGAGAGGGGAAACTGATGGTCAATCGGTGATTGCTTCGTAAACTTAGGTTTCGTATTTTTTGAATGCCGAATGCCGATTACATGATTGTTGATTTTTGATGTTTTTGAACGCTATGCGCGACATCGTCAATCGTAAATCATGTAATCGGCATTCGTCAATCAAATCAAATACGCTACAGTTTCCCCAGCGTCGTCGCCACAAACCCCGTCAAAGCCTCGCCGCGCAGCATTCCCTGCTGGAGCAGGGCGAGATTGACAAGGTATTGAGACAGACCGTTTTGTTCGGCTTCATCGCCGATTTTCAGCAATTTTTGCGCGACAAGCGGGTGGTTGGTATTGACCACAACGTTGTATGAATCGGGAAAATCGCCGAAGCCGCCCATGCCGTGCATGGATTGCATCTCTTTCATGCGGCGCATAAATTCCGGCTTCGTGATCAGCACCGGCTGGTCGTCGGGCGAGAGCGGGGCAAGTGTCACCGAAGCGCCGGGCTGGTTTTTGACCACCGCTTCGAAGCATTTTTTTACGTCTTCCTGTTCTTTTTCCGACAGTACCGACTCGCGTTTTTCGTCTTTCTGCACCAGGTTGTCGGTCGTGTCGGAATCCACGCGCACGAACACCAAACCGAGTTCGGAACGGTATTCAAGGTGCTGCATCCAGTGGTTGTCGAGCACCGTATCGAGGCGAAGCACGTCGTAACCCCTGCTGCCTGACGCTTTGATTTGCGCATCGTGGCCGTCGGGGTCGTTGGTATAGATCACCACTACCTTGCCGTGTTTGTCGGTCTGGTTGGTTTTGATTTTTTCCTTGTATTCGTCGAGCAGGAAAAATTCGCGCTTCACGTTTTCCACCATGGCAAAATTGGCGGCGCGTTCCTCGAATTTTTTGTCCGAAATCGTACCGTATTTTACGAACACACCCAGGTCGCGCCATTTTTGTTCGAAGGCGGGGCGGTCGTTTTTGAACAACTCGTGGAGTTTGTCGGCTACTTTTTTGGTGATATATTCGCTGATTTTCTTGACGTTGGCGTCGCTTTGCAGGTAAGAGCGCGACACATTGAGCGGTATATCGGGCGAGTCGATCACGCCGTGCAGCAGCAGTAGCCATTCCGGCACGATGTCGCGCACATCGTCGGTCACATACACCTGGTTGCAGTATAGGTGAATTTTGTTGCGCGACACCTCCATCGCATTGCCGAGCTTCGGAAAATACAAAACACCTGTTAGGTTAAAGGGGTAGTCGATGTTGAGGTGAATCCAGAACATCGGCTCCGGCGACATGGGGTAGAGTTCCCGGTAGAATTTCAGGTAGTCTTCGTCCTTTAGTTCGTTCGGTAGTCTTTTCCAGACCGGGCGGGTTTCATTGATGATATTGGGGATTTCGCGCGATTCCTCTTTCTTTTCTTCGCCCTCTCCCGTTTCAAAGTATTCCGTTTTTGTTCCGAACTGAATCGGTATGGGCAGGAATTTGCAGTATTTTTCGAGCAGCCCTTCGATGCGGTGTTTGCTCAGGAAATCTTTGTTTTCCTCGTTGATATGCAAGATGATGTCGGTGCCGCGTTCGGCTTTTTTCACCTGTTCTATGCTGAACTCCGGATTGCCTTCGCACACCCAGCGCACGGCTTTGGCGCCTTTATGCCAGGATTTGGTCACCACTTCCACCTTGTCGGCCACCATGAACGAGGAATAAAAGCCAAGACCGAAATTGCCGATGATGGTGCTGTCCTGGTGTTTTTCCAAAAATTCTGCGGCGCTGGAAAAAGCGATCTGGTTGAGGTATTTCAGCACTTCCTCTTCGGTCATGCCGATGCCTTTGTCCCGGATGATCAATTGTTTATCGGCTTCGTTCAGGATGACTTCTATGGTTGTGTCGCCGATTTCGCCTTTCACTTCACCGCGATTGGCCAGCACCTGAAGTTTGGTGGTGGCGTCGACGGCATTCGAAACGAGTTCGCGCAGGAAAATCTCGTGATCGGAGTACAGGAATTTTTTGATGATGGGGAAAATATTCTCGGTCTGGACGGAAATAGTACCGGTTTGCATACGCTTGTTGATTTGTTGAGTGTTGATTTGGTGATAAACGACTTGTACGGCTGTAAATACAATTGCCCGTTTTCAAAGGCTGTGCCAGCCGCACAACAACTGCCAAATTGTCTTGCATCCGGCAAACAACCGTTCAAACATTTGAAAATCAAGGCTGTAAGGCCGGGCTGCAACAATCTTCCGGAAAAATTACTGTGGAAAATATGTGTTGAAAGAAGGGAGTGGTACGGCCAATTGGCACAGTAGTTGTCTTACCAGTAGTGCGCTGATGCGCAACGAATCGCCGGAAATTATTTTGACCGGAGGATTCGTGGAAACGAATGGTGGAATCAAAAGTTTCCATAAGATTTAAGGCCGAATGCGGTCTTGAACCCGTGGGCGAGGGACCAGTCCGTCTGGGGGGTAGGGCTGGTCTCCTCACCACACTTTGCGCCCGAAAGGTGCAATCTTTTTCCGAAAAATTAATCATCCTGACATATCTTTTGGTTAAAGACAAAGGCAGAAGGTCCGTTTACGGGCCTTCTGCTTTTTGCATTTAGGGACTTGGAGGGGATATTAAGAGTAATTGGAGTAATTAAGAGTAATTACTTCAATGACACCAATTACTCTTAATGACCTCAATGACTTCCCTGTTTTTCTACCACAATCTCCGGAAAACCGAATAACTCCCTCATTTTCAGATAAATATCCGTATTGTCATAAATCCCGCCGAATCGTTCCGCACCGGGGCCGAAGGCAAAAACCGGCACGAGTGTGGCGGTATGCTGCCCTGAATTAAATTCTATGTCGATGCTGTCTTTTGCATGACCCTGTTCGAGCGCCATACCGCCGGTTTCATGGTCGGCGGTAACAATGACAAGCGTGTTGCCGTCGGCTTCGGCAAATTTCATCGCTTCGCCGATGGCAAGGTCGAAGTCGAGCATTTCGCGCACGGCGTTGGGGGCATTGTTTGCATGGCAGGCCCAGTCGATCTGTGAGCCTTCGATCATCAGAAAAAAGCCTTTTTCACTGCGTTTTTTCAAATACTCAGGTGATACACGCGCCGCCAAAGGCAGGTAGTCACGGCCCTGGAATACCGTTCCGGGTTCTTCCACAGCAGAAAACCACGCGAAAGGTCGCTCGGGAGAGAGCGTAAGTTCGCTGAGTTTTTTCTTCGAAAAATCAGAAACGGCAACACCTTTGGCGCTTAGTTCCGCTTCCAGGTTGCGCTGGTCTGCGCTGCGTTGGTTGAAATATTTGAGTCCGCCGCCGATCAAAAGGTCGAGATCCGTTTGCAGAAAAAAAGCGGCGATGGCTTCGTATTCGGAACGGTCGGGCACGTGGGCGATAAAGGAAGCGGGCGTTGCGTGGGTAATGCTCGACGTGGCGACGAGGCCGGTGGCAAGTCCTTGTTGTTCAGCCTGTTCGAGGATGGTCTGGCAGGGTGTTTTGTCTTTGCAAACACCTATGGCGCCGTTGAACGTTTTGCAGCCGCAGGAAAAGGCCGTTGCGCCTGCACCCGAATCGGTGACAATTTGCTTGGCCGAGTGGGTTTTTATCAGACCGGTAAAAGGAAATTTTTCTAAGTTGAGGCTATTGCCGTTCGAGTACAAACCGGCAGTGATTTGGGTTAGCCCCATGCCGTCGCCAATCATCAGGATGATGTTTTTAGGCCGTCCGCCGACGGACGGCTTTATCTCGATTTCTCCTGCTTTATGAAATGAAAAAAGCAGGAGCATTGGAAGTATAAATAGTTGTTTCACAGGTGTTTGTTTAAGAAATATTGACTCGATAGCCGATTTTTTAATTTCACGCCGACACCATGTATCGCTTGCCCGGTAGTGTTCGGATAATCCCTTTGAATTCCAGTCCCAGGATCAGCGAAGCCAGTTCGCCGGGCGATAGTTTGGCGGCCAATGTAAGTTGGTCGATCGGGATTTCGGGTTGTTCGCGGATGATGTCGAGGAGCTTGGTTTCGGCGGGATTAAGGTCGGGGAAAAGTTGGGTTTGCACAGATTTTTGTTTGTGCGTCTCATCCCAGCGCATCGCAGTGGCAATATCGGCGGCTGATTCGGCAAGTTTGGCAGCCTCCTTTCTGATCAGGAGGTTGCAACCGGCGCTTTTCGGATCGCGCACCCGTCCCGGTACTGCAAAGATATCGCGTTCGTATTGATTCGCCAGTTCGGCCGTAATCATAGAGCCGCCGGATTCGGCGGTTTCCACCACCACCAATGCATCGCAAAGACCCGCAATGATACGGTTGCGCATTGGAAAATGCTCACGGTCGGGTTTGGTATCGTGGGTATATTCGGTGACAAGGCCGCCGTTTTCGAGCATTTTCAGGGCAATACTCCGGTGCTGACTGGGGTAAATATTGCTCAACCCGTGTCCCAGCACGCCGATATTTGGGATATCGGTCGCACAGGCTTTGCGATGGGCAGTGATGTCAATTCCGAAGGCTAAACCGCTTACGATCACTGTGTTGTATTGTTGCAGCCCTTCCACGAGTTCCTCGCAAATCGCCTTGCCGTATTCGGTGGGTTGTCGGGTACCCACGATAGCGACAATATGCCGGGCGCCCAAAAGGCCGGACGCCGAACCTTTGAAATAAATCACCGGCGGGCAATCGTGGCATTGCTTCAATCGGGCGGGATAACTTTCATGGGTATAAAAAAGCGCTTCCACACCGTGTTGTTCGAGAAAAACCAGTTCGCGTTCGGCGCATCGAAGCGGTTCGGCGGAAAGCAGGTAATCGGCCGTGACCGGCCCGACACCCGGAATTTTTACCAAATCTTTTCTGGGTGCACGGAAAACGGCTTCCGCGCTCCCGCAGTAACTAAGGAGTACCTTTGCCGTGACGGGACCCACCTGTGGCACAAGTGTGAGCGCGATCTGATGTTGCAGGCTGTCGGGCATGAGAGATGGTTGCTGGTTGCTGGTTGCTGGTTACTGGTTGCTGGTTACTGGTTGCTGGTTACTGGTTACTGGTTGCTGGTTGCTGGTTTAAAACTGATAACCGATAACCGAAAGACCTGCCTTAATTTTGGCCGGTAAAATAGGGAGATAACCTTGAAACCAGCAACCCCGAAACCAGCAACCTCGAAACCAGCAACCCCGAAACCAGCAACCTCGAAACCAGCAACCCTGAAACCAGCAACCCTGAAACCAGCAACCCCGAAACCAGCAACCCTGAAACCAGCAACCTTGTAACCTTTTTTCTATGAAACTTCCCAGGGTCGAAACGCTCATCATCTTCGTTTTTTTTGGTTGTGTGGCGCTGTGGGCTGCATCCAAATGCTCGTCCGAACGCGCCGATTTCGTGCGCCAGGTCCGTGAAATCGGCGGCGATGAAGAGGAAGACCGCCCGGTGCGCCGCGATACGATCGTGGTACAACAACCTGCCCAACAACAACAGACACCGCTCCCGCCGGTACAACAACCACCCGTGAATACCCAGCGCCCGTCGACGGCGGCGCCTGTTGCGCCATCGCCCGCGCCTCCCACGCCCGCGACGGAACCTGCCGCAAACCCCGCCCGTCCCGCCCTGTCCAATCAGCCTAAGCCGACAACCGTCCAGCCTGCTGCGTCATCTGCCAAATATTCAACCCTCTACGTGAGCATCGACGGCCTCAACATGAGAAAGGAACCCGGCCTGAAAAGTGAAACGGTCGCCAAACTTGCACTCTACGAGCAAGTTTTTTTTCTCAATCAAAAAACGGAATGGACGCAGGAAATTAGCCTGGGTAAGGAAAAAGTGACCGATCACTGGGTCAAAGTACGCACCAAAGCGGGCAAAGAAGGCTGGGTTTTCGGCGCCGGTGTACACTATTACAAGATGAAAAGACAATGAACAAACTCCGTCACGAAACTTCCCCTTATCTGCTTCAACACGCGCACAATCCGGTAGACTGGTACGCCTGGCGCCCCGATGCCTTCGAGCGCGCGCGCGCCGAACAAAAACCGATCCTCGTCAGTATCGGTTATTCCACCTGCCACTGGTGTCATGTCATGGAGCGCGAATCGTTTGAAAATGAGGACATTGCTGCATTTATGAACGAGCGGTTTGTCAATATCAAAGTGGACCGGGAGGAGCGCCCCGACGTGGACGCCATCTACATGGATGCCTGCCAGATATTGACCGGCGGCGGCGGCTGGCCGCTCAATTGTTTTCTCACGCCGGAAGGCAAACCTTTCTACGCCGGCACGTATTTCCCGCCCCGCCCTGCACACAATCGCCCCTCGTGGCTCCAATTATTACAACACCTGGCCAATATCTGGGAAACCCAAAGAGATGTGGCGCTCGACCAGGCAGAAAAACTAACCGCCCACATTGCCCGGAACGACGATATTTTTGTCCAAAAAGCCGCTAACTTTGAAACCCTCCAACCCTCCAACCCTCCAACCCTGAAACCTGCCAACCTTGAAACCATTTTTTACCAAATGCGCGAGCGATTCGACCGGGTGGAAGGCGGTTTTGGCGGTGCACCCAAGTTTCCATCGACGATGGCGATTCAATACCTGCTGAATTACCATTGGTTTACCCGCCACCCGGAAGCGCTCGATCATGCCCTGTTGTCGCTCGATAAAATGATCCATGGGGGGATTTACGACCAGATCGGCGGCGGATTTGCCCGTTATGCCACCGATCGCGGGTGGCTCGTACCGCATTTTGAAAAAATGATCTACGACAATGCATTGCTCGTGTCTGTATTATCGGAGGCGTACAAACTGACGGGCAAAGCGTTGTACAAGGAGACCATCGAAGAAACGCTGCACTATGTGCGCCGCGAAATGACCGGGCCCGACGGCGGGTTTTATTCGGCACAAGATGCTGATTCGGAGGGCGTTGAAGGGAAGTTTTATGTTTGGGATAAAGGCGAGATCGAAGAAGTACTGGGTGGCGAGGCGTCGTTATTTTGTGCGTTTTACGGCGTGACCGAACATGGCAACTGGGAAGAAAAGAACATCCTGTGGCGGCCTGTTTCGTATGAAGCATTTGCAGTCGCCAACGATATGGAGGTGGAGCAACTGAAATCACGCCTGCAGGCCGGCCGGGAAAAACTTTTTGCCGTGCGTTCAAAACGGATTTGGCCGGGCTTAGACAACAAAGTGTTGCTCAGTTGGAATGCGCTTATGGCTTCGGCTTACGCTGCGGCATTTACCGCCCTGGGACACCCGGAATACCGCGAAGCGGCCGTGCGCAACATCGAGTATCTATTGGAAAATTTAACATCGACCGTCGCATCCGCCTTCGTTGAAACTTCGGCGGATAAACCGTCCACCGTCCACCGTCCATCTGCCTTCGTTAAAACTTCGGCGGATAAACCGTCTACCGTTTTAAAACACTCCGCTTCCCAGGGCGATGCTTTTCTGGAAGATTACGCCTACCTCATTGCCGCGCTGATCGATATTTACCAAATCACCTTTAATGTCAGGTATTTGCAAATCGCGGAAAAATATACCGGCGATGTTTTGAGTTATTTCTTCGATGCCGAAACCGGCCTGTTCTTTTTCACCGACGCCCGGCAGTCGGATGTCGTTTTGCGGAAAAAAGACCTCTACGACAATGCGACGCCTTCGGGCAACAGTACCATGGCGCTTAATCTGCAGCGCCTCGGCATTTTAGCCGACCGGCGCGAATGGCGCGAAACGGCATCCGATATGTTGCAGACGTTACGCGAAACAGTGGAACGTTACCCGCTCTCATTCGAACGCTGGGCGTCGGCGATGATGTATGAAGTTTTTCCATTGCACGAAATCGCTGTTGCAGGCGACAATGCTGAAGAAAAAGCCATTGAAATACAAAAGCAGTTTTTGCCGAATAAAGTAATTGCAGCCTCCCGGTTTCCGAATGACAACCTGCCATTGCTGGCAGGCAAGCCCGGAGGCCCTGATGCGCTGATATATGTCTGCCGGGATTTTACGTGTCAGCGGCCAGTGTCGGATTTGGACGAATTTCGCCAAATCGTACTACCGGAATAAAAAAGTCGTACTTTCACCCAGTCCTAAGACCGGTATAAGCATGAAACACTACTTTACACCTATATTATTATGGTATGCTGTCGGCTTGTCGGCCCAGCAGTTTCCACAGTATAGTCTTTACATGCTGAATCCATATTCGTACAACCCGGCTTATGCAGGCCTGGAGCATACGCTGGTTGCCACCGGGGTGTACCGGCAACAGTGGTCGAGTCTTGAAGGAGCGCCGGCCACCGTGCATTTTAATGCGCATCTTCCCATATCTGTCATCAGCAGTGGGGCTGGATTAAAAGTAGAGAATGACATCATAGGGGCGCACCGCACGACCACGGCGGTATTGAGTTATAATTACCAACTCGAGTTGGGTCGTACGACCATACTTTCTGCAGGATTCAGTGGGGGCTTTATGCAATATTCACTCGATGGCGCCAAACTCCGGGCGCCCGATGGGGTATATGCGCCTTCTGATTTCAACCACCATGATCAGTTTCTTCCCGAGGGTAAAGTGAATGCGGGAACCCCTCTTTTTGAAGCGGGTATTTTTTTGCAGATGAAAAAACTCCGCCTCGGCGCTTCCACACAGCCGGCGTTCGCCCCAACCCTGAGCATCAGCAGCGGCAACGATGCATTCAAAATTGAGCCGGTGCAACATTATTTTTTCACGGCTTCATATTCTTTCGAAGTCAGCGACAGGTTCAACATCAGTCCATCTGCCGTAGCTAAAACTGACTTTACGGAGACACAGGCAGAGATTTCTACTGTTTTTCAATGGAATGAAAATATATTTGCGGGCGCTTCGTTTAGGGGCTTTGGAAGTTCTGACAGAGATGCGGCGGTAATATTGGCAGGACTTCGGCTCAACGAGAAAACAATCCTGGCATATTCGTTCGACATTCCGCTTTCACCGCTTAGTTCGGTCAATCGGGGCAGCCACGAATTACTTTTGCGATATAGTCTGAACAAACCGATTGGAGCTGGCAAGTTGCCCCCAATTATTTACAACCCCCGTTTCCTTTGAGGCAAAATATGTTTCGGCACTGAATTTGCAAAGCCGAGCGGCGCATTGCGAGAAAATTTTGTTTGCAGTGATGAAAATTCGACTTCGTACCGTGCGTTAAAATATTAAGGCACAGATACCAAGAGAAGTAAAAAAATCGTTTGTCAGGGTCAATAATTAACTGTTGACCAATTTTATTTGGAATTGCTTGTTCCAAGAAATTTAATCTCTCTATCTTTACGGCCACTTTTCCAAACAGAACATTTAAGTTGGATAACACGGGTGTTAACATGAAAAAACTACAGAATTCACTTCTGCTTTTACTCTTCCTTGCGGCATTGGCCGCTTCCTGTGGCCGTAAGGAAAGCGGCCAACTCCTCGGCGTGACGGATCGCCCGAGTTGGAAAGGGATCAACCCTTACGGCATGGTCTACGTGCCATCCGGTACACTGCACATCGGTACCGGCGATGAAGACCTCAGCCGACAATTGGTGTCACGTCCAAAATCCATCTCTATTCAGGGATTTTTTATGGACGACACCGAAATCACCAACAACGAGTATCGCCAGTTTGTAAAATGGGTTTCCGACTCATTGGCACACGAAGCGATGCAACACTTCATCGAGGATGAAGGTGAAGGTGACAAACAAATGATCGACTGGGAACAGGAGATCACTTGGGACGAAGATGAAGAAGGTGCGCTCGAAGACCTTTATTATCAGGGCAACGAACGTTTCTCCGGCCGTAAGGAGGTGGACGTGAGCAAACTCGTCTTCGAATATCAATGGTACGACTGGCAGCGTGCAGCGCACGATCGCAACAGCAACCGCACCAGTTTTATCCACAAGGAGAAAATTAAAGTGTATCCCGATACACTTTGCTGGATCCGCGACTACGCTTACTCCTACAACGAGCCCATGACGCGGAACTACTTCTGGCACCCGGCGTTCGACGACTACCCGGTGGTGGGCGTCAACTGGAAAATGGCAAAAGCCTTCTGCTACTGGCGCAGCAAAGTGTGGGATATGTATTCCGAAACCGGCGTCAATACCGAAGACTTCCGCCTGCCGACGGAACACGAATGGGAATATGCCGCTCGCGGCGGCCGTGCGGAAGCGCCGTACCCCTGGGGTGCGTATTATACTCGCAATGCGAAAGGTTGCCTGCTGGCCAACTTCAAACCCGGGCGCGGCAACTACCCCGAAGACGGCGGTCTGTACACGGTAAAAGCAGATGCTTACTACCCGAATGACTATGGCCTGTATTGCATGGCCGGCAATGTAGCCGAGTGGACGGAAACGGCATACTATGAGAATGCTTATTCTTTCGTGCATGACCTCAACCCGGACATTCGCTACGATGCGAAGGACGAAGATTCTCCGACCGATAAGCGTAAAGTAATACGCGGCGGTTCGTGGAAAGACGTTGCGTTCTTCCTGCAGACCGGCAACCGTTCGTGGGAATATCAGGATACCACCAAATGCTATGTTGGTTTCCGCAGTGTACTCACTTTCCTTGGTCGTTCCATCAACGACTTCTAATCACGAGGGCAGAACAAAGGGCTAAAGGCAAGAAAAATCGCCGATTAATATAATTTTTATTCGGTTCTTGCGTTTTGCCCTTTGTTTTTCAAACACTTATGCGACAGCAACTTCGTCCCCTCGCTCTTGTTCCAATCGAACATATCTCACCGGTCGGGAAAATTGAACTTTGCCTTCCGATTGTTTGCCAACAGCGGACAGTTCAGGCAAGTAATATTCATATTGCCCGAAGTTTTCATCGGATAAGTTATCAGGCGATTGCTACTTTTGCGTCGTTTTTCGCCAGAATGCATTATTAAAATTCAAGGATTAACCTTTCGTAAACTGCTAAAAAAAGTTTAAAAACAATGAGTTTCGTCAAGACCAAGTCTTTCAAGTACTTCAAAAACCTTCTTATCGGTGTCGGTGCTGCTATCGTACTTTTGGGCGCTTTGTTCAAATTGGAAAGCTGGCCGCTTGCCTCCGAGTTCCTCATCGTGGGTCTGAGTATGGAAGCCATCATCTTCCTTTTCCTCGGTCTCATCGGCCCGGAACCCGACTACTACTGGCATAAATTGTACCCCGGCCTCGATGACTACCACGCACATCTTCAGCCGCTTACAGCCGGTCCGACCAACAACATTCCCGAAGTAGCGCCGCTTCATGGCGACGTCGTGGAACGCCAATTGGGCGGGATGTTGACCGAACTGCAATCCATGTCGAAAAGCATGGCTGCACTGAAATCGCTACAGGAAGTTGATTTCTCCAGCACTTCGGAGCAAATCAAAAGTATGAGCAACTTCTACACGAAAATGAACGAGGCTATGTCCGACATGGCCAAATCGGCTGAAGACGTAAAAGCTTACAAAGATCAGCTGACTGCACTGAACAAGAATCTCGGATCGCTCAATACCGTGTACGGCAACATGCTGGCCGCTATGGCTAACATCGGTCGCCAGTAATTTTAGGTGGTTTCAAGGTTTCAGGGTTTCAAGGTTTCAGGGTTTATCAAGCCCGAAACCCTGAAACCCCGAAACCCTGAAACCCTGAAACCAACATCAATCACAATCAAAAAGTAAAGACTTATGTCTATACCAAAGGAGCCGCGGCAACTGATGATCAACCTCATGTATCTGGTGTTGACCGCTCTGCTCGCTCTTAACGTGTCTGCCGAGGTGATGAACGCCTTCTTTTCGCTCGACAAGGGCATGAAGGCCAGCCGCGACATCGTTCAGCGGAACAACGAAGCCATGATTAAAGGCATCGATGAGCAGGCAAAAGCTTATCCAAGCCCTAAAAACGATGAACTGGCAAGCAAAGCGAAGGAAGCGCAACGCGTCGCCGACGAGTTTGTAACATACATGGATGGTATCAGAACCAAACTGTTCGAAATTGCAAAAGGCCCGTCGGAAGCCAATCCGGATATTCCTCAGGATATTCGCAATAAAGACGTCACCACCAACCTTTTCATCAATGAAGGCCTCGGGGCTGAAATCGAAGGACGAATCAAAGAAACCCGGGAAAAATTGCTGGCTTTGACAGGCAATGATCCCGCCTTGGCCTCTTCTCTTCCGTTGAACGTTGAAGAACTGCCGAAGGATACGAAGATGAAAACCTGGGCAGAATTCAAGTTCAAACAAATGCCTGTTGCGGCTTGCTTCCCTATCGTAGGCAAACTGCAATCGGATGCCAAAAGCTCCGCCTCGGCTATCATCAACTGGTCTGCCGAACAAATGGGTAAGATCGACATCAAATTCGATGCTTTCCAACCGGCTGTTTCGGCGGAAAAAAGTTATGTCATTCAGGGCGAAAAATACTCTGCCGACATTTTCCTCAGCGCGTTCAGCACAAAAGCCGACAATGTGAGTATCTCCGTCAACGGCAGTTCTTTGCCCGTAAAAGAAGGACTTGCACACTGGGAAACTTCCGCCAGCGGCTTGGGCGAAAAATCATTCAACGTCAGCATCAACGTGAAAAACCCGCTTACCGGGGAAATGAAGAACTACCAAAAAGAGTTCAAGTATGAAGTCGGCCAACGTTCCGTTGCCGTTCAGCTGGACAAAATGAACGTGTTCTACATCGGCGTTGAAAACCCGATTTCGGTTTCTGCGGCAGGTGTTTCGTCCAACGATTTGAAAGTGTCCGCAAGTGGAGTAGCAGTTGCCAGCAAAGGCGGCGGTCACTACGTCGTAACTGCAACCACGCCTTCCAACGATGCTTCTGTCACGGTATCCGCTCCCGGGGTTTCACAAACATTCAAGTATCGCGTGAAACGTATCCCTGACCCGACTCCTATGTTGGGAGCCAAGCACAGAAGCAAACAAATGGGCAACGGCGAATTCAAAGCCCAGGGATTTGTTGACGCAGTGCTGGAAAACTTCGACTTTGAAGCGCGTTGCGAAATCGTCGGTTTTGAATTCACGTATCTGCCGAAACGTCAGGACCCCATCGTCCGGACGAACGGCGGAAAACGTTTCAGCGGTGATGTGTCCGAACAGGTCAATAAAGCCAAACCGGGTGACACCTTCTTTTTCGACGACATCAAATGCAAATGTCCGGGTGACCCAGCTGCCCGTAACATCGGCGGTCTGGCATTCAAAATTAAGTAACACAATCATCTGCTAATTAACCCACACCTCTGCGAGTCATGCAAACCTTTATTAAATGGACTTGCCTGTGCCTGCTCATGTTCTCTTCCGGAACCATGTTGCTCGCGCAAGATCCTGAAGAAATCGAAGTGAACACCGAGGAAGTCACCACCGAAGAGCCGAGCGACGCTCCCCTCGACGAAGTGGTGAAAAAAGACATCATGCAGCAACGCCGCGTGCTGACTTACCAGCCGGTGCGGGAAAGCGATATTTTTTGGGAAAAACGCATTTGGCGCATCATCGACGTGCGCGAAAAAATGAACCTCCCGTTCGCTTACCCGGAAGAGCCGTTTTTCAAACTGCTCGCCGACGCTGCCACCAAAGGCGACCTGCCGGTGTATGCCATCGACGGAACGGACAAATTCAACAAACGGATGAGTACCGACGACGTGTTGTCCATGTTGTCCAAAACCGACACGGTTGTTACTTTCGACCCGGAGACTTACGAGGAAAAAGTGCAGATCGTTCGCAACGACATCAACTGGGAGGACGTGAAGCGCTTTCGTCTGAAAGAGGTGTGGTTCTTCGACAAGGAGACGTCCACCCTTCAGGTGCGTATCCTTGGCATCGCGCCGCTCATCGACGTAAAAGACAACGAAGGCAACTTCCGTTTCGAAAAGCCGATGTTCTGGGTGTATTACCCGCACGCCCGCGAATTGTTCGCACGTCACCGCGTATTCACGATGGGCGGCAACACCAACGCGACCATTTCCTGGGAAGACCTCTTCGAGATGCGCTATTTTGCGAGCTATATCTATAAAGAGTCGAACGTGTATGACCGCAAACTCGAGCAATACCTTCAGGGCGTCGACCTGCTGATGGAGTCTGAAAAAATCAAAAACGAAATTTTCAACTTCGAGCACGACCTCTGGCAATATTAATGGGGATTTGTGATTGGGGATTAGGGATTGGTTTTGATCTACTCCGTCACATCACTATGAACAAACAAAAGGGGCTTGACCGCACAAGGTCAAGCCCCTCTTTTTTTCGGGCGTATATTTGAGTTTCCTGCGATATAGACTTTCCAAGTTTTTAAACTTGGAAAGTCTGCGCGGTACACTCAATGATTTTTTACACAACCCCTATCGTGGAGAATCAACGAAAAATTACCTCCGTCGCGCCGTAGCCGTATTTGTGGTGGTATTCGTTTTTGAACTTCGCCACATCGTGGGTTTCGCGCAGCCGGGCAGCGATGGCATCGCGGAGTTTGCCTTCGCCGACGCCGTGAATGACAAATATGCTTGGTACGCCGAGCCGGATCGCTTTCTCCAAAAAACGCTGGAAATGAAGCATTTGTATTCGCAGAATTTCCCCTTTGTCGAGCCGGGCATGGCCATTGATCAGGTTTTGGATGTGCAAATCGATCTCCGGGACGAAATTGGCGAACTCTTCCACATTGTAGACGCTGTATCCGGATGAATCGGGCGGTCGTTCGGATTTCGGCTTCCGTGCTTTTTGTTTGGTGTAGTTTTTTAAGTCGTCCGGCTCATTTTCTTTTTTCTCTTCGAACGTATCGAAAAGTAAAAAATGATGCGCCAAAAGGTTCAGGATCGGCACAGTCTGAACGTTGTTGAAAAACTGTTTGGGACGTATTTTGAAACCATGTTTCAACGGCTCATCCAGCCCCTCGGTCGTGATGCGTTGAACCGAAACTGCGACTTCGAGCGAGTCGTTCAAATCGTCGGAAAGCAGGTCGCCCAGTTCCAGAGCGGTGGTGGCGGCAATTTTATCATCCACGATCAGGACATCGCGGTTTGCCGTGTAGAGGTCGAATTCGATCAGAAACTCAAAAGTAGTGTCGTTGATCAGCCAGGCCTTGTAACGCGTGACGGTGCCGTCCCGGCCCGGCATCGGCTCGAAGGCAAGTTGCAGGCCTTTGGGTTTGAGGATGAGATATTGTGCATTCAGTTTTCTGCGCGGCGGCGGCTCGGGTTGTTTTTCCTGTTTGCCTGGCACAAACTTTGCCCCCGCCGATATTGGTTCAACATCGGCGTTTCGTATCAAATCCTCTTCAAATGCCGGGATTTCCAAATCCGGGTCGCTGTCGAGCCGCACTTGCAGCATACCCTCATCGAGCATCCCTGTGACCGTGCCGCTCTCCCCCGTATAGCGAAGGCGAACTTTTGTGCCGATAGCATAAAGCATGATTTCCTCCTTACCCTGCCCCAGGGCAGTATTTTATGACTTTGGAAAAAGAAAAAATATTACCCGCAAAAGTAACTGTCGGTGACGTAACGAACGGTGCAATAAATGGTTCTGAAAAATCCGTCGCTCCGACAGATACGCATCGCTATCTGTCCATCGATTTTTTTCGCGGACTCGTTGTCGCTTTTATGATCGTGGTGAATACGCCGGGTACCCTGGAGTATACGTATGCCCCCTTAGAACACGCTCAATGGTTCGGTTGTACGTTGGCGGATGTTGTATTCCCTTCGTTTCTTTTCCTTGTCGGCGTTTCCATGTGGTTTGCCTTTGCAAAATACGGACGCCGGTGGTCGCCGGAAGCAGGTTGGAAAATTCTGCGGCGTGTGATGCTGATATTTGTCATCGGCCTGATGCTGAACAAATTTCCGGTGTACTGGAAAAACCTCGATCACTGGCGCATCATGGGCATATTGCAACGCATTGCATTGAGTTATGGAGTGGCATCGGTGCTGGTACTATCGCTTTCGCGCCGTGCTTTGATAGCGGTTTCAATTGGTATTTTGCTTTTGTACTGGGGTATTTTGAACTGGTTTGTCACGCCCGGAGGCGATCCATATAGTATTGATACGAACGCCATGTTGCGACTCGACCGCTGGATTTATGGCATCGAAGTGGATGCGGCTTTGCACATCGACCACTGGCTTTTCGGCGACGATTACTTTTGGCATGGCAACGGTTTTCACTTCGATTCGGAGGGTGTGCTCGGTGTGTTGCCGTCCGTCGTAACCGTGATACTGGGCTGGATGAGCGGTGCATTGTTGTCGCGCAGTGCCGGGAGAAAGGGATTGCTGCTGCGTAATTTGGTCGCGTTCGGCATTTTATGTGGTTTTGCAGGACTTGCCTGGGGGGCGTTTTTTCCTATCAGTAAAAAACTATGGACAAGTTCGTACGTGCTATACGCCGGCGGGATTTCCATGATTATGCTGGCTACCTGTATCTGGCTGATCGATGTTCGGAAATGGCGTATCGGTACAGGTTTTTTCCTGGTTTTTGGCGCCAACCCCTTGTTTGCCTTCGTGTTGTCCGAAGCGTTGGAACAAATCGGGTTCAGCATTCCATGCGGTGAAGGCGATGCTTACGGGTGGATATACCAGCATTTTTTCAAACCGATAGAAGGCGGGGATTTTGGTTCGTTGCTTTTTGCACTGACGTATTTGCTTATCTGCTGGCTTATTTGCCGGTGGTTGTACGTGCGAAAGATTTTTATCAAGATCTGAAATTTTTGCCGGAGAGACAATTTTATTTTTTCTTGTTGAGCAGTGACAGGCAAAACAACTACTTTTCGCGGCACAAATTCATTGCGAAAATGCCTGACACTACTGCTTCTCCCCGCTATTTGTCCGTCGATTTTTATCGCGGCCTTACCATTGCCTTTATGATTATCGTGAACACTGCCGGCGACGGCCGCCATGTGTATGCGCCGCTGCGTCACGCCGTGTGGCATGGTTGCACACCGACCGATCTGGTATTTCCGTCGTTCATGTTCATCATCGGCGTTTCGATGTGGTTTGCATTTGCCAAATACGACCGGAAGTGGTCGCCGGAAGCAGGCAAAAAGATAATTTATCGCACGGGTTTACTATTTCTTATCGGTCTGATTCTCAATAACTTTCCTTTCCTCTGGGAAAACTGGGATACCTGGCGCATCATGGGGGTACCGCAACGGCTGGCATTGGGTTACGGGATCGCTTCCGTGCTGGCACTGACGTTGCCGCGCCGGATATTGATCATTGTCTCAGCAGCGATTTTGGTGCTGTATTGGGGACTGCTCTACTGGTTTGCATTGCCGGGCAGCGATCCCTTCGGCGCGCAGGGCAGCGCTATTTTGAGGCTCGATGCGTGGTTGTTTGGAAGCGCGCATCTGTACCACGAAACGGTTGCACCGGGTTTGCGTATTGCTTTCGACCCGGAAGGTGTGTTGAGCACACTTCCTGCCGTAGTGACGGTATTGCTGGGCTGGCTGAGCGGTGAACTGATGTCGCGGCGTACCGACCAAAAAGACCTGCTTGTCAGAGACTTGCTGGTATTCGGACTCATTATTGGTTTTGCAGGACTTGCCTGGGATTTATTTTTTCCTATCAATAAAAAGATATGGTCGAGCTCGTACGTGCTCTATGTCGGCGGCATTTCGATGATATTGCTGGCCTTGAGCGTTTGGGTGATCGATATACGCGGCTGGCGGAACGGTACCGGCTTTTTCCTTGCTTTCGGCGCCAACTCGCTGTTTGCCTATATACTGTCCGAAGCGCTGGTCATCAGCCTCTCCAACATCAGTTGGGGTTCGGGAGAAAACGCGACGGATGCCCGTACCTGGATTTACGATACCGTTTTCAGGCCCATCGAAGGGGCTGAGTTCAGTTCTTTCCTGTTCGCAATCGCGTATATGCTGCTCTGCTGGCTGATTTGCAGGTGGTTGTATGTGCGGAAGATATATATCAAGATATAAGAGGGTGGAGGGTAGAGGGTGGAGGGTAGAAGGTGGTGGGTAGAGGGTGGTGGGTGATCAAAATAATTTCCTAATCTTATAAAGAACACGCATCATGGGTAAATTCAAAGAATTGAGAGTATGGCAGGATGCCATTAGTCTGGCGGAAAAAATTTATGCAGTGACCAATAATCCTGTTTTTTCAAAAGATTTTGGTCTGCGAGACCAAATCCGACGTGCAGTTGTTTCTATTTCCTCCAATATTGCGGAAGGCGATGAACGAGGTACGAACCGACAATCGGTTCACTTTTTTAACATTGCCAAAGGTTCTGCGGCAGAAGTCATCACACAATTGCATATCGCTTTTCGGGTAGGATATCTGGAACAGGAATCGTTTGAAATCTTGGAGCGTGAAACTGATTTGCTCCGTGCTTCCATCAAAAATTTGATAAAGGCACGTGGCGGAGACAATCCACTGTATCAAATCTCCTGGTTCTTACTCAAAATACTCAAACCAATCTAACCCTCTACCTTCTACCCTCTACCTTCCACCCTTTTCTATGCAACGCCGCGATTTTTTCAAAACAACCGGGCTGGCAGGGCTGGCTGCCGGAATATCCATGCCTTCGACAATGGCTGCAACTGATTTACCTGAAGCCCCGCGTGTGCTCAAACCTGCCCGGCTGCGCGAAGGGGCGATGGTGGCGCTGATCGCTCCCGCCAGCCCCTTTTCAGATGAAAAACTGGCGAATGCACGGCGCAATTTTGAAAACCTGGGTTTTAAAATCCGCGAAGGCAAAAACCTGACGGCCCGGCATGGCTATCTGGCCGGCACGGACGAACAACGCCTGGCTGATCTGCACTGGGCGTTTGGCGACCCTGACATAGAAGCAGTATGGTGTATCCGCGGTGGTTATGGCTGCACCCGCTTGTTGCCCAAGGTTGATTTTGAATTGATCCGGAATAACCCAAAACCCTTCATCGGCTATTCCGACGTGACGGCTTTGCACCTGGCGATCCGGCAAAAAACAGGGCTGGTCACTTTTCACGGCCCGGTGGCGGTGGCCGAATTCCCCGAAAACACCTTGCGACACTTTCGCGCCGCACTCGTTGAGCCGGTTTTGAATTATACCATACAAACACCCGGCGAAGCAGAACAAATGCCCGGCGAAGAATACCGGCCTTACGTCGTCGCAAGCGGCAAAGCAAGGGGAAAATTAACCGGCGGCAATCTCTCGTTGCTGGCAGCAATGGTCGGCACACCGATTTATCCTTCCTTCAAAAATAAAATAGTCTTTATCGAAGACGTTGGCGAACAGCCCTATCGCATCGACCGGATGCTGACGCAATTGTTGCAAGCGACCGATCTGCAGGAAGCAGCGGGTATCGCACTCGGCGTTTTTTTCGATTGCAAACCCAAACCCGACTCCCCGTCGTTCACTTTGGAAGAGACTTTGCGCGACCGGCTTGGAAATCTGAATATCCCGGTCATTTATGGTATTCCATTCGGTCATGTGGTGTACCAGGCGACGTTTCCGTACGGGATTGAGGCAGAATTAAACGTGGAAAGCGGGACGCTCACTTTGCTGGAAATGGGCGTTATTTGAGTCATTATAAGTCATTAGGAGTCATTATTCCCGATTTATAAGATTGCTAAATGACTCTAATGACCCTCAATGACTTCCTATTACCATTCATTCCCCGGATACGTGCGCTGCAAATGCTGCATTTCGGCGAGTATGAAGCCAAGGTGTTCGGTGTGGCGACCTTCTTTGCCGCCGCTTTGCATCCAATTGTTTTCAGGTATTTTCAAAGTGGCCTCCCGGAGGATTTCGGCGACTTTGCTTTCCCACAACGGTTTGATTTTCAGTAGATCAGGCGCAATGCCGGCATCAGCCATGAGCCGGTCGGCTTCGGACGGGGATGTAAGTTCGCCGGTAAACATCCAGAGGTCGTCCACGGCGGTTTGCATTTTTGCGTGGCTCGTTTCCGTACCGTCGCCGAGGCGGACGACCCATTCGGAGGAGTAACGGAGGTGGTACGTGACTTCTTTCAGCGATTTCTCGGCGATGGCAGCCAGGTGCCGGTCGCTGCTTTGCAACAGCGCCTGGTAGTTGTGGTAGTTGAAAACGTCGAAGAAAAACTGCCGGACGATCGTAAAAGCCCAATCTTTATTCGGTTGTTCGACGAGCAGGGCGTTGTGGTATTGGTGCGCATCGCGGAAATAAGCAAGGTCGTCTTCAGAACGGCCCTGCCCTTCCAGTTCGCCGGAATATGTCAGCAGCATGCGTGCCTGACCGAGCAGGTCGAGCGCCATATTGGTCATGGCGATGTCCTGTTCGAGCACAGGGCCGTGACCGCACCATTCGCCGAGGCGTTGGGAGAGGATAAGGGCGTTGTCGCCAAGTTGGAGGAGGTATTGAAAATGGGCGTTCATTGTTCAGGTTTCAGGGTTTCAGGGTTTCAGGGTTACAAGGTTCGGGTGACTAACCCTGAAACCCTGAAACCCTGAAACCCTGAAACCTCATAAATTTACATGTGCTTCACCGCATCGGGCAAGTCATAAAAAGTCGGGTGGCGATACACTTTATCGTTGGCCGGGTCGAAAAAGGCTTCGGTATCTTCGGTGGAGGCGTGAATATGGGTCGATTCGACGACCCATATACTTACCCCTTCATTACGGCGGGTGTACACGTCGCGGGCATTTTCAATCGCCATTTGTGCATCGGCGGCGTGCAAACTGCCGACGTGCTTGTGGCTAAGCCCTTGTTTGGAGCGGATAAAAACTTCCCAAAGCGGCCAGTCTTTCATGGTGTGAGAGGCGTGAGAGTGTGAGAGGCGTGAGAGAAACTTAGAGGCAGCAGAGTGACTTGGGGATGCGTTTTTCCGCTACTGCGCCGCAAAGGTAAACCGGACAAGTGCAACAGCGTTGCGGAAAGCCGTACTTTTGGCCTTTAAATTTTTAAAAACCTTGTTCAGTTACAACAACCGGCGCTGACCGGCTTTACACAAAACTCTGATTATGAAATTAAAATACGCTTTTGCGTTGCTACTAACCACGTTTGTTTTTTCCTTAGATGCTCAAATCCGCTATGGATTTAAAACCGGCCTCAACTTCGCCAGCATGAAAGGTCCGTCGGATGTCGACGCCAACGGCAAAGAACTGGAATCATGGGATAATGTGACCGGATTCCACATCGGTGCTTCTTTCGCTTACAATTTCACCGACAATTACAGCGTACAGACAGAATTGTTGTTTTCCAAACGCGGCGCGAAATATACGTTCGACGGGGATTCATACCGGGTATTCAACTTCGAAACCAACCCTGTCTTGAGTAATGGTAACTCACGTTATCTGATCAATATCAACAACTCTTACATCGATGTTCCGATCACTTTTGTAGCCCGTTGGGGCGACTTCGAAGTATCGGCGGGTGGTTACGCCGGGTTTATGGTGGGCTCCGTAGGCGACGGATCGCTGCGCTATTCCGGCACAACGGTTCCCCTCGGCAATACGGTGACAAATACGGAAACCGGCGCAAGCGAATTAGTATTCAACCTCAGCCACAACTACCGCAAGGACGAACCGGGCGAGGGCGACGACGCGGTAAAGGTAATTGCCAAAGTGGATGCTCGTAATTTCGAAATGCCCAGTACCCTTGGGGCTTATTATGATTATCCTGAAGACAGAGGCAATCTTTATAACTCTCTTGACTACGGACTGATCGGCGGGCTTGCCTATTACCTCAGCAACTCGCTCTATATTGGCGCGCGTTTACAATACGGCTTGGCTGACATCTCAAACAACAACGCTGACCTTTCAAAAACTGAAATTGATGCCACTTCACAAGTGCCTTTTGAAGAACGATTTATTTATCGCGATGACAAGGATAAGAATTTTGTCATACAGGCGTCGGTGGGTTTTAGTTTTTAATAGTTCCGATATTCTATTGCTTTCAAACAACATGAGGCATCCCGGATTTTTGCAAAAAGCAGAGAGATTTCGCTTCAACCCACGATTTTAATCGTGGGAGAACAGAACAGACAGGCAAACCAACGGTTTTAACCGTTTTCAAACGCTTGACTAAGCCTTTGTAAACCGTTAAAACGGTTTGAAATCCTACGCTTTGTGGCATTCCCACGATTAAAATCGTGGGTTAAATCCGGGCTGCCTCATGTTATATTTGCCGCCCGATTCAGACAGATTTTATGAAAAAACTACTCTTCCTTTTCTTCTTTCTCCCCACGACCCTGCGCGCCCAGGGCGGTATATGGGTGCAGCTCCTGCTCGAAAAACAAAACGAGAAAGAGATGAAAGCGCTTGGCCTCAAACTCGACGCCGACGACATTTATCATAATGTGAATCCGAGCCTGAAAGACGCGATCTGCCAGTTTGGCGGCGGCTGCACCGGCGAGATGATCTCTTCCGAGGGTCTGCTGCTGACCAACCACCACTGCGGCTTCGACGCCATCCAGAAACTGAGTTCGCTGGAAAACAACTACGTCGAGAACGGTTATTGGGCGAAAGACCGCGCCGGCGAACTGCCTGCACCCGGCGTGACCGCCACCTTCATCAGCCGGATAGAGGACGTGACAGCCCTGGCTTTGATGGGAGTGGGGGAGAGCACGGCCGAAAATACCCGGCAGGCGCAGGTAGACAAAAACCTCGCGCAGATCAGGGTCAACACTAAAAAGGAAAAATGGGAAGACATCGTGATTCGCCCGTTTTACAATGGGAATCAGTACTTTCTGTTTGTGACGGTGACTTTCAAAGACGTGCGTTTCGTGGGCGCCCCGCCCAGCAGCATCGGCAAATTCGGCGCCGATACGGACAATTGGGTGTGGCCGCGTCACACAGGCGACTTCTCCGTTTTCCGCGTGTATGCCGACACCGCCAACCACCCGGCAGAATACTCGCCTGTCAATGTGCCTTACAAACCCAAAAAGTTCCTCGCTATTTCGCTCGACGGCGCCGACGAAGACGACTTCACGATGGTATATGGCTTTCCCGGAGCAACCAATGAATACCTGACCGAAGCGGCAGTGCGCCAGACTGCCGAAGTGCTCAATCCGGCCCGCGTCGCTGTGCGCGACCGCGCCCTGAAAATCATGGACGGCTACATGCGCAAAGACCCGGCGGTGAAAATCGCCTACATCGCCCGCCAAAGCAGCATCTCCAATGCCTGGAAAAAATGGTTGGGCGAGATGCAGGGGCTGATAAAATACAAGGCGCTGGACAAAAAACGCGAGTACGAAGCCGAATTCACCCGCCGCATCGAACAAAGAGCCGACTGGAAATACCGATATGGCAACCTGCTTCCGCGACTGCGCCAACTCTATCAGGACATCGAGCCTTACACGCTTGCGCAGGATTATTACCTCGAAGCTTGTGTTCGGAACAACCAGATACTGGGACTCGCTTCCCGCCTGAATTCGTGGATCGAGAGTTACGACAAAAACGGCGAGGCGTTTTTTGCCAACAAGCAAAAAGAATCTACAGCCGGTCTTGAAGGCTTTTACAAAAACTACTTTCCGGAAGTGGACCAGGCTGTGTTTGCCGGCGTCATGGAAATATTCGGTCAGAACATGCGCGACGAGTGGGGTGGGGGTTTTGTAAAAATGGCGGCGGACAAAAGCAGCGGTTACCCGGGTTTGGCTTCCAATCTTTTCAAAAACAGCGTGCTGGCGAGCAAAGAAAAAATGAACGCCTTGCTGGCAGAAAAACCCGCTTTAATCGCGGAAACGCTGAAAAACGACCCGGCCTACGTTTTTTGGAAAACCTTGCAGGACAACTACGCCGCTGATGTGCAACCCAAAATCCAGGAACTCCAGCCGCAGATCAACACCCTTCAGCGCCAGTATATGGCCGCCCAGTTGGATGTGTTCAAGGAAAAACGCTTTTTCCCCGATGCCAACAGCACGCTTCGCCTCACCTACGGCAAAGTGGACGACTACTCGCCCCGCGATGCAGTAGAATACGAAGAACGCACCTACCTCGACGGCATCATGGAAAAATACGTGCCCGGCGACTACGAATTCGACGTGCCGAAAAAACTCATCGAACTCTGGAAATCAAAAGACTACGGTCCCTACGCCGACGCGGACGGCCGGATGCCCGTCGCTTTTATCGGCACCAACCACACCACCGGCGGCAACTCCGGCAGCCCGGCCCTCGACGCCAACGGCAACCTCGTCGGTCTCAACTTCGACCGCGTGTGGGAAGGCACGATGAGCGACCTGAACTATGATCCGGCTATTTGCCGCAACATCATGGTGGATGCGCGCTACGTCCTGTTTGTCATTGACAAATTTGGTGGTGCGGGGCATTTGATAAAGGAGATGAAATTGGTGAAGGGGCAGAAAAAGAGGAAGAAAAAGTGAAAACAAAAGCCTATTTTTGCCAACAAAATGAACGCTATGACAGCATCACTCTCGGCACAAGACCAAATCGCGGCTTTCCTGGCAGATGCCATCCCGGAAAAAATTCTTGCGTTCAAGTTTGCTCCCACTATTCAGCTACGTATTGAAGTGCTTGTTGAGAAAAAGAAGGAAGGGCAAATCACACGAGAAGAAAAAGAAGAGTTAGACCGCTATCTGGCTTACGACCTGCTTATTGGCTTAGCCAAAGCAAGGGCAAGCCGTCATTTACAGCATCCATGAGTCGTACTATTCCAGATTCTGTTCGCTTGCAAGTAGCTGGACGTGCTGGATATCGTTGCGAATATTGTCTTGTACCTGAGCGTTTTCTCGCAACGGTTTTTCACATTGACCATATTCGGAGTATCAAGCATGGGGGCCTCACTGTGCTGGAAAATCTTGCTTACGCCTGCCCGCATTGCAACCAAAATAAAGGCAGCAACGTAGCTACATTCTTAGATGAAGAAAGTGAGGTTACTGTGCGCATTTTCAATGCCCGCAAAGACAATTGGGCGAGTCATTTTGAAGTGGTAAACGGCGAAATAATACCCAAAACTGCGATTGGCGCGGCCACTGTGCGATTATTGGAAATGAACCAGCCCGACCGCCTTATTTTCCGTCAAGCGCTTGCGGAAGCAGGGCATTATCCTTGAACCTCACAACGCCAACTTTTCAACACAGATACCCTTTTCAGTCTTCACCTTTACAAAATAAACGGCTGCCGGAAGATCGCCCGCGGGTAATACAACTTCCGCTTGCTGAAGCTGGTAGGCCGTTTTCAACAAATCGCCGTTGACTGCAAACACTTCCACAGCCCGGATGTGCGTGTCTGTCGCCTGCACCACGATTTCGCCTGATAAGGGGCGGGAAAACACCTTTACGGCAGATTGCTCGTACACATTGTCCGTGTCCGTCGGCAGTGCCTGGAGGTAAATTTCAAAATACACTTTTTTGACCCCGTCCACATCCTGCACGGGCAGAATGCGCAGGGCAGCGTCCGGGTCGCTGGCCCAGGGGTCGATGGGGATATAAGGGTCACCCTGGAAGTACATCTGTGTGACCAATTCCACGTGGTTGGGCGCCGTCACCCTGAAATGGATATGGCTGGGGCGGTACTGGCTGCCGTTCAGGTACTGGCCGGGGATGATGGTGGAAAATGCATATTTGCCTTCCGCATCCGAATTTTGGCGGCCCCGGTATTTGAATTCCTGGCTGATGTTATCGTAAGCCCCCGCGTTGTTGGCCTGCCAGATGTCTATCAGGGCGTTGTTCAGCGGCGTCGGACATTCGGAACTGATGACTTTGCCTTCCAACTGGAACACTGTGCCAGGCTCACCCGAAATGGTCAGGTCGGTGCGGAAAGGCGCGTTGGCACGGTAAAACGGCCCCAGAATATCCTCCGTGGTTGGCAGGCAGGCGAGCGGCGGCAACGCGCTGCCCCAGCGGGACGGGAAAGAAAGCACGGCGGCGGGATTGCTCCCGACGACGACGGCAACTAAGCCGGTTTGTTGCAGGAAAGTGCGGCGTTTCATAACGATCTTGTTTTGAAGGTAAAATGAAAAAGTTGGAATGACTCAACAGACAACAAGTGACGTCCGAATGGTTGGCAGGATAGCCCGAAATGCAAAACGCCGACAATTTTTGCTTTCAAAACCTCACTTTTGCACGCCGTTTCAGGTATCCGCATTTGATTATTTTTAGCGAAACAGATTGAAAATGAACGACTCACCCAATCCCCAATCCCCAATCCCCAATCCCCATTTGAGTGATATTCTTACGCACCTCGGCGAAGAACGCGAACACTATTTCCAGGCCATCGCCCCGCCGGTGATGCAGACGAGCAATTTTGCCTTCCCCAACCTGGCGGCTTTCCGCGAGTCATTTTCCGACGAACTGGAACACCACGTTTATTCGCGCGGCAACAACCCGACGGTGGCTATTTTGCGGAAAAAACTCGCTGCGCTCGAAGGCACGGAAGATGCGCTGGTATTTTCCAGCGGAGCGGGGGCGGTAGCAGCCGCAGTTATCGGCAACATCAAAGCGGGCGAACACATCGTTTGTCAAAAAGCGCCCTATTCGTGGACGACGGCTTTGCTGCGCAAATTTCTGACCCGTTTCGGCGTGGAGCACACCTTCGTGGACGGTACGGATATTCGGAATATCGAAGCAGCCATCAAACCGAATACGCGTATACTCTACCTCGAAAGCCCCAACACGATGACCTTCGAATGCCAGGACCTGACAGCCTGCGCCGCGCTGGCGAAACGGCACGATCTGGTCACGATCATCGACAACTCCTACAGTTCGCCGCTCTACCAAAACCCCGCTGCGTTCGGCATCGACATCATGGTGCATTCGGGCACGAAGTACCTCAACGGCCACTCCGACGTGGTGGTGGGTGTGTTGTGCGCGAGCAAGGCGATGGTGAAAAAAATCTTCGAATCCGAACTGATGACCCTTGGCGGCATCCTTGGGCCGCACGATGCGGCGCTGGTGATCCGCGGCCTGCGTACGCTCCCGCTTCGTGTGCAACGAAGCAGCGAGAGCGCGCAATGGCTGATTGCCAAATTAGACAACCATCCGAAAGTGGAGCGTATCTGGTATCCGTTTCACCACAGTTTTCCGCAACTCGAACTGGCGAAACGCCAGATGCGCGGCTGTGGCGGTCTGTTTTCGGTGCAGTTCAAAACCGATTCGATGGAGAAAATGGAGGCGTTCATTCATCGCCTGGAGCGCTTCCTGATGGGGGTGAGTTGGGGCGGTCACGAATCGCTAATTATTCCGACGATCGGGTTTTACAACATCCCCGGCAAGTCCAATGCTTCTTTGCCCTGGACGTTTGTGCGATTTTACATTGGTTTGGAGGCCCCGGAATGGTTGTGGGAGGACTTGGAGGGGGCGATGGGGGGGTTGTGATTTAGAAGACAAGGCGTAAACCTAAAAATAGCCCGCAGGCTTTTGCACACCTGCGGGCCTCATGGTATGGTAATTTTATCTATCTCCGGACACACCGACAACTTAGGGCGGCGACCTTAGCGTTGGAAGACAGATTGCCGTTATCGAAGGCCTTACTCCAGGCAAGGGCATCATTGTATTCAGTAGAACTCCAATAGATCCCGGTCGTTATTTGGCCGCTGCCGCCATTGGCAACAGGTCCGAGTTTTTGGTACATTTCATTGAGTTCGGCGGCCGCCGGCAGGTACCAGTCGTCGAAGCTGTAGGCCACCAGGTCGGCGCAGAGCTTGGCCGCGTAATCCATGCCGCCGTTGTCGCCCAACTGGGCCACGATGGCGGCCGCATTCGCTTCGCCGTTGAAGTCCAAATTAGCGTCTGCAAGGATTATGATATTGGCCAAAGCGGTGATGTCGGTAAAAGGCTCCCCCCATCGCGCGTTGGTGCTGTTAGCCGTCGGGTGGGCGTAAATGACATCGCCGTTGGTCATCGTCACTTTTAGTAAAGTGTCCAATGATGTTGGTAGCGCTTTCCAAAAAGGTTTGCCGTCGGCGCCCATGGTGAGTACCGTGCCGGCTGCTCCGGCAGGCAGGCCCTGCCAGGCTGTGCCGTTGTAGTAAAGGATATCGCCGGTCTGTGCACTGGCAGGTAGTCCGCCGCCGCCCGTGTACAGGGCGTATGGCACGCTGAGCAGTTCGGAAGTGCCCATGTACTGGTAATCCGTGCCGCCGGAAGCGTCCAGCGATAACAGTACATAGATGGGTTGTTGGCCCCAGGTAATCTGGCTAAAATTGCCGGACACAAGTGTGCCCCGACCGATCTCCAGGTTCACCAGGCCGAAAGCATTGGTGGTAACGCTGTGGACTTCGCTGTAAAGGGTATCTGTACCGAGCAGGCTGATCTTCAAACCAACGGACTGGTTGGCCAGCACCTGCCCGGCGGCATTGCGCACAACGGCCTGGTATTTGAATGCCTGCGGCGCCTGCGCCTCGACAGTAAAAGATAAGAGCAGTAAAGAAAAAATAGAGAGTGCAATATTTTTCATGGCTAGTTGTGCTTTATGATTTTGAATGTTTGTGTGGTCTTTGGGTCTTCGGTGCGCAAGCGCAAATAATACACGCCGGTGGCATAGCCCGACAGGTCGAGGCTGCGTAGCATGCCTTGTTGCGTAGCTGCTTGCAACGGCAGAGTCCGGCCTTGAGCGTCGGATAGCTCTAAGCTAAAAGGGGGCGAGGACAGCTGCGATTCAATGCTCACCCAGTCGGCAGTGGGGTTGGGATACACCCGCACCGCAAAGCCGGTTACCGGGTCGTCCACGGCTACGACTGTCAGGCTCGTTTGGTGGAAGCCCTGAGTGAGTTGCGCAGCGCCGGAAGCATAGGTTTCGATCACCGGCTCCCCAAGCGTCCAGCTCAGTTGGGCGTCGGCGTTTGTAAAATGGTCGCCGGCGCCGGCGATCACTTCCGGCGAAAGAGATTGGCCGTAGCACCAGCCGGCGGCGAATAAGCCGAGAAATAACAAGAGTGTTTTTTTCATTTTTTACTGTTTTGTTTTGCCTACTCTTAACTGGATTTTCGGCGGACTCCTTTTTGTGTTGAAAAACGATTACAAGTGCCGCGGACGCCACGGGCAACAAGCTCCGTCCGGGCAGTATTTCGTTATCAGCGCAAGAAGGTAAAAAAGGAAGTGGCTTTTTCAGTCGGGAAGGTAGCAATCTCCGCCATGTATGAAGATGCCCCCGCTACCGACGACATGTTGGTAGCGGGGGTGTAGTAATCATCCGGACATGGGTTTGTGTCATGTAATTTCGCTTTGGCGCTCCGAAAGGTAACAGATACCTGGATAACAGCCAAAGTTAAATGCTCAAATTTTCAAATCGTCGATTGCGATTTGATCCCGGCCTTGTGCATAATCCTCAAGACGACACATCGCCGTAGCAGCTTATTGTATTAGCAAGAGATAACTACGATTTTTGAAGCCCTGCCTCCAAAACCCTCCCATTCACCCACCACGCTACGCCCAAATTCGGCACCCAACACAACCACGCCACGACCCGGTACGCCGCAATAAAATCGCCAAATGCCATGATCAGAAAAGGCATCCAAAGCCGCAGCGTCACAGCGCCGAAGCAGGCGGCGTAACTGTACACCATCATCTTTTGATGCGCCGTCACCCGCCCGGCACGGATATGTCGGTACGCCGCGAAAGTGGTGTAAACCCAAACGACGCCCAGCGACATAAAACCCAGCGCTGCCGCCAAGCCACCGGTGGCCTGGGTACCGATACCGATACCGGCCAGACCGCTCAGCAACGCTGATACGACGTAAATTTTTCCGATCCTGCGGTGCCAGGGCAGGTGCGCGCGCCGCAGCCACGGGCTGAATTGCACCCAACCAACCAGCAGCGTCAGTCCGCCGAAGATGATGTGGGTGTAAAAACCGACGTTCCAAATCGCATCGCCGAGCAATGCCTCGCTTTTGAAACTTAACAATCCGAATTCCCGATCCAATACGAAGTATATGCCCGGGTACAAACCGATGGCGACGGACAGGAAGCCAAACAAAACCCAAAGTGCTTTTTTCATCATTGCCGTATTTGAAGCAGCATCGCCGCCGACATCATGCCGAAAACTTTCCAGCGGTTCTGACTGCCGAATTTGTAAAAATGTTTGTTGCCGGGTCGCGGCATTCCGATAGGCATGGAAAGATAGTTGCCTTTTTTGGAGGCATACACCCATTCGGCGGCAACTACGACCGATTCGTCGACACGCACATCGTAGGGCAACAGATCCACTTCCACCCAGCCCTTCTTTTTGCCCGCCAATGTTACGATGATATTGTCTTTCAGCAAATTGCCGCCCGGCTCGTCGCCGTTCAGTGCATAAACATTGATGCGGAACTGCACGGTGTCGAAGTTGTTGGCCCCTACGAAAAAACTGAATTTTTCCAACTGCGCCGCTTTTTTGATTTTAAAACGCCGCCCGATTTCCGAGCCGAGGTTTTGGTTGATGCGGTTGTTGATTGCAAAATTGACCGACATGGCCGTGCCGGTTTTTTCCATGCCCAATACGCTTGTTTCCGTTTCCATAGAAGGGCTGATGACCACCTCGCGGAGCAGCACCGACGCGGGTTGGAGCAGGATGTCGGTGCCGTTGGCAGCCGCGACGTCGCGCAGCGCCAAAACGCGGCGGGCATAGCCGATGCATGAAAACGCCACCGAATCCTGCACTTCGGCAGGCACAACGAGTTCGAACGAACCGTCGGGCCCGGCCACTGTGCCGGTGCTGCTGCCGGGGATGCCGATGCTGACGTAGCCGACGGGTTCTTTGCTTTCGGCATCGAACAGGCGGCCGCGCAGGGTGGTTTGGCTGTGGAGGGTGAATTGGCAGCATATCAATATGCCGCAGCAGGCGAGTATTTTTATCGTTGTATTTTTCATGTCCCAAAGGTGCGGGCATCGAAAAATACGGTGCAAACGGAAGGGATGTGCTGTCGATTTTCGGGGCAAATAGCGGCGCTCGTGTGGCGGAATTGCAGTTTTTGGGGTGGAATTTGCCGACAGGTTTTTAGTTTTGACAGGATTGACAGGATTTACAGGATTAGAAACACGCGAGGTAGTTTCACAAGTATTATTTTTTGACAGGATTTCAGGATTTACAGGATTTCTTACTCATATACAGACGTATTAATCCTGTTAATCCTGTAAATCCTGTCAAAAAACACTAACGCGGTTTTTTCGCCAGTGCTGCCCGCACCTCGGTCAGGTACGTTTTCGACACCGGCACAGGTTCGGCGCCGGGCAGGTTTTCAAACACCAACTGGTAATTAGGCGATTTGCCGTCCAGTCGTAACGGCTGATTCAGATTGACGACGTAGGAGCGGTGTGTTTGCAAAAAATCGGTGTCGAGTTGGGAAGGTAAACGGCTGAGGGCAATCCGGAGCATGAGACGTTGTACGGTCTGGTTTTTCAAAAGAAAAATCTCCACATAGTTGTCGGCGCTGCGCAGAAAGAGCAGTTCGTGTTTCAGGAGCGTAAGTGTTTCGTGTTTGTTCTCGCCTCGAATGGTAATGGTTTTCATGCCATCCGGCGCCGGAAGCTGGGCTAACCACTGTATTTTTTCCAGAGAACTTTTGGCATGCAGGTAACGGACGATCAACAAAATAGCGATCGGAAACAGGCTGGTGGCAGCCGCGATGGCCATGAAAAAGAAATAGCCCGTCAGCGATAGTCCACTGCCGAATACGATACGCTGATACAGATAGGCCCCGGTGGCGGAAAACCAGAATACAAACGCGATGAGTCCGAATTCATGGCGGAGTGTCCACAGCCTGCTTTGCGATGTGTGCCGGTAGCGTCGGTTCACGATCTCCCATGCGGTCATTGCCGACACTGCAATCGCCACACCATAGCCGGCCAGCAACGGGTATTTCCATGCATGACGAAAATTGTACGTGCCAAAGGGCTGAAATACCGCCAGCACCAGAAAAACGGATAGCCCGATGAACACTGCCACGCGGTAAAATTCGCTGCGGGAGGCGCGTTTCAAAGGAGCGTCGAATACTTTCATGCGGCAAATATCTGCCAATAATGCAGAATCAGAAACAGGCATTTCAGCCCTCTGTCGGTCACCGGAGGCCTGTAGCAGGCGATACAATCCAAAATCGTACATCCAAAATCGTACATCAAACCACCTGCCCCCCGCAACTCGACCCCGCGCCCGCCGTGCAGCCGTAGCAATGTTGATTCAAAACGATCTCGCGGCTTTCCAGTTCAGCCAAATCGAAATCCTCGAGGCGATTTCTGCCCGCTACCTTCAGGTCGAGCATCTGGTTGAAATCGCAGTCATACAAGTAGCCGTCCCAACTCACGGAAATGGTGTTGCGGCACATCACGCCTGCGACGGCGCCGGGGTTGAAAGCGTCGAGCAACGATTGCATGTAGGATTCGTAATGGCCGCCTTCGAGCAGGTAGTCGAGAAAACGGCTGATGGGCATGTTCGTAATGGCGTACAGGTTGTTGAAATCCACGTCGTGTTTGCGCTTCAACTGGCGTTTGAAATCTGCCTCTAACGAAGATTGATTGCCCGGCAAAAATGTCCCGGTCGGATTGTACACGAGATTGATTTTCAGGCCGGTATCTTCTTTCCCATAGCCGACTGCGTTGAGCATTTGCAGGGCTTTGATGCTGTCGTCGAACACGCCGTCGCCGCGCTGGCTGTCGGTGCGCAGGGCGGAATAGTGTGGTAGCGACGACACTACTTCGACGTTGTTTTCGGCAAAAAAATCGGGCAGGTCGTGGTATTTTTTATTCGAAACGATCACCGTAAGGTTGCAGCGATCCATGACGTGTTTGCCGAGTTTGCGGCACTCTTCCACAAACCAGCGAAAATTAGGGTTCAACTCCGGCGCACCGCCGGTGATGTCCACCGTCGGAATATCATATCTGGACAGGATATCGAGACAGCGTTCAAAGTTCTCGCGGCTCATGTTTTCCTCCTTGCGGTCGGGCCCGGCATCCACGTGACAATGGGCGCAGGACTGGTTGCAGAGTTTGCCGACATTGATCTGGAAAATCTCGACGCGTGTGGGTCGCAGCCTCCCTTCCGGGAAGCCCGCCTGCCTGACCGCTTCGGAAAAAGCCGGAAAACGTGTATCGGTCATTTCCTTGCCGTTCAACACGTTCAGTTGAAAAAACGTATCGGCCAGATCGCTGTGCCGCGACGCGAGGGATTTTGTTCGTTGATGGACACCCATGTGATAAAAGGTTTCTGGTTTCTGGGTTTCTGGTTTCTGGTTTCTGGGTTTCTGGTTTCTGGTTTCAGGTTTCTGGGTTTCTGGTTTCTGGTTTCAACTTGAGTCATCCCGAATTTTTGCAAAAAGCGGAGAAATTTCGTTTCAACCCACGATTTTAATCGTGGGAGAACAGGACGGGCGGGCAAACCAACGGTTTTAACCGTTTTCAAATGTCTGGCTAAACCTTTTTAAACCGTTAAAACGGTTTAAAATCCTGCGCTTTGTGGCATTCCCACGATTAAAATCGTGGGTTAAAAAATCCGGGATGACTCATTTTGAAACCAGAAACCCTTTTTTACATGGTCATTTCTTTCGCGTGGTTCATCATCTGGGTCGAAAACACAAGGCTCGAACCGGCGCGGATGGCTGCTGCCACGTGCACGGCTTCCATCATTTGTTGTTCGTCGGAGCCTTTGGCCAAACAATCGGTCGTGTAGGCGTCGATACAATAGGGGCATTGCACGGTGTGGGCGACGGCGAGGGCGATGAGCGATTTTTCCCGCTCCGTGAGGGCGCCTTCTTTGAAAACTTCGCCGTACCAGGCGAAAAATTTATCGCCCATATTTTTTTGCCATTCGGTGATGTTGCCGAATTTTTTGAGGTCTTCCGGGTCGAAGTAGTGTTTTTTTGACATGGTAAATCAAGTTGGTGTCTGAAAATTGTTTTTTGAAAACACCCGGAAGCAATACGGGTTTACCTTTCCGGCGGTTTTCAAGCGGGCAAATAAAATTCAATTTCCGCGCAGCAGCGCGGATTTGTGCACAACAATAAACATTTGTTCCCGCCAGGACATTTGTCAACACTCAAACCGATAACCGACAACCAATAACTGATAACCAACACATGGATCACCTCGCCATCCCCTCTTTTTCCCCCTCCGGCCACCTGAACGCCGTCATCGAAATTCCCACCGGCACAAACACCAAGTACGAATACGACAAACAGCGCCTCGAATTCAAACCCGACCTGCGAGACGGACACCCCCGGCGTGTGGATTTTCTTTCCTATCCGCTCAATTACGGCTTCATCCCGTCAACCAAAATGGTGAAGGCGCGCGGGGGCGACGGCGACCCCCTCGACGTACTGGTGCTGGCCGAACACCTGCCCACCGGCACCGTCATCGAAGTACAACCGATTGGCCTGCTCATGCTCAAAGACCTCGGCGAATGGGACAACAAGGTGCTCGCCATCCCGGTCGATGTTTCGAAACGCATCGTTCGCGCTACCAACTGGCGCGAATTTCAACTGGAGTACAGCGCCGCCCGGCACATCATCGAACTGTTTTTTATGTACTACGACGGACTCGGCACCATGACCCTGATGGGGTGGGGCGACGAAAACCTGGCGTTGGAAGAAGTTAAAAAATGGCAGTTGGTCTAATGAAAACAACCATTTATACAAGTTGGCGTTTTCTTTGTCGCACCAAATCAATCCGACGTTATCCGTAATGTGCGCCATTTCTGCTTCCGTTCAAATTGCCGGCCCGGCTGCCGCAACAAAAAAACTCCGGTACAGTTTCTTCCGCTCCATCGAAGCGGCAGGAGGTGATTGGGACATTGCTGCACCTGCACACGACCTTTTCCTCCAGCGCAAATATTTGTCCATCGTGGAGGCCAATCCGCCGCACGGGATGCGTTTCGGGTATCTCGTTTTTTACAAAGACGATACTCCGGTGGGCGTGGCGCTCTGCCAGATCAAATATTTCAAAGGGGACGACAACATCGCCGACCTCGACGTTGTGCAGACCAAAGACCCTTGCTTTTTCAACGGCCTGGCGCAATGGTTCAAACGCTGGGTGGCGGGCAAAGCGGCTGCCGACATCCTCATCTGCGGCAACATGCTGCTGACCGGCGAACATGGTTATTATTTTGATTATCAAAAAATTGATCCCATCGCCGCCGTCGAAATTCTCGAAAATGCCCTTGCCGAAGTGGTGGACATCATGGGGCGCGAAGGGGTGAAAATGCCGGTCATTCTTGTGAAAGACGTCGCGCCGGAACAGCGCAATCAGGGCAGGGAATTGATGAAAAACGGTTTTGTCGAGTTCGATATCCAGCCGAACATGGTGCTGCACCTTACATACCCCGACTTCGACGGCTATCTCGCCGCCATGTCCACTAAATACCGCACCCGTGCCAAACGTGCCTTCAAAAAATTGGACGGCGGTGTGGAAAAACGCGAACTGACGCTGGTGGAAATCCAGCGCGAATTGCCGCGCATCTACGCGCTGTACAAAGAGGTGGCAAAAAATGCGGGCTTCAACATGGTGGACTTAAACGAACACTACCTGCTGGCTCTGAAACGCGATCTCGGCGAACACTTCAAATTGTTCGCCTATTACCTCGATGGCCGGATCGAGGCTTTTTATACGGTCATCAAAAACGGCGACGAACTCGAAGCCCACTTCCTCGGCTACGACAAGGCCCACAACCATGACCGGCAACTCTACCTGAATATCCTCTACGACATCGTCCGCTATGGACTGGACAGCAAATGCCACAGCATCGTTTTTGCGCGCACTGCTTTGGAAATCAAGAGCTCCGTCGGCGCCGTAGCGCACGACTTATACTGCTACCTGCGGCATCAGAACAGCATTGCCAATAAATTCACCGGCACGATCCTCGACTATTTGAAGCCGGTGGAGGAGTGGCAGCCGCGGCACCCATTTAAGGAGGAGTGAATATTCACATCTCCTGCACATTACTCCCACTCACCCACTTCTTATCCCCGATCCTGTGCCAGCCGTTGCTGCTCGTCTCGAATATGGTGACGACGGCCCCCTTTTTCAGTTCGCTCACTTTCGGGTTGCCGGTACCCGGGCCGGAGCGTACATTGAGGAAAGTCGAAGTAACCTTGCCTTTGCGGGCGCTCACCGGCGCGCTGTTGGCGGCAAGCACCTGGATGAAATCGCCGCTGACAAACTGCCCCTGCCCGATGCGCCACCAACCCGACACTTTTTCAAAAAGGTTGACGATGTCGCCTTGCTTGAGTTCGGCCACTTTCGGGTTGGTCGTGCCGGGGCCGGTGCGGACGTTGAGAGATTTGGAAATCACCTTGCCGCGTTGCGCGGTAGTCGCAGGTTTTGTCGTGGTTGTGGTAGCCGGCGCAGCAGGCACACTTCCGCCCGAGGCCATTTTGACGGCTTTCAGCGCGTTGATGCGGCCGTAGCCTAAGAATTGCGAATGCCCGTTGGCGTTGTAGCCGCCGGCAATTTTGTCGGTAGACTGGCGAAGGATGTTTTTGATGTCGGCCAGGGTCAGGTTCGGATTGGCAGAGAGCATCAGGGCACAGATGCCCGCTGCGAGGGGCGTGGCGCTGGAGGTGCCGCCGAAGCCGCTGGTGTAAACCGGCAGGATTTGACCACCGCCGTCCACGTCCACGCTGGCGGTGGTGATGCCCACGCCGTCGTTTCCGTTGGTGGGGGCGCAGAGGAAGGCGTTGGCGCCAAAGAACGAGTAGTCGGAAGGCTCGTCGAGGCTGTTGGATGCTGTCACGCAAATGCTCTCCGGGTGGGCAGCGAAGTCGCTGATTTCCCGCGGCATATTGTCGGAAGCCGGGTTGGCGTTGCCTGCCGCGAAGAACATGGGCAATCCTTTCCCGCCCCGGCCTTCGCGGGCGACCTTGTTTAAATAATTGGAAACGAAGGTAGAAAGCGGGACCGGTTTGGGAAAACCGAGGCTGCACGAAATGATGTCGGCGCCGTTCAGGAGCGCGTGTTCGAAGGCGCTTTTGATGGCTGCGTCGCTGAGTATGTCGAGTTTGATGGGAATGATTTTGGAATTCGGCGCGGCGCCGAGAATGCCCTTATCCATAGCGCCGGCAGCCACCGCAGCGCAGGAGGTGCCGTGGCTGAATACCCCCAGCGTGCCGTCGGATGCCTGGAACAAAGGCGAAACGTCGTTGTGGCGCTCGGCGGCGTTGAACGTGTTGCGGATTTTCGTGCCGTCGCCGCGCAGTTGCGGGTGGTTGGTGGCAAAGCCCGTGTCGATGACCGCGATTTTAAGATTGTGCGAGCCTAAATTGCCCAGAAACGCCCAGGCTTCTTTCACTTTGGCGTCTGCGCCTTTTTTAAAGTGCGAAGCGCCGTACACGGCATTCGGGATATCGACAATGGGTATCGCGCTGCCGGTGTTTTCCAAATGCCACTGGGTGGCGAAGAACGGCCCGGCGGGCGGTGAAAAATCATTGGTGACCGGTTTGGTCACAAACTCCGGTTCGGCGACCGTCACGATTTTCTTTTTCTGCAGCAGCATCACACACTTGATCGGGTTGGGCGAGGTAGGGGTGACGCATACCCGGTAAGCATCGGGACCGACGACTTCAATCACGTTCAGGTCGAATTCATCGAGGATAGCGCGCTGCTTTTCGTCGTCGGTGCCGGGTTTGAACTCGATGTAGAGGTTACCGGTGGGAATAAAAGGATAGTCGTCGCCCTCGCCCACATGCCACACGTGGGTGCCGACAGCAACTTCGGGATTGGCGCGGAGTTCGTCCAATTTTCCGTCGAGGTTGCGTTTGGCATTGAACACTTCAAACCCTTCGAGTTCCTGTGGCGGAGCAGCGAGGCCGCGTTTGGCGGATTTCTTTTTCATGCCGTACTGCACGGCGCCTTTGGTTTTGCTTTTGGTCAGGCTGAGTTGTACGCCGCCGTAGGTGAAGGTCGCTTTATTGACTTTTTTTGCTGCCATTGGTTCGGAATGTTTTCTTGTTCGAAGATTTATTTGACAGCAAAAGTGCGTTTTTTCCCGGTAATTATCAGCCAATAAGCGATAAATCGAACGATCTGCCCATTCTTTTTGATTTTTTCCGGCCAAACCGTGAACGTCTTGTTGTGCGGCGTGTAACAAGAGCAGTAAATCATTCACCGCTAACGTTCTTCCAATGAAACTTTTGATCTTTTCTGCATTATTGTTGCTCGCCAACCTTTTTCCCAAAACTGCCCTGCTCGCGTCGGGCGATTATGAAACGCTGATCCGCGAAGCGGAATTGAAAGGCGACCGGGCCAAAGTCGAAACCCTTTGCCGCGAGTGGTACCAATCGGGCAACTATTCGCCCGGCGTACTCAACTGGTGCTACAACGCCCTGATGTCGGTGGAGCCGGGCGCCGTGTTGATCACGCAGAACGATTACGATACTTACCCCGTTTGGATGCTTCAATACGCCCTCGGCGTGCGCCCCGATGTCACGGTGTTGAGCCTGCCGTTGCTGGAAAACAAAGACTACCGCGATAAAATCAGCCGCCTGGACCAGGTGAAATACGTGCCGGGCGGATATAGCCTGCCCGAATTTTTGAATAATTTGCTGGCCGACCAAGGCCTCCTGCGCAACAATCCCGTGTATTTCAGCGCCGTGATAGACAAAACGAATCTCGAAACAAACAAGCAGTACCTGTACATCACGGGGCTGGCCCTGAAATACAGCCGGACTAATTTCGACAACGTGTCGGCGTTGCGCTTGAATGTCGAAAACGCGTTTCGGACGGATTACCTCGAACTCGAATTTCAAAAGGAGACCTTGCCCGAGGTCGTTCGCTCCATGAACGTCAATTATTTGCCTGCATTTTATCTTTTGTACAAACACTACATGGCGACCGGCGAATCGGTCAAAGCCGCGAAATTGAAGCGTATATCGATGCAGATCGGGCGGGAAGCCGGGCAGGAGGAACAAGTCCGGGCGTTTTTCTTTCCTCCAACTGTCGCTGATCCGTCGTTCGTCACCATGATCAAGGCAAAAGAGTTGGAAAAACGCATGAAAAAGATCAAAGACAATTTCTGGGCCGGTGAAACGGAAGTCACCAACGCCGAATACGAGCAATTTTTAAGCGACCTGTTGAAAAACAAGGCGTTCGACCTGATCGACTCCTGCGGGTCGGGCAAAACCGATTGGCGCGCTTTGTTGCCTGAAAAATTCCGTTCGCTCGACGATGCCAAGGTTTTTGAACACGGCCACCCCGACGATCCCGGTCACCCGGTGCAAAACATCAGTTACGATGCCGCCAGGCGCTATTGCGAATGGATCACACAGGTGTACAACGCCGACACGGGAAAAAAGAAATTTAAAAAGGTGTTGTTCCGTTTGCCCACTGAAGCCGAGTGGGAAAATTTTGCCACTTTCGGGCTGCCGGACGAATCGCCATACCCCTGGGGCGGATATTACGTGCGCAACAGCAAAGGTTGTTATCTCGGCAATTATTTTTCCACCGAACCCTGCAAGGATTGCCCCGATCAGGCAACCGATTCCAACGACGGCGGATTTTTTACGGTGCCGGCGAACTCGTATTTCCCCAACAACGCGGGACTTTACTGCGTCAGCGGCAACGTCGCCGAGATGGTATCCGAGCCCGGCATCACTAAAGGCGGCAGTTGGCTGGATGAATTCTACTACGGTCAGGTGAAGCCGGAAAAAACATACACAACGAAAAGCCCGTCCATCGGTTTTCGCGTGGTCATGGAAGTATTGGAATAAAAACCATACCCCTGTGTCGAAACAAAAAAATCCATACGCCGCCTTCAGCGATGAAGCCCTTGTACAGGTACTCGCCGGCCTGCGCGACGAACGAGCATTCACGGTGCTGTACGACCGTTGGGCGACGCGGATGTACCGGTTTTTTCTGCGCATGCACAACCGCGATGCCGCCAAAGCCCAGGACCTGACCCAGGATTTGTTTTTAAAAATCATCGAGAAACCTCATTTTTTCGATCCGTCGAGGCGTTTTTCTACCTGGCTGTACAGCATTGCCGCCAACCAATGCAAAAACGAATACCGCCGGAAGAACATCCTCGAACCCGTGGCTGTGTATTCCGATCTGCCCGACGACGACGCATCTGAGGTGCTGCCCGATAAATTAGACCGGGCACTCCATGAATCGAACATCCAACTGGCGATCGACCATCTTGACGACCTGCACCGCAAAGTGTTCGTATTGCGTTGGCAGGAGGATTTGCCCCTGCGCGACATCGCCGACATCACCGGCATCCCGGAAGGAACTGTGAAGTCGCGCCTCCATGTTGCCTTGAAAAAAGTAACCGCTCATTTTCACACGTTATGAACGACCGAATCGAATCCCTGCTGCGCCACAAACCGGCGGACCAACTCGACGATGCCGAGCGGGCCGAAGTTTTGGAAGAAATGACGCTTTCGGAATACGACCAACTGCATCGCACCCTGAATACATTGCGCACTCCGGACGCCGGCGCCGTACCCGCGCCGGCACTCCGCCGGCAATTGCTGGCCTACGGACGAAAAAAGGGATATTTCCATCACCCCGGCAGCAGTTGGTGGCAGCGCCGCATACCTGCATGGCAGGCGGCGGCGGCTTCCTTGCTACTCGCCGCGGCAGTCTATTTTTTGAATATCCCCAAAACGCCGGAGTCGCTGGAAATACCGGTTGAAAAAATCGTTTTCCGAAGCGACACGATTTTCAGAACCGACACCCTGTGGCGCAGGCAGGTGATCGTCCGATACAGGTACCCTGATCTAATTGCCCCGCCATCGGCAGCCGCATTTGTCGATACGCTGCAAATCGAAACCCCGCCGCAAGCCATGCAAGTCCCCACCGGCGCCCCGATCGGCGATACGCCGGCATTGATGGAGTTTTTGGGAGGAGTTAACAAATGAAATACGCCAAACGAACGCAGACAACAGCATCAACTGGCAGCCGGCGCGGCAGACGTTCCGGCAACGGGCAGGGCGTGTACACCGCCCGCGGTTTGCCGAATCGTGGGAAATGCGAAAAGCGCAAGATATCAAACCGTTTTAATGGTTTTACAGGCTTAATCAGGCTTTTGAAAACGGTTGAAACCGTTGGTGTATCAGCCCATCCT
>CXWJ01000126.1_pt1 | contig 62630 bp, 43 predicted proteins | sample 590841 | NCBI WGS metagenome assembly CXWJ01 (sample SAMEA3498367, study PRJEB10139) | wastewater metagenome | biome: wastewater treatment plant; material: activated sludge | place: Austria | collected 2015-01-21 | reverse complement strand
CCGTTTGCTCGGCCTTCGTGTCAGCCTCGGCGGACAGGCCGGCCAGTCCACCGGCTACGACCCGGGCGCCGACCGCAGCCTCATCGGTGGAATCGAATTGGGCGGATTGCGCAACGACTGGCGTGCCCTGCTGCCCAGCCAACTGGCGCTGCCGCCGGCCGTGTTTCAGTATCGGCAAATGCGAAGCGAACTGCTGTACCGGGCCCGGCAGGTGGCCGAACCGCCCCGGCTGCGGCCCACAATATTGGTACTGGACACTTCGCCGGCTGCTTTCGGCCCGGTAGAAAAAGTGACCCGGATGGCGGCTTATACGGTGGCACGTACGCTGTATGAAGCCGGTTTACCGGCAATACTGGTTACGCCTGCGACCAGGTTTGGCGGCAAACCACAAATCCTCGAACTCCGTCACCCGGCCGATTGGGTGGAAATATTTACCCGTCGAAGTTTGTACCCGATGGATGCGGCGGCGGGTTTGCAGGTGGCGGCAGCCTTGCGCATCAGCCTGGCCGGTGAGGGAGCGGCTGAGCCCATAGTCTTGTTGCTGACGCACCCTTGGTTTGGGGCCGAAGAAACGCTGAAAGGATTCCCAGGTTTGCGCGGTTTGTTCGTACAGTACCCGAGGCAGCAGGTGCACCCGGCGATTGGGGCGCAATGTGAGAAGTGGGAGAGCGTATTGCCGGATCAGGGAGCAGGGTTGGAGCAGGTGTTGGGGCGATTGATTGCTTAATATTCAATAATGTTGCTTGTTTGCAGTCCTGTGCCGGCTATTTCAAAGTGACAATTGGGGCATGTGCTATTTACCAACTTGTTATCTGTCAGATCAAATCCTTTTCGGACGATCACTTTTTGCCGGCACGCCGGGCAGTATGTATCTTGTTTTCCAGGTATGGGCAGGTTGCCGAAATATACATAATGTAAGCCGGCTGTCCGGCCAACCTGATAAGCCTTTTCTAATGTAGAAAGCGAGGTAGGCTGAGTTGTTTCCATTTTATAAGCCGGGAAAAAACGGCAAAGATGCCAAGGCGTTTCTTTTCCAAGTTCTCGTGCTATAAAACCGGCAATCTGTTCGATCTCCAATTCCGAATCGTTTACCCCTGGTATGAGTACAGTTGTAACCTCTAACCATATCCCCAATGCCTTTGCTTTTTTCAAAAAATCCAACACCGGCGTCAATCTCCCACCGAGTTTTTGATAGGTGTGATTGGAAAAAGTCTTTAAATCTACATTGGCGGCATCCATATACGGGCTTAATAGTTCTAAAGGTGCCAAATTCATAAACCCGTTTGTTTTGAATACATTTTTGAGTCCTTGCCCATGGGCTTCCCGTGCTATATCATAAGCGTATTCAAAAAAAATAGTCGGCTCAACGTATGTATAAGCAATGCTTTCGCACTTTGAAAGAAGAGCTGTTTGTACAATCTCCTTGGGTGAAGAGTTCCTGATCGTATCATTGATATTTGATCCCGTTTGAGATAACTGCCAATTTATACAGTAGGAGCATTTAAAATTGCATCCAAATGTAGCAATGGAATATGTTTTTGAACCAGGGTGAAAATGGTAGAGTGGTTTTTTTTCTATAGCGTTAACATGCTGCACACTGGTTAAGCCATAGACATTGGTATACAATATTCCATGCTGATTTACCCTGACCCTGCACTTTCCGACTTTTCCTTCCTCAATGATACAATTGTGCGGACACAACAAACAAGTTACCTGTTTATTACCGGATTTTTCATAAAAAAGTGCTTCTTTCATTGCAATTTGAAAATTTACGCTTATTCAGGCAATTCAACCGCATAGCATGCGTTCGATTTTATCGCTTTCAAGGTCGACGAGAACGTTTTCCAATAATGCGGCATACATACTATCACCCAAAACTTGAATCCCTTCTTCAGTGATTTGTATTCGCATCCTGATTTTTTGCTCATTTGGCGGAGCCCGGTAATCTTCTTCCGTAATTAAATCGGGAAGATGTGGTACGTAGATTATTTCCGGCGAATACTTTGATTTTATTGTCTCCATAACATTGATTTAATTCGATATTGAAGATTCTTTAGTCAAAGATACAAATATTCCCGGTACAAACATTACATCTGACATAATCCAACCCACCAGGGTAATACATTAAGAATTGAAATCACCCCCGCACCACAATCGTTTTTTCATACGCCGTCCGCAACCACCCGCCCACCCGCCGCCGGAACGACCATTGGAACAGCGTATTGGGCGCCAACAGGTTCAATCCGAAGTCGTACACCTTGGGTGAAACCGACATCATCAGATTATACAGCCTGATTTCGGAATGGAGGCGGCGGTAAATTTCCCGGTCGTAAAACTTGAATTGTTCCGCGTCGAAACGCTTGTTTTTCAAGGCTTTCTGTGCAAAATGCGCGGCAATATACCCCGAGATCATTCCCGTGCCGATGCCCTCGCCGCTGGTAGGGCACACCAATGAAGCGGCATCGCCCACCAGCAAATAGCCGTCGCCAAAAGCCCTTCGCCGTCTTGATGCCAGCGGTACGCCCCAGCCGACCGGCTCTTCCAATGGAGCCGCATGTTGAAAACGGGACGACATCACCGGGTCTTCCAGAATGAGTCGTTTGAAAATATCGCGCATGTGGTGCCTACCCCCGACTGCCACCTCGCTCACCATGCCGTAGCCGACATTTGCTTCATTATTTGCCAATGGAAAAATGTAGAAATAAGACATTGGTAACCCCGGCGGAAAATAGACTTCGATCAGGTTTTGGCGTCCACCTCCCCCCCTCGAAGAAGGGGAAACAGACGTCACACCGCGCCAGTATTGACGGAGTGCGCCTGCATAATGACGCCGGTCAATTTTCCGCTCATTCAAATGTCGCAACAGCACCGAGTGGTCGCCGTCGGCGCCGATCAGGAGCGATGTGTGGATTTCAACTTCACCCCCCCCTGGGGTCGAAGCAAAAACCCGCCAACCGTCTTTACCCCGCACAATTTGCTCTGCTTTCACTCCCTGACGAAAATCAGCATACCGTTTATCAAACCTTTTTATCAAAAATGCGTCAAAATCAAAACGTTTGGCCGTCCAGAACAAAGGATGGGGTAGGGGAGCGTCAGAAGCAGGCGAATAAACAAAATCAGTCGCTTTGCCGTTTTGAGTGTAAAACCGTGTGCCCCAACAAGGTGTAAAATTCTGATTTTCAGAAAATTCACGATCTGAAATATCGGGATCGAGGTGTCGCAACACCCGCACGACTTTCAGGTCGAGGCCGTCGCCGCAGACTTTATCACGCGGAAAAACAGCTGCATCCACAATGACATGCGGGATGTGCATTTTGGCAAGAAAAAGAGAAGTGGTTGCTCCGGCCGGCCCTGCACCAATAATCAGAATGTCTGTTTTTACAATTTCGTTGTTCATATATAACGCAGCCTTTGCTGCTCGCCGAAACAAAAATATGCAGACCGGAAAATCCGCACCGGCAGGCAAAAATAGCATAGTGATGATAATGATTACTGAAAATCAGTTTTATGAATCACATTCGGGCGAATTCGACGTTTCTTTGCCTGATTTTTTTCTCAAATAAATGGCCGAACAGCCTCAAACACAAAATTCACATTTACAAAAACCTTTGTATCGCGCCTGGTCGCTGCTGCAGGCAATCTGGCGTCGTATCGAGAATATCGTATTTGGCATCGTTCTGTTCTTCCTTATTTCGTACCTCGTTTTGCAAATGCCGGCTGTTCAAAACTGGCTGATCCGAAAAGTGACTGCCTTTCTCTCCGAAGAATTGCACACGACCGTACAAATCCGCAACATCAATGTCAGTTTTTTCGACAACCTTGTGCTGGAAGGATTTTATGTACAGGATTTGAAAGGCGATACCTTGCTTTACGCAGGGGAGTTGACTGCCGGGCTGAATTCCAACATCTTTACTTTGTTTAATAACAAATTGGAATTCAATGAAATAAGTCTCTCAAAAGCGCGGTTCAACATTCGCCGGAAGGAAGGAGAATACGACAACAACCTCCAATTTATTATTGATTATTTTGCGTCGGAACAGAAACGGCCACCGCAAAAGCCCGTTCCTTTCCGGATTCGCATCCAAAACCTGCATTTGTCTGATGTGGAGTTCTTACAGGAGGATCAGGTACGAGGGCAGCGAATGCATTTTTACGTTCCGTCCGCCAACATCAGGGTCAACAACATCGACATTCCTTCCAGGATCATCGACATTCGTACGGCGGAATTTCATGGTTTTTCGTTTGCAATGGAAGAGAGTCCGTCCAGGCCGCTACCCGAACGGGCAATACCGGTCGCGAAGGCGATATCGTCTTCCGTGGATTCTATCAATAACGCCCTTCCCAAAAAACCGGTACAGTTCTCCATCGGGCGGTTTTCACTCAAAGAAGGGCGGTTTTGGCTCGACAAATACGCTGAAGTTACCAATTACGTGCTACGCCCGGATGTCATGGATTACGAACATCTTAAAGTTCATAATATTGATATTCAGGCCGACAGTGTTGTTTTTGATGATGAACTGGTGTTCCGGGGCATCCTCAGGAATTTGTCTGCAAAGGAAAAATCCGGTTTTCAGTTATCCCATGCGAAAGCCGATAGGGTAGTGGTGTGCGATACTTTGGTCGGGTTATACGGAGCGAAAGTGCAGACGCCCGGCACTTCATTGGGCGATACGATTGCGTTGCATTACAACACGTACCGGGATTTTAACAGATTTACCGACAAGGTGCGAATGGAAATCCGGCTCGACAAAGGGTCGAAATTACGCGTCGGCGACATCAACTATTTTAGTGAGGGAGTTGCCAATAATCCGTTTTTCGAACAAAATTCGGAGGAAGTAGCCGAAATTTCGGGCGTTATCACCGGCAAAGTCAATAACCTCAAGGGACGAAACCTCGACATTAAGATCGATGAAAACACTTACATGAAGGGCAGTTTTGACGGCAACAATCTGACCGGAAGTGACGTCGGGCCCCAAACAATCGGTTTTAAATTTGAGCCCCTGCGATCTGATTTCGCCACAATTACCCGAATTATCCCCGGCTTTTCCGCACCCGAATACTTCTACCGGCTCGGCCAGATCGGTTTTACGGGGCATTATGACAATATCTATGGCTATGACCATATTTTAGAAGGAAATGTCACAACCGACCTCGGTGGGGGAGAGGTGGACTTAAAACTCGACCTCTCAGACGGCAGGGACAACGCTATTTATTCCGGCCACATGGATATGTCCAATTTTGACCTGGCTACCTGGACCGGAAACCCGGATTTCGGGCCGACGAGTTTTAATATCCGCATTAAAGAGCCGTCCAAAGGTCTGACGTTGAAAACGCTGGATGCCAGCGTTGAAGGCAAAGTCGATACATTTTCTTACCGGAACTATGATTATCAGAACATCAGCCTGAATGGAAATTTTAAGGATTATATTTTTCACGGCAACCTCGGCATCAACGATGACAACATCAAGTTTGATTTGAGTGGCGACATCAATGTAAAAGACACCATTCCGCAATTCGATTTTAACGCCAAACTCACCCGTCTCGACCTCGGCGCACTCAACCTCATGGAAGAAGACTGGATACTTTCAGCTGATATTAAGCATATCCGGCTAAAGGCGCGCCGATTGGAGGATCTGATGGGTGAAATTGAGTTGAGCGACTTTATGGTATTACAAGACCATGAACAAACACACCGGGTCGACGACCTGAGTTTTTCTTCCGGTTACCGCCCCGACGGTACCCATTATTTTAAGTTGCGTTCCGACCTGATCGATGGCGAAGTGACCGGCGTTTTCGACTTAACAACCGTTTCAAAAAACCTGGCGCAACTTTTTGCCCGCCAACACCCGGCACTTGCTGAGCGGATGGGATTACCTGCACCGGATACCAGTGTGCTGACGGACGACTACACTTTATGGCTCCAGGTAAAAAATACAGAAGGTTTCACCCGTTTGTTTTCCGCCGACCTCGATACGTTGCGCGACATCTATGCCAATGCCCGGGTAGACACACGAAGAGGCTATACACAAATGCTGTTAATCGCGCCTTATTTAAAATATGGAGCGATCGAAGTACGGGATGTAAACCTTGCCTGGAATGGCGAGCCGGACACGTCGTTTTACAATATCCGGATACCAACCGCCACATTATCAGGAGATTATGCTTTGCCGCCCTTACGATTAGATGGGTTTGTGACCGACGAAGATGTGACTTTCAACCTCGAAGCCAAAGATACCGTCTCCATTGTGGAAAGTATCAGTCTCCACGGAGTATTGAGTACGGTGGACTCGCTCTGGCAGGTTAAATTCAATGCATCCGAAATCGCCTTGTTCGAGACGGAATGGAGTATGGACGAGGATAACTATATCCGGTTTGGAAAAAATTACTTCGAACCGCGCAACTTCGACCTGATGAGCGGCGACCTGCGCCTCAACGTGGACAAGCACAATGAAGGCCATGGGGTGCGTTTGAGTTTAGCTAATTTTGACATCGGATTTCTCAACAATTTCATCAACGATACCACCCTGAATATCAAAGGACGAATTGCTTCACTGGACGTTACCGCTGAAGATTTATACCTGCTGCAAAACCTTGAAGCCAATATCGACATTTCGGAAGTTTTTGTCAAAGAAAAATCATATAACAGTTTCTATGGTTATCTTAAAATGACGCACCTGAAGGCGCCATTGCAATGGCGCTTCGTGGCGCAAAAAGGCATTGAGCAGCCAACGCTTCGATTCACCGGTGCATGGCTGCCGCCAGGCAATGAGCCGCAACTCACCGAATTTTCAAAACAAAGTATCAACCCCGGAGAATTTCGCGGACGCGTTCAGGCCGATAGTTTCCAACTTGCTGTTTTAGAAACATTTATACCTGGTATTTCAAAAACGGCTGGCACATTCAATGCCGATGCAGGTCTTTTCGGCACACTCGACCATATCGGGGTAGAGGGTGATGCCCAAATTTTGAACGGTCAGTTTCAACTGGACTACCTCAAGTCCATGTGTCATATCCGCAACCAGAAAATAGTGCTCTCCCAATATCTGATCTGGGCCGATGGCGACACAATATGGGATGCCACCCAGCAGCACGCAGCGGTGATCAGGGGTGGTTTGAAGCACAATTATTTCAGGGACTGGACTTTGGCTTGTGAAATCGAATCATTGGATAACCACTTCATGATGCTGAACACCTTACCGGAGGACAATTCATTATTTTATGGGCAGGGCATCGGGAAATTCAAGGCTACCTTCAGCGGCAATTTTAGCAGGACGAACATCGTAATAGATGCCACAACAGGAAAAGATACCCGGCTGTATATTCCGCTTACGGGTGCTTACGATGCGCAGGCGGTCAGTTTCATCAACTACAAACCGAAGAACCCCGACACTTTAGCAGACAAACCCAAAACAAATAGTTTGACTACGGACGAAGTCAACGGCCTGAATCTTGAAATGAATCTTACCGTGACAGAAGCGGCCGAAGTCCAGTTGATCTTTGATGAAAAAACCGGCGACATCATCAAGGGTAGGGGAGAGGGCGATATCACGCTGGTGATGACACGAACAGGTGAGTTTAAAATGTACGGCAGTTATCAAATTGTTCAGGGCGAATATCTTTTCACTTTGCTCAACTGGATCAACAAGCCATTTAATGTGCTCAAAGGAGGGACAATAAATTGGTATGGCGACCCTTACGGCGCACAAATCAATCTCGACGCTACGTATGAAGAAAATACGTCCCTTTACAACCTGCTTCGGGATGAAATAGAGTTGATACCTTCTGCGGCGAGCGAAGCCGGGAAAGCCACAAAAGTGGTAGTCACCATGCACCTGAAAGGCGATCTGATGAAACCGACCATCAGTTTCGACCTTGACTTCCCCAATATTTCAAGTCAACTTAAAACGCTCGCTGACAACAAGTTACGATTGCTGCGACAAGATCAGAATGAACTCAACCGCCAGGTATTCGGCTTAGTTGTCGTGGGTTCTTTCCTCCCGTCCAATACCGGCGATTTTATTCAGAACTCGGACTATCTCGCATCGGCATTTAACACATTGACCCAGGTACTGAGCAATCAATTGTCGAACTACCTTTCCGAGTTAGCCATACAATGGTTTGGGGGAGCGGTGTCGAGTCTTGACTTTGATATCGCATACAACGAATACCAGAATGCCCTCACCGACCCAAGCCAGCCAACCCAGATCGGGCGCGAATTAGAACTTCGTTTTACAGGAGGATTTGCCAACGACCGTGTAACGTTCACATTCGGCTCTCAGTTCGGTCTCGGACAACCTGGTACAACGAACACGACACAAGACGGGTTTCTCGGCGAAGATGTGACGGTAGAAATTCAACTCACAGAAAATCGTCAGTGGAGGCTGAAAATATACCAGCGCACCGAACCGGATATTGCAGGTGGTCAACGCCGGTCGCGATACGGATTCGGTATTACTTTTCGCAAAGATTATGACTCGTTCGGCGATATGATGTCGGGGTTGACAAGTTGGTTCAGGAAAAAGAGCGGGTAATTTTTGGATAAAATATTTTCCATAATTTATATTATGTTAAATAAAGCATCGCAAAAACTTTACACCCCCGATTCTTCTCAATCCGCTACATTTGCACACTTTTTCAGTTAACAACACCTATTAAGTCATTTTTGTCATTTTACAGGAATCTGTCCGCTCATTTAGACATCCCGGTGCGGATTTTCCCACTTAGCATACACTTGCCAGGTTTTCAATGAAAAATTCCTACTACGACCTCGTCGCCCAAACCTTTGACTTTCCCCAGGACGGTTTTAGCCTCACCGACAATCGCCTGCTTTTCAACGAGATAGATATTTACGAACTCATCAAAAAATACGGTACGCCGCTCAAACTCACCTACCTGCCCAAAATCGGCGAGAAAATCCAGACTGCCCGCAAACTGTTCCGCGACGCCATCCAGCGCTATAATTACAATGGAAAATACGTTTATTGCTACTGCACCAAGAGTTCGCATTTCGCTTTCGTACTCAACGAAGTGCTGGAAAACGGCACCCAGTTGGAGACTTCCTCTGCTTTCGATATCGACCTGATCTGGCGGCTGTACAAATTAGGCAAAATCAACAAAGGCACGATCATCGTCAACAACGGCTACAAACCCCGCGCCTACGCGGAAAGAATCGTCCGGCTCATCGAAGAAGGTTTTCAGAACGTCATCCCCGTGTGCGACAACGCGGACGAATTGGAGATGTACGATACGTTGTTGAAGAAGCAAACGAAATGCAATATCGGCATCCGTATGGCAACGGAAGAAGAACCGAATTTCGAGTTTTACACCTCCCGGCTCGGTATCCGTCAAAGCGAGGTGTTGAATTTTTACAAAGATAAAATCGCTACGAATCCCAAATTTGAACTGAAAATGCTCCACTTTTTTGTGGATATCGGCATCAAAGACACCTTATACTACTGGACGGAACTCAAAAAAGGTATCAAAACCTACTGCGAATTGCGGAAGGTGTGCCCTACCCTATCGTGCCTGAATATCGGCGGCGGCATGCCGATCCGCAACTCATTGGGCTTCGAATATGATTATCCGTACATGGTGAACGAAATCGTGCGCCTCATCAAGGAATACTGCGACGACGAAGGTGTGCCGGAACCGGATATTTATTCCGAATTCGGCAAGTACACCGTTGGCGAAAGCGGCGCCACGATTTTTTCCGTCATCGGCAAGAAACAACAAAACGACGCCGAGCAATGGTACATGCTCGACAACTCCTTAATCAACACATTACCAGATAGTTGGGGCATCAAAGAGCGTTTTATCCTGCTGCCCATCAATCACTGGGACAAAGAATACCAGAAGGTAAACATTGGCGGCATCAGTTGTGACAATGCCGACTATTATAACTCCGAAGCACACATCAACCAGGTGTACCTGCCTGCCTACGACGAAGATAAGGACGAGCCCTTACTGCTCGGATTTTTCCATACCGGCGCTTACCAGGAAGCCCTGAGCGGCTACGGCGGCCTGAAACACTGTCTCCTCCCCTCCCCCAAGCATATCCTGATCGACAAAAATTATTATGGAGAATTCACCGATTGGGAAGTGTTTCAGGAACAGGATGCTGACTCGATGCTGCGGATTTTAGGGTATGATTCGCCGTATGCTTCGTGATTATACAATTTGTTTAAAAATAATTGTCAAATGAATTTACAATTCCCAGCCAAAAGAGATCACAAATGCATAGTCGGTTTCTCTGCCGGCCACTGCAGGACGATTGTCGTAATTCAGGGATTTCCTTGATGCCCGACCATTCGATGGTGAAATCATTTTTTGAGTAGTTAGAAGCCATCTCAAAAATGGCAATTAGTAATTTAGCGCAGAATGGTTTTTGTAATCATTCTTTCAACATCGATTCTTAGGCCCGCAACAAAAACATCAAATTCATCTGTTCCCAATGCAGTTTTTCCATTGGCAATTCTCGATTCGGCATAGAAATAAACCACTGAAACAGGATGGTATTCGACACCTAAAACAATGTATTGTTTTAGGTAATCGGCACTGACCGGATGTTGCCCGTCTGAAGTGATAATATCGTCTGTTTGAGGTTGATATAAATTATAACCAGCAATCAGGGCTATTTTATTGAATTTATATTTTCCATAAAATTCATAGCCTTGGGCATCAAAAACAACTGTCGGGAAAACTTCTCCGTCATTGGGATCGATAATCTTTCCTTTTGTTAAATCACCGTTTGACTGTGTGGCAAAAACAGCGGCAAGTTCAAGTTTGCTGCCTGAATAACTAACACCAGTTGTAAGATATTCAGGCTGGCCTCCGAGTCCGAGGAAATCCCCTTTATTAATTAATGTTTCATTCATAAAAGCCTTGTTATAAGCAATTCCTGCCTTTAATCCTTTTATGATTTCTACCTGTGCTGACAAACCGTAGCCATCGATAAAATTGTTATTTAATGCTGATCTCGCCTGTAACTGTCCGCCAACGGTAACCCGACTGAAGGTGTTGCGGTAAACGAGTGCCTGGTCGGCACGACCGGTTCCCATTGCACCGCCATCAGTACCCGCATTATAGGTTGCCGAAGCCTGCCCTCCAAAAACATTGAATTTATCTGTATAAGAAGATATATCGTAGTAAACGCCAGATTGTTTACCAATCGACATTACACCATATTTCTTAAGGTCGATTCCAAGGTATCCAAGACGGGTTGCAAATACCTGGCGTTCCTGGATTTTCTCAGCTATCAAAAATCCACCTGACAAATTTGTGCTTGCATTAAAGGATACATCGCCTTTAAACATGTTCAACTGTAATTCGGATACAGCAAAATACCTGACGTTCTTTTTCTCTACACTAATTTCAAAACCAACGTGCGAACCGTTTTCCTGCAACTCAATTTCGTCATTGTACAAAGCGTAATGTCCCCTAAAACTTCCATAAGGTTTAATACTTAATTTTAATGAGTCAGGGGTAACGTTGCTCTCCTGAGCGTTTGTCCCGTTATAAACTGATGCAGCCAGTACTGCAAAAATGAGTATTAAAATTTTCTTCATGTAAAATTGGATTTAGAATTTGACTTATTGAAACATGACTTTGCCAACATTTTGAATGTTTTTTTAGAGAAATAACCCCGAAAATAGCATTGGCGCCAAGTTCGGGGCGATAGTCGATATCGATTCATTAAACGTATGAAAAAAAACTTATGAAGTTCACAGTGCTGCTCTTCTACTTCTTCCTGTAAAGACCTCCGTCCTCCTTCAAGCGGTCAACCAACAAAGCGGCATATTCATTACTCACCGAACTCAGGTCGCCCGGATTATAAACTTCGGACTGTACCGACCAAATGATCTCCCCCGTTTCAATATCGTAGAGGTTGCTCTCGACGAAATACGTTTTGTCGTTGGCGTAATAAGCCGGGTCGTATATGAAGGGGCTGGCATGGCCAAAATAGCCGCTGAATGTGCCATAAAACGCATGTGTCGGGTAAGGCATGTAAAAAGAGGAATCCGTTTTGGGCGTAAAGCGGGTCTCGGAATTGCTGTTCACTAAGGCTGAGGTAAATACAGCGTCGCAGCCGGTTTCTTTAATTTTTTGGATAACAGCCGCTGCGCCAGGGTTATTTGTAAAGAAGCCCGCTGGAAACACGTCAGAACTTTTCACCGCAGCCACACCCTTAGCAGCAGCGGCTTCTGCCTGTGAATTTTCGACGGTTTGCCGGGCATTTGCAAGATTGGTTAAAGCAAATAAAAAAATCTTCTGATATTTTCCCTTGCCCGCCTGCTCCTGATTCATCCAACTGCTGGTGATTTCTATCTTGGTAGCTATCCTGGGGGCTTCCACTTTAGGTTCTGTTTTAGGGTCGCCGCATGAGGAAATCATAACACCAAACAGCGCGAGAAAAATTGAAAATTGCTTTTTCATTTTATATGAGAATTTGAATTGTTTTTGTGATTCGTTACTTTCTCCCAAAAAGCGTCACATCTGACTTCCCTTTGAACAAACCTCCTTTTGTGTCGTACCAAAAGTCGACGCGACGGAGGCTGCGCGAGCCGCCCTTCAGGTCGATAATCCGGCTTTCGCCGCCTTGGGGTATCTCGAAGCGGGTGTCGATTTTTTCCACCTGTCCGTTGTCGTAAGTGACCGTCATCCGCGTAATTTGCAAAGGCGCGTCCGTCACTTTAAATTTCAGTTTCCGGAAATTGTCGAAAGGGCCGGTGACGATGATAGCATCGTGATCTATCGAACGGTCAGCATGCGTTGTGCCGAGCAGTCGCCAGTCGCCGGTATCGCCTGGTCTCGGCTTGCTCACAACCTGGGCGAAAGTAAACTGGGCAAACAGCATAAGTGAAAAAAGCAACAAGGATCTATTGATTTGCAATTTCATGATGAGTTTTTTATGTGTGAAAAATACTTTTTGTCAAAAGTGAAGCGTGATGATGTTCATTTATCCTCCTCGATCTGAACAACTTCGTACATATCCTTGCCATTTTGATCTATGGGTTGATAATATGTCTCGCCATATTTTACGTAGGTCACATCGCCGATGCGTACTTCTTCGCCGCCCTCAGGCAGGTTTTCTACTACTGCGCCCGCGGTAGGCGGTACGACTGAATAACTATTGGTTTCTTCATAAAAGGCGCCACCATAATAATAGTTGTTGGTCGTTTCATTTATCACTACTGTTTGTGAGTTCGGAGGCAGCGTGGTAATGGTAGCGCCGACAGGGGCTTGTACAACGGTATATCCGCCATTCCCCGATGTATAATAAACACCCTGATCATAGTGATACTGCTGATTGTTGACACTGATAATGATTGCAGTTGCAGCCAATGTGGTTACGAAAAATCCCCAGGGATGCCACACAGGTCCCCAGTAAAAAGGGCGGTACGGGTGATAGTGATACGGATGATAGCAATAGTACCTGTGTCCTCCGTATCTGTAAGGCGGGTTGTTATAAACCCTGGTGTTTCGCCGAACAGTCGTATTTCGGCTGTTATCGATGTTGACATTGACATTGGTTTTGCTGTTGTCAATGTTGACTTTGTTGTTGTCCCCGACATTCACTTTGTTGCCGGTGTTACCCTTGCTTTTGTCATTATCGCTCCCCACCTTGCGGTCCGAAGATTTCTGGCTGCCGCCATTGATGGATTTCGAAGTACTTGCGGAAGGTTTTGATTTTGCAGGCGCACTTTTTGGTGAAGCAGACGCATGCTTCATTTTTTGCGCATAAGAAGTCGCAGGAATTATTGCAAGCGACGCAGTGATGAGGAGCAGGCCAAAAACGCTCCATATATTTTTTAGTATTATCTTCATGATGGTGAGTGTTTTAGTAGTGATATTGATTGAACTTATTTCGGCATCATGGCAATTCTGTTTGCCTCCGGCGGTGGCATAAATTCATATACACTGGAGGGTATCTCCAGATTGATTTTCCAGTTGGAAAAAGTGGCTTCATATTGTGGAGCATTCGCTTCCCCACTATACATAATCAGCATTTTTACCGGCAAAGTTGTCACGTCATTTGCAATCCAAAGCTGAACACTCATTTCTTTGCCCTTCGCAAGGATGTGATAACACTCTTTATCCCCTACCCTGCTCTTGCCAAGGTATGATATGACATGATTTTGATTGATCAAGTCATCTGTGAAAGTCGGGTAAAAGAAGTCGGCAGCAGGAAAATCGATACCATAATTTTTGTTGAGGGCATCCATGGTTTCCACGATCGTTGCCGGAGCATTTAATACAGAATAGTTGTTTTCATCGTAGGAATAAAAAGCCAACTGTTTGCCGTTGTACCAATAACCGCGGTGACCTTTGTCGCCGGTAGAATTGACCTGCATTTTGTCGGGGCCGGTCAACATTACATCGTGGGTTCCAAAATGTGTTACTAACCCCGATCCGTCGTCCGATAAATCATCGGTGGTTGTTTGCAGTGTGTAGCTACAGGAGCTAAGGTCGCCGATGACAGCACTCATGTGGTCGAGGATAAAGATCGCGACTGTATCGTATTTTGATACCTGCGCATTTGTGTACAGAGACAGGGATAATAAAAAAAACAAAAGCGGATTCTTTTTCATGTCGTTTAATTTTGCAATTTGCGATTTGGTTAAAACCGGGAAAGACAATCAGGGGAATTGTCTCCCAGGTTTTATTAACTATGGGTTTTGAGCATTTACAACAAATCAACCTTCACCTGATAGATTTTCCCATTAAATTTGAAAGGCGCTTTTTTATGGTAGCGCAGCGAAACAGGTGAACCCAGGTCGGTACCCACGTCAAATGTTTCGCTGGCAGTGAATGCAGCAGGCACTGTTCGTTTAACCTCGCCGCCGGCAGCTTCCTTTCCATCAATATTGATTACAATGGAAGCTGCAGCGCCCGGTTTCGGAATAGTTGACAGAATTTCCACCTGATGTTTGCCGGCAGCCAGTTTTTCCCTGGTTTCCACCGTGTACCGTTCGATGATCATCATATTGTATTCGTACACGAGTTTTCCATTTTCCATGAAGAGGGTTAATCCACCTGAACCGCCGCCAAGAGCGTATAACACCCCGTTGGCATTGGCAGGCACCTCTATATCAACAACTACTCTGCTGCTCTTTTTGCCCAAACCCGGTGCGCTGAATTCGGGCATCCTGTTGGTATTGCTGTTAAATACCCAGCTTTTATAGGGCGATGCAATAGCGTCTTCCGGATGCAGCCTCAACCAGATGCCGGCGCCTATTGGCATATCCTGGTTGTCTTTTGCCTGCTCCAGGAAAAGCGCCTGCATTTTTTTCAATCGCTCCGGTTCTTTGGCAGCGAGGTCATTAGCCTGTGAAAAATCATCGTTCAGGTTGTACAATTCCCATACGTCTTGCTTGGAATCCCATTTGTCGAGGCCCGGCTGCGCGGGTATCCAGGGATAGAGCGGACCAAAAGTGCAGGCATACCAGCCATCCTGGTAAATACCGCGACTGCCGTTGTTATCAAAAAATTGGGTCTTGGGAGCAGCCGGAGCCTTGCCATCGGCGAAGGTGTATTTCATGCTGATGCCGTCCAGGCCCGTTTGCTGAAATCCATTTACTATTTTGGGCGGAGTGATACCCAGGATATCATAAATCGTAGGCACGACGTCGTTCACGTGATGGAACTGCGAGCGGGGCGTTTTGTCGGGCTTAATACTTTTGGGCCAACTGATAACCATAGGATTGCGGGTACCGCCAAAATGCGATGCAACCAGTTTGGTATGTTTGAAAGGCGTACCGCCGGCCCATGCCCAACCGGCATGATACATGTTATCGGTCAAAGGCCCGCCGATTGCTTCGAGTCCGCCAAGTGTTTTCAGGGCTGCCATTTGTTGCTCTATGGTATTGGAAATGCCGTTTTGAGCCAGCAATTCACTGATGGTTCCGTTTTGACCTTCGGCACTGGAACCGTTATCGCCCCAGATAAAGATAACCATCGTATTTTCTTTTTGCCCGTTGCTTTCAATAGCATGGAGTACACGCCCGATTTCATAATCGGCATGTTCTACAAAACCTGCATACACTTCCATCAACCTGCGCTGAAATGGTCTTTCTGATTCGGGAATGCTTTCCCATCCCGCCATTGTTTTGTCCCTTGATGTAAGTTGAGTATTGGCAGGAATCCAGCCCATTTCTTTCTGGCGCTTGAAAACCCTTTCCCTGTAAGCATCCCAACCATCGTCAAACTTTCCTTTGTACTTATCAGCCCACTCCTTATATATGTGGTGCGGGCCGTGACCGGCGCCCGGAGCGAAATAGAGGAAGAAGGGTTTATCCGCGGCATAAGCCTGATGCTGGTCGAGCCAGCTGATGGCATTGTCGGCCAGGTCAGTGGTAAGGTGATAATTTTCATCCCGCGGGGGTTCCACAGGCGTATAGTCGTTTACCAACCGGGGCTCCCATTGCGATGTTTCGCCTGCCAGGAATCCATAAAAATGCTCGAAACCATATCCATTGGGCCAGTACTCGAATGGCCCTTGCGAAGTAGTTTGATTGGCCGGCGTATTGTGCCATTTGCCAAAAGCAGAAGTGCTGTAACCGTAGTTTTTCAAAACCTCGGCTACCGTAGCGGCTTCCTTGGGCATAATACCGGTGTAGCCGTCCCAGTCCACGGCTCTTTCGGCAATGGTGCCATTGCCCACCCGGGTGTGGTTGCGACCCGTGAGCAGGCTGGCCCTTGTGGGAGAACAAATAGCCGTCGTATGGAATTCGTTGTAGGCAATCCCTTCGTTGTACACCTTAGTGAGTGTAGGCGTATTCACTTCTCCGCCAAAAGCAGAAGGTGTGCCGAAACCCACGTCATCCATCAACACAATCACGATATTGGGAGCATCCTTGGGCAAATGATCGGGTTGCGCCCGGCGGACGTGTTTGCTTTCTGTCAAGCTCTCACCGGCGGTGCTGGCACTGGGAACCGGCGGAAAGGGTAATACCTCCCCTGTTGCGCCCGAAGATGCAGTGGATGATTTGTCCGGCTGCGTACAGGCACAAACAAACAGAAGGAAAATTCCTGTAAAAAGAGCGAGAAAGTTGTTAGATTGTTTCATGATTAATTTATTGAAAAGTGTAGGGAACTGGCACTCCGAATTGAGAGCAGTTTGCGTTACTTACCGGACTGCTCCTTCAATTTTTTCATATTGACATAAGTAAGCACTGCGACGAGGCGGAACATTTCGGATTCGGCGCCATTATCCCCGGCCAGAATTCCTCCATAACCTGCGTGAAGTGCCAGAATAGGCAAAACCTGATAACCGACAGTAACACCCGATCCCAGAATATTCATTGTATTGTCCTGTTCTACATCATCTAATTTCAGAGCGCCACCATACTGATACCGCAAAGTGACTGCGGCCCAAAATTTATCAGTGAAATTATGCGACAGGTGATTCTCGAATGAGAAAAGAGGAAGCTGTTGTGACTTATCGGCAAATGTTCCCAGCGATGGCGAATTGTTCGCTGTGTACAAATGTATGGCAGGATAAGATTCCAGCCAGGTAGCCCGCTTTGGGTTCTTGCTAAACTGGAAATTTATAGGGAACCCGATTTCAAAAGTTGTTCTGTTCGTGCCCAGGTTGAGCGGTTTGTTTTCATCATAGGTACCCGGGTACCATATTCTAAAATATGCAAACATCGAGAATGCCTGCTCATGCTTGGCAAACTCTATGACATTTAATGCCGGTTGATTGATCAAGCCAAGCTTGAAACCAACAAATCCATCCGCAAAACCTGAAGCATTGAGTTCCGGAGAAGGAACGCCCGGTAAATCAGCCGCAATTTTACCGCTTGCGGAACCCGGAACTGCATTAAACATTATCTGGGCAAACCTGCCTCCGATGCCAAAATTGTGGACTAAGGTCAGCGGAAACACATCAATTTTAATATCTGCATCTGTTATTAATACATTTCCTGGTGTTATATTTTGACTTAAACTCATCCACTTTGGGATAAATGCCGTAACGCCTTTGGGGCCCCATAGCAGATTGCGTGGTCCGTCGCCTTGTGCCATTACGTGGCAAACAAAAAAGCTGTTTAACAGCAGTACAAAAGCAAGCGTTGATATTTTTTTCATTATTTTTTAAGATAATTAATATTGGTTTTCCCTATGGATCCATTGAATGGGAAAGGCGCCAGGTCATAGTAATCCAGCGCCACCGGCGAATCCATATCTATGCCGATATCGAAGGTTGCGTTCGACGTAAAGTGGAGCGACATGGCTGCGGGCACGCGTCCCTGACCGACTACTTTGTCATTCACCCGCAGCGTAATATCCATCGGACCTCCGATGGCGGCGACGAGTTTTGATTCAACTTCGATTTTCGCCTTGCCCGTCGGCAGCGTGGTTTTGGACCTGACCTTCGTCCGCTGGACTTCGAACAGGTTGAATTCGTAACTCAGGATACCGTCTTTCATATAGCACGTAACGCCTCCTGAAAAGCCGCAAAGTGCGTACAACACACCGTTAGCATTGGCAGGCACATCCACTTCCATCGTAACAAGGCTGCTGTTCTTCCCAAGTTTGGGAGCGGCCGATTCCGGCATTCGGGTGATGGGCGCATCAAAGGTCCATTCGGTGAGGGATGGTGCCGGAGCGTCCTCCGGATGGAACATGGCTGTGGACCACATGCCGCCACCAATGGGCAGGTTCTTGTTCTTCGTGGATTCGAGCAGAAAGAGCGCCTTCATCTCCTCGAGTTTCTGCGGGTTGGATGCAGCAAGGTCATTCGCCTGGCTCCAATCTTCATCGATATTGTAGAGTTCCCACTTGTCCGTCATGGGTGACCATTCTTTAATCCCCTTCGGCATCCCGCTTACCCACGGTTCACGCGGGCCCGGGGCGCTTGCGAACCAGCCCTCGCTGTATATCCCCCGACTTGCCATGATATCGAAAAACTGGGTTTTTCGTGTACCCTTTGCCCTTGGGTCGTCAAACGTATAGACCATGCTGACGCCGTCGATCGCGTCCTGCTCGAACCCGTTCACCACGCGGGGCGGAGTGATCTTCGTTAGTTCGTAGATCGTCGGGACGACATCTATCACGTGGTGAAACTGAGGCCGGGCCGTCGGATCAGCTTTAATGCGTTTGGGCCAGGCAACAGCCATCGGCTGGCGCACACCGCCGAAGTATGAACCCATGAGTTTGGTACCCTGGTATGGAGTACTGCCCGCCCATGCCCAACCTGCGTGGTACATGTTATCTGTCTTTGGGCCACCGAGTGCATCGAGACCGCCCAATTCTTTTAATGCATCGATGTGCTGCGAAATCGTGGTCGGAATTCCGTTCTGCGCGAGCTGCTCGCTGATGGTGCCGTTCAGTCCCTCCGATGAAGAGCCGTTATCGCCCCAGATATAAAAAATCAGTGTGTTGTCCAGTTCGCCCTGTTTCTCGATTTCGTCGATAACGCGTCCGGCGTTGTAGTCGGCGTGCTCCGCAAACCCGGCGAAAACCTCCATCAGGCGGCGCTGGAACGGTTTCTCAGACTCGGGGATTGAGGCCCATGATGCCATAGATGCGGGGCGAGGCGTGAGCTGCGCGTTCTGTGGTATCCAGCCCTTCTCCTTCGCCCGCTTGAAGACGCGCTCACGGTATGCGTCCCAACCGTCATCAAACTTGCCTTTATACCTGTCTGCCCACTCCTTCATGATTTGATGGGGACCATGTGCGGCGCCAGGCGCCCAGTACATGAAGAAGGGTTTGTCCGGCGCGTAAGCCTTTTGTTCACGGAGCCATTTTATAGCATCTTCCGCGATATCCTCCGTGAGATGATAGCCCTTTTTGGGTTCTTCGGTTACCTGGGTAGTGTTGCGTGTCAAGGTAGGCTCATACTGGGAGGCTTCCCCTGCCAGGAAGCCGTAGAAATACTCGAAACCATAACCGGTCGGCCAATATTCGAAAGGTCCTTTGTTCGTGATCTGCTCTTCGGGCGTGTTGTGCCATTTGCCCCAGGCTCCTGTATTGTAGCCATAGTTTTTGAGTACTTCTGCGACGGTCGCCGACGACTTTGGGATGGTTCCGCTGAAGCCGTCAAAATCGTTGGCGATTGCCGATATCTGACCATTGCCTACCCGGGTGTGGTTCCGTCCGGTAAGTAACGAAGCCCGTGTGGGCGAGCACATAGCAGTGGAGTGGAAACGGTTGTAGGAAACTCCCATGTTTGCAACGCGGCTCAGTGTGGGCGTATTGACTTCTCCACCGTATGTCGAAGGCGTGCCGGGTCCGAGATCGTCCATCAGTATGATCAGGATGTTCGGTGCACCCTCTTCGAGGTGCTTCGGCTCGGCTCGTTTCTTGTAGGTGGAAGTTTCCATCGTCAGTCCTGCCTGGGAGCCGGACGGCGGAGGGGGGAAGGGCAATATCTCCTGTGCAGAAATTATGGAGGCAGCGCCGGTAATAAGGCCGGGTAACAAGCCTCTTACTATTGATCGGATTCCTGATTGTTTCATATTTTGGTCTTGTTTTTTTTGATTGTTTTTTGTTTTGCCAAGTGATTTGCCGAGTTCGGTGGGACAAAAATATCAACGGGGAGAAGCCCTTATCAAGCTTTTCCCCGTTCAACATGGTCAGTTTTACAAATCTGAACATCCGTTCACTTCGTTATTGGGCATAAAAAAGTGCGTTTGAGAAATGGCCCCTTCCCGACGCCATTTTCAAACACACCTTCGTTTTGTTTTGTACTAATTCGATGGGCAAATTTAAAATGAGAACATACCTGCATCAAGGCATTCTCCCATCTTGATGGTCAGCTTTGCAAATCTGAACATCAATTCGCCGACTCTTCCCGCAGACGCAGGTATTCGGTCGGTGAAACACCCATTGATTTTTTAAAAACCGTAAAAAATGTATTGCGGGCATTAAAACCGGCATCGGCGGCGAGCGACTCCAAAGTATACTTACGCCAGTCGGGGAGATCAAATCTTTCCAGCAGAAATGCGATGCGCTGGCGATTTATAAACTCATTGAAATTGATTTCGTACTCCCGGTTGAAGACTATGGAGAGATGATGTACCGGTATGGCGAGTTCATCGCTTAATTGGCGTATGCTGTAGCCGTGTTTGCGAAATGGCTGCTCCCGGCGCATCAGCTCATCTATTCGTGCCTTGTAAGCGCTGCGCAATTCGAGGGGGAGTTCAAATGTTTTTCCACCGGCATCGGATATATCGGGTTCAGTTGAAACCACCGGAAACGTCGGCATATCTTCGATGCCGTACAGGATCGCAGGGTTGAAAAATAAAACTACAGAAGTGATAACTAGAAAAAGGGCGAGAATCAGATCTGACAACCCAAGCCAGTGAACGGACAGGAACCCCAAAAAAGAGGGGATGACAGAGAGGTAAAAAAGGGTATTGGCACAAATAAAAAAAAGCACCCAATGGTTGAAGCCCTTGTGGGATTCCTTTTGGGCATGCTGCTTCCAGCGCAGGTAATAATTCCACTGAAAAGCAGCGGATACCATTGCGGCCCCTAATTTGATGCTCGAATGAAAATACGGCGGCAACAGGCCTTCATTATAGCGGAGAAAATTTTCGGGCTTACTTTCATAGTTTTCACCGACAAGCATTAATTTATTCTCCAATGGCATTAAATACAAGGGAAGCAATTCAAAAAAATGCAAAATCGCGGGTAAAAAAAGCAACCAATCGGTTCGCTTTAGCCGGAGTTCCTGCCCAAGGCTGACGCGTACATACAGCCAGGCACTTACCGGTAATAAATAATGGACTGGTGAGCCGGTGCGGTACATCCAGGGAATTTCGATTAAATAGCCGCTATGAATCAACACACCGTTGATGAGCGACCAGGCATACCCAAATAGCAAAAATGACAATATCCTACTTTCCAACCTTGGGATATTCGGTCTGGAAAGCAAAATTAAAGCAGCTAAAATACTCACAAAGAAGCCGGCAAGTCCCCAAAAAGTAACGAGTTCAGTTAGAAGCGTTTGTTTCATTCAATAAAAAAGAGGTGATCGAAAGGGTTGGAAGCGGGTATCCAGGAATTGAGAAGGTAAAATTAAACTTAATCCTATAAAAATTCAGATATGCGGGTGTTTTTAAAAATACATACGAATAAAAAAATCCCGTCTTTGAGAATAAACTCAAAGACGGGATACCGACACTATTAAAAAATAAGTGAAGGGTAACTCGAATGATGATGCCTTCCAGTGCTGAAAACCTGACGGACGAGGTAAAATACGCACTGATGTTCCTCAATGCGTCTTCCGCATCATTTCCAGTACATCCATGAGCGGTTGCTGGCTTACCGGGAACAGCCCTTCGCCTGGGCGATCCATGGCGGCTATCATGATGATGACCAGGGCAAAAGCGGCAGCCATTAAGAGTATGGCAAATGACCTCCGTTTGCCCGATGCACCAATCTGATAACCTGTGCCGAACATGGACGCCATCATCAAAAGAAGAAGCGAAAGCCAGGCGAATGGAGGGATGCGGTAAATAAATAACACTGTTTTGCGCTTTTGATGAACATTGATGACCTCAGTCAAAGAGCCGGCGACAGTTTCCGAATTCAGGTTTTCTTTTGCTAATGATTCTACCTGTGACCACAGAAGACCGTGTATCTCCTCCGAGCGAGCGACCGTCTCTGCAATTTTTGAGTTGGTGGCGGAAGATTTCAATCGGATATCAAGATATTCCTCCAGCAGATTCCTTATCGCAGCGCCTTGAGGTTGCAGAATCAGCCCTGCGCGCAGGTAGCATGTCGTGATAGCGTTGGCTTCATCCAGTACCCATTGTTTACGCGTGTCGAGCCGGTTGGTCGTAATCGAAAAAGAGAAGGCAAGTATGAATGCCAGCAAGCCGAACAAAGCGGCTACAGTGCCGCTAATATCGCCCTCGGCCTCTTCTCCTTTTTTACGATTCAACCGCCGGGCAAGCCGGTAACCTAACTCGACTACAAGTTGTGACATTGCCACAAGTGCAACGAAAATTACCCATAAAGGGAGTGCATACATAAAGTAATTCATGTTTGAAAATCGCATTTAGAAAGGGTAATTAAAGTGTAACAGCCTATATTAAAGGTCTGTCAATTCTTATCGGCCCCCTCCGGGTTTTTTTGAGAGCAAATCATTCACGTCGCTTTTTGCTTTACCCACCGTTGTGGCCTGCTGCGACTGCGCTTTTGCGTTTGTCTCGAGGTCTGTTTGCAACTGCTTGATTTTCTTTTCCAAATCAGTCTGTTCTTTTTTTAAGTCCTCCATTTTTTTTTCCTCTTTTTTCAGTGCATCCTGTTTTTCGAGCATACTTTTATCATAAACCCGCTGATCTACGCTGGGTGTCATGCCTTTCATCACCGCGTCACCTCCTACAACTGTCGTCACTCCGATTGCAACAGCGGTTTCACCAGATTTTACTTTATCATCGGGGATTTCGCCGGGGTATGTGACAATAAAATAAGCAATGGTCTTGTCGCTTTCTTTTTTGCTTTTTCTTTCAATTTTGACAAATGCGTCCATCGGTTTCGAAGGATCAACCTGCCGCAGCAGCACATTGCGATATACCAGAAAATCGTCGATCTTTTTGGGCTTTACACCCTGCGCCTTGAATTTTTCCTTTACTTCTTCCTCCACGATGTCGGGTGGTGAATTGAGTTCCATTACATGCCCGTTGTACTTTCCTCCGTTAAATTCGATGATGGCAGGTTGAGGGTCGCTTGCTTTTTCATTTGAATTTTGGGCATAAAGGGTGGCCGCAGCAAGCCACAGCAAAAATGCGAATGTCTGTTTCATCATTGTTTTGTTTAAATTTTGAAATGCTCTTGTAATGACCGCCGTCTTGTGCACAAATGTAAGCGGGCGAAAATGCACAACGGCAGTCTTTACTTACCTACAATGTTCAACTTTAGAAAGTTGAACATTGTGCTGCATAGGTTCCATCCGGATGAAACGACAAATACATAGCCGATTGCGTTGCCGGCAATGGCGGTCTGTAATTATAGTCAGTTGAGAGTGGTTGAGAAAGTTGAGATGGTTGAGGGGATTGGTTCTCAGACTGTTGCATCCTGTCTTTGTTCAAAACCACTTTGAGTTGCCCATATATTATCCCCCTTCTTCTATCTGCACTACCTCGTACATGCTTTTCCCGTTTTGCTCGATGGGCTGGTAGTACGTTTCGCCGTATTTGACGTAGGTCACATCTCCGATTTTCACTTCTTCCCCGCCTTCCGGGAGGTTTTCCACGACGGTACCGGCAGTAGGTGCTACCACAGTATAGCCGCCGCCGGATTTTTCATAATAAGTGCCGCCGTAGTAATAGTTGTTGGTCGTTTCGTTTACCACGACCGTTTGCGAGCTTGGAGGTAGCGTGGTGATTGTAGCTCCAACCGGCGCCTGCACTACGGTGTAGCCGCCGCCGCTTTGCACATAATACACCCCTTGGTCGTAGTGATATTGTTGATTAGCAACAGTAACAACAATAGCCGTAGCAGCCATCGTCGCTACAAAGAAACCCCAGGGATGCCAAACCGGCCCCCAATAAAACGGGCGATAGGGGTGGTAGTGATAGGGATGATAGCAGTAATACCTGTGGCCGCCATATACATAGGGCGGCCTGCCATAAGGGCGGTTATTGTGCCGCACCACTGTATTCCGGCTGTTGTCGATGTTAATGTTGACATTGGTTTTGCTGTTGTCGATGTTTACTTTATTGCCACCACCAATATTAGTGGTTTTGTTACCACTATTAATGTTTTTGTCGCCGACGTTTGTTTTATTTTTGTCACCGGTTGTTGGCTTAGGCTTAGGTTTGCTGCTTGTGCTGCCTGTGCCACCCACTTTGCGGTCAGGCGCTTTCTGGCTACCGCCGTTAATAGATTTGGAGGCGCCGGTAGAAGGGCGCGAACCTGTGCTGGCGTGGGATTTGGGGGTGCCGGTACTTCTTCCACCGCCGCCGCCACTGTGTTTCATTTTCTGTGCAGATAAAGTGGCAGGCGCCAATACGATGGAGGCTAATGCCAGATAGAGGCAGTAGCGTATTGTTTTTTTGAAAATTGTTCCCATGATTTTGAAATGTTTTTGCGTAGAAGTCTGATTGATACACTCGGTTTTAGTAACAGGGTGACCGGCAGTCACCCTGTTACTAAAACGATTATTGTCGCCGTAAAATAGCGATGTCTCGCGCACCGGGCGGCGGCAGGAAGTCAAAAACGCTCTCCGGGATTTGCGGATTGATGTTCCAGTTGGTAAAAATGGCTTCATATTGAGAGGCATCTGCTTTTCCGTGATACATAATCAGCATTTTAGCGGGGAGCATCGCCGCATCATTTGCAATCCAGAACTGGACGCTCATTTCCTTACTTGTAGCAAGAATGTGAAAACAATCCTGCTCCCCTACCTTGCTTGTTCCAAGGTAGGCTATCCGGTCGTTGTTTCGCATTAAATCGTCCGTAAAAGTCGGATAAAAAAAGTCGGCGGCAGGAAAATCGATACCATACCGATGATTCATGGTGTCGATGGTTTCCAGAATGGTTGAAGGTGCTTCTACCATCACATAGTTGTTTTCATCATAGAAGTAATACGCCATCTGCTCACCGTTGTACCAATAGCCGCGATGGCCTTTATCGCCTACGCTATTGATTTGCATTTTGTCGGGGCCGACCATTTTTACGTCGTGAACGGCAGTTTTTGTTATCAGTCCCAAGCCTTTGTCCGACAGCACATCAGTAGAAGTGTGCAAAGTGTAGGAGCAGGCGCCCAGGTCGCCGACTACATCACTCATGTGGTCGAGGATAAAAATGGCGACCGTGTCGTAAGTACCCGTCTGGGCGCTTGTGCTGAGCGGTAGCAGAAAAAGTAAACAAAGTGGAAGTTTGTTTTTCATGTTGTTCTGTTTTGTTGACAATGGTGGTAAAGTTATAGCAACTCTGCTTTCATCCAGTTAATTTTTCCGCTAAGTTCGCATCGTGATTGTCAGTTCTTATTTCCAGCGCCTCCCGGCTTCTTCGCAATCGCCGCTTCCAGGTCGCTTTTCGCCTTTTCCAGCACCTCGGTCTGACTGACCTGTGACTGGGCATTCAACGCTAAATTTTCCTGCAACTGCTTGATTTTAGTCTCCATCTCCACTTGCGCTTTTTTTAGGTCATTCAGTTTTTTTTCTTCTTTTTTCATGGCTGCTTCCTGATCGAGCACACTTCTTTCCCATACCTTTTGTTCGACATCCGGGTGCAAACCTTTCAACACCATGCCGCCCGTGACTGCCGATGTCGTCCCGACTGTCATTACGGCCTTTCCCGATTTAGTTTTTTCTTCAGGAACTTCTCCCTGATACGCAGCGATGAGATAAGCGACCGATTTGTCTTTTTCCGTTTTGCTTTTTCTTTCAATCTTGATAAACGCATCCATCGGCTTGCCGGGATCGATCTGATGCAGCAACACGCCCCGGAACACCAGGAACCCGTCTGTTTTTTTCGGTTTTACGCCCTGCGATTTGAATTTTTCTTTCACAACCTCTTCCACGAGGTCGGGCGGCGAATTGAATTCGATCACGTAACCGTTGTATTTGGTGCCGTTAAATTCTATAAGGACGGGCTCCGGGTCGCTGCTCATCTCGAGGGTGGAGCCGGACTGTGCGACAGCGAAGAAGTATGCGCCCACACAAAGAAGCGTGAGAGTTAGTTTCATATTTATTTGTTTTTAGTTTAACTTTTTGCGCTGCCAATGTAAAAAATAATTCACGGAATTGCTCCCAAAAAACTACTTTCACGCTTCAAAACATCCCGCTGCGACATGCGTCTTTTTCTGTTGCTTTGCCTCCTGATACCATTCATGCTTTTTTCTCAAAAAATGCTGCACTCCGGCGAATGGTGCGCAGTGGGAAAAAAAACGCTTGCCCCTCCCCCACCCTATGCGGCAGATACGCGCAGCGATTCGATTGATATTTTCCATGCAGATATAACGGTCAATTTGATGAACGCTCCCCAAATCTCCGCACGTTGTAGGATGCAATTTACACCGAAAGTAAATGGAGTGCCGGAAATACGCCTTGATTTACAGGGACTTACGGTGGATTCAGTCATACTTGACGGTGCGCAGACCACTTTTTCAAAAACAGCGGATTTACTGACCATCCCCTTCCCTATTCTGCCCGTTGCCGGCAATACTTACTGGCTCGACATCGTATATCACGGTCAGCCGGTAACCGACGCCAGCAACTGGGGCGGGTTTTACAACCAAAACGGCTACACATTCAACCTTGGCGTGGGCTTTGCCGCCGACCCGCATTCTTTCGGGCGGGCCTGGTTTCCCTGTTTCGACAATTTTGTGGAACGCAGCACTTTCGACGTGACAATCATTTCACCGCCTTCCAAGCCGGGATATTCTAACGGAGTAATGGTCGGCGAATCGCAGCAAACAGGTCAGGTGACGCGGCATTGGAAAATAGATCAGCCCATACCCTCTTACCTCGCTTGTTTTGCAGCCGGCCCTTATACTTCATGGAAGCGGAATTATGATTCGATTCCCGTCGAAATCGCTGCTGCTGCAAGCGATACCAACAAGGTTAAAAGCACTTTCCAGCATTTGCCGCAGGCGATAGCGTGTTTCAAGCATTGGTACGGGCCTTATTTGTGGCCGAAAATCGGCTACTCGCTCGTGCCGTTCAACTCCGGCGCCATGGAACACGCCACCAACGTAGCCATCGGGCAACCTTTTGTGGATGGATCACTAACTTACGAAACTCTGTGGGCGCATGAACTCTCGCACCACTGGTGGGGTGATCTCGCAACCTGCACCACCGCCGAAGACATGTGGCTCAACGAAGGCTGGGCGGTGTATTCCGAACACCTGTTTACCGAATGGGTCTATGGAAAATCAAAATACAGGGATGCCGTGCGCAACAATTTTCTTAACGTGTTGGAGGATGTCCACGTGGCCGAGGGCGGCTACCGCGCGGTGTCGGGTGTTCCGCATGATTTGACTTATGGCCAACACGTTTATAACAAGGGCCCGGTGGTCGCGCACAACCTGCGGGGATATCTGGGCGACTCATTGTTTCGTGTCGGCATTCTGGCTGCGCTGGGCTCAACACAGTTCGACGACTGGAGCAGCGCCGATTTGCGCGATCTGATGAGCACAGCCACAGGAAAAGATTTGACTGATTTCTTCGAAGATTGGGTCTTCAGCCCCGGTTTTACGCATTTTTCGATTGATTCGGCGATGGCGCTGCCAGGGCCGGACAGCGCCTATTTTTATAAACTTTTCGTGAAACAAAAACTGCGCGGCGCCCCCCACTTTCACCACAACGTGCCGCTCGAAATTACCTTCGTCGATGAGCAATGGGAACGCATCGAGCGTACAGTGACTGTATCAGGGGGAAATTCGGAGGTACTGGTGGATCTGCCGTTTCAGTTCAATCCGAAATTCATCTGGGTCAATACGAATCTAAAACTCACCATCGCCCGGGCCGAAAGGGAACTGGTGGCAAAAACGCCCGGAAACAAAAACTTCGCCCCGGCGAAGATGACCATGAATATCAGCGCGTTACCCGATTCGGCACTGATCCGGGTGGAACATCATTACGCTATGCCCGATACGGCAGGAAGTGCCAATCCCAATGGCTACCTGTTGACCAATCGCTACTGGACCATAGATGCTGACCTGCCCGCAGGCTTCGATGCTTCCGCCGGTATTTATTACGACGGGAAGGGGGAACTCGACCAACTCGACACCGAACTTTTCGCACAAACCAGTTCCAATGAAGACAGTATCCTGCTGCTTTACCGCCCTGCACCGGGATTACCCTGGACAGAGTATCCGACCTATCTTCGAAATAAACTAACATCGCCAACGGATAAATACGGTTACATCCGGATCGACCATGTACAGCCGGGGCAATACACCATTGCAAAAGGTGTATCGACGGTTGCAACGGGTGAACCCGCCAAGGAGACGCCTTTTGCAAGCGCATCGCCCAATCCGGCGGATAGCCTGGTTCGGGTGAAAGCGGAAGAACCCTTTGATAAAATATTGATTTTTAACGAAAAAGGCCAAACATTAAGAGAGTGGACTTTTGCCCCCGTGAATGAATTGGAAGTCAAAGTGAACGCGTATCCTGCAGGAACTTACTGGTTTGTAATATATACGGAAAAAGGTGCGGTATCGTGTTCTGTTGTTATAGTTCGGTGAAAAATTACATTCTGGTACGTACTTTGCCTGCTTATTTTTACCGGGAAAGGAAAGGGACGACAAAAACCGAGCTGAATAAATTTCATTTGATCGTGTGTTAAAATTTGAAGTTGACAACAACTTTTCCGGCTTTTTTCGTCTAATCCCCCGTTTTTGAAATCAAACGCACTGTCTTTATGAAGTTATTCACCCTTGTCCGAATGACGCTCCTTTCAGGCGCGTTCGCCGCATTCGCGGCGCCTCTTCTCTCTCAGGATGCCGTTGCCCCTACCACGGTCTTATTCGCAAAAAAATCTGCTGCCAGTATCGACTCCGCTGCGATACGAGCAGTCGCCCAGATGATCTCCGATTCCTTCGGAGCGGAAGTGCCGCTCGTTGAGGAGTTTATCCGCGAAGCAAAGCGACTGGAAAAAGAGAAAAAAGTGCCTGCGACTGCCTTCATCGGCATTGCCATTCTCGAGTCCACGGGCTTCACGAGTTACCTGTACCAAAATGCTAAAAATCCGTTCGGGATGCGCGCCACGTCGATCTGGAAAGGCCCGACCTTTGTGATGTACCACGAAGGCAGGGATTCCAAATTCCGCAAATACGACACACCGAGCGATGCCGTGCAGGATTTTGCCGTCTTCCTGAAAAGCCGCAAATGGTTTCTCGATGCGTTTAAATGTTCACCTTCCAATGTGGAATGTTTTATCAAAGGCCTGAGCGCCAACTGGAAAAAACACGAGCCGGGCTATGCAAGCGATCCGGAATGGCCCAACAAGGTGCGCCGGGTGATAAAGACGTATCAATTGGAAACTTTGAAAGCAAGATAATTTAAGTCATTGAAGGTCATTAAAAGTCATTTTGTTAATTGTGTAAAATCTTGTTATAGAGGTTTTCCGGATGTTCAAAGATGACTTTTAATGACCTTCAATGACTTTTAAAACTTAATTACCATGTCTGGCTTTGATTCCAGAACGGCGGAAACATCTGATCGTTTTGCTCCCGCTGGCGCCGAATCGCTTCTTCTTCGGCTTCTGCAATACGCTGAGCCTTGGTTTTATCAAAAATATCAGGCGGTAAGAATTGTTGTTTTTCGGCGTTCCGCTCGTCGGCAAAGGGATCATGGCGCTCCGCTTCGTCGTCTTCTAGTTCTTCTTTGAACCAGAAAGACGTAAAAATCCCCATTAAACTGCCAAGCAAGTGACTTTCCCAGGAAATGCCCTCCTGATCGGGCAGAATACCCATAAACATCCCGCTGTACAGCAACATTACAATTGCCGCCAACATGATGGAGCGCAAACTGCGCCGGAAAATACCGTTCCAGAAAATAAATGCGACGAGGCCATATACGATACCACTCGCGCCGATGTGCGATACGGGACGCGCAAACAACCACACTGCCAATCCGGTGAGAAAATAAATCATCCAAAACGCCCGCATCGCTACTTTCCGATAGAAATAGAGCGAAATAACCGTCAACACAAACAATGGGAATGTATTTGAAATCAGGTGTCCCCAACTTCCGTGTACCAGCGGTCCGGTCACGATACCGCGCAATCCCCACACACGCCGCGACATAATACCGTATTCGCCGGGATCGAAGCCTGTTGCTGCCTGGTACAAATGTACGAGCCAAATTGCCGCAATGGCAACCAGTGGAAAGCGCATGCTCTCGTAAAAATGACGCCGGGTGATTTCGAGGCTGTCCGATTCGCTTTCGAGAATGGATTTCAAGATAAAAAGCCTGTTGAGATGGTCTAAAAGGTTGAAAAAGGTTGAGCGGAGCGGTTGTTGCCGAACTGTAAACTCACACTTGCTCCAAAAGTTGCGCCGAAACCCGAAGTTGCCTCTATTTTTGGCCGGAAACGCAGGCTGAGGTCGTCGCTTACATCGAAACTATGCAGATGTGCATCTACGTAGGCATCGGTTACCTGGAGCAGGTAGACCAAACCGAGCGCGATGGAAGAAAACTCGACATATTTCTCCCATTGGTCCCGGTAGGTTTTAAGTGTGGTAGCATCCATGTAAATATATGGCTCCTCGGTCGGATTTGTATTGGGGTCTTCATCTACCACCCATTTGTAGTTGTCGCGCAGTTCGCGGTACTGGGTGACGTTGTCGATTTCAAAATACAAGGCTGTACCCAGCGCACCGTATACGATGGGTAGTTTCCACCACTTTTTATTATATGCCTGCCCGGAGCCGGGCAGTATGGCCGACAACAGGGCTGCCCGACCCGGTTTGGGGTAGTCGTCGGTAAAGAAACGCTTTATGAAGGAAGGGCGTGCCGGCGGCGGCTCCGAAGGCGATATCGGAGGCGGTGGCGCCAATTCAACCGATATTGAATCGGGTTGCTGCGCATGTGCAGCCCAACTGTAAGCACATATTACCAGTAAAAATAAAAACCGCATGGGTACATTCATCGCGCAAAATAACGCCGGAACAGGCGAAAACGTTGCGGTGTTGCAAAGAGGTTATTTGAAATAAGTACGAATTCAATTGTGTATTCCACCCTACAAGGAGAAACTAAATCCCAACAGTAAACCCATGGCGCTATAACTTGCTTTTGTGATAGTGACCGCGCCTTGAAGGAAATTTGTTTCGTTCGGATTGCTCAAATTGCTGTTTTGTTTCTTATCATTATCGACACCGTAACTTGTCAGCAATCCCATGCTGATAACTGCCCTGCCCCGCCGGTAAGTCCCCCCTGCTGTAAAGTGAAAAATGTCCCACGAAGAAACATCCGGTTTTATGCCCCGTTGCTCGACGAGATCCGAGTCAAAGTACGTTTGGTCGGTTCTGAAACTGGTATTTAAAGTAAATGCACGATTGAATACGTATTCATAGCCGATCACAGCATTCAAAACCGGTTTAGCCGCTGTTTTTACCAGCAAAAACTCATCGCTGCCAAGTTCATCGTAAACTTCTTCAGGTCGCACGAATGCCGAAGGGTTTGCCTGCATGATATTGTATATCTCCTGACCGCCGTAATATTGAATGGCAAACCCGATCATGGATTTGTGCATCCGGTAATTCACGCCGGCTGAAACATTGAAGGGTTCTTTGTAATTGGCTTTTATATCTTCCTGCCGGTCGTCGCCAAGCACGTCGATGCGTTGGCCTTCAAAAAGAAGATTGTTTGCGGTTACATCCACCGCCACCGTTCCTTTTCCATAAATCAGCCTCCACGCGGGGGTATTAAACGATAAGCCCAGATCAATATTTTTTCCTTGGTAAGCCACCCCGAGTTTTGCGCTGTAACGAAGCTGACTGTAATTGAATTTTTGAATAATGTTGCCGCTTACCAATGACATATCCGGCGTGTTCAGGAAAAAACGCGACAAAATGTTTCTTTCAAAATTATGCGACCGGAATGTAAACAAGTTGGAAATACCTATCGACCAATGCTCGTTCAGATTATATCCCAATCCAAACCCGATACGTGTCTCATGCAACTTGGTAGACAAAGACGCCTGGCCAATGAACGCTTCCAGGCCTGGACTTTCCACATCGTCCACGATCTGAATGTCGTCATCAATCCGCGCCGTGGCATCGAAACTGAATTCGGTGGGTACAATGAGGCCGTAACCGAGTTTAAGGCGAGGATTCCGGGTGCGAAATGCTCCTGATAACAACAGGGGCAAGGTTCCTATATTGTTACTTTTAAAATCCTGCTGTTTACCTACCGCATTTTCAATTTTGATATTTTCTAATTTGTAAAGATTGGCATTAATGGACAAGGAACCTGTATCGATGAATCCCAGAATTCCGGGATTATAAAAAATGGCTGTATAGTCATTGGTGCCTCCAACAACCGCCCCTCCCAACAATGCAGAGCGTGTTCCATACTGCTGTGTCCAGTACTGCGTATCTTGAGCATACGCCATGGTTGTCAGCGACAACCACAAGATGAAAGTGGTTTTTTTCATTGATGTATTGTTTTGTTTTGTTTTGAATGCCTAAAGATAGCTATTCTACTTGGACTTAAAGGCTTTATGAATTGAAGGTTAAGGAAACAAGGGATTCTGTGAAGATATCTGTATTTTGATTATAGCCATCTCAAAGTGATTTTGAACAAAGACGGGATGCACCAGCCTGAAAACCAATCCCCTCAACCATCTCAACTTTCTCAACCACTCTCAACTGACTACAACTAAAAAATGGGTCGCCCCAAAACCGGAACAACCCATTTTTTAAACTTCAATAACGCATGATTCACTACTGAACATCTCCTATATTGCGGAGAATAATCTGCTTGCCGTTGAAATCAGAAACAATCGCCGTGATTGATACTGCGCCCGAAGGCAGCGCAACACCGGCAAATGAAGCACCCGATTGGGTAAACATGGCAATATTGCCGGTCGCATCCGTCACCGTTTTATTGCCGGAATATGTTGCACCGCCCGTAATAGTCGCCCCTTTGATCTGTACCAACGTACTTTCCCATGTATTGTAGTTGGCATTGATTTCGGCAATCGTAGCCACGCGTGGGGTAACGGAATTGCCCGAACTGTTGAAAAGCGCATATTCCAGCGGCACGTTGTTGACTTGTCGCAGACCGTTGAACTCGCTGACTTCCTGACCGGAGACGTTCACTTCGATTTCATCGCCCAGATCATAACAGTGCGTCGCGACAAAACGCACGACAATGCCGCCCGATGCATCCTGAATATACAAATTGCGATTGTTCAGGTTTTCGTTCAGCCGGTCGGAGATCACAATGCCCTTGATTTTCAGGTCAGTGGGCAATGTAGCCGGCGACCCCGTGAAATAAGCGCGTATGTCGCTGATGTTGGTCAGTACCCCACCGATCGGACCACTGCCGCCGCCGCAGCGGTCAGCCTGGTTGTTCGAAATGGAAACATCGGTCAGATCGCGGATATAGAGCTGATAATCGGAGCCGTATTTGCTCAAAACGCCCACGATTTTGCCGTTGCCTACCGGCGTTTTTTCCGCAGCAAAATCGGCATAGCCACTGGTACGCAGGATGAGTTCGCGGCCGTTGCAATCTTCCAGAATGCGGTTGAGGCTGTTTTTCGAAACCACATCGGAATATGGCTTACCCGCATCGCAGGTAACGAATTGTACTGCATCTATCTCGACTAAGGTGCTGACAAGGTCGTTGCTCAACTGATTCAGACCGATGTTGCGCGGAGCCGGTGCAGCACCGAGGTAACCCTTCACGATTTGTGCGCGTTCCTGCACTTCCGTGATGCCGAGGTCGGTCGGCACACCGTTTTGCTGGATCGTGCTGCCGGTGAGTTGTGTGAGACCATTGTAGTCGGTGAGAATGAGGTCTTTGCAGCGTATGTAAATTTTGCGCCCCACCGGGTAGCGGTTGTACAGGTAGCCGTCGTTGAACTTTACCTCGATACCGCCCGTCGAGTCCTGGATCACAAGCGTTTTGTAATAATTGCCCGAGCGGTCGTCCATGACCACGATACCGCCTATGACCAAATCGTTGGCGATCAGGTCATAGGTACCCGATGTGACGTGGAGTTTTTTCAAATCCCGGATGGTGGTGTTGGTCGGAATATCCTGACCGTCGCCGCCCACCGGCGGGTCGTCGAAGTCCGTTTTCACACAGGCGACGAAGACTGCGGTCAGCAAAAGCGCAATTGACAAACCGCTGAGGTAGTTTTTATTTTTTTGGAAAAACATGGTGTTTTTATCTTTTTGAAATGAAAGTCAAAGGGTTGGTTGATGAAGGCTTATAAGGGTTGATGAAGGTTGATAATGTAGAGTACACCGCGATTCATCAACCTTCATCAACCCTTATAAACCTCTATAAACCTAAAATATCACATCCGCAAGGTCAGCGATATAAAGTAATTTAATCCCGGAGCGTACATCACTTCGGTGGTGTACAGCAGTTCGTTGTCCAATTCCCTGCCGAAGGCATTGCGCCAGGCATCGCGGCCGGAAACGATGATGTCTTCGTTGTTCAGGATGTTGTTGATGCCGACATTCAAATAAACAAAGTACTTCCCGAATTTCCAGGATTTGCCGCCGAAAAAGTCCAGTGTATACGCCGAAGGCGCCTTTTGCTGGTCCACAATCGTGTTCCAGATCGGCGATTCCGGTTCAAGCCCCAACACTGCTTCGGCGGTACGGCGCAACGGGTCGAAATCGTACCAAAAATCGTCGCGCCAGTTGAACGTCAGCGAAGCGAACCAAAACTGTTTGCCTTCATATTTTACGCTGGCGGAAGCGGTGGTTTGCGGTGTGCGCGGTACCAGAAAATTTTCCTGGTAAATCGTGACGTCCTCGAAAATGACGGCGCCGGTATTGTCCGCCGTGAAATACATGAGCGGACGGGAGGTATAGAAATAATGACCAAGGTTGGTTGCGCCGGTAAATACCCAGGATGGGACGGGTTTTACTTCGAAAGCCGCTTCAATCCCTGTATGCCGGTGATCGACGCCTGTACGGATAATGGTGGCAAATTCGCCCACAGCCGGATAAAAATAGCGGTCGGCTTCCACCTCGTTGATAAAATCGGTCAGATAACCGGTCAACCGGGCGCGGAAGTTTGGAGCGCGCAACATATAGCCGCCTTCCACACTCCGGACAGTGTAAGGATCAACACCCGGCACCACTTCGTCGCGGGAGCGCGGCGAAAGGTAGATATCGAAGAATTGCGGTGGTTTTGTGCCGATAAAACCATTGGCATACAAATAATTGCGGCCATCGAGTTTGTACGTCACGCCACCCCGCGCGCCATAAGTGTAAAAAGATTGTTTCTCCGAATCGCCGAGTGAATTGTCGGGGAAACGCCCGTTTTGCATTTTGCCCGTGCGCCAGAATGTATTCAGACCTAATTCGCCGCCAAAGAAAAACGACAGGCGTTTTAAATCGGTTTGGAACTGTATCCAGGAGCCCCCCTGCCGGATGTTTTCATCGTAGTTATATCCGAATATTTCGCCCTCCCGTACAACGTTGTTGGGATTGAGCAGGTCGTTTTGTTCTTTGTCGGGTTCGCCCGGAAAATCCTGCGATGCAAACTTGTTGATGTCGTACCAGTAGTCGGCGCCAAGCAGGTCGTACACCGTTTTGAAATTCTCGCCGTTGTACCAGCGGTAATTTATCCCGGCCTGAAGTTTTGAACGCACACTCAGCGTTTGGTTCAGGAAAATATTCACGCCCAATTCACGGCTGTCGGCCCTTTGGTCTTCGATGATGTATTGGGCGCGATTGCCGCTCACGGTATTGCCTGCTATACCATCTGCATCACTGATTGTTTCAAAATTTCGGCTGTTTACATCGTAAAAGTTGTGCCAATCGATCTGGCGCAGGCTTTCATTGCTGCGCAGCGAATCGGCCCATTGTGCCGCCAGATCAGGGTTGGTCAGACTGGATGGCAGGCGGCGGTTGTAGTCCGGTGCAGGGTTGCCCGCATCGTTCCATTCCATCCGGGTGTCGCCGCGTTCGCCTGCCTGGCCATATACGGAAGCGGTGACGGCTGTTTCGGTGGATGGCGTCCAGTCGTAGCGCAAAATGCCGATGGGTTGATGGCTGTGACCAAGGGCCGCATTGCGTTTGTCGCCGTTTTGATAGCCCCAGTTGGGGTTATACCGATGCGTCCCGGCCAGATCAAACATTTCATCGAAGGAGTCGGCTTGTTTCCCGCGTGTGCTCGGGGCGCCCAGGAAAGTCAGGTTCAGGATGTGTTGTGTTCCGATTTTTTTGTCAACGGAAAGGAAATAGGAATAACCGTCGAAAAATGTGCCGTCGAAGTATCCTTCCTGCGACCAGCGGCGGCTCCCGGAAAGGGTCACCGCCCAACCGCCGGGCATCAGACCGGTGGAAGCCGTAAGCATCACGCGATTGGTGTAGAGGCGGTTGCTGACGGCATAACTCGCCCGGATTTGTTTGCGTTGCACGGAAGCGCGGGTATCCAGCAGGGTCGCTCCGCCGATTTCCGTAAATGCAAACTCAGCGGAAGCAAGGCCAACGCTGGAGGTTCGATTGCGCAATACGTCGTTGAGACCACCGATTTCACCAAAGACGGTGAATCCGGTTTCCGGATCATTGATGTTCACGCCGTTGAGATACAGTGGAAAGAACTCAGAATCATATCCGCGTTCTCGAAACCGGAAAGGACTCCATCCGAACCCGGATACCGTCTGAAAAACGTCGCGGGAGGCGCTCAATAAGTTGGCGACTTCACCCGCGCCTTCACTTTGCGACTGCGCTTCATCGAGTGTAATGGTCGGGATATCGGATATCAAATTGTTGATCTCAGGTATACGGCGCAAAGTAACCCGGATGGGTTGAGTTGCATCGCTACCTTTAATTTCCAAAGTGACAGGTTCATATCCTTCGTGCGTGACACTCAAAGTGCAGGTGATGCAATCGACATCGGGCAATGTAAAACTGCCGTCGTTTCCGGTTGCTGCAATTTTACCGGAACCCGTGATGACAATTGCTGCATCGGATAAGGGCTTTTCGGTTTCTGCGTCGGTCACGGCGCCACGCAAGGTCACCGTTTGGGCGCTCATGGCCTGCACCAGGAGGAGGAGCAGGCAGGGCAAGAGGATTTTTTGAATCATTCAGTGTAAGTATGTTGAAAATTTGGTTGTTGCAAAATGACGGCGCTAAGCAAATACGGGGTTTTGAAAAAGCGCCCAAAGGTAGAAAAAGGGTATTTGCAACAGCAGAACCTTCAAGATTAAATTATTGCTAAACGAGCGACTTATGCTGCTGAATTGCTGTTCCTTTGCGGGGAAAAATTGGCTGATTATGAAATTTTTATTTCCCGGTATTCTGGTTTTTACCTTTTCTCTCCTCCCCTTTCTCCTTTTTTCTCAAAAAGAAATCAAAACCGACGAGTACAAAGTGGCGTCGATCGGTTTTTACAACCTCGAAAACCTGTTCGATACAATCGACTCGCCCACTACCAACGATGCGGATTTTCTGCCCGGTGGCCGGCTTTTGTGGAACACGGAGAAATACATTTCCAAACAAAAAAACATGGCTAAGGTGGTGAGTCAACTCGCGACCGAACTAACTCCCGATGGTGTGGCGCTGCTGGGTGTGGCCGAAATCGAAAACAGCAAAGTGCTTGAAGACCTCGTAGCGCAACAGGAGTTGAAAAGCCGCAACTATAAAATCGTTCATTTCGATTCGCCCGACGAGCGCGGCATCGATGTGGGCTTGTTGTACCAACCGAAATATTTTACGCTTTCCGGCGCCCGCGCCGTACCGGTGCCGCTCAAAGACCCTAAAACCGGAAAAGAAGATTTTACCCGTGATATTCTATATGCTGCCGGCACGTTCGATGGCGATAAAGTGCATGTAATGGTGGGTCACTGGCCTTCACGCCGGGGTGGCGAATCCGGATCGGAATGGGCAAGAAAGGCTGCGGCCGGCGTGTGCCGTCATTTGGCCGACAGCATTTTGGCGATCGAACCGGAGGCGAAAATTATCGTCATGGGCGACCTGAACGACGATCCCAACAACAAAAGCGTAGCGCAGGTGCTCAATGCCAAAAGCTCTACTGAACGCATGAAAGCAGGGGAATTGTACAACACGATGTACGATCACTACAAAAACGGCGACGGTACACTGGCTTACAGAGATTCATGGAATCTATTCGATCAAATGATTGTATCCCAGGGTTTTGTTTCCAAAAAAACAGGTGGCTGGCAATTGTACAAGTCCACGGTGTACCGCCAACCCTGGCTGCTCCAGACGGAAGGCGCTTTCCGGGGTTATCCGTTTCGCACGTACGTCGGCGATATTTTTATCAACGGATACAGCGACCACTTGCCCGTTTATTTGTTTTTGCTGAAGAAGAAATAATATTTCAAGGTTACTGGTTACTAGGTTGCGTCGTTTTTTGAGTAACCCAGAAACCTTGAAACCAGTAACCTTGAAACCAGAAACCCTACTTCCTATAAACCCGCACCCTAAAGGTTCCTTTTTCTATTTCGGTCATGGTGCCTGCTCCGCTCAGCAGCACACCGGAAAATTGTCCTGTAATGGTATCGTTTTGATATCCAAGCACTTCAAGGGTAATATCATCGCTGACAGCGTTGGAGACGCCCGTGTAATTCATCGTATCGCGGTTGCTGAACTCCACCCCACCCCACCCGAAATCTTTGAGTTGAAACACTACATATTCCGGCGTGTAGGGGTATTCCCCATTCGTTTCGTCGAATTCGAAGCCGAACGCAACGCCGATCGTCGGCTGCACCGGATTGTCCTGCCGGATGATCTCAACGTATTTGTTTTCTTTGTCGAACCAGTTGCTGAGCGTATCTAATTTTTTATCGCTGAAATTGCCTTTTGGCAAAAAAACGGATTTTCCCCTCCGCATCGGGTGCATCAGCAGCATATCCCTTTGCTTGAACCGAAAACCGACGCCCGCCGGTGAATCGGCAGACGGAACACCGGCAAGAAAAATGAGCGAAAAAAATACAATCACAAGCAACCGCATAGCCGATACGAACGAAAACACTTCCAAAAATATTTGCTGCGAAATATACGCTATTCACAGCCCAGTTTTGCCGCACTCTCCTCCAGAATACTGATCCGCGCTACCCCATCGGCCATTTTTTTTCTTTCATTTTCAACAACTTGTGCCGGTGCACTGCTGACAAAACGTTCGTTCGACAGTTTTGCCTCCACCATTTTTACAAATCCCCGCTGGTGCTCCAGTTCCTGTTTGATTTTTGCACATTCGGCGGCGACATCCACTTTCTGACTCAGAACGACATAATATTTATCCGTGCCGGAAATAAAGGATTTGGCGTTGTCGGGTTCGGTTTCGGTTGCGTCAAATTCGCTTAACACAGCGAGTTTTATCACCATTTCGCGCAGACCCTCCTGAGCAAAAAGTGCCTGTGCCGAAGCGCTCGCCTGTACCTGCACGACCAACGGATCGCGGGGTTTGAGTTGATTCTGATTGCGCAAATCGCGTATTTTCCCAATCACATCCTTAGCCGATTCTACCTTTTGAATCAAAGCATTATCGGCTTTTGCCTGTACGGGGTAGCGTTGCTTCATACAATCGTCGCCTTCAGCCCGATCCCGCAACTGGTGCCAGAGTTCTTCTGTAATGAATGGCATAAAAGGGTGCAACGCCACCATCATTTCTGAAAAGATATCGAGTGTGGCTTCGTACGTCGCCCGGTCGATGGGTTGCTCGTATCCGGGTTTTATCATCTCCAGATACCAGGAACAGAAGTCGTCCCAAATGAACCCGTACAACGCAAGCAATGCTTCACTCAGGCGGAATTGCTGGAAATTGCTTTCGATCTCAGCCAGCACACTTTTGAATTTTTCATTCAGCCAACGAATGGCCAGCGCATTTTTCGCCCCCCCCAGCCCCCCTGATGGGGGGGGGTCCGTGTTGTTGTCCCCCCCATCGGGGGGGCTGGGGGGGGCGACCTGCCAGCCTTTCACAAGCCGTAGCGCATTCCAGAGTTTGTTGCAGAAGTTCCGGCCATTCTCACAAAGTTTGTCGTCGAACAATATGTCGCCGCCGGCTGCTGCGCTCGACATCAGACCGTAGCGCACGCCATCGGCGCCGAAATCTTCGAGCAGTTTCAGCGCATCGGGCGAATTGCCCAGCGATTTGGACATTTTACGGCGCTGTTTGTCGCGCACCATGCCCGTAAAATACACTGCCTCAAAAGGCTTTTGACCCTTGTACTCATAACCCGACATGATCATCCGGGCTACCCAGAAAAAGATGATGTCCCAACCGGTAACAAGCACATTGGTCGGGTAGTAATATTTGATTTCGCCGTCGGGATTTTCAAAACCGTCGAACACGCTGATGGGCCATATCCAGGAAGAAGCCCAGGTGTCGAGCACATCTTCGTCCTGGCGCAGATCGCTGATTTGCAGTTGATTGTTGGCTGTTTGTTTTCGGGCAATTTCGAGGGCTTCATCCGCAGTTTCAGCCACAAAAACGTGGGTTTCTTTACTCAGGCCCTCTGATTTGAGGTACCAGGCCGGGATGCGCTGCCCCCACCACAATTGGCGTGAAATACACCAGTCGCGCAGGTTTTCCATCCAGTTCCGGTACAGGTTCTGAAAACTGGGCGGGTAAAACTTCACTTCTTCTTCTAACACGGCTTTGAGGGCCGGTTTGCCCAATGCGTTCATTTTCACAAACCATTGAAGCGACAGCTTCGGCTCTACGACCGCATTGGTGCGTTCCGAACGACCGATTTTGGTTTTATAATCCTCGATTTTGATCAGATGCCCGCTTTCTTCCAATGCCGGTTTCATGCGTTTGCGCGCTTCGAAGCGGTCGAGACCAACGATGGGCCGGTAAGCGCACTGCTCGTTTATTTTTCCATCGTCGGCGATCGTATCGATGACTTCGAGTTGGTGGCGTAGCCCTACTTCGTAGTCGTTCGGGTCGTGCGCCGGGGTGATTTTTAATGCCCCGGTACCGAATTCGATGTCCACATAATCGTCGGCGATAACCGGGATAGCGCGGTCGATGAGCGGGATCAATACTTTTTTGCCCACCAGACTTTTGTAGCGCGGGTCTTTGGGATTGACGGCCACCGCTACATCGGCGAAAATCGTTTCAGGTCGTTGGGTCGCGATAGTAATACCCTCATTATCAGAGCCTTCAAGCAAATACCTGATATGAAACAGTTGTGCCTGTTCCTCGTTGTGCAGCACTTCTTCATTCGACAAAACAGTTTTCGCCTCGGGGTCCCAATTCACCATACGCAGGCCACGATACAATTTTTCTTTTTTGTAAAGATCTACAAAAACACGAATTACATCGCGGTAGTAGCCGGGGTCCATCGTAAAAGCAGTGCGTTCCCAATCGCAGGAGGCGCCGAGTTTGCGGAGTTGCTGCAGGATGATGCCGCCATATTTATCTTTCCATTGGTAGGCATAATCCATAAACTGTTCCCTGGTGATGTCGACTTTGCGCAGTTTTTTTTCTTCGCGCAGCCAACGCACTACTTTTGCCTCGGTCGCTATGCTGGCATGGTCGGTGCCGGGCACCCAGCAGGCATTTTTGCCGTCGAGCCTGGCTTTCCGGGTCAAAATATCCTGGATCGTGTTGTTGAGCATGTGCCCCATGTGCAACACACCGGTTACATTGGGCGGGGGAATGACAATCGTGAACGGCTCGCGTTCGTCGGGTGTGGAGCGAAAATAACCGCGGCGTTCCCAATGGGCATACCAACGTTCTTCAATTTCGGCGGGGGTGTAGCGGGTTGAAAGTTCCATGTTCAGTAGCAGTGGCAGTAGGCAGTAGCAGTTGGCAGTTTTACCCGCCGTAGCCTTGGCGAAGGCGGGGGTAGTTTTTGTAACTTCCCAATTATGTTTGGAAGTTCCGGGGTGAAAGAATGCTGTTCAGTGTGAAAATTTGGCGGCAGGGAGGCGCAAAGGTAAAACGCGGGTCTGGTAAAGCGAAAGGCAAGGTAAACTTGTCCAAATATTTTGAAGTCCGGTTTGCTGGCGACATTTGCATGAGAAAAATACGGGTTCAACTTGTACCAAAAAGTTACTTTTGTTTCGTTTACATGTTCTTTCTCCGATTCTATGAAAGAAAAATTTTTTGCCCTTTTGACCGGAACGCTTGGCTTCCTCTCCCCTGCCCTTGCCCAGTACGTCGATTTGATGAACGACCGCAATATTTCCTGGGTCGCAGAGTACACAACGGATTTCGCACTGGATCCGGTCACTTATACGTATCGTTTTTTCGAAGACAATTATGAATCGAAAAACGAATTGAATATCATTGAATTGCGAATTTTGCCAACGACATCGGGATTGTATCATGAGCAAGACCTGGAACGGTATTTCGGTCAGCAAATATTCACTGCCATCCGGGAGGGAACCTTTGCGCTTTTTGAAGACGAGACATTGGAAACTCCAATGCCCAAAGAGACCCTTACAAGTCGGCTCATAAAAGTAGATACGGTGATCACCGACATGGATGACTATGACGGGATGGGATATCAAATTGTGCGAAATGACCTGACCTATAGTGAAATCGTGGCTTTCAGGGTACGGCAGGTTTACTATTACAATCAAACGGAAAAAAAATTCGGCTCCCGTATTTTGGCGCTCGCTCCACTGCTCGACAAGAAAGACTACGACGGCAATTTTCTCGAAACCGTACCGCTTGTCTGGCTGAAAATCGAAAATCCACCGAAAAACTGGGATAAAACCTTGTCAGGCGGCTTTCCTTATTCGTTTGAAACGAAGATGAAAGGCAATGCGCCCGAGCCGCCAGGCTTTGTAATAAAAAAAGGGCGTATGGATTTTCTGACCCTGATTGTCAATGAAGTTGCCAAACCCTCGCACCGGGTATTCGATAAATACTTCGAACCGATTGACCCGGCAAAATTACAGGGCTATGTGTTGTCCACCGATACCGTTTCTACATTTAACCCCGAAACCTACGAGGAGAAAATTGAGATAATCCAGCGCAATGCCATCAAGGATGTGGAGCGCATCAGTTTCGTCCAGCATTGGTTCTTCGACGACCGGAAAAAAATGCTGGTCAACCGCATCGTCGCCGTTGCACCTTTGATAGCCGTGAAAGACACAGAGGGCAACTTTCAATACAGCAAACCTCTTTTTTACATCATGAATGAGTGAATAAGAGGTTTGCATTGTTCTACATTTACATCTTCATTACAAAAACACTTACTGCTATGCGCATCATACTACTATCTTCCCTGTTGCTCGTGTTGGGCAGTTTTTATCTCCTTGAAAACCGGAACGACAATCCGATGGCCATGTGCCACGACCCGAACAACGCCCTCGACGCATTTGCAGCGTTTGCCAATGATAAGGCATTTCGCGATGCGCACCCGGCGCCGCTTCCCACCACGTTGACGCATGCCGGCACGATGGTTGAGTTCCCTGTAGAGGGCGGTGCCAACGGCAAAGCATTTTTGATAAAATCGCACGCCAAGACCGACAAGTACCTCATCATTTTCCAGGAATGGTGGGGATTGAATGATTTTGTGAAAAACGAGGCTGCCAAATGGAGCCACGATCTGGGGATCAATGTGATAGCCCCCGATCTATATGACGGAAAGGTAGCAACGACAGCCGAAGAGGCGGGCAAACTCATGCAAGGGGCCGATGTCAAGCGGCTTTCCGCTATTGTGGAAGGGGCTGCCAAATATACAGGCGACAAAGCCGATTTTCGCACATTAGGCTGGTGTTTCGGCGGCGGTTGGTCGCTACAGGCTACCCTGCTGCTGAAAGATAAAGTGAAAGGCTGCGTGATGTATTACGGAATGCCCGAAAAAGATATGGAAAAATTAAAAACACTGCCCTCCGATGTCATTTTCGTCCATGCGTCCAGGGATCAATGGATTACAGACCAGGTAGTGTCAGAGTTTGAAACGAACATGAAATCTGCCGGCAAAACGCTCACCGTGCATCGTTACGACGCCGACCACGCATTTGCCAACCCGAGCAGCCCGCGTTACAACGAACAGGCCGCTAAAGATTCGAGAGCGGTAGTAAAAACGTATTTGCAAACTAAATAAGGTTACAGGGTTTCAAGGTTACGGGGTTTCTGGGTTGGCACGTTTTTTCTGAAACCCTGAAACCTTGTAACCCTGAAACCCTGTAACCCATTTATACACATGTCCACACAACAACCTGATTCAAATACCCCTGAAGTTGGCAGCGCCTTATTAGGCAAACAAGTTGTTCTGCTGGCGTTGATCAGTATTGCCGGTATATTGCTCTACAATGTTTTGTTCAGCGACGGGTTCACTTTGTTCCAGAGTCCAAAATCCGTACAATTGACCTACATGCCCGCTGATTTTCAACCCAACATGGACGAGGAAAAAACGCTGCGCATTCTTGCCAATCCGGAATTGTACAAAAAGGAGTTCGACGATATGGTCTACAACTTCAACGTGTCGCTCCTTTATCACGTCGCCAACCGGATGGCACTGCCCGATAGTCTGAAGCGCCGCCTCGAACCCGAATACAAGAAGCACCACGAATATCTTAAAACGCTGTACTACAACGATTTCGTGACATTAAAAGACACAACAGCAGGTATGTACGAAACCTGGTACAACGACAACACGAATCAGGCGGTGCAGATATTCAACGAAGTGGCCGGTAAATACACCTGCTTTTTTGTCACCCAGATCATGGCTACTCTTATTAAAGCGGACGGCGGAAAACTCATGGCGAAAGGCAAAAACGTGGAGACGCCCTGCGGCATTGCCATCGAAGAAGGGTTGCATCCCATGATGACCCGGCTGCAAAAACGCGCGGAGATCATCGACTTCAGCGCGTCGCGCGGCCTGCTCAAAGACCGCGTGCGCAGGGGCATCGCCGAACTCGCCACCTACGAATTGCGCAGCCGAATGGGGATCGATAAAACGCTGCAATACAAACTATTAGGATTCTCCGTTTCAGAAACGGACATCCGGGTGGAAGCCATCAGCGTGGTAAAGGCAGGCTTCAAACTCGACCAGTATTTCGACGTGACGTTCAGCCCCACCAAAGGCATCATTTACGTAAAACTGCCGCCGCCCACGATCCTGTCCCATGAAGTGTACCCGCGTGTGGACAAACTCGATATCGGATTCCTTGCCGGCCTGGATGAAAAGGACATGAATGACCGGTTCAACGAACTGCGCCGCGAATTTCGCCGCGATGCCATCGAAAATGAAAAGGTGCTGGACAAGGCAAAAATGCGCGCCGACTCGGTCATGCAACTCATACTGGGCCCGGTAGTAAAATCCATCAACCGCAAATACACCCTGGAGGTGCGTTTTGAAAATACCGCCGAAGTGATGACGGAAGACGAATGGCGGCGGCGCGGCGAAACCGGCACTCCCCCACCTCCGGCGCCTGCCGGCGCGCCGGCAACCCCGAGGGATAAGGAAAAGGTGTTGGCGCAGTAATTTTTTCTATTTCGTCACCTTAGTGTGGAAATTCCCGTTTCGAATACGAATGGTATCCGGATTGCCGGCATTCAGTTGAACCTTGATGAGTAAAGTAATATCGAATGTGCCGATCATTTCTGTAGATGTCGGGTCGTATGACAGGACTGTAACGAAACTGGAACTGTCGGATTCCAGTACCCGGTAGGTGCCTGTTGCCACGCCCTTGTCGAGGATCGCATAGATCGCGCCCACCAAACTATCGTTCAACTGCGGCTCGGTATTCACAAGTGGGTATTTCCCGTACACAAAAGGTACTTTGCTGAAGGTCAAACTTCCTTTGACGGCGCCGGACTGGTCAACCGAGTCGATCATGACCTGCAAGCCATTTCCGTGATAGGTATTGATGAACGCTAAAGGATTGCCGGTCCATGCTGTCCCGTTCAGGGTGGCATCAGCGGTGCCCCAGTATGGTTGCGGCTCTGCCGGTGTGGGGTCGGTGGATTTTTCACAGGCTGCCAGGCAAAACAAGAGGCAGCCAAAAATCAATGGGTAATATCTCATAATAAATGTTTTGTGCAAAAAGTGTTTGGTCGGGTTGCACCGGCGACGTTGTAAAATATTTTTTAGGAAAGGTATTTTCCTACAATGGGCATTCTCCGCCCCATTCCGAACCCTTTACTGCTGACACGCAGCACCGGTGCGGCCTGTTCGCGTTTGAATTCGTTGATGTTCACCATTCGGAGTACACGTTTCACGAGTGCTTCGTCGAAACCCATTTCTACTAATTCGCGCGGTCCCTGGCGGCATTCGATGTATTGGTACAGTAGCGGGTCGAGAATTTCATAGGGCGGCAGGCTGTCCGTATCTTTTTGGCCGGGGCGCAGTTCGGCGCTGGGCGGCTTGGTGATCGTGTTTTGCGGCACCACCCCGCCGTCTTTGTTGATGTATTTTACCAATTCGTAAATCTCCGTTTTGTACACATCGCCCAACACAGAAATGCCGCCGCACATATCGCCGTAGAGCGTGCCGTAACCGACAGCCATTTCGCTTTTGTTGGTAGTGTTCAATAGGATATGACCGAACTTGTTGCTCATGGCCATTAGCAGGATGCCGCGAATACGCGCCTGTATGTTTTCTTCCGTCACATTAAAAGGCTGTCCTGCAAAATACGGCCGGAGCATCGCTTCGAAAGCCTCGAACACAGGTTTGATGGCAATAATATCGTATTGGATGCCGAGGGTCTCGGCCAATGCCCGGGCATCGTCGACGGAATGATCGCTGCTGAACTGACTGGGCATAAGCAAGACGCGCACATTTTCTTTTCCCAATGCCCGCACTGCCAGCACGGCCGTCACAGCCGAATCGATACCGCCGGAAAGACCGAGTATGGCTTTTTTAAAGTTCAGTTTCTGAAAGTAATCGCGAATACCCACCACGAGCGCGTCGTGGATGAGCCGGATTTTGTTTTTCGGCTGTTCGGCCGAATGCCCGCCCCGAACGACTTCGTCCAGATCATACATTTTCAAACCTTCTTCAAAGTAAGGCATCTCGTCAAATACCTTTCCATCGGGCGACATCACGATGCTGCCGCCGTCGAAAATGATGTCCGTTTGTGCGCCGACGTGGTTGACGTAAAACATCGGGATTTTGTATCGTTCGATATTGGCCCGAACGGTGTGGATGCGCACCGCGGCATGGGCGTAATCGAACGGCGAGGCCGAAATGTTGATGATAAAATCCGGCTGCTCCTGCATCATTTCATCCAGCGGACAGATCGTGTAAAGCGGGTTTTCATTGCCCACATTCCAGATGTCTTCACAGACTGACAAGGCTATCTTTTTCCCTTTGAATTCCACGGTGTGAAACTCCGACGCCGGCTCGAAATAGCGGTATTCGTCAAAAATATCGTAGGTGGGGAGCAGTGCTTTGTGCTGAATGCCAAGCGTTTGTCCTTCGTATAAGAAGTAAGCGGAATTATAGAGGTCTTTGCCTTCGAGAAAGGGGTTGCGGGTGGGCGCCCCGACGATGATCCCGATGCCCCGGCTGGCATGACGCAGGGCTTTCACCGATTCGTAACTTTTTTGGATAAAGTCGTCGAATTCGAGGAAATCGCGGGGCGGGTAACCGCAAACGGCCAGTTCGCCGAAACAGATAAGATCGACGCCTTGTTTTTTAGCCGACTCGACGGCTTCAAGCATTTTGGCGAGGTTGCCATCAAAATTGCCGATGTGGTAGTTCAGTTGGGCGAGTGCGATTTTCATAAACAGGTGAGCCAAAGCAATGTGTTGTGGGTATAAGCGCGAGGATGGTTGTTTGGTTCAACTTCGGGTGGCAAAGATCGCCGAAACCATGCTTTTAATACTTAATTATTTCCCGGTTCACGCTCGTACGGTGCAATTTGGCATCGAACCAGGCAAGCACCATGCTGAACAACGCTTTGGTTTTGTCCGCTTCGTAATCGTTTTTTACGTCTGAAAGCAACAAAGGGAAGCCGGATTTAACCAATCCGCGCGGGTTGCGGAAAACCATTTCGATCGCGTCAAGGATTTTTGTTAAAAATAAATTCATGAGTTTGGCACGGATCAGGGCGCGACGCAGATTTCTGACGGGTCTGATGGGGTCCGGATTGTTTTTATAGGCGCCGAATTCCCACAAACAAATGATTTCAAGCACTTTGCACACCAAAACTGCATCCGGGCGCACTTCCATTTTCATATCGGCAACTTCCCTGAACCAATCTACTGCCTTTTCGTAATTATCCAAAGCATAATAAACCTGACCGGCAGTGAACTGAAGAGCCAGCAACCGGTTTTCCGGCATCCGATATTTGTACTTTTCGATGCCGGCAGCCACTTCGTTTTTTTCAAAATATTCGCAGGCTTTTCGAAATTCATTCAGTGCCAGGTGTCGTTGCATCCGGTAGTAGGCGATGTTCCGAAACTCAATCAGTTCATTTTTTTCATTGGCCCATTCCGCTTCAAGGCGCTCTGCCAGGTCGGCTCTCCCGTTGCGCAAACAGCGGTTGAGGTATCTGTCCATGATAATTACATAATTGAGTTGCTCTTCTTCGGCAAAAATTTTATTCTGCCGGTAGGCTTCGAGTACGAGCCCCTGGAAGTGCATTGATCTTTCCAGATTCGCTCTTTTAACCGGTCCGTCCGGCGTTTTTCCTTTACTAACCATCGACTTCAGGTCAAAATAGTCTGAAAAAGTGGAAAGCAGGCGAATCCGGGCGCCAATTGTTAATTGAGTGGTCAATCCTTTTTCGTGCTCTGCCAACAGATTTTGTATCCTGTTCTCAAGGGCGCCGGGCAGGTCTTCCTTTTTACGCAGAAGTATACGCATTTCTGCTGCTAAAACATCGTATTCCACCTTTTCTGTCAATTCTGCCAATAATTGCTTTTGAGCGTTCAACCATTCCTTTAACGTTTCTGCGTTGAAATATTCTCCTGTCCAGTCATTCAACCGGTATTCCCAGAAGTTCAATTCCATGCCCAGAGCAGGTTTATCCAAATTGTAAGCCAGGGAGCGTGATCTGGTGATAAACTCCTGGCAATCTTCAAAAAGGCTTTTGCTATACATGAATATGATGTCCTGCACCACTGAATTTAATTGATTCAAATGTGGCGAGGCGTCAGGAGTGGTTCGCATGCTTTCCAAAATCTTGCGATACAGGTACTGTGCGGAGTTGGTAATGACTTTGGGCGACTGCCCCAGTTTTTTTTGTTTCAGCAGATGGGAGCTTAGGTCTTCTTCCTTTTTTGCAAATTTCTGAAACCGGTGAACAGCATCAAATAAGAGAATGTATTTGCGTTCAGCCTCATTTTTTTGCCCCCAAAACTTGACGTATTTTTTAAAATCCCGTTTTTGAGCCTGTGTCATCGACCGTATCAAACCGGAAAGTTTGTTGATCCAAGCAGTATTTTTCATTTTTGCAGGAGTGGAAATATGTAACTTGACTAATGAACAATATTTGCATTAAGTTATTGTATATCAATTAAAAAAAGTAATCTATTTTATAAATGACTTTCGTATTTGCTTTTTTTTTGTACAAATCACTTTTAAAATGCACCGCACTTTTGTTCCAGCAAATTCGATTTGCATCAAAATCACTGTAGAATGAGCGTCACCAAAAACTCATACTCCGCAAACCATTCATTGTCGCCCCGTTATATCCGAACTGAAAAAGATACCAGTACATCAATTATTATCATCGACGACACAATGATAGGAGACGTAGTTGAGGTGCATACCGAAGTCGACAGGCAGGTAGCCTGGATAAAGATCATGCCCGGGTTTACGACGATATTGCTGGACGATGAACCATCCGGAATCACTGCCTTTTCACCGGAACACAGCAAATGGAGCAGGACTCGTATACTGGTTCAAGATGCTGAAGTGTTTGTGGTAAAGTACACTACTACGGCTAAAACAACCCAGGTTGAAGTCACCGGATATTCAATGGGCGCTTCCGACGTGGTGTTTGTGAAGATTGACCAACCCGCAGATACAGTAACTGTATATCAGTAAAATAAAACGAAATCCCATTAACTCAAATGGCTAAATGAAAACAAGTGGCCTTCAAACGCCTCAGGTTCCGGCATTCATGCCGACACGATTATTTGTCGCAATACAACTTCGCCCTGTTTAGCGTCAGACGTCGAATGAAACACATTAATCAATCCTCCTTGTTGCCGAGCTGAGAATGGGCATGAATTGCCGGAACCTTTTTTACAAACACATCCGTCAGAATGACGACTCCACTATGGCCGGGTCTTTCGATCCGGCTTTTTTTATTGGGCACAGCTAAAAATTCATGATAAATTCGGTCAGGTTCGCCTCTTCCGACAGCCCAAGTTTTTTGCGCAGGCGATAACGTTTGTTCTCCACGCCGCGCACGGAAATGTTCAGCAATGGCGCTATTTCTTTGGAGGAGAGGTTCATTTTAAGGTAAGCGGCCAGCCGCAGATCGCCGGGAGTGAGATCGGGATAATCATGCATCAGGCGTTTAAAAAAATCGTCGTGGACGCGGTTGAACGACTCCTCAAATATCTCCCAATCGTGATCGCCTTCGAGGTGTTCATCGATCAGCCGAATGATCTTTTGGAGCATTCGAGGCTCGTTTTTGGTATCTACGAGGTCATCCTTCAGGCGTTGGAGCACTTCATTTTTCCGGATCAGGTTGAGCGCGGCATTGGAAAGTTCGCGACTTTTATTTTCCACTTCCAGCAGGAGTTTCTCTCGTTCCGCTTCGGTGCGCTGGTGGCCGAGTTCGCGCAGTTTTTCATCTTCCAGGTGCTGACGCTGTCGTTCGAGGCGCCGGCGGTTGAACTTTTCGATTCCCCAAAATATACTGACAGTCAGTAAACTATAAACCACGAATGCCCAACGGGAGCGATACCAGGGCGGTGCAATGCGAAACTGCACGGAAGTTTCCTGCCCGCCTGTGTCGGCCCGCAAACGAAACGTATATGCTCCCGAGGGCAGGTTGGTAAACTCTTTTTCGGGGCTGTTTTGCCAGAAAGACCATTCCGTGGAAAACCCGTCGAGCCGCCATGAAAACTTGGGGGCCCTTTCGTAAAACGGCGCAGCGAAGCGAACGCGCAGACTGTTTTGTCGCCAATCAAGTTCCAAATATTGGGCCGGTTGAATTTTTTCGCCGGCAGTCGTTTCCAGCCATCTGATAACGGGGCCGATTTCACCTGTTGGCGGCGCTTTTTTCAAAAGCCGTTTGTCAAGTACAGCGAAGCCGTTTTCAAGGCAAAATAAGTACCGGTTTTGCGACAAAACGATCACATTTTCAAACAATGGAACCGGTGTCAGCGGGAAATACCAGGATTGATCGCCCGATTGCAGCCGAATGCCGCTGCTGTCCACAGCAAAAAAATCCGTACCATAGCCGGGCAGAAGTTTTCTGCGGGCGAATTCGCCTGAAAGGGATTGAAAGACAGTCTCCTGGCCGTTGCCGGAGATTTCAAGTGGTATCGGGGCTACATTGACGATCAGGCGTTCGCCGAGCGAAACAAGGTCGAGATAAAATTCGGTAGGTAGTCTGTCCGACCGGGTGAAGGATTTAAATTCGCGTACCTGAGTCAGGCTGTCGTTGAGCCGCAAACGGAACAAACCTTTATTGGGATGTACGCCCCATAGATAGCCGGCATGGTCGAATGCAATTTTTTTCAACGGTTCGTTAAATCCCCCGATACGATGGCTGAGTTGCCAGCCCGATGCCTGATTTTTCTTAAACACGATCAGCCCGGTATACGTGCTTTGTAACAGTACCTCCGAATGACCGGGTAAACGCACCGTGCACCACCCTCCGGTCAGTTCTGAAATCTTGCGGACACCATTCGGTCCGATTGTATAAGTGCCGCCATTATGCCCGCAAATCAATTGATCGTCAAACACATGCAATTGCCACACCTGTCCTTGTGTGCCTTCGACCAACTGAAATTTTGAGTTGCATGCGACTGATTCCGGACAAATTGGCCGCGCAAAAACGCCTTGATTCGTACCGATATGAAGTTGCCCGTTGTGTTCTGCAGCAGAGTATACCGTACCGATTCGCCCTGTTTGGTCGGTAAAAATGGTAAGAGGCGAGTGTAATGCCACAAAATCGATGCCCCGATCGAGACCAAGCCAAAGATTGCCGTCGCGGTCTTCAAAAAGCGCTAATACGGTGTTGTTTTGCAAACCGTTTTCACGGCGGAGGTGAAACCGAAGGCGCCCGGCAGCATCAAGAATGTATGCGCCGTTCAGGATGGTGCCTACTGCCCAACCGCCTTCCCGCAGTGCAGTTGCCTTATTGAGTTGGTACTTCTTGAATTCAGTGTTCAGGGGGTTGTCCCACGCATAGCACCCGCCGTTTTTTATTTGAAAAATACCATGATTGGTTGTGCCGGCCCATACTTCACCCGTACTGTTGCCCGCGATAAACTGGACAATTTTGTCTTTCAGAATTTCCGTGCCTTCAATGAATCGAAAGGAATTATCGGGAAGCACCTCGTACAAACCCCGCCCGATTACCGGTAACAGCACCTTTCCGTTTACTTCCTGCGCAAACATGATGGAGTTGGGCGGCTGCAACACCGTAACCTTCTGATAATCATATTTGTAAATCGTAGAAAAGGATTGAAACAACACATAACCCGGCATGGAAAGAATATGCCATATCTCTTCTTTTTCCAAATGTTCCGCGCGCACTTCCTTGCTCAGCGAGGTATAAACAAGTCGTCCGTGTTCGTTCATTTTCCAAAAACCGAACTCCGCAAAGCCGCCGCTAAAAACCTCGCCGTCGCGTCCGGTAGCCACTGCCCGGACGGTTTGTTTTTCCGGCATGGGGAATTGTTGCCATACGGCTCCGTCGAATTCAAGCAAACTGCCATTGTTGCCTGCATAAATCCACCCTTCAGACGACTGGGTGAGCGACCAGTTCTGATTTTGGCCTCCGAAGTCGACCGGAGAAAAATTGCGGATGCGCGGCACTTCCTGCGCAGCGGTTTGAAAAGCCGCTGCGCAAAAAACCGGCAAGAGATATTTTTGGAATAACTGCACCGGGCAAAACTATCGCACACTATCGGGCTATCACAAATTTTTTCAAAACAAGTCCGTTTTCAGTATAAATTCTGGCGAAGTAAACGGATGCCGGCAAATTTTCAAGCGATATTTCTACTGAACGCAGACTGTTTCCGCCCTCAATCAAACGAAGTACTTCTCCGGAAGCCGAACAAACTTCCAACATGAGCATATCCGTAAAAGGACTCTCTAACCTCACGATAGTGTTGGCCGGATTGGGTGCAAGTCGAATACTGTTTTCTGTTGCAACCGGACCATTCGCACCCGCAGTTGCTATTTCACCGATCATAAAATCGTTGCGCTCCACACCCAATGCGATCATTTGTTCGCCCGGTGTCATCTGGATGGCATTGGAGGTAAAAAACGTTGCCGGAAGCAGGGAACCGGGAAGCAATTGTCTGAAAGTCAATAACAACTTCCCGATTTCCCCAAAACCTCCGGTCGCTGTGCCATCTGTGCGGGTAAGGGCAATATCCAGTCGGTTTTGCCCCGGAAATTCTTTTTGAATACAAATCAGGTCGTCTGCGGGATTGCCCATCCAGGAGGCGGAAGGTTGAAACCGAACCCCGGAAGCGAGCAATGAAGTATCATAAGAAATGCTGAAAGTCAGGCCGAGCAAGTCTGAAACCTGAAAGTCCGGTGTACCCATTAATACCGGAATTTCAACCGGCTCGCCGGTATTTAAGGTATCGGCAGCCAAAAGGCTGACAGAAAGTTCAGGGTTCTCCCCGCTGACAGGGCCCGGCAGCGCAAAAAAACTGCCTTGATAAGGATTAATGGCCTTGCCCCAATGTGTCAGGATTGATACGGTGTCTGCGACTTCCACTACCCCGTTGCCGTCTGTATCCATGTTTTTGAAGTTCACCTGGCGCAAGGGTGTTTGCATCATCCAGTCGGAAGCGTCGGCGCCTTGCCACTGGTGTGCGGAATCTGTCCGGCTGCTGCCCTCACTTCCCATGCCAAGGCCGAGGTAGAGCATATCGTACTGGTTTACAAGGCTATTGTTGTCGGTATCGCCAGGCCAGACACACTCGGTGGCAGGCAAGTCGTAAGGTGGAATATAGGCGTACAGGCGGCTTTGGTCCGAGCCATTGCCGGTTTGGTACACATCATATTCGCCGGGTTGCGCGAACAGTATTTTATCGGGCCCTGTGAAACTTTCAAAATCTTGTTTTCCGGTTATTCCAAGGTAATCATTCGGATAAGTACCCGAACAATACTGCCCAGCGAGTTGAATTCGTGCATAGCCGTCGGCAGCACAACTCGACAATTCCAGGTTCATGTCGCAAAATTCATCGTCCTGCTGGTCATATTCAAAAAAAACCCTGCCGCCTTTGCCTATGAAGCCGAGATTCCCTTGCGTAGCATGGTTCATCGTGGGCTCTTCCTGCCCGGAAGTAAATTCAACCCATACTTTATCCTGCCATTTATGATCTTTAAAACACACTTTGAACAAATCCCAGTTGTCATTGAGATACGACGAACCGTTCTTTTGCCAATAAAAATCAATGCTGTTATCGTGCACGGTGAAATTGCTCTGCGTAATCCCGTAAAAAGAATAGGGAATTGTCAACTCTTTGAAAGACATGTAATTGCCCGGCCATTTGATGGAAAATCGGACCTCGGTAAGTTGAGACAGGCCGCCCTTGCCGTCTATGACGACGCAGCTGTCGACACTGGTCGAAGAACCCGGCGCGCCGTAAATAAAAAAACGCGGCCCAAAATCGTCGATGGGTACGGTCAACGCAGGGTAACAAGCAAATTCTGTTTCCAGCACTTCCGAACAACCTTCTGCGTCGGTGATCGTGACAGCGTAAGTGCCGGCCGGCAAACCGTTCATTTTTCCGATGGTTTGATAGGTCGCTTCGTCGTCGACGGAGCGCGTTAGTTGCATGGTACCCGTATTCCAGGACAACTCCAGCGGAAAAGCAGCCCGATCCTGCATGGATTGACCGGCGATTGTGATACTGTTCGGTGTGGTGCTCCAGATGTTCGGACAATTTTTGGACAGCCACATCGTCCAGTCAAACGTGCCGTAGTCCCGTACTTTTACTTTGCTTACCGCATCACATCCGGTGGCATCAGATACAGTTACGATGTACCAGCCCGGCTGGAGGCCGGTCAAATGCTGGCTTGTTGCCCCGTTCGACCAGGTGTAGGTGTAAGGGGCCGTGCCGTTCGCGGAGAGATGGACGCCGCCCAACTGACCGAAACGGCAGTCGGCATTGATCGAATCAAGTTCGACAGCAAGCAATGAGTCGTTCCCGACGCTGAATTGCGCAACCCCGTAGCAACCGAGCGCATCCGTGACCGTCACTTTATGATAACCCGGCGGAAGGTCGCAGCGGCTTCCCGTTGCTCCACCCGGCGTTTCCCAGTGGTATGAAAAAGGCGCTGTGCCGCCAATGGCTTTCAAAGCCAAACACCCGTTCGGCTGGCTGCACACGGCGTTTTTGGTACTTAGTGTGTCGATGATGATCGGAGTAGAAGGTGCAAATGGCAACTCTGCGGCTGCTTGTACGCTCATACCCGTCGCATCTGTTACCATCAATTCATAATAACCGAGTGCAAGCCCCGCGGGGCTGCTTTCATCCGACGTGTAACCGTTGGGGCCGGTCCATAAAAACTGATAAGGTGGCGTACCTCCTTCGACCACTGTGTTCACGGCGCCTGCCGGCGCATTGCAGGGCGCTTGTTCGACACAAAGCGAGGAAATGGCAAGATTGCTCATTCCATCCAAACGCACACCGCCCCAAACATGGTTGAACGGCAATTTATAGGAGCTTTGGGCAGATTCCTTTACTGCTTCGAAGATAGGGATACCATCCGGATTTATTTTTACCGGATACAATCCCGGTTCGGTCGCCAGCACTTTAAAGTCTATTTCAAATAATACCGCATCGTCCGGCAGGGTAATACCCATTGCGCTCGCGTCGCTCCAAAGCGTCAGCAATTTTCCCTGCCCGGTATTGGCAGCATTGAATAGTTGAAAATCCAGCAGCGAATTAGACTGGTCTCTTTTAATGTACTGTAAATCTGCCGGGTTCCACTCTATGGCAAACTGGTAACTGCTGACGCTTATAAAACCGCGAGTGGTCAATGCGATACGAATGGTATCGCCAGCATTAGCCGTTTCGGTTGAAAAACGCAGTTCGAAACACGATTGACTTTGCAGGCTTGTAATTATGCCGACCAAAGTGATTGTTGACAACCAACGCTTTAAATTGCCCGGGCAGGAAAATATTTTCATGAGAAGTTATTATTACAAAAGAATGTGATTGTGGAGTGCCTGTGTGTGGGCTAAGGGGCTATGCCGTCGATTAAGGTTTTTTAACAGGATTCGTTGAGTGCTTTTTTATCCTGTTAATCCTGTAATCCTGTCAAAAAAAATTGTCATGGCGTTTTAATGGGTTACACATATTTTCCGAACCGTCACGCCCTGTTCCGTGAAAATCCGCACAAGATAAATTCCGTTCTCCAGCGTGTGAACAGGAAAGTTGATGCTGTTGGCTCTGACATTTTGCGACATGGCTATTATGCCGGTCAGGTCAGTCATTTCTACCCGTCGGATTATCGATTCCGGGCTGGCAATCCGAATCGACTCAGCGGCAGGATTGGGCGAAAGACTGAGTTTGTTTTCCCAGGCTGCCGGTGCGTGCGCTGCGCTCGATGATTTCAGTATCACCAGCTCTACCGGAGGCGCATCCAGTTCACCCGGCGCCGCTGTACTGTTGACCGGGTGCAAACCGCTGAAAAACAGCGTCGTTTTGGCAACTGAATCGACAAAAAATTCCGCCTCACTTTCTACTTCGATTCCGGATGCAAAGAAAATGTCGTCTTCGATGATGACAAACACATCGCCGATGTGGCCCCAGCCACTCACCGGCATCCCGTCGGTACGGGTAATGGCGACGTCGAGGCGGCCTTGTCCGGGGAAATTGCGTTGCAACCACAACATTTGCGAAGAATCGCCCAACCAGGAATCGGCGGGCTGAAACGAAATATTGGAACTGATCCTGGCGGGGTCGTAAGAAATGCTGAAAGCCAGACCATAAATACTATCGATGGGCATATCCGCCGAGCCGAGCAAAAGCGGAAGCGCGGCCATCTGACCGGGCGAGAGCGTATCGGCCAGGAGCGTGAACGGTGGGTCGGGATTGCCGGTCGGATTGCCCAAAGGCGCATTGAAAGGATTATCTTTTGCCGGATTTACGACGCGTGTCCAGTTTTGCACGATTGCAAGCGTATCCGCTGCATTCACCGTCCCGTCGCCGTTGGTGTCGATGTTTTTTTAGTTGATGTGCCTGTTTATCGTTGCCTGCGTCCAATCGGCGCATTCCTGGCCTGCCCAACCCAAATCAGCTCCCGAACGCGGCGCTCCGGCAGCGCCATAAGCCAGTCCGACGTACAACAGATCGTGGTGATTGACTGCGTTGTTGTCGTCGGTGTCGCCCGGCCAGACACAGAAAGAGGAATCGCTTGTGCCCGGGATATATGCGTAAAAAGTGTTGCTGCTCTGTGCATTCTGGTAGGCATAGATCCGGTAACTTCCCGAATCGGCAAACATCAAACCGGACAGGTCATTGTAGTAAACGCCGTTGTGTGAATACTCGCCAAAAACAGGGTCGCCCACGTCGCAACCGTCCAGCAGAATACGGGCATAGCCGTCGGAAGTGCAGGAAGGCGGAACTGCGGCATATTCGCACACCGAAGGGCCGGCAGGGAAATACAACCCAAACAATACGTACCCGTTTTTTCCAAGAAAAGGTATGTCGCCGGTGGGCGCCGCACTCAATCTTCCTTCGGAAAAATTGATAAAAACATAATCGAAGGGCACTTTGGGCGCATAGCAGACTTCAAACAGGCGACTGTTTTCCGGGACGGAAACGCCTGACACAAAGGGGGCCGACCAACTGAATTGCAGGCTTCCCGCCGTGTTGAGGTTAATATTCGCCATGGTCAACCCAGGCAAATCCGGGTTCAGGTGTTGAATCGATTTCGCCGCGATGTGGCTGGTGTCCCAGGACAAAGTGAATTGCAGAGAATTTACATCGTTGAAATGCCGGGCAAATACTCCAATACAACTGTCCGCCTGGTATTGGGGCGTCACGTATTCATCGTGGATGTAAAACGCAGTCATCGAATCCGGCGCAGGGGGCGGAGGGGTGCAGTTGAGGATGGTTTGTAAGGAAAGGATGCAGCCGTCGGCATCCGTGACGGTAGCGGAATAATACCCGGAAGTCACCCCGGCAAGTGTGTCTAAATATCCGCTGGTCGGACTTTCAGGAATGAGCCTTGTTGTGCCGTCGCTCCAGGATACCAACGCAGGAAATGCAATTCCTCCACCGGTATTAAAACGCAGGTACAGGTTCCCCTGCGGAATGCCGGTCGAATCGACGCATTCTTTATATAATTTCAAATACCAATAAGCCGTGCTGTAATCGATGATCTTCGAGCTTGTTTCTGCCGTGCATCCTCCGGCAGCGGTCACAGTAACGAAGTAAACACCCGCCGGCAGGCTGTCCGCAACGGAAGTAGTGTCGCCTGATGACCACAAATACAGGAATGGCCCCATCCCTTTTTCCACAGCAACCTCTACGGAGCCGCTGCTGCTGCAATCCGTGATGTGTTGGCTGCCCTGCAGGAGAGAAAGCGTGGTGTCGTTTTCGATAAAAATTGAGTCAACCCGGACACAACCGAGTGAATCTGTGATCGTTACGGCGTACACGCCCGACGCCAGATCACAGACAGCATTTTCCTGACTGTTTCCCGTCGACCAATTAAAAGCGAAGGGCGGGTTCGCTCCCGTAACCGACAGCGTTGCGCATCCGGTGGACAGTCCGCAAAACGCGGGTTGCAGGTATTTTTGCACATAGATTTGCGCAAAGGAGGATTCCACTGTCATTTCAGCCACCACCGATGCGCCGTTTTGATCGGTGACAGTGACTGCATACACGCCTCCCAACAAGGTATCTATCGCTGCTGTGGATGCTGAAAATCCGCCGGGGCCGCTCCACTGATATTGATAGGGCGGCGTACCGCCGCTCACTTCCACCGAAGCGCTGCCGAAAGGTGCACCGCAATCGGCATTGGCGACACAAGAGGCGGCAATAGCCATGCTGCCTGTGCTGCCCGAATTGACGGACACGCCGCCGATTTGCTGCGCCATGGGCATCAGCACACTCACCCAGTCGGGTAGTGTGAACATCACCACTTCGTACGGAAACCCGGGAGGTTTTTCATCGATGCGCACCGGATAAAATCCTGGTTCATGGGTCTTTACACGAAAACACAGCGAAAAAAGCGCGGCAGAATCGGGAAGCGTGACGCCCATTGCCATCACATCGAACCATGAAAACCGGACACGGTTTCCCAATTGGATATTAAAGTCCCCTGATCCGATTACCGGCACCTGCGACACGGAGATATCCAGTTTGATAAGTTCCAATTTCGACGAATCCCAGGAAACCAGGAATTGCATCGAAGCGATTTGATGGAAATCGCGCACACGCAGCGGCAGGCAAACGGTGTCGCCTTCATCCGCTGCAACGACGGGAAAAAACAATTGGAAACAAAGCGGCGTGTTTTGAGCCTCCATGCGTTGCAAAGAGCAAAGAAGTGTCAATGCAAGGCAAAAACCGATGCGAAGGCATATCTGAACCGGATGGAGAAATGTAAAAATTGTATTCATGAGATATCGATTAATGGCAGGTGGATGATAAATGGTATTTCACGGCACTAAAGTATCTGTAAACATTAAAACAAGTGTTTACATTTTTGGGAATTTATAGCATTTTTTTAAAATTTTCCATGAATTGCATGATCCTTCGATATCATCATTTACGGGTAAAAATTTTAATAAATCATGCATATTTGCCCTAATTTTCAAAGGATTTAAAAATACGGATTGATTATTTTATTGCATTTTATAGCATTTTCAGGTTTATTCAAAAGCACATTTCAGCAGTCTATGAGACAAACGAAACTCATTGAAACGCTGCGCGTACTGAGCACCCGGGAGCGAACGCGCTGGCGGCAGTACGTCTACGCTGATTTTTTCAACAAACATGTCGCACTGCGCAATTTATGCGATTACATTCTTTCAAAATCACCTGCTTTTCAGGATGAGTCACTGCAAAAGAGAAGGGTTTTTACCCATCTGTTTGGTTCCGAAACAGCCTATAATGAATTGAAAATCAACAATCTTATTTCCGATTTATATGAATTGCTGCTCGGATTTCTGGCCCATACCCGCCAGGAATCCGAACCCCTTGAGCTGCAATATCAGAGCCTGATGTCCCTGATCGAGCGCAATCTCGACAAGCAGGCTATTGCCGAACTCGAAAAATTCAAACTGCAACTCGAGCGCCGAACCGATCGCACTGCCGACTGGCACCGTTATGAAATGCGGTTTTGGGAAGCCGGTGAGACATTGCACCATCTCCAGTCCCCACGCACACCGGGAGAACACCTGCGCCGCCAGGCCGAAGCCATTCATAATACACACTTGCTTGAAAAACTACGCCTGAGTGTGGCACTACTCAGTCGCAATACGCTTGCCGTGGTGAGCAGTACCGATAACCCGCAATGGGTCAGTGATTTGAATGAGTTGAGGTCACAGCAAAACACCACTACCCTGCCGAAGGCGGCACAGGTCTATTTTGCAGCGCTCGACCTCCTGCAACAACCATCTCCGGATACATTCACTGCGCTCAGTGCCGAACTGGCCGCACATTACACTTATTTCAAAAAGGAAGAACTCAGTGCGCTGTACCAATGTGCCCTGAACTACTGCATCCGCCGCATCAACGACGGTCAGCCGGGCGCTTACACGGATGCGCTTGCATTATACCGAACTTTACTTGAAAGGGGGCTGCTTCTGCACGGCGGACGGCTTTCACAATGGACATATAAAAACATTGCCACTGCCGGTCTCCGAAGCGGAGCGTTTGACTGGACAGAGCAGTTTTTGCACCGGTACAGCAATGCGTTGCTGCCTTCCGAGCGCGACAACGCCTTCGCTTTTAATCTTGCCGCTTTGTTTTTTGAAAAACAAGACTTTACAAACGCCTTGCGAACACTGCAAAATGTGGAATTTACCGATGCTACCTATCACATGGGCGCAAAAATATTGCAGTTGAAAGCCTTTTACATGCTGGATGAAACGGATGCATTGCACTCCCTGCTCGACACGACGGGACAATGGTTGCGGCGCAACAAAAGTTTGTCGGCTTTCGGTAAAACGACCAATATCAATTTTTTACGGATGCTGCGGCAAATCAGCCAATGGAAACAAAAACAAACCGATTGGTCGGTCGAAAAAAAGATGCTGGCACAGCAAGCGCTGTTGGATAAGGTGAAACAACTCCAACCTCTGGCCAACAAAGAATGGTTGTTGAAAATTTTAGCGGATTTGCTCTGACCGAACTTCTCCAAATTGCGCTGAAGGCTCGGTATCACGCTTTTTTTTCATATTTTTCAACTGCATGCGGATCGTATTTTACGTTGACATTGATCCACATGAGTCGGGAAATACGAAAAATATAAATAAAATTGACCGCTAAAAAAGCAATCAGCAAGCCGAACGAAGCCATTTGGCTCCAGCCCAGAAACCAATGGAAAAAAGCGATGAACAGCAGGCAGAACCACCCCGTCCAGATATAGGAAATGAACATGGCGCCGTAGTAGTAGCCAGGTTCGGGGAAGTAGTTCAGGTTGCATTTCGGGCAACGTTGCAACATGTCAACAGGCTTTACAAACGACCAGCTGCCCGTTTCAAAAGTCTCTCCTTCGTGGCAACGGGGGCATTTCAAATAAAATATACTGTATGACTTGGAGCCTTTTCTGAATAGCGGCATGTGAAATTGCGGTTAAAAATTGATGTTTTGATAAATTAAAAAGCCAAAGGTAGCGAGCGACCTTGTAATTTTACCGGCGAGGCAAATTTCCGGCAGATGCGGGCAATCACAGTGTGACTAAAGTCACATACCGGCCTGACGATTATCATTCTTCAATCTAGGGCAACCCTGCACTTTTGTAGCGTAAATAATTGATTTTCAAAT
>CXWJ01005697.1_pt1 | contig 62657 bp, 65 predicted proteins | sample 590841 | NCBI WGS metagenome assembly CXWJ01 (sample SAMEA3498367, study PRJEB10139) | wastewater metagenome | biome: wastewater treatment plant; material: activated sludge | place: Austria | collected 2015-01-21 | reverse complement strand
CTAGCACTCAGGTGACACCACCCAGCACGACTGAGCTAGGGCGTCATGAGCAGGGCGGGGTGCGAACGACCCGTCCCACGATCGCTTTCAGTGCGTTCATCGTGGCGAGAGCCAAGCCGCCACCCCTTCAGGGCCAGACCCTCGTGTTCGTTCAGTCGCGCCACCTCGCCCCGGCTCGGTCAGGATTGCGCAGGCAATCCCATCGCCGCCGGGATCAAGGTATCGGGCGTAGCCAGCCTGGCCGCGATAGATGGGATCGGCGCAGGCATGGCGCACCGCTGTGCAGTTCTGGAAGTAGACGCTGCCCTGGGCTTTCGCCTTCGGCTTCGCCTTGGCCCTAGCCCTAGCCCTCGCCCTCGCGCTCGCCTCGGCTTTGGCCTTGGCGGCTGCCTTCTGGGCTGCTTCCAGCGCTTTTGCAGCGTCGGGTGCAGCCACCTGGGCTGTCGGCCTGGGTGTCGGTGTGACTGTCGACGAGGTCGGGGCCGCGGAACGCTAAAGCCCGCCACTCAGCCGAATGGATTCGACTCCGGATCGGGAGTGGGTCCACACGCCATAAGGACGAAAGTGGCAAGTGCGGCAGACGCGAAGGCAGCGAGCGGTCGGGTCGATGGCACGTGATCTCCTCGATGTGGCGGCGTGAGCCTACAGAGCGGAGCATTCTCGTCGAGATACCTCTTACCCGAAGGGCTACCTGACGGAGACCACGCCATCGTGGATCGCGTTGACCCAAGCCATGACCAGGTCTCGGTCGATTGCCGCGCCGGCAACCAGTCCCGCGGCTGCTGCCGTGAGCACCGAGGCGAGGGGCATCGGTAACGCCGGCACGTGGGCCATATCGCCGGCCGCATAGATTCCCGCGCGGCTGGTTCGGCCCATCTCGTCGACGCGGACGGAGCCGGAGGGCAACATTTCCAGGCCCAGGTCATCGGCAAAGGGTGCGCTCTGGGATTGTGTGGGGGCGACGAACACCCCGGCCACCTGCTGGTGCGACCCGTCGGCGAGTTCGACACGCGCGCCCGATTGTGCGGGACTCAGGCTCGTGATCGCCGGCAAACGCACTGAAAGTCCAGCCGCTTGCAGCCACTGCGCCGTCGCGTCATCGAGATCGCCCCCGTTTGCCAGGACCGTGATCGACGCGGCGACGTTGGTCATCAGGCCCACGAGCATCGGCACGTGGGGATGGCTGCCGACGATGGCGATCGGCATACCGCTGAACTCGTGACCGTGGCAGTAGGGGCAATGCGCGACTACGCCACCCCACAGCGCGTCGATGCCGGGTATCTCGGGCAGCGTGTCACGCAGGCCGGTGGCCAGCAGCACTGCGCGAGCGGTCACCGTCTCGGCCCCTTCGACGGACACAATCCAGGCGTCGTCGTCGGCCTCGATGCCGACCGCCCGAGCGGAGGCAACTCGCACGGTGCGATAGGCGGCCAGGTCGGCGCGCGCTGCGGTGCGATAGTCGGCAGGTGACCGGCCGTCATGGCTCGCGAGGTTATGCATGTGGCTGGCAGAGCTGTTGCGGTAGTCGCCCGAGTCAAGGACGAGCACCGTGCGATGCATGCGTCCCAGCGTGAGGGCGGCTTGCAGCCCGGCCGGGCCTCCCCCGATGACGACGACGTCGTTGGCGAGCATTGCTGACTCCTCTTGGCTGGGCTGGTCTCGTGACTTGTGTTCGCCACCCAGCATGTGACTTCATGTCAACATGAAGTCAAGCGGTGCCACGTCCCAGTGGTCGATCGGCGACGTCGCGCAGACCTTCGGGCTGGCGACGCACGTGTTGCGATACTGGGAGGAGGTCGGGTTGCTCCGCCCCGAGCGCGACGGCGGCGGTCGACGGCGATATCGCCGGGCCGACCTGGTGCGGGTGGCGGTGATCGTGCGCAACAAGTCGGCGGGGATGTCGCTCGATCAGATCGCCGCGTTGCTCGATGCCGATGCCGATGGGCGCCGACTGGTCCTAGCGAGTCACATCGCGCGAGTGCAGGAGCGAATGCAGGACATGCGGTTGTCGCTAGAAATGACCACGCACGCCCTCGACTGCAGCGCCCACGACGTCATCACCTGCCCGAACTTCGCGGCGCGGGTGCAGGACCTCATGGACGGTCGCAGCATCGGGCTGTATGACGACCCTCCCGTCGGGTGGGAACCGGTCCCAGGCGTGGTCGAGGTGGCCGAGCAGCCCGGGTGACGGCGGCATCATCCACCGGAGAGGTGGTGGAAGGGGTGCCGTCAACGAAGACGGCGGTGCCCGGTCCGAGCCCCGCTAAAGTCCCGTCATGGAGGCCATCCCGCTGAGCAGCCTGCTGCCTGACGACTTCGATCCGGCGCAGTGCAAGGTCCATTTCGCCGTCTGGAATCAGACCAAGCATCCGATCGACGTTCTAGCGACGAGCCTCGAGGAATGGCAGGAGTGGAACTCGTGGAGAAGTGCGAAGAACGACTTCAATCGGGGCTTCATCTTCTCGGTCGCTCAGGACAAGCACGACGCGACCCGTTGGCTCTTCGGCGGTATCTGGGAAGTCCTGGAGCGCAGACCCGAACCGCATGCCTCTTCGTACACGGTGGCGCTACGTGAGGACCTGATGGGGCCCTTCATCCGTCGCCTCTGGCTCCGGCACAGGAGGTCTGGTCGCAACAGTCGCCAGACGATGGAGCTGGTCTTGCCCGCCATGACCGTCTCGTCGATCCTCGAAGAGCCGTTCGCCGGTGACCCGTTTCCAGGGCACGATCGAATCAACCACACCCTCGCCGACCTCCAGGCCGTCGTCAGCCAATCTCGGGCCGACTGGCGAGTCGCACTTCAGAGCATGAAGGGCGTCTACGTGATCCACGACACGGAAACCGGGGAGCGGTATGTCGGTTCCGCCTACGGCGATGCCGGCATCTGGCAGCGGTGGGCGTCTTACGCTGCCACGCTCCACGGCGGCAACGTGGGGTTGAAGGCGCTGTTGGAGCAAGTAGGCGACGACTACTACCGAAAAAACATGCGCTTCGCCCTCCTCGAGCACTGGTCCATGCGCACGGATGACGACCATGTGCTACGTCGCGAGGCCTACTGGAAGGACGTCCTGGGTACTCGATCGATGGGACACAACAAGAACTGATTGGGTTAGCACCCGCTCTTCTGATCCCACCCGACCCTGGGACGGCTGATGCCTGGACTCGCGCTCATCGCCGCGTCGCGCGCGACGAATGGAGTCTCGCACCTTTCAGCGGGTTGACCGCCTGTGCGCCCACCACATATGACATGTCGCATAGTCGAATAGTCGGACAGTCGCAAGAAGAGAAGATGGATCAGAGCGAGTACCTGGATCTGGTGAGTGGCGTTGCGAAGGCCCGCCGGGACGAGATGGAGGAAGACCTGGCTGCTGCTCGTCAGGCGAGGGACAAGGCAACCTACAACCTCGCCGAAGCCGAACGCAGGGTGATGTCGTGTTAATTTTGCCGTCCTTGGGGGCCGATGACGCTAAGTGTGCGGCGGAGCGCATGAATCTCCACGACGCCATGGCGCACGTCCTCACCTCCGTGGCAGCCAGGCGCATGCCCGCTGGCGACCTTGCGGAGAGATCAACCGGCGTGGTCTCTGCAGAATGCGAGATGGCCGGCCGGTCGAGCCCCAACACATTCACGTCCGAGTGGGCCGTTGCGGAGATCGTTTCGACCGCAACGACCGAGGTATGGGTCTGGTCTGGGCATTCTAGATCGCTTCACGGGCGTCCCTGGTGGGCAGGATGGCAAGGGCAGCGCTCGGCTGCTCGCGGCTCGGCGGTAGCAACCCTGAGGTCGGGACGGGCCAATAGGCGACATGCGCTCTGCCGTGTGTGCCCTGCCATGCCTTCTTGCGTCGGCGTCCTACCAACGACGACATCGCTGACCCGCGGTGTTGGTGGGCCCCGTCGGACTCGAACCGACAACCTACGGATTGCGAACGCGTGCGTGGTGCCCAGCTGTCGCCGGCAACTGGGACACCACCTACTGCAGGCAGGGATCAAGGGCTACATCATCCCGCTTCTCCCGCTGCTCCTTTGCTGTCATGCTCGTCGTCTTCGCTCAGCGCGGGGACAACGCCAAGGCGATGAGAGTCGTCGCCAGCGTCATCATCGCGCTCGCCGTTCTCGGCGTCGCCACGACGGGGCGGGCCGATGAGGTCGGGACCTGGCTCGCCTCGCTGGTCATGGGCTGAGCTATGCGCCTCCCTGTCGACGACTAGATCTACAACGTAGGTAATGTCTCGCTCGGCCCTCCGGGCAAGACCTTTCCGTTCGCGCCCGCTACGTCGCCTGCGGCGTCGGCGCAGCGGTCGTCCTGTTGCAGATCCTCGAGCGCCGGATCGGATGCGGCTTCTTCGCCCTGGCCAACACGCTCGTGATCACGGTCGGGGTCATGAAGGTTCTCCTGCGCGGCACCGCCCCGATCCCGGTCAACTCCGGACGCACCGATCGGCACAGGCTCTGCCGGAGGCGCCCTTGACGCGTTCCGCCAGGCCCGGATGGTGGGGAGCGGGGGAGCAGGCCCGCACATGTGCCCTATTTGTGGTGCCCGCCCACCGCGGCCTTGCCTTGGCTGCATCTGCTGGTGGGCCCCGTCGGACTCGAACCGACAACCTACGGATTAAAAGTCCGCAGCTCTGCCATTGAGCTAGAGGCCCGCAGTCCTGCCTAGCGGCTGCGGCGAGGACCGACCAAGGATATAGGCCATGCCGGTCCACCCCGCCGACTCGGGCAAGACCCCCCTGACCGAAGCCCCAACGGGGTCACCCACACGTCAGCTGCACGGTCTCGACCCCCACCCGCGTGATGTATGACGCTCGGCCGGCAGGCATCGTGCGAGCCCGGACCCCGCCGAAGACGACTCCCTCGGTGGGGTCACCCGAGAGGACGAGCGCGGCCGCGTCGAGGTCGCGCATGGCGCAAAGGACCGGGTCGAACGTGCGCGCCACCCCGGCAGTTCGACGGGCCAGCACAAGCCGCAGGCCGACAGTGTCGGCAAAGGGCAGGAGGGCCAGCAACGGCTGCACCGGGCTGTGAGGGGCGCGGGGCAGCAGGTCGTAGTCGTCGATGACCACGATCACCTCCCGTCCGCCCTCGCGCCGCCAGTCCCGTCCGGCGGGGGCGCCTTGCGCTTGTGCTCGGGCACTCAGATGCGCGCTCACCTCCGACACGGCACTCGCCATGGACTCCGGCGCGGTGGCTGCGGTGGCCAGCTCGCTGGCGTCGAAAGAGTGGTGCAGGCCCCGTCGTGGGTCGAGGAGCACGACTTGGCTCGCGGGATGCACCCGCAGGAGCTCGCGCGCGACGAGTCGCAGCGCCGAGGTCTTGCCGGACCCGGGGTCGCCGAACACGGCGAGCAGCCGCTGGTGGGTGTCGAGGTAGGCGGGCGCGAGGCCACGCTCACGCAGGCCGAGGACGATGCGAGTTCGGTCGGCGTGTGTGAGGTCCACGGGGTCGACCCGGTCCGGCAACAGCACAAGGCGCGGGCTGCGACGCCCCGCCCACCGGCTGGCGACCGCGTCCATAACGGCTGCCCAGGGCTTGGCTTCCGCCATCAGCACGTGGTGGCCCGTCGGGGTGAGACCGCGGCCTGGTCGGCCGACCGGCACCTGGGCCGCCTTGGCGCGACCATGGACCGAGTCAAGTGCGTCGCCGAGGTGCAGCTCGACCCGTGACCCCGTCGCGTCGCGGATCGGAGCCCGCAGGTCGGTCCACCGCGAGGCCGTCACGACGAGATGCACACCCAGCACCAAGCCGCCCTCGGCCACGGCTGTCACCACCTCGTCGAGACCCTCGACGCCTGACCTGGCCGCCGTCCAGTTGTCGACTGCCAGGACCAGCTCGCCGTACTCGTCGCCATCACCCGCCGCGCGGGCGCGCATCACCTCACGCACCTCGGCCACGATGCGCCGCGCCAGGTCCTCCTGGCTGACCGTGGCGTATGCCGACACGCTCGCCAACCCGGGCAGCACGGACGACCGCGGACCGGCATCGATGACGAACACGGAGTGCGCGGCAGGGTCGGTTGTCAGAGCCAGGCCCGCGATCACAGTCGCCAGTGCCGTGGACTTGCCAGCCCGAGGTCCACCGACGATCGCCACATGCCCGGCCGCGCCGCGCAGGTCCAGCGCGAACGGCTTCTGGGCCTGCAGGTCGGGACGGTCGGTGAGCCCGACGACCGCCGTCATCGGAGCCGCGCTGTCACTCGCGATCTCGGTCAGGCCCGGCGAGATGGACAAGGGCGGCAGCCAGAGACGGTGAGCCCGGCGCCCAGCCGGTGCGCTGGCGAGGATCTCGACATACATGCCGGGGGCGTCGGGGCCGGCAGTCGCCGGCGAGCCTGCGGTGTCGAGGTCGCGGAGACCGAGCAGGTGGGTCAGCGGCACGACGGCTGGCTGCCCGGGGGGCGTCATTGAAGCGCGGGCTGGACCGGGCACCGGCTCGGAGACCGAGGTGACGTGGAACCTCTGAGCGGCCCCAGGCCCAGACAGCAGATAGGCGCCGCCCGGCTCGGACGGCAGGTCAAAGGCCGCGGCGGTGCCGATGACCGCCCGAGACTCGGCCGCCGAGAAGGTGCGCAGCGCAATGCGGTAGGACAGGTGGCTCTCGAGCCCCCGCAGCCGTCCTTCGTCGAGACGTTGGGTCGCCAGCACGAGATGAATGCCGAGCGAGCGACCCAGTCGCCCCACTGTCGCGAAGAGGTCGGCGAACTCGGGTTTGGCCGCGATGACCTCGGTGAACTCGTCGCACAGGATCACCAGCGCTGGCAGTGACGGGCGCTCCACCGACGCCTGCGTGCGGTACTCGTCGATCGACGCCACGTTGGCCCCCGCCAGCACCTCCTGACGACGGCGCACCTCCGCGCTGATGGCATCGTGCATCCGCTCGACGAGGGAGAGGTCGGCGGCCAGGTTGGTCACCACCGCGCTGATGTGCGCCACGTCGACCAGCGGCGCAAAGGTCGCACCACCCTTGAAGTCGACCAGCACCACGTTGACGTCGTCTGGGGTATGTCGAGCCACCAGCCCCACCGCGATCGTCCGCAGCAGCTCGGACTTGCCCGACCCGGTGGCCCCCACCACGAGCCCATGCGGGCCGACTCCGCCCCGCGCCGCCTCCTTGAGATCGAGCCAGACGGTGCCGCCATCGTCAGACTCCCCGATCGGCAGGGCCAGTGACTGCGCCGACCCGGCTGGAACGGGTCCCGCGACGAGATCGCGCCACCGACCGGCAGGTGTCACCGACCCGTTGGTGGAGCCGACGGGCCACCGACGCCGCGCGACTCCACGAGCCAAAGCGACGGCGGTGGGCAGGTCCACGATGTCCCGACGGCCGGCCACCGTCGGCCCGTCCACCTCGGAGACGCGCACCGTGCCGTCGTCGCTGACGGTCACGACGGTGTCGGCGGGCGGCCCGGTGTCCGAGAGCACGATGAGGCACCGCCCCGGCGCCACACCACCTGCGGGCCGGTCGGGGCGCTGCTCGGACTGGACCTCGATTGTCAGCGCGTGGGGGCTGCGACGCCCGCCGAGCCCGTAGGCATGGGGCAGCCACGCGAGCCACTCGCGCTCGCTGGCCAGATCGTCTGGCAGGGCACCGATGCGCACGCGCTCCGGGGCCGACCCGGCCGCGGCAGCGAGGAGCATGGCGCGCAGAGCGTGACGCGAAACATCTGCGCGCCCGCGGATCGCGACGCGGGCGCCCGCCCGCAGCTCGACGGAGAGTGGCCGCTGACACGCCGCTGAGACGGCCTCGATGGTGGCGCGGTGGGCGGCGACACACCACCCATCGGTGACCGTGCCGGGCGGCGGCGGGGGAGCAGACACCGCCCACGCCGGCTCTCTGGCAGCGACCCCGACCCGCACCGACAGGATCACGTCGGACCCGGCAGACACCGAGCCGGAGTCAGGAGTCGGCGCCCGGCCCAGACATGTCATGAGCGGGTCGGGATGGCGCTCTGCGTCGCCCACGATCAAGGCCCCCGCGAGGCGCGCATGCTCATCACGCACCGCCTGCAGGGCGGCAAGGTAGGCCGTGCGCTGGCGGGCGAGCGCCCCCGACTGTCCGGCCCTGGCCCGCCAGAGGCTCATGCCCGCGAAGGTCACCGTCGCCAGCAGCACGCATCCAGCCGTGACCGCGGCCAGCGGACCACTTGCGTTGGATGACAGATACAGGACGGAGCCCACACCGCCCAGCATCGGCAGCAGCGCCATGGCGGTGGCCCCGCTGTCGGGCCGAGCGGGGGCTGCGGGCGGTGCTGGCACGTCGATGGCCGGCACCACGACATCCTGAGGGCTGCCGGGGTGCTGCCCGCGTCGAGGCTGCGCCATCGTCCGACCGTAGTGCGACCCGGGCGGTGCCCGACCCCGCCTCGGACAACCTGTGGATAACCCCGGAACGCACTCCGCCGCCGGTCACGATGGCCGTATGTCGAGTGCGCAAGACCTCATCCCGCTGCGCGTCTGGGTGGGCGAGGGCCCCGTCGACCTGGCCGTGCATCCCTCGTGTCTGCTGGAGGAGCTGGTGCTGGCGGCGGGCGGCAGTATCGGCGGCCAGCCGGACGTGTCGCTCCTGGCCACCGACGGCCGGGTGCTTGACCCGTTGACGTCTATCGGGGACTGTGCCCTGGGTCCGGGCGACGTCGTCATCGTGCGTGACCGACGCTCGGCACCGGCCACCCAAGAGGCCCAACACGTTGGGCGTCCGGGCGTCATGCCGCACCGTGCGGTCGCTGGAACGGTCGCTCCCAGCCTCTTCACGCGGCTGATCGGACGTCGGCCAGGGCTCGCGGTGGGCGCCGTCGCGGTGTCTGCCCTGGCGGTGGCCGCGGCGAGCGGCGCTCACTCACCGTTGGCGCGGCAGGTCGGCATCGTGGCGGCGGGCCTGCTTCCAGCCATCTCGTGGCTGTGGCGTGACGCCTTGCGTCTGGTCCTGCCCACCCCGAGCCCCGACCATCCCATCGCCCGCCCTGACGCCGCCCGGTGGACCGCCGAGCTCGGTAGCCGACTTGGGCGCCTGCGCCGGGTGGTCGCCGTGCTCGCTGTGGCAACCGTGGCCCTCGTTGTCGGCGCGACGGTGGGGGAGGTGTCGCATTCGGACCCAGGACTTGCGGCCCTGGCGCTGGCGGCAGCCGGCACCGCCTTGGTCCTGGGTCGCCTCACCAACCGGTGGGGCCGGCGTCTGGGCCTCGTGGCCGCGATGCTCGCCATCCCCTTGAGCGTCCTCGCTGCAGGCCTCGTGCCGGGCTCGTGGTGACCGAAATGGATGTACCTGTGGATATCTAACATCTCCAAACATGAGCAAACTATGGTGAAAACCCAGCCGCCCCCACGCGGCGTCGTTCAACGAAAGGTCGCTTCATGTCCGGACTCACCCAGCAGCGCCTCGGCGCCCAAGTCGAGGCGGCCAGGCTCGTCGAGGGCCGTCAGACCGACTTCACGGCGGCCATCTCGTCGGTCGACGCTCAGGCGCAGACCCTCCTGGCGAGCTATCGCGGCGCCGGCGCCGTCGCGTTCACAGCCCTGATGGGCCAGTGGCTCGCCGATGCTCGCGCCATCGTCGGTGAGTTCGACGGCTTTGCGGGCCGTCTTGTCATGCAGGACTCCACGACGTCGGCATCCCAGGACGAGCAGGCGCAGACCTTCACTCACGTCGCGTCGAGCATCGGCGCCCGCCTGGGCTGAGTGACCGTCGACGCCACCACTCAGCGATCACCCCCACATCCCAGGCCCTGCCACAGACCGCGCCCCGACTGCACAGGAGACTTTCATGTACGACCTCGACACCGTCCTCGTCCGCGTCAGCGAGCTGCGCACCACCCAGGAGTCCGTCCAGTCCGCGCACGCGCGGCTGCAGGCTGGCTTCGACGACCTCACGGCCGAGCTCACCCGCACCCTGGCGGAGTGGGGTGATGACACCGAGTCGCGGGCGGCCTACGCGGGTTTCACGAGCCGAGTCAACGGACTGTTCGCTGAGATGACGACGGCGTTGGCCAAGATGCCGCCGGCGATCGCTGCCGCGGCCGACTCAGCTGAGGCCACGGAGCGCGCCAACGCCGCCCGCTGGTCGAGCTGAGCGGCACCATGAGTGACGTGACGCGCGTGGGCGTCCGCGTCGGTTCACGGTATGTCGAGCAGGTCGCCCACCCGCAGACCGTGCTCGCCGACCTGCTCGTGACGGCGTCTGCGCAGCTGCCGACCCTCGCCCTGGTGACCTCGGGAGCTGTGACGATCGAGGGGCCGCCCGGGTCCCTCGGCAGCCCGCTGGAGAACAGCGCGGCACGGCCAACGTCAGCGGCGACCGTCGTGCACCTGGTAGCGCGCCTGCCTCCAGTCGACTCGGCCGACCCCGCGGAGGCGCTCGGATGGGCCTGGCAGGAGGACAAGTCAGGTGAGGCGTTGCGATGTGAGATCGAGGCGACCAGCGAGAGTTTGCGCCAACTTGGCTGGCTCTATCTCTGCGCTGCAAGCGTGCTGACCATCGGCTGGCTCGTGGGCCTGCTGGGCGCCACAAGCCCCGGGTGAGCCGGCCAGGCTCGGCTGCGGCCGAGCAGGTCGCCTGGCTGGCCTACGCGCGCCTGGGGGCCGAACGCGCGATCCTCGGGACCGCGACCGTGCCACGCAGCAGCAGTCGGCTTCCCGCCCTACTCGGCATCGTGCTGTCCGTTGCGCTCGTGGCCGCGGGCTCTCTGCGCCACCATCTCGCACCGACCGTGCCCGAGGACTGGGAGCAGGGTGCAGTCGTGGTGCTCGAGGACTCGCGCACCATGCTCGTCAGCCTAGACGGAGTGTGGCATCCGGTGACCAACACCACGTCCGCGCGGTTGGCCCTGCCGCACGGCATCGACTTCGACCCCGTCGACCTCGACGCCACGCTGCTGTCTGGACTGCTGATCGGCGCGCGCATCGGCATCCTCGGCGCCCCCGATGACCTGCGGCCCGTCTCGACGTCGACGGGCTGGCTCCGGGTGTGTGACGGGGCCGCCCCGAGCGTCGACATCCGCACGTGGCCCACCCCACGCGACGACGGGGCCGTGATGGTGACCAACGCCGGCTCGACCTACCTGGTCGTCGCTGGTCGACACTTCACGATCGAGCCCGCGCATCGAGACGCCTTCGTCGCCCGCTGGGGGGGCTCGGCTACGGGGGTGAAGGTCCCCGCCCGGGTGTCGGGTGCGTGGCTGGGCCTCGTGCCGTCCGGGGGCGGACTCGAGATGCGCGCTCCCGCAGCCGCGGGCGCGCCATACCGAGGGCCCAACCCCGTGGGAGCCCGGGTCGGGCAGCTGGTGCGCGGGCCCGAGCCTGACCAGCACCTGATCGTCGCGTCCGACGGGGTGGTCGCGGTCGACCCGTTCGCCGCGTGGGTCTATGCGGCGACCGCGCCTGATCGGCTCGGCGAGGTCTTGGTTGCCACTGCGAGCGAGTTCGCCACCCTCGACGAGCCCTCACGCACCGTGCGGTCGGGCGACCTGGGTGTCGTCGCGACCTGGCCGCGGGCGGTGCCTGTCATGGCAGCAGCACCCTGCCTGGCCCGGTCGCTCGACGGCCGTGGGAGCACGATCGTGCCGTCGACACCAGGCACTCCCTTGGGTCTCGGGGCGTATGTCGTGCGGCCCGGCCCCGACGAACCGCCGGTCATCGTGACGGGGGCCGGCCGGCAGTGGCCGATCGGGCCGTCACCTGACGACGTGCTCGCCCGTCTCGGACTGGCCGACCTCGACCCGGTGACCATCGCCCCGCAGTGGCTGTCCCGGCTGCCTCGCGGACCAACCCTGACCTCAGATGCCGCGCGGCAACCTGCTGCTGTCGGGGTGGCGGACGGACCACCGTCACCCCCATGAGGCAGGCTGGGGGAGTGGACCCCACCCGTGGACACCCTCGCCGACCCACTCTGCGTGACACCGTGAGCCTGGCCGGGCTCGGAGGGTCGGTCGACCCGATCCAACACGTCGAAGCAGCTCATGCCAGCGCGGCCTTGCTGGTGACGGCCGGGCGCACGACGGATGACCCGGAGACGACGGCCCGTCTCGTGGCGCTCGTCGAAGAGCTCGGCCTGTCGACAGTCGCGGACCTGTGGGCCGACCGGCCGGCCCGCAGCCTGCCCGGTGCGCTGTGGCGGCTCTACGCGCTGCGGGAATGGGTGGTTCGAGCCCCGCTGGAGGCGAGCCGCGAGTACTCCGCCGGGCGGCGGCACACCCAGCCCAACCACGTCGTCGCTGGCCCCGCCGAGCCGACCGGTCCGGACCAGCTCATCGAGCTCGCCGACGCCATCCTCACGGGTGTCTTCCGCGGTGACCTGGCCGTCGCGCTCGAGCGTGCGGCGGCCTTCTGTCGAGTCGTGGCCGCGGGTCGAGCCGACTCCTCCGAAGGCCCGGATGCTGCCGAACGGGCAGCCTCGCTGCTGGCCACAGCGCATGATCTCGCCGCGTGCGCCGCCCTGTGGAGGCACGGAAACCTGACCTGACGGGGTGCAACGGGGGCACCGGCGGGTATCGTGGTGACTCGCGTCGGGCCGCGGTAGCCCCGGGTCCCATTGTTCGCCGCTACGAGCGGCCGCGCGCCGTGAGGCGCTCCCGGCCCGACGCAGTAACCCACCGTCACCCGAGAGGACGGCGTCTGCGGCATGACCCGTCTGTGACAGGACGAGTCACCGGCAGCACCAGTCACCGGCGCGCCCGACCCTCGCCCGCATCCGGTCTGTACGGAAGACCACCGCCCATCCGTCGTCTCGACGGCTCAGATCCGGCCTGCGAGAGACGAATTCGTCCACAACCCCACGGATAAGCGCCCCGCGTGGCAGGTCGCGGACCGTAGTCTTGAGAATATGAGCCTCGACTCGGTGGACGACGTCCTCTCGGACCTGCGCGACGACAGTCTGCAGGCCGAGATCGAGCTCGTGGGTGACCTGGTCGTGGCGGCCACCTCGGCCCCCGGACGCCTGTCCGAAGCGGAGATCGACCGGCTGCTGGGCGTCGCCCCCGCCAGCGCGAGCGACGAACCGGATGCCGCCACGGCGTAGTCCCTGAGGTCACCCCCCGCGAGACGGCACGGATCCAGGTCGGCGGGCCACGACATACGGCTTAGGCTCGTGTCGACTCACCGCACCCCCACCGATCGTCGGAGCCTGACGTGCCGCTGCGCCTCACCCCGAAAGAGCCGGGCTTCTACCCCCTCTTCGCTGAACTCGCTGGGCACTTGGTGACCGCTGCGCGCGACCTGAGCGCCATGCTGTCCGAGCCGCCCAACGGTCGACAGCTCGTCGCCGACCGGGTGCGCGACCTCGAGCACGACGCCGACGAGGCCACCCATCAGATCATCCGCAAGGTCAACTCCTCGTTCGTCACGCCCTTCGACCGGGACGACATCCACGGCCTGGCGAGCCGGCTCGACGACTGCATGGACTTCATGGACGACGCCGCCCAGCGCATCGTGCTCTACCGCCTCGACCGGCTGCCCGGGCGCATCAGCGACCAGGTGCAGATCCTTGGTCGGATGGCCGACGTCACGTCGGTGGCGATGACCCGCCTGCGCGACATGCGCGACCTGGAGTCCTACTGGATCGAGATCAACCGGCTCGAGAACCAAGCCGACGAGATCTACCGGCAGCTGCTGGCCGAGGTGTTCAACACCGAGACCGACGCGATCCGGGTCCTCAAGCTCAAGGAGGTCATCGACGGACTCGAGGCCGCTGCCGACGCGTTCGAGGCTGTGGCGCACAAGGTCGAGAGCATCGCCGTCAAGGAGTCCTGAGCCCGTGGACTGGGTGCCGGTCGCCGTCGTCGTGGCCCTGGCGATGGCCTTCAACTACTCCAACGGGTTCCACGACGCCGCCAACGCGATCGCCACCTCGGTCACGACGCGGGCGCTCACTCCCCGCGTGGCCGTCGGGATGGCGGCGGTCGCCAACCTGTTCGGAGCGTTCTTCGGGGCCAACGTCGCCAAGACCATCGGCACAGGCATCATCGCCCCGCCGACCGGCAGCGACGGGCTGGTCCTCGTGGGATCAGGGCTCGTCGGCGCCTTCGCCTGGAACATGCTGACCTGGTGGCGCGGACTGCCGTCATCGTCGTCCCATGCCTTGATCGGGGGGCTGGTCGGGGCGGCCTTGGCGGCCAGCTCACAGGTGCTGTGGTCCGGCATCGTCGAGCGGGTCCTGCTGCCCATGCTCCTCAGCCCGGTCGCGGGGCTCATCCTGGGTTACCTCGTGATGACGGCGATCCTCTGGATCTTCCGTCGCTCCGACCCGGGTCAGGTCGCTCGCGGCTTCCGCTACGCCCAGACGACGTCGGCGGCCGCCATGGCCTTCGGTCATGGACTGCAGGACGCCGCCAAGACCGCCGGCGCCGTGGTCCTGGCGCTGACCGCCGCCGGGGTGCAGGACGACGACCACGTGCCGCTGTGGGTCCTCGCCCTCTCGGCGGTCGTCATGAGCATCGGCACCTATGCCGGTGGCTGGCGCATCATGCGCACCCTCGGACGCCGCATCATCGACCTCGACCCTCCGAGGGGTTTCGCCGCCGAGTCGACCGCGGCCACCATCCTGTATGTCGCCGGTCTCGGGTTCGGGGCTCCGCTGTCGACCACCCACACGATCACCTCGGCGATCATGGGAGTCGGGGTGACCAAGGGGCTGCGCGCGGTGCGGTGGGGTGTCGCGACCAACATCGTGACGGCGTGGATCCTGACCTTCCCGGGCGCGGGTCTGCTCGCGGCGATCTGCTACGCCCTCGCCTCCCGCGTGTTCTGACCCCAACACCCAGGTTGAGTGGGCGCTCGCCTCACCCCGCGCCCAGGTTGAGTAGGCGCTCGCCNNGCACTCAACCGGGGGGTGTGGGGTGAGGCGAGGTCACCCGACATCCGCGACGGTCCGCCGCCTGCTCCGGATCAGCCGAAGCGGCCCGAGATGTAGTCCTCGGTCCGCTGGTCGGCCGGGTTGTTGAAGATGCGCGAGGTCAGGTCGTACTCCACCAGATGACCCGTGCGGTCCCCGTTGCCCTCGGCCGCCTCGGCCGTGAAGAACGCGGTGCGGTCGGCCACGCGAGCGGCCTGCTGCATGTTGTGGGTGACGATGACGATCGTGTACTCCTTGCGCAGCTCGGTCATCAGGTCCTCGATGCGAGCGGTCGCGATCGGGTCCAGAGCCGAGCACGGCTCGTCCATGAGGATCACCTCGGGACGCACGGCGATCGTCCGAGCGATGCACAGCCGCTGCTGCTGACCACCGGAGAGACCGAGGCCGGACTGCTTCAGCTTGTCCTTCACCTCGTCCCAGAGGGCCGCGCCGCGCAGGGCCTGCTCGACGAGGTCGTCCATGTTGTCGACCTTCATGCCCGTCACCTTGGGACCGTAGGCCACGTTGTCGTAGATCGACTTCGGGAAGGGGTTGGGCTTCTGGAAGACCATGCCGATGCGTCGGCGGACCTCGATCGGGTCGACCTCCGAGGCGTAGATGTCGGTGCCATGGTAGGCGATCGTCCCCGTGACGCGGGTGCCCTCGATCAGGTCGTTCATGCGGTTCAGTGAGCGCAGCACCGTGGACTTGCCGCAGCCCGAGGGGCCGATCAGCGCGGTGATCTCGTGCTCCGCGATGTCCATCGACACCTCGTTGACCGCGCGGAAGGCACCGTAGTAGATGCTGACATCGCGGCAGGTGAGCACGGTCTTAGTCGGCATGAGCGCCTCCTCCATCGTCATATCGGGGGTGGTGGCGAGGCCGGGGCGGTGCGCCGACTGGGCCGTGTCCGTCGGGGCGAGCGCTGCTTCGGTCATCGGAATGTCCTTCGTGGAGTCCGTCGTGGAGTCGCTGGTGAGCTGGGGCAAGGGCTGGGGCAGAGGCACTGCGGCCGGGGGAGGCTGCGACGGCTCAGCGTGTGTCGTCATACCGTCACCACCGCCGCTGGGTGCGGTTGCGGATGATGATGGCGACCGCGTTCATCGCCAGCAGGAGCACCAGCAGGATGATGATGGCGGCGGAGGCGGCGGTCTGGAAGGCCTCCTGGGAGCGGCTGGACCAGTCGAAGATCTGGATCGGCAGGGTCGAGAAGCCGCTGAAGATGCCGCTGGGGTCGAACTGCACGAACACCAAGCCGCCGAGCAGCAGCAGGGGAGCGGCCTCGCCCAGGGCCCGCGACAGCGCGAGGATGACGCCGGTCGCGACACCAGGCGTGGCCGCGGGCAGCGTCTGGCGCCACATGGTCTGCATCGGTGTCGCCCCCAAGGCGAGGGAGCCCTGCCGGATCTCCTGAGGCACCGCGCGCAGCGCCTCCCGGGTGGTGACGATGATGACCGGCAGCACCAGCAGGGCCAGGGCGATCGCCCCGGCGAGGATGCTGTTGCGCTTGATGCCGACCGTGACCACGAGACCGGCGGTGAGCATGCCGTAGATGATCGCCGGCACGGCGGCGAGGTTCTGCACGTTGACCTCGACGATCTTGGCGAAGCGGTTGCGCCTCGACGCGAACTCCTCGAGGTAGACGGCGGCCCCGATGCCGATCGGGACGGCGAGCAGGGCCGTCAGGCTGACGACGAAGGCGGAGCCCAGGATGGGGGCACGCGCTCCGGCTCGCTCAGGGAAGACCTGTGAGGTGTAGTTCGTCAGCATGGTCGAGTCCAGACGGGGCAGCGCATCGATGAACGTGTCGATGAGCAGCACGAGCAGGACCACGACGCCGAAGGCGAGCGAGCACCACAGCAGCACGAGGAACACGATCGACGGTGCGCTCTTGTCGCCGTGCTTGTCGGCCGTGAGCTTGAGCGGCGCCGACTCGGTGGTCGGTCGGGACGTCGTGGAGACGCTCATCAGTAGGCCTCTCGGAAGCGGTTGACGAGCCGGATGCTGATCAGGTTGATGATCAGCGTCAGGCCGAAGAGGGTGAGCCCGACGGCGAACAGAGTGTTGTACTCCAGCGAGCCGACGACGCTCTCGCCACTGGCCGCCTGGGCGATGAAGCCGGTCATGGTCTGACCTGACTCGAGCGGGTCAGTGACCAGGCGGGCCTGGTTGCCGGCAGCCAGCGCGACGATCATCGTCTCGCCGACCGCGCGGCTGAGCGCCAGCACGACGGCGGCGGCGATCCCTGAGATGGCGGCCGGGAACACGACCCGAAGCGTCGTGCGCATCCGGTTGGCACCGAGAGCCAGCGACCCCTCACGCAAGGCTCGGGGCACCGCGCTGAGGGCATCTTCGGAGAGGGTGGCCACGGTCGGGATAATCATGATGCCGAGCACCAGACCGGCCGAAAGCACCGAGAACGTGCCGACCTGTATGCCGAGCAGGTCCTTGAGCACCACCGGCGCCACGAACGTCAGGGCGAAGTAGCCGTAGACGACCGACGGGATGCCGGCGAGCAGCTCGAGCACCGGCTTGAAGATCTTGCGGACCCGCGGTGAGGCGTACTCGGAGAGGTAGACGGCCGAGCCCAGTCCGAGGGGGATGGCGACGAGCAGCGCGATGAGCGTGGTCCACGCGGTGCCACTGATCAGGGGCCAGATGCCGTACTGCTTGTCCTGGAAGCGCGGCGTCCACGCCGTCTCGCTGAAGAACTGCAGAGGGCTGACCTCACGGAAGAAGGACAACGCCGGCCCCAGCAGGGCGGCGATGATGCCGACCGTGGTGAGGACCGAGATGCCCGCGCAGACCGCGATGACGACAAGGGCGATCTTCTCGCCGGTCCGATTGGATGAGGGTCGCAGGCTGACGCCTGATGACCCGGCCGCACGCTGGCCCCGCCCGAGGGCGGGGCCAGCGTTCTGTGGGGTGATCGTCACGGGCGGTCTCCCGATCTGAGGGTGATGGTGGCCAAGACCCGGGCGGGACTAGCCGAGGCCCGCGACGGCCGACTTGGCGGCCTCGAGCTGGGTGTCGTTGAGGTTGATGAACTTGCCGGCGTCGGCGATGGCCTTCTCGTTGGTGACGTAGAAGTTGACGAAGGCCTTGACCTCGGGCTTGGCCCACGCCTTGGTGGAGACGTAGATGAACAGCGGCCGGGCCAGCGGCACGTAGGTGCCGTCCTGAGCGGCGCTCGCGCTCGGCGCGACGCAGCCCTTGCCGCCGTCGATCTCGATGGCCTTGAGCTTGTCGGCGTTCTCCTCGAAGTAGGTGAACCCGAGGTAGCCGAGGGCGTTGGCGCTGCCCGAGACGCCCTGGACGATGACGTTGTCGTCCTCGCTGGCTTCGAAGTCGGTGCGAGAGGCGCCTTCCTCACCGTTGATCTCGTCGGTGAAGTAGTCGAAGGTGCCCGAGTCGGTGCCGGGGCCGAAGAGCTTGATCTCCTCGGCCGGGAAGGCTGGGTTGACCTGGTTCCACATCGTGACCTTGCCCGTCGCGGCCGGTTCCCAGAGGGTCTTGAGCTCGGCGGTCGTCAGACACGTGAGGAAGGTGTTGTCTTTGCTCGCGACCACCGTGAGGGCGTCGTTGGCAATCTGGATCTCGGTGAACTCCACGTTGTTCGTCGTGCAGAGCTCCTTCTCCTCGTCCTTGATCGGACGCGAGGCGTTGGACAGGTCGGTCTGGCCGGCGCAGAACTTCTTGAAGCCGCCGCCGGTGCCCGAGGTCTGGACGCCGACGTTGACGCCGGAGTTCTCGGTCTTGAAGAGCTCGCCGGCAGCCGAGGTCAGTGGAGCGACCGTGCTGGAGCCGTCGATGATGATCTCGCCTGCGAGACCGGCGGAGCCGCCGGTCGAGCCGGTGCCCGTGGTGGGGTCCTCCTGGCCCCCGCAGGCGGCGAGGCCGAAGCAGAGGGCGAGCGCAGCGGGAACCGATGCCCGGCGCATGATGGTGCTTGTCACGTGAGTAACCCTTCAGGTCAAAGTCAAAAGTGCGTAGATGAGGGCGTCGTCGTTGTACGCCGAGACCGAAGGTAGGGACCGCGGATGACGTGATCGGTGGCACAAGGTGAACGCGCCGTGAACGCTGTGCGGCACTATGGCGCGGCGACGTCGCCCACGTCGCCCGCATACGTCATCGCCCAACTTCACCCCCGCACTGAGCACTTCACCCCGGTTCAAACCGGGGTGAAGTGCTCAGTCAGAGGGTGAAGTCCGAGGGTGAAGTGTGGGGATGAAGTGCGGGGGTGGAGTGCGGGGGTGAAGTGCGGGGTGAAGACGGACCTTCGGGGCTAGACCTTGTGGCGCTCGACAGCCACGACCCGCGCGGTGGCCCCGCGACCAGCGATGTGACACACGACGGTCTCGCCCTTGGCCAGGTTGCGGTCGATCGCCCGCGTGATGCTCGAGCGCGTGGCGTCGCTCGTATGCGGCAGCAGCGCACCGAACATCGTGGGCAACACCGGTCCATGTCCGCACACAGCCGTGGCCCGCCCCTTGGCCACAATCCGCGCCATCTCGCGTTCGACCGCGTCGGGGTGGCGCCGGAAGGACTCCTCGCTCAGCGCGGCCCGCAGCCGCAGAGGGAGCCCGGCGGCCTCGGCATACGGCGCCATGGTCTGGACGCATCGCACCGACTCCGACGTGACGACCCGCACGATCGCGTAGGACCACAGCAGCGGCACCAACGCGGCGGCCTGAGCGGCGCCGCGGGGGTAGAGCGGGCGCAGCTGGTCGTTGGCCTTCCACCGCGTGCGGGGTCGGGCTCGGCCGTGTCGCACGATGGCCAGCGGCCAGGTGTCGAGCTCACCGCGCGCCTCGGCCTGCACCAGCGCGCGCAGCTGGTCGCGGTCGTGGGCATAGTCCAGCCGGGTCACCGCCTCGGGCACGGTCAGCCAGTCGACGGCGTCGATCTCGTTGACGAGCAGGCCCTCGCCCCCGGTCACCTGCGAGGCCCAGTACTGCACCTGCTTGGTCGCCGGCAGCCCGGTGCGATCGAGCACCGTGTATGACGTGCACGGCAGGGGAATGCCCAGGCGCACGTGCAGCCCGGTCTCCTCGAACGTCTCGCGACCCGCGGCCACCGGCGCGAGCTCGCCGCTGTCGATCTTGCCCTTGGCCCACGACCAGTCGCGGTACTTGGGCCGGTGCACCATGGCCACACGCAGCACACCGTCGGTGATGCGCCAGGGAAGCGTCCCAGCCGCCGGGATGACCGCCATAGTTGCAGGACTGTATGCGAGACGGGGTGCGATGCGCGCGGTCAGCGCCGCCGGGCCTTGCGCCGACGCTTGGCATGGATGTCGATGAGCGTTGCCTGCAGGTCGGCCAGCGGGCGCCCCTCGGCGTCACAGTGCCGTCGAGTCCAGACGCCGTCCGGTCCGAGCTCCCACCGGGGCACCTCGTCGGACAGGGCGCGGTCGAAGAGCGAGCGGATCTCAGCGATGTGCCCCTGGTCGGTGATCAANNTCGATCGACTCGCTCAGACCCGGCACACCGGGACGCAGCGCACAGATGCCGCGGACCCACACCGTCACGGAGACCCCGGCCTGGGAGGCTCGGTAGAGCGCGTCGATGATGGCTTCGTCCACGATCGAGTTGACCTTGATGATGACCCGGCCCGAGCCGGTGGCGCGGGCGCGCTCGGCCTCGGCGTCGATGAGGTCGACCAGCCCGGTGCGCACCGTGCGGGGAGCGACGAGCAGCCGGCGGAACCGGCTGCGCGGCGCCATGCCGCTGAGCTGGTTGAAGAGCCGTGACATGTCCTCGCCGACCTGCGGGTCGCAGGTGAGCACCCCCATGTCCTCATAGAGCCGCGCGGTCTTGGGGTTGTAGTTGCCGGTGCCGATGTGGCAGTAGCGCACGAGGCCCTCGGGCTCCTGGCGCACGACCAGGCAGAGCTTGGCGTGGGTCTTGAGGCCCACGATGCCGTAGACGACGTGCACGCCGGCTTCTTCGAGCTTGCGCGCCCAGCTGATGTTGTTGACCTCGTCGAAGCGCGCCTTGATCTCGACGACCGCCAGCACCTGCTTGCCCGCCTGCGCTGCATCGATCAGGGCGTCGACGATGGGTGAGTCACCCGAGGTGCGGTAGAGCGTCTGCTTGATGGCGAGCACGTGCGGGTCGGCGGCGGCCTGCTCGATGAAGGCCTGGACGGAGGTCGAGAACGAGTCGTAGGGGTGCTGCAGGAGCACGTCCTGCCACCGCATGGCGCCGAAGACGTCGGCCGCCTTGGAGCGCTCGGTCGGCGAGAGGTCAGGGTGCGTCCGGGGCACGAAGGGGGCGAACTTGAGGTCCGAACGGCCCAGGTCGGCGATCAGGTTGAGCCCGCGCAGGTCCAGTGGCGTCGGCAGCGACACCACCTCGGCCTGGCTGACCCCCAGCTCGCGGCACAGCAGGTCGAGCACGTGCTCGCCCATGTCCTCCTGCACCTCCAGGCGCACCGGCGGGCCGAACCGCCGGCGGGTGAGCTCCTTCTCCAGCGCGGTCAGCAGGTTCTCGGCGTCGTCCTCCTCGACCTCGAGGTCCTCGTTGCGGGTGACGCGGAAGCAGAAGTCCTCTTCGACCGACATGCCGGGGAAGAGCTGGTCGAGGTGGGCCGAGACGAGGTCCTCCAGTGGCAGGAACCGCGTGTGGTGCAGGTCGGCGTGCGCCGGGTCGTGCTCGTCGTCGACCTTGACGAAGCGGGGCAGCAGGTCCGGGATCTTGACGCGGGCGAAGTGCTGCTTGCCGGTCTTGGGGTTGACCAGGGCCACGGCCAGGTTGAGCGACAGCCCGCTGATGTAGGGGAAGGGGTGCGCGGGGTCGACGGCCAGTGGCGTCAGCACCGGGAAGACCTTGTCGCGGAAGGCGCCGTGCAGGGGGGTCCGCTCGGCGTCGGTCAGCTCGTCCCACCGCACGATGGCGATGCCCTCGTCGGACAGCGCGGGCCGCACGTCGGAGAGGAAGACGTGCGAGTGCAGCCGCATGAGGTCCTGCGCCACGTGGTTGACGTTGTCGAGGACCTCGCGNNCGGACCATGAAGAACTCGTCGAGGTTGCTGGCGAAGATCGCCAGGAACCGCACCCGCTCGAGCAGCGGCACGTTGTCGTCCATCGCCATCTGCAGCACGCGCTCGTTGAACTGCAGCCACGACAGCTCGCGTTCGAGGAAGCGGTCGGGCATGTGCTCGATGGACACCGCCTCGGCGCCGTCGCCGGAGGTTGCGACGAACCGCCCGTTGGCCGCGCGCGGGGGCTGGGCTCGCCCGCCTGGCCCCACGGCGCTGACGGTCGAGCGCAGGGGTGGGTCGAGCGGTCCGGATGGTCCGCGCCCGACCCGTCCTTCTGGCGTGGCGGACTCGACGGTGTCGACATTGTCGACGGTATCGACGGAGGGCCCCTCGCTCGCGAGGGTCGGGCTGACCGAGCTCATGCCCCTATCGTGGCACCACTTGGCGCAACTGGCGCGGGCCGGTCCTTAAGGAGGCGGGATGGGGCTGGCCGCGGTACATCCGGTCCGTCGCGGCGATGGTGAAGCCGAGCGAGCGGTAGGTGTGCATCGCGACGGTGTTGGAGTCGTCGACATACAGCTCGACAGTGTCGACGCCGACGTGGTGCAGGTGAGCCAGCCCCGCCAGCGTCACGGCGCGTCCCAGCCCCAGGCCTTGGTATGCCGGGTCGACACCGACGACGTAGACCTCACCGACGGCCGACCCCGGGTCGCGCTTGGTCCAGTGGTAGGCGGCGATGAGCGCCGGTGACTCGAGCGGCACGATCAGCAGGAGGCCGGCCGGGTCGAACCAGGGCTCGGCGACCCGGGCGCTCAGATCGGCGATCGTGAGACGCCCCTGCTCGGGGTGTCCGGCGAAGGCTCGGGCGTTGACCCGGACCCACTCGTCGGCGTCGGCTGCCGGGTCGAAGGTCCGAAGCGTGAACCCTGGTGGCAGCGCGACCTCGGCCGGCGTCGACACCGGCAGCGGTGCGGATGCCGTGATGCGCAGATGCATCTTGTGCAGCTCGCGCACCACGGCGAGGTCATGGGTCGCCGCGAAGCCGACCGCTGGTGCGGTGCTGCCGTGGGCCCAGATCGGGACGTCGCCCACCTGCGCGAGCAGCCATGACCCGATGCCCGCCCGACGGTGCTCGGGGTGCACGAAGAGCTCGGCCGAGCCGGCATCGCCCGCTCCCGGCAGGTCGACCTGCGCGTAGCCCACCAGGGTGCCGGACGCGTTCTGCGCCGCGACGTGCCGCACGGACGGGCCGACAGCGCGTTCGAGGTTGAGCCGGAACTGTTCTGACAGCGGCGCGACCCCGTCGGCACGAGTCACCAGGTCGGCGAGTGCCACGACCTGGGCCGGCTCAGGTGGTGCCTGATCGCCGGGCTGGCGTGCCGTCATACCCGCTGGCGCGGGGCGTCTTCGCGAGCGCGGTCCGAGACGAAGCGGTAGCCGACGTTGCGGACCGTGCCGATCAGGGCCTCGTTCTCCGGGCCCAGCTTGGCGCGCAACCGACGCACGTGGACGTCGACCGTGCGCGTGCCGCCGAAGTAGTCATAGCCCCAGACCTCCTGGAGCAGCTGCGACCGGCTGAAGACCCGGCCGGGATGCTGCGCGAGGAACTTGAGCAGCTCGAACTCCTTGTAGGTCAGGTCGAGCAGGCGGCCCCGCACTCGGGCGGAGTAGGTGTCCTCGTCGACCGTGACCTCGCCCGCGGTGATCAGCGAGGCATCGGGGTCGATGTCGAAGCCCTCGCGGGTCATCGCCAGACGCACCCGGGCGTCGACCTCGGCCGGCCCGGCCGTGTCGAGCAGCACGTCGTCGACCCCCCACTCAGCGGTCAACCCGGCCAGGCCGCCCTCGGTGAGGATGGCGATGAGCGGCGATGACGTGCCGGTGGTGCGGATGAGCTGGCACAGCGACCTCGCCTGGGCCAGCTCGCGACGGGCATCGACCAGCGTGACGTCGGCGGCGGGCGCGTTGACCAGGGCCGCCGGCTCGGCGGGGAGCACCTTGATCTGGTGGCTGAGCAGCGCCAGGGCGGGCAACACCTCGGCGCTCGGCGCCAGGGCATTTGTCAGGAGAACAAACGTCGCCACACGTGCAGGATAGGGGACCGAGGCTTCGAGCCACCCGATGGCTTAGGTTATGGACACTATGAACGGCTCAGTCGGTACGCACGGCATGGTCGGCGCTTCTGGCACGCGCGGCACGGTCGGCTCGCCGGGCGACCCGGCCGACCTGTCTCACGTGTCTGACCCGGCTGACCGCTCCGGCCCGGCCGACCTGGCAACCGTCGTGGTGCGCTACTGGGCCGGCGCTCGAGCCGCCGCCGGGGTCGAGACCGACCTCATGCCGGCCGGCCCCCTGGACGCCGTGCTGGCGGCCGCCGCCCAGCGACACCCCGCGCTGGCCCCGGTGCTTCCCGCGTGCAGCATCCTCATCGACGGTATGTCGTCCGGTCCCGACTCGACCGTGCCCGCGGGCGCCACGGTCGAGGTGCTCCCGCCCTTCGCCGGTGGCTGAGATGAGCGACGGCCTGACGGCGCCTGTGGCGCCGGACTCCGACGCGCACCCCCGACTCACTCGTGCACAGCGCCGGGCACAGGAGCGCGTCGACGAGCATCGACCCGTCGTGCCGGCCTCGACGGCCCTGCAGGCGTCGTTGGGCGCCGCCATGGCAGCCGCCGTGGCCGTGGCCGCCGACACGCACGTCCTGGCGATCACGGCGGTCGTTGCGCTGCTCGGTCTCGCGATCGCCCTTGGCTGGTCCTACCTCCTGGCGGCACCCAGCCCGCGCGGCACCTTTGTCGTCATCCTGCTCGGCTCGCTCGCCTGCGTCGTCGCGGCGACGGTCTCAGACACAGACCCGTTGCTCCGCTGGCTGCCGAGCGCGCTCGCGGGCACGCTGCTGGCCGCCTTCGCCCACCAGCTCGTGCGCAGCGACGGGCGTTCGCGGCTGACCGAAAGCGTGGCGACCTCGGTCAGCGCGGTGGCCGTCGTCGCGTCGGGTGCGTGCATGATCCCGCTGGTCTACCTCCCGCCACTGGTCTGGCTCGTCGCGGCCGGCATGGGTGGAGTCCTCGCGTCGATCGTGGCCGAGCTGGCCGCGCGGTGGGACCGGGTCAAGCCGCTGGTGGTGCTCCTGGCCATCATCCTCGGCGCGGGGGCCGGGGCGCTGGTGTCGATGGGCGACCCCGAGCTGCCGCTCGCCCGACTCGCGCTCCTGGGGGCCGGCTCAGCGGCGCTCTCGCACGTCATCAGGCGTGCTCTGTCGGTGGTGCCGGCGGCGCTGACCTACAAGCGTGGAGTGTGGGCCATCGCGGCGGCCGGAGTGCTGTTCCCCGGTGTGGTCGTCTATGTCGTGGCCCGCCTCCTCGTCTCCTGACCGCACGCACGCACGCACCCGCGTGCCCGCCCCGCTCGGCTCCTGCCGGCGTCAGTAGACCAACGCGGTCGTGTGTGGCGCCACGATCTCCTCGACGAAGGACGCCGCTCCTCGGATCTCGGCCCCAGCGACCAGGTCCTGCGCCGTCAGCGCCCGTCGTGCCGCGCACTGGGTGCAGACGGTGACCCGGCCGGTGGCCAAGAGCGCGTCGCGCAGGTCGGCCAGGGGCGCGGCATGCGGCAGGACGACCTGCTCGGCGCGGCCCGGTACGGCGATCCACACGGCCTCGCCGGTCAGCCACAAGGACACGTCAAGGCCGGTGGCGGCCGCGGTCGCTGCGACCGTCATACCCTGCGACGTCTGCTCGGAGTCCACAGCGACGCCGGTCAGCTTGACGACCAGGCGGCTCGTGCGGTGGGGGCTCTGCGTCAGGTCATCGTTCGGGTCCGGCGTCATGGGAGAAGACTAGGAGCCGCTCGCCCGACCCACGGCTGGCGACCTGCACGACTGGGCGTCACTCGACGTGGGCGCCCCGGTGCGAGACCCTCGGTCGCACCACAGGCTTTAGGATCACTGCGACTCGCGCGAGCCATGCTCGTCTTCTTCTACGCTGGCAGGACCATGACCTTCGAACTCGACGCCACCCTCGTCCCTGAGCTGCGGCCCCTCGCCTGGCTGGTCGGCCGGTGGGAGGGCGCGGGCGTGCTCGGCTACCCGACGATCGAGTCGCGCAACTTCGGCCAGGAGCTCACCGTCTCGCACGACGGACGCGGGTTCCTCGAGTGGCAGAGCCGGTCGTGGCTCCTCGACGAACACGGTGAGCTGGTGCGCAGGTCCGCGACCGAGCTGGGGTTCATCCGGCCGGCCGGCGACGGCGAGATCGAGCTGTTGCTCGTGCACCCGACCGGCATCCTCGAGCTCTACTACGGCACGGTGGACGGCCCTCGGATCAGCCTGCTGACCGACGGGGTCATCCGCAGCGCGTCGGCCAAGGAGTACTCCGCGGCTCGCCGGCTGTATGGGCTCGTCGACTCCGAGCTGTTCTGGGTCATGGACATGGCCGCCGTCGGCCAGCCCCTGCAGAGCCATCTCTCGGCCCAGCTCAAGCGCGTCGGGTGAGCGATGGCCGACATCCTGGACGAGATCCGTCAGCAGGGACGTCGGCTGACCGAGCCGCGCCGACGCATCGTCGCAGCGCTGGCCGACCTCGAGCACGCCACCCCTGAGGACATCGTCGGGTTCGTCGGCGCCGACGGCGCTCGGGCCATGTCGGTGTCGACTGTCTACCGCAACCTCGAGGCCCTGGAGTCGATCGGGGTCGTGGCGCACACCCACCTCGACCACCGTGCTCCGTCCTACCACCTCGCCGGGCATGGGCATCACATCCATCTCGTCTGCGACGGCTGCGGCACCGTGAGCAGCGTTCCGGACACGGCCGCGGTGGGCTTCGCCGGGAATGTCCGGGAGCGCACGGGCTTTGTTGCTGACATGACCCACACCGCCGTTCATGGCCGATGCGCCTCGTGCAACGAGCCGGTATGACGACCGACCTCGCTCCCAGCGCCGCCCCGCTCAGCCCCCTGCTCGCTCGGGCGGGTGCCGTCGCGGGCTCGGGAGTCGACAGCGGCGTGGCCGCGCACTACGGCGACCCCCTGCGCGAGCAGCGGCTGCTCACCGAGGGTCTCGCCGCGGTCGACCTGTCGCACCGCGGGGTGGTGACCGTGACGGGAGCCGATCGACTCACGTGGCTGCACTCGATGACGACGCAGCACTTGCGCGCTCTGGCGCCTCACCAGTCGACCGAGTCCCTCATCCTCTCGCCCAAGGGGCACGTCGAGCACAGCCTGCATGTGGTCGACGACGGGTCCATGACGTGGCTCTCACTCGAACCCGGCGCCGCGTCGTCGGTGGCGGCCTGGTTGGACTCGATGCGCTTCATGCTGCGCGTCGAGGTGGCCGACGTCACCGCGGACTTCGCCGTCATCGGTGAGCCGGTGGGTCGGGCGAGCCGACCCGGCGAGGACCCCGCCTGGGTGGACCAATGGCCTCAGCTGGTGTGGGGTGCGCCGGACACCGTCGCCTACGGTCCTGACCCACACCCGGCAGCCGGGCGGGTGTGGCGCGAGCTCATCGTGCCGCGCGACCAGCTCGAGCAGCGCGTCGGCGACCGGCCCCTCGCAGGCATGTGGGCCGCGGAGGCGCTGCGCGTCGCGGCGTGGCGGCCGAGGGCCGGGTTCGAGACCGACCACCGCACGATCGTGCACGAGGTCGACTGGCTGCGCACCGCGGTGCATCTGCACAAGGGCTGCTACCGGGGTCAGGAGACCGTGGCGCGGGTGCACAACCTCGGGCGCCCGCCGCGTCGGTTGACCTTCCTGCATCTCGACGGGTCACCGCATACCCTGCCCGAGCGGGGTGCCGCGGTCAGCGTCCAGGGTCGAGCGGTCGGTCACGTCACCTCGGTCGCCCGGCACTTCGAGCTCGGTCCTATCGCGTTGGCCCTGGTCAAGCGCAGTCTCGACCCGGTGTCGACCCTTGACGCCGGGGGGTATGCCGCGGCCCAGGAGGTCGTCGTCGCCATCAGCTGACGGCGGGAGCCGAGCCGCGTGCTGGTCACCGCCTCTTGATCGCCAGCAGCTCGCGCGCCTCGCTCGTGCTCATCGGCGGCCTCTGCACGACTCGAGCCAGGCCCGCGACCCGCTCGACCAGCTGCACGTTGTGCTGCACCGGCGCCTTGGCGGCATACATGAGGTTGTCCTCCATGCCGACCCGCAGGTGCCCTCCGGCGCTGAGCGCGGCCGCGGCGATCGGCAGATGACTGCGGCCGATGCCAGTCGCGGACCAGCTCGTCACCTGCTCGGGCAGCATCTGCACACCGGCCATGAGGGCTGCTGTCGTGCCCGGCATGCCGCCGGGCACCCCGGTCACGAAGTCGACATGCACCTTGCCGCCATACGGCAGACCGTGCGTGTCGAGCAACCGCCGAAGGGCATGCACGTGGCCGAGGTCGAAGATCTCGAACTCGGGCACGACCTCTCGCTCCTGTGCTTGCTGGTAGAGCTGCACCATGAACGGCCAGGGGTTGAGGAAGACGTCGTCGCCGAAGTTGGTCGTGCCGCAGGTCAGGCTGCAAGAGTCGGGGTCGGCGTCGAGCACCGTGAGCCGCTGCTCCAAAGGGTCGTGCACGCTGCCGCCGGTCGAGAGCTGAACGATGAGGTCGGTCGCGTCCCGAACCGCACGGACGGCCTCGCGCAGCAGGCCGCGGTCCAGCGTCGGCCGGTGTCCGTTGCGCGGGTCCCGGATATGCAGGTGGATGAGTGCAGCCCCCGCCCCCTCGCACGCGATGGCCGTCTCGACGATCTCCTCGAGCGTCGTGGGCAGGGCCGGCACCGCGACCTTGTCGGTCTCGGCGCCCGTCGGGGCCACGGTGATCAGGGTCGAAGCAGCGCTGCTCATGGCCACATCATGCCTGGTTGCCAGCCTCGGGCCGGGCCACGCGTGGGGGTGGTCCGGGGTGTTCACCCGAGTTCCCGTGACCATGGTGACGAGGCTCACGCTAACTTCAGTTTGCGTTCTGCTAACTGCAGCAAGCACAATGGACAGGTGAGTCGATTGCTTCCCCCGGATCTCGGGGCCTACCTCAAAGAGCAGCGTCAGAACGCGCAGCTGTCGCTTCGCCAGCTCTCCGAGCTCGCCGGTGTCTCCAACCCCTACCTCTCGCAGATCGAGCGCGGGCTGAAGAAGCCGAGTGCTGAGATCCTGCAGCAGCTCGCGCGGGGCCTGCAGGTGTCCGCCGAGTCCCTGTATGTGCGGGCCGGCATCCTCGAGGCCCCCGAGCCACCCGTGATCGACGGGCCGACCGTGCTCCAGGCCATCGCGGCCGACCCGGAGCTGACGACTCGCCAGCGTGACGTCCTCGTCGACATCTACGTGTCCTTCACCCGTCCGGACGAGGTCGTCCCAGCCGCCCCGTCGGCTCTCACCACCAAGTCGACGTCGGCTGCGTCGGCGAGCGTCGCATCGCCCCTCGCATCCGACGCTGCACCCAAGCGTCGGCCCCGGCGGACCAAGCGCGTCGAGCCCGCGATGACCGACATCGCCGCCGCCGACCCGGCCCTAGGGTCGGGCTCCGCAGTCCGTGACGACACAACCCGCTCCGACGACACCTCATACGCGCCGACCGAGGCCGCTGACGTCGCGACGGCGTCATGACCTGGACCACCTGACCTTCGTCACCACCCCCTACATCCCACGCCACACCGCAGAAACACAGGAGAGATACCCATGGCAAAGCCTGCCGAGATCCGCAAGAGCATCACCGACACCATCGCGCACCTGCCGGCCACCGTGGCCGACTCCGCGCCGGTCAAGACCGTCGCGCACGCCACCGACCGCGCGGTCGAGATGGCCAAGGGCGCAGCCGACGCCGCCAAGGACGTCCACCTCGCCGACCTGCCGGCCCGCGCCGTCAACACGGGCCTCGTCCTCGCGGGCAAGGCTGCCGAGCAGGTCGAGTCCCTCGCAGCCGAGGGCACCAAGCTCGTCAACAAGGTCCGCAACGACAAGAACACCAAGGTCGTCGTCGACCAGGCCGAGGTGGCCGTGGCCAAGGCCAAGGCCGCCGTCACGACCGCTCGCAAGGCCGTCGCCGAGACCGGCGACGCTGCCGGTGCCACGCTGCGCACCGGTCGCTCAGAGGCCGCCCACGTCGTCGAGACCATGACCGACGTCATCGAGAAGGACGCCGCGATCGTGGCCGACGTGGCCAAGAAGTCGGCCGCCAAGACGGCCTCGGCCGCTCGGCGCACCACGACGACCGCCAAGCAGGGCACCGCGTCGGCTCGTACCTCGGCCAAGGCAGCCACCACGTCGGCGAGCAAGACGGCCGTCAAGGCGTCCGAGTCGGTCAAGGCCACCGCGACCAAGGCTGCCGCCACCACCAAGGCGGCCACCCCCAAGGTGTCGGTCAAGGTCACGACCAAGACGGCCGCCAAGAAGCCCGCGGCTGCCAAGAAGCCCGCGGCCGCCAAGTCGTCGACGACCACGTCGACCACGTCGACCACGTCGACTCCGGTCAAGACGGGTTCGACGACGGTGACGGCGACGACGACCGCCACCAAGGCTCCGGCCAAGAAGGCGAGCGCGCGCAAGGCTCCCGCCCGCAAGACCACTGTCACGGGGTCGGCCACCCCGGCGACCGCGACGACCGCGACGGAGACCGCCTCCAAGTGACGACCCGGCCGGTGCCGGCCATAGCCGTCGCTGCCGCGCTGTGACGATCGCCCACCCAGGGGTCCCCGGACCTCCTGGGCGGGCGATCGTTTGCGGGGGCCACGACCGCAGCCCGCGAGTCCTGGCCTCGGCGGGTGGTCCCGTGAACATCACGTGACGGTCGGAGGCGCGGGCAGCCCGCGCGGGGCTCACACGGTGGCAGACTCGGGTCGTGCCAGAGCCCACGCCCTTCATGCCGCCCGTCCATCCATCCGGCCCGATCAGCTCGGTGTTGAGCGAGGCGCCGATCGTGGCTCATGTGGTGCGCAACGGGGTCGTCGAGAGTGTGCACCGCGGCACGGTCGTCGCGACGACACCCGACGGTCAGGTCGACTGGGCCGTCGGTGACCCCTCCGGGCCGATCCTGCCGAGGTCCAGCCTCAAGCCGCTGCAAGCCGTGGCCATGGTGCGCGCGGGACTGGACGTGCCGCCACCTCTNNCGCGAGCACGCCGAGTGGCTGCGCGACCGGCGGGCCCCGAGCGCCCTGGCGCAGAACTGCTCGGGCAAGCACGCGGCGATGCTGGCGACCTGTCGAGCCGCCGGCTGGGACGTGGCAACCTACCGCGATCCCGACCATCCGCTGCAGCGACTGATGGCCCAGGTCATCGAGGAGCTGACGGGGGAGCAGATCTCCGCCGTGACTGTCGACGGCTGCGGCGCCCCAGCCTTCGCGGTGACCTTGACGGGGCTCGCACGGTCCTTCGGTCGGCTGGCCGCGTCGACCGACGCGGCCTCGCGGCGCGTCGCCGATGCGATGGGCGCGCATCCGGCATACGTCGGAGGGACGGGGCGTGATGTCAGCGCGTTGCTTGCCGAGGTGGCTGGGTCAGTGGCCAAGGACGGCGCCGAGGCGGTCTATGCGGTCGGGCTGCGCGACGGTCGCGGTCTCGCGCTCAAGATCGCCGATGGTGGCACTCGCGCCAAGGCCCTTGTCCTCGCCGATGCCCTCGACCGCCTCGAGGTCGACTGCCCTGAGACCAAGGCGCTCATGCGCGCGGCTCCTGTGCTCGGACACGGGGCGCCAGTCGGCGCGATCGTCTCGACGCTGTCTGGCCACAGCGGCTGACCCATGCGCGCTGTCGTCACCAGGGTCACCGAGGCGCGAGTCGAGGTCGGGTCGCTCGTCGTGGGCGCGATCAGCGAACCCGGCCTGCTCGTGCTGGTCGGCGTCACGCACAGCGACACCCGGCAGCAGGCCGAGGCGCTGGCGCGCAAGGTGGCGTCGCTGCGCATCCTGGCCGGCGAGGTCAGTGCCCTCGACGTCGGCGCCCCGCTCCTGGTCGTCAGCCAGTTCACCCTGTATGCCGACACGCGCAAGGGCCGCCGCCCGTCGTACGTCGCCGCAGCGCCGGGGCCGGTGGCCGAACCGCTGGTGGACGCGGTCGTGCACGAGCTTCGGGCGGCCGGGCTCAGGGTGCAGACGGGTCAGTTCGGAGCCATGATGCGGGTCACCTCGGTCAACGACGGGCCGGTCACGATCGTGGTGGACCTCTAGCCCCTTGCCCCTCCCCGTTCCCGTTTCCCATTTCCCGTCGTCCGGCAAGGGGGCAGGGGACAAGCGCACGGGGGCAGGCGCAAGGGAAGGGGGAAGGGGGCAAAGTCAAGGGGGAGCGGCCAGCGCAAGGGGGCAGGGGCAGGGAAGGGGGAAAGGGGAAGGGGCAAGGGAGCCGGGTATCCGGGCTTGCTGGACCAGCGGTCGCACCCCGCCGCGCGCGGGCGTGGGCGTGAACGGCGGGCCCGCTGGCTTACCCTTGAGTCCATGGACGCCTTCTTCCAAGCCCAGGGCTGGCTGACGCTGGCGCTCGGGCTGGTCGCGTTCGCCGTCGAGATCTTCGCCCTGGTCGACGCCGTCAGACAGCGTGAGGACGCCTACCCGGCGGCGAGCAAACGCACCAAGCGGTTCTGGGTGATCGTCCTCGCGGTTGCCGCCGCGCTCGGGTATATCTCGATCGGCAACCTGCCCGGCCTCATCGGCATCGTCGGCTTCGTGGCCGCAGCCGTCTACCTCGCCGACGTCCGGCCGGCCCTGCAGCAGGTGACCGGTCGCGGACGTCGTGACGGCCCGTACGGCCCGTGGTAGGGCGCCCGATCGTCACGCAACCGCCGCCGACCCGTCGCCTGATCGTCAGTCGGCGTGTGGCTGGCGTTGCCAAGATGAGAGTGTGATGACCGACTCCATGCCAGCATCCATCCCTGTCACCGAGTTCACCGGCCTGCCGGTCCTGCACGACCAGGACGAGTATGACCACGGCACGCGCGACCCCAGCATCGACCTGTTCGTCGCCCAGCGCCCCTGGGGCACCTTCGAGCAGTTCGTCTCCAACGAGACCGTGACCGTCAAGATCATCACGGTCGAGCCCGGGCATCGGCTCTCGTTGCAGCACCACCAGCATCGCGGCGAGATGTGGCGCGTGCTCGATGTGCCGATGGACATCACTGTCGATGACCGTTCCTGGGTGGCCCAGCCCGGTGAGACCGTCTGGGTGCCGCGCGGCGCGACGCACCGGATGGGCAACCCGGGGACCCAGTCGGCGCGGATCCTCGAGGTCGCCTTCGGCCATTTCGACGAGAGTGACATCGAGCGTCTGCACGACGACTATGCGCGGCCTGGTGACGCAGCGGCAGGCGTCTGACCGGTTCGGCCACGGCGCCGTGCCGACCACGGCGCCGTGCCGACCACGGCCCGGCTGCTCCTCAGGTGGGCGCGATCTCCGACCAGGGGACGCTCACCTCGCCCAGCCTCCACCGGGGCGGCCCCGCACCGACGGACCACCCCCGCGCTCGCAGCGCGGTGACCGCGGCCACGAACCGCTGACGCTCGCCATACGCAGCGTGACCCGCCGCGCGGACCCAGCAGTCGTCGAGGTCGTGCAGCAGACGGTGCACTGGCTCGCCCGGGACGTTGCGGTGGATGAGCACCTTGGGCAGCCGTTCGGCGACGACCCCCGGTCGATCGAGCCCTCGGAGCCGCACCGAGAGGGTGAAGGTCGTGGGACCCTCGGCAGCCACGCTGACCCAGGTGCACCGACGTCCGATCTCGTCACAGGTCCCGTCCACCAGGACCCCGCCCGGCGCCAGTCGGCCGCGCATCATGGTCCACGCGTCAGGAACCTCGTCGGCGGCATACTGCCGCAGGACGTTGAAGGCTCGTATGACGTGGGCCCGCCGGCCGTCGAGGGGGATCTCGAAGCCGCCTCGTCGGAAGCTCAGGCCCGGCCGCTCGTAGGCGCGCGCTGCCGCCACCCGGGCCGGGTCGATCTCGATGCCGACGACCTCGACACCGCCCACGACCTGTCGGAGCCGGTCCGCCAGCTCGACCGTCGTGCGAGCGTGTGCGCCGTATCCGAGGTCGACCACGAGCGGGTCGCCCACGGTGGTCAGCATCCGCGCGTGCGTGGCGACCAACCAGCGATCAGCGCGGCGGAGCCGGTTCGGACCGGTCGTGCCGCGCGTGATGGTGCCCACCGGACGCGTACCCACGGCATCAGCGTAGGTCGAGCACGCGCCGGCTCGACCCGGTGTGGGAATGCCAGGTGACCGCACCGACGTTGTCGCACTGCACCTCGAGTGACACGCGACCCCTGCGTCCGGGGGTCGCCGACCACCACCATTGCGCCCGTCACGGTCGGGCGGACCGCCGAAGGAGCCTGTGAGCCGTCGTGACGGACCCTCGACGCATCGCCATGATCAGCGTGCACACCTCACCGCTGGAGCAGCCCGGGATCGGCGACGCCGGCGGCATGAACGTCTACATCGCCGAGGTCGCCAAGAGGTTGGCCGCCCGAGGACATGACGTCGAGATCTTCACCCGAGCGACGTCAGCCGACGAGCCGGAGTATGTCGAGCTCTCGTCGGGTGTGTTGGTGCGGCACGTCGCGGCCGGGCCGTTCGAGGGGTTGCGCAAGGACGACCTGCCGGGGCAGCTGTGCGCCTTCGCCGCGGGGGTGATGCGCGCGCACGCCGCGCGTCCCGAGGGATTCTACGACGTGGTCCACTCGCACTACTGGCTGTCGGGTCAGGTCGGGTGGCTCACGGCGGACCGGTGGCGGGTGCCGCTCGTGCATACGATGCACACGATGGCTCGGGTCAAGAACACCCACCTGGCGATCGGCGACAGCCCCGAGCCCCCCGGTCGCGAGATCGGCGAGCTGCAGGTCGTCGAGGCCGCTGACCGTCTCGTGGCCAACACCGCCGAGGAGTCTCGTGACCTGATCACGATGTATGACGCCGACCCCGCCAAGGTCCGCATCGTCAGTCCGGGGGTCGACCTCGACATGTTCCGCCCCGGATCCCAGGCACAGGCCCGCGCCAGTCTGGGGCTGGCCGCCGACGCGATCGTGCTGCTGTTCGTCGGACGGATCCAGCCGCTCAAGGCCCCCGACGTGGTCATCGAGGTGGCCGCCGAGCTCCTGGCCCGACGTCCGCACTGGCGGTCCCGCCTGGTCGTGGCCCTGCTGGGTGGCGCCAGCGGCACCGGCTTGGCGGCTCCCCACTCGATGCGCGACCTGGCCGCCGAACGCGGCATCGCCGACGTCGTGCGCTTCGTCCCGCCGGTCGACCGCGGGACCCTCGCCACGTGGTACCGCGCGGCGGACGTGGCCCTCGTCCCGTCCTACAACGAGTCGTTCGGCCTCGTCGCCGTCGAGGCCGGCGCCTGCGGCACGCCGGTCGTCGCGGCTCGGGTAGGTGGGCTTCCGACCGCGGTCGGCGACGGGGGAGTCCTCGTCGACGGACACGCGATCGCCGACTGGACGTCGGTCGTCGACGCCCTGCTGACAGATGACCGGCGACGCTCCGACCTCGCGGCCCGGGCGGTGCGGCACGCCCGGTCCTTCGGGTGGGACCACACGGTCGATGACCTGCTCGAGGTCTATAGCGAGGCCATCGCCGAATCGACCCACGTCCCGATCGCCGACGGTGAGCTCCTGCGCGGGGTGCCTGCTGCCGTCACCCCGTGACCGGTCCGGGCCCACCACCGCCCTCGAGCAGCCCTACCCCCATGCCGCGCGCATCCTCGTGGCAACCTGGTGCCATGACGCCTGCCCCTGCCGTCGACCCGCCGCTGATCGGGTGGGAGGCCGTAACGGCCTACCTGACGGAGAACGACATTCCCTGGGAGCCGGGCGCCCGCGAGGGTGAAGCCGTGGTCACCTTGCCGGGGGAGTGCAAGCTGCGGGTCGTGGTCTCGCTCCTCGTGCGGCCGGTGACCACCTCGGTGGCGGCGTTCGTCGTGCGCAATCCCGACGAGAACCACCAGGGGGTCTACCGCTACCTGCTCAAGCGCAACCTGCGACTCGTGGGGCTGGCGTATGCGATCGACGACTCAGGCGACGTCTACGTCCGTGGCACCTGGCCGACGCGCGGTCTGGACACCCAAGCGGTCGACCAGCTGCTGGGCGCGGTGCTCGAGGCATCCGACCGGCCGTTCAACGAGCTGCTCGCGCTCGGGTTCCTGGAGTCGATGCGCAAGGAGTGGGCGTGGCGGGTCTCGCGTGGAGAGTCGACCCGCAACCTCGACGCGTTCAGGCATCTGCTCGAACCGCACGAATGACCCGACCGCGAGTGCGGGGTCCCCGCGGAGCCCAACCGTCGCCGCGAGCCAGATCGGACGCTTCGCACTAGTCTGGCGGCCATGACCTACACCCTCGTGCTGCTGCGCCACGGCGAGAGCCAATGGAACGCCCTCAACCTCTTCACGGGTTGGGTCGACGTCGACCTCAACGACAAGGGGCGTGCCGAGGCGCTGCGCGGTGGTGAGCTGCTGCGGGAGGCCCGGGTGCTGCCCGACGTGGTCCACACCTCGCTGCAGCGGCGCGCGATCAACACCGCCAACCTGGCCCTCGACGCGGCCGACCGGCACTGGATCCCGGTGCGGCGCAACTGGCGCCTCAACGAGCGGCACTACGGCGCGCTGCAGGGCAAGGACAAGAAGCAGACTCTGGCCGCCTACGGCGAGGAGCAGTTCATGCTCTGGCGACGCTCGTATGACGTGCCGCCGCCACCCATCGACCCGGGCGACACCTACGCCCAGACCGACGACCCGCGCTACGCCGACCTGGGCGCTGACCTGCCGGCGGCCGAGTGCCTCAAGGACGTCGTCGTGCGGATGCTGCCCTACTGGCAGTCCGACATCGTCCCCGACCTGCAGGCCGGCAAGACGGTGCTCGTCGCGGCCCACGGCAACAGCCTGCGCGCGCTCGTCAAGCACCTCGACAGCATCAGCGACGCCGACATCGCGGGGCTCAACATTCCCACCGGGATGCCCCTGGTCTACCGCCTCGGCGACGACTTGGCCCCGCAGGTCAAGGGTGGCGAGTACCTCGACCCCGAGGCCGCCGCGGCCGCTGCCGCGGCCGTGGCCAACCAGGGCCGCTGACGCGCTCGGCGGCGCCCGGCCCGGCCCGGCGCCGTCATCGGGCGTCGGTATGCTCGCCACGTAGCGTCCGACGCGCTTCACCGCGACGACGCGACTCGTGCTCGGGCGCACCACTGCATAACCGATGACGTGGGAGGCACCCGATGGGCGACCGGCTGATCTTTTCGCTCGGCACCAACAACTGGCAGCGCGGCGGCGAGTTCGCTCCCGGGTCGGGCATCCTGCACGAAGCGCACCACCGGGCGATCAACGCTCTGCCGGGCCTGCGGTCCTACTCGATGTACCCGTCGAAGACCCAGCGCTTCCGTGACGACGACGTCCGCGTGTTCGCGCTGGAGCACGACATCCCCATCTGTGAGTCCATCTCACCCGTGAGCAGCTACCGCTGGCACGCCATGAGCGAGAGCGAGGTCACGGCATACCGAGGGCGACTCACCGACGAGGTATCAGCGTGGATGGACGAGATCGAGGACACCTCGGGCGACCGGTTCGGGCTGGCCATCGCCCATCACGGCTTCATGAACACCGTCGTGATGCGCGACGTCATCCGTCGGCGCATCGAGGCCGGACGCGGCACCATGCCACTGCTGTGTTTCGTGCACGGCACCGAGCTCAAGATGTTCGCCAACGAGCGCCGCGCCGACAACCCGGCCGAGTTCCCCATGAGGTTCCTGCCGTTCATGCGCGAGGAGAAGATCTTCGACTACGCCGACCCCGACCATGGCGTCGACGTCGTCGCGAGCATCTCCGAGGAGCAGGTCGAGGCCGTGCTGGGCATCTTCCCGGAGTTCCCGCGCGAGCGCGTGATCCTGTCGCACAACGGCTACAACCAAGACGTCTTCCGCCGGCTCAGCGACCCTGTCGACGTGTATGCCGACCGCGCGGCCGTGCTCGCCGGGTTCATGACCGCGCCCGCGCAGGGCAGCGAGCGGATCTCCGTGCCGGTGGCGCCCGAGGGCGGTTTCGACCATGTCGTGGCCTTCTGCGGCAAGTTCGCCGACTGGAAGCGCCTGGACGCGCTGCTGCACGCCGCGTCGATCTACGAGAGGCAGGAGCGGCGCATCCTCACGCTCGTCATCGGATCCGGGCCGCCGGAGGCGCAACGCGAGATGCAGGACCTCTCCGACGAGCTCGGTCTCGAGCGGACCTACTTCGTCGGTCCCCGACCCCAGGACGAGCTCGCCGTGCTCTTCAACTGTGCTGACATCGGGTGCTTCCCGTCCTACCGGGAGCCCTTCGGCCTGGTCTTCATCGAGTGCATGGCCTGCGGCACACCGGTCATCGGCGCGGACTCGGGAGGTCCGCGAGACTTCGTGACCCCGCAGGTCGGTGTGCTCGTCCCGGAGACCGACGACCGGGCGACCCTGGCGGTCTCGCTGGCGGCGGCCGTCAACCAGGCGATCGACGAGGACTGGAAGAGCACCAAGGGTGTCGCTGCCCAGGTCTATGCGACCGAGAACTTCAGCGTCGTCGGTCAGGTCTCGCGGCTGTTGACCGCTGTCGACGCGCTGACGAGCCCCTGACCCGCTGACCGCCCGGTCACCCGTCGGGCTGGTCCAAGATGTAGAACACGTTGCCGCCCGGAGCCACGAACCCGGCAAGCGAGCCGCCGGGGATCTCGTAGGGGTCGAAGGCCGCCACCAGCTGTGGGTGCTCAGCGACCCAGGCGGCAACGCTGTCCACGAGATACATCGGGCCCGCTGGGCCGGGGTCGGTCGAGACCATGATCTGCGCGGCGCGATCCGGCATCCAGAACGACACGGTGTCCTCGGCCTCGCGCCAGGCCTCGTCGAACCCGAGCTGGTCGCGGTAGAACGCCGCCGCCTCGGCGAGGTCGACGACTGGTTGGTAGATGAACGCGAGCTTCATGGCTACTCCTTCGTGGTGATCCTGGCGCGTAATCACGTTACGGCTCACAGAACGTCACTATACTGAGGGGATGCCGAGTTGGATACCCGTTCCCGGCAGCACCGCCGGTCGGCTCGTGGCGGCGGGCCTGGACCTCTTCGGCTCACAGGGCTTCGCGCCCGTGACCGTCGCCGGCATCGCCGACCACGCGGGGGTCACGACGGGGGCGCTCTACCACCACTTCGGCAGCAAAGCCGGGCTCTATGACGTTGTGCGCGGCGATGTCGAACAACGGGTCCTCGACCGGCTCGAAGGCGCCGCGTCAGCGCTGTCGGTGGCCACCGTCGCCGACATCGCGCCGGTGCTGCTGGTGGGCTACGACTATCTCGTCCGCAGCGGGTATGCGCTCTTGCTTGCCGAGGCGCCCGTCGGGTCGTCCGGCGACGGGACGCATACCGATCGCGTCGAGGAGTTGTTGGAGCGGCTGCTGGGCAGCGGGGCAGCTCCCCTCAGCGCGCTGCTCGCGGCCGCCTGGCGGCAGGCGTTGACTCACGCGGGCCGCGATGCCGACTCCGCACGGCGCGCCCGGGTGGCGCTCGAACGCCTAATCACCGGGGTGTGACGGCCGAGGTGTGACGGACGGGAGTGTGACGCCAGGAGTGTGACGGTCGGGAGTGTGACGGTCGGGAGTGTGACTGCCGGTCGGCCGGTTCCGTGCGTCCGTCGGATGGTCGCGTCAGTCGGTGGGGTCGTCGTGGTCGAGCAGGGCGTCGTTGACGTAGGTCCCGGTCACGAGGTACACCAACCGGCGAGCGACCGACACGCCGTGGTCGGCGAACCGCTCGTAGTAGCGCCCGAGCAGCGTCATATCGACGGCCGCCTCGGTGCCATAGGGCCAGGTGCCACCCAGCATGCGCTGGAACAGGGCCCGGTGCAGCGCATCCATGGCGTCATCGTCGCGCTCGAGGGTGATCGCACCCTCGACATCCTTGTCGGCGATGATCGACCCGGCCTTGGCGACGATGAGCTCGGCCACCTGCCCCATCTGCACGATCGTCGAGCGCAACGAGGGCGGCACTGCCGACTCGGGGTGGCGACGGGCGGCCACCTTGGCGATGTGCCGGGCGAGGTCGCCCATGCGCTCGAGGTCCGAGCTCATGCGCATCGAGGTGACGACCGTGCGCAGGTCGGTGGCAACCGGCTGCTGCCGGGCGAGCAGGTCGATCGACAGGCGGTCGAGGTCTTCGCGGATGGCGTCCATCTGGTCGTCCGCCGCGATGACGCTCTGGGCCAGCGCGAGGTCGGCGTCGAGCAGGGCCGTCGTCGCCCGAGCCACGGCGGACCCGGCAAGACGGGTCAGCTCGACGAGCTGTGTGGTGATGGTGTCCAGGTCCTCGTGAAAGGCGTTGCGCATGGCGGAGGGTCCTCGGCTGGGGGGAGGCGGCAGTCTGATCGTCGATGGTGGGCCACGGACGCAGGCGCGACCGCCCCCTTGGCGACAGCCTGCACTCTGCCACGCCGGGCTAACCCCCGATAACGCGGCGTAAACACGCACGAGACGTGAGGTGAACTCTTGTCACTCCACGCGGGTCTGTGGTCGGCAAGCGCACAGATGTGCGGTCTGGCTCGGATGCCGTGCGTACCCTAGGGGCGTGGACTTCACCGCAGCGGCGACGGTGGGCGGACTTGTCGGCCTGGCCCTCGGCGTGCTCGCGTTCGCCGCTGTGCGCCTCTCCGACCGAGAACGGCGCCGGGGCATCGTCGCGGCTCCGGCCGCTCTCGAGCCGGGCATGGCGGAGGTGCTGGGTCTGCTCAAGGCGGGCACCATCGTGCTCGACAGCGATGACGCCGTGCGCTGGAGCACTCCCTCGGCCATCGCCCACGGCCTGGTGCGGGGCGAGAGCCTCGCTCACCAGGAGCTGCTCAGCCTGGCGCGGCGGGTGCGTCGCGACGGGGTGATCCGCGAGGACGAGTTCGACCTGCGGCGCGGACCCATCGGCGTCGGCACTCTCGTCGTCGGCGTCCGGGCCGCCCCCCTCTCGTCCAACCACGTGCTCATCCTCATCGAGGACCGCAGCACCGCCCGCCGGATCGACGAGACCCGCCGAGACTTCGTGGCCAACGTCAGCCATGAGCTCAAGACCCCGGTCGGGGGGATCGCGCTGTTGGCCGAGGCGATCCTGGACGCCTACGACGATCCCGAGGCGGTCGAGCGGTTCGCCATGCGGATCCAGAAGGAGTCCAACCGGCTGACCCGGCTCGTGCAGGAGATCATCGACCTCTCCCGCCTCGAGATGGCGACGACGCTCAGCGACCCGGTCCTGATCGACGTGGGGGAGGCCGCGCACGAGGCGATCGAGCGCTCTCATCTCGATGCCGAGGCCAGCGACATCACGCTCATCCGAGTCTCCGAACCCGGCAGCTGCATCTACGGCGACCGGGAGCTGCTCATCACGGCCATCCGCAACCTCATCGGCAACGCCATCGCCTACTCCGACGCGCAGACGTGTGTCACGGTCAAGGTCCGCAAGGTCGACGGCTTCGTCGAGCTGAGCGTCAACGACGAAGGCCGGGGGATCACACCGGCTGACCAGGAACGCATCTTCGAGCGGTTCTACCGCGTCGACACCGCCCGGTCACGGGCCACGGGCGGCACCGGCCTCGGACTGGCCATCGTCAAGCACGTCTGCGCCAACCACGGTGGTGACGTCACCGTGGTGAGCGACCTCGGCGTGGGGTCGACCTTCACCATCCGGATTCCGGCCGCCGCCACGCCATACGCCGACCTGGCCGACGGCGGCGACAGCGACGGAGCGCTGGCCGCACTCTCCCCGACCCTCACCTGGCCGCCGACCAACGGGCTGCGCCCGGCCGCGGCCCGCCCAGCACGCACCCGCCCCATCGCGACACTGGCCGGCTCGCCGGGCCAGCAGCGCCCCTGAAAGGACTCTCATGAGCCGCATCCTGGTCGTCGAGGACGAGGAGTCCTTCTCTGACCCCCTGTCCTATCTCCTGCGCAAGGAGGGGTATGACGTCGCCGTCGCCGAGAACGGCCATGAGGCGCTCGCCGAGTTCGACAAGAACGGCGCCGACCTCGTCCTGCTGGACCTGATGCTGCCGGGTCTGCCGGGCACCGACGTCTGCCGCACCCTGCGCCAGCGCTCGTCCGTGCCCGTCATCATGCTCACGGCGAAGGACTCCGAGATCGACAAGGTGGTCGGTCTGGAGATCGGAGCCGACGACTACGTCACCAAGCCGTACTCCTCCCGTGAGCTCCTCGCCCGCATCAAGGCGGTGCTGCGCCGCCTGAGCGAGCCGGACGACCTGGCCCCGGCCACCCTGCAGGCCGGGCCGGTGCGGATGGACATCGAACGGCATACCGTCACCGTCAACTCGGTGCCGACCCAGCTGCCGCTCAAGGAGTTCGAGCTGCTCGAGATGCTGCTGCGCAACGCCGGTCGGGTGATGACCCGGGTGCAGCTCATCGACCGGGTCTGGGGCAGTGACTACGTCGGTGACACCAAGACGCTCGACGTGCACATCAAACGGCTGCGAGCCAAGATCGAGGCCGATCCGGCCAACCCGGTGCTCATCCTGACGGTGCGGGGGCTGGGCTACAAGTTCGAGGCCTGAGGTGTTGGCCTGCGGTCGCTGCCGCACCGGGATCCAGAACCCCTCTCCGCCGCGGTGAGCGGGCGCTGGATGTCCGTCACGTCCACGTTGAGCGGGCGCTCGATGTCGTCACCCATGTTGAGCGGGCGCTGGATGTCGTTAAAGAGGCGTATGGCGACATCTAGCGCCCACTCAACGTGTCGCACCCACTGAGGACGCGTGTCCGGCTGCGGGCGACGCGGGTCGGGCTGCGGGGGACGCGGGTCGGGCTGCGGGCGACGCGAGCCACCCCTGAGCGGCACTTAACCCCGGTTTGTACCCACTTAACCCCGGTAACTACCGGGGTTAAGTGGGTACAAACCGGGGTTAAGTCGCGGGGGCGGCAGGTCGGCGACCAGGGTGGCAGGGGTTCAGTCGCCCGAGGGGGCAGGTCGGCGACCGGGGTAGGCGGGGGACACGGGTCACGTCGCAGGGGCGGCAGACCTCCCGACGCTGGCGGGTGTGTCGACCGGGCCCGTGCTGACCGGGCCCGTGCTGACCGGGCCCGCTGCCACGTCAGCCGTCAGGGAGTGGCGGCCGGGCTGGGGGTGATGGTCTCGAAGAAGCCGGACCGCCGGACGACCGGCACCACAACGTTGACCTCGCCGCGGTCGGGGGTGGAGACCGCGATGGCCATCACCGAACCGGGGTTGACCGGCACGGAGGCGATGGTGACGCTCGAGAGCTGGGTGCTGGTGCGGGCTGGCACCGTGACCGTGCCGCTCGGCGCCTGTCCCGGCACGCCGAAGGCGACGTCGGTGACCACGCTGCCGGTGTTGACCGCGGCCCCGGCAAGGGCGCCCGGGCTGTCCTTGGACTCGGCCACCACGACCAGGCTGCGCACCTGGATCGGACCCATGTCGACGGGCACGCCGTCGGTGGGGTTGTAGTCGCGGGTCGTCTGCTGGGGCGAGAACGCCATACAACCGGCCAGAGCGAGGCTGACCACGGCGGCGACCGTCAGTGCGAGCGCGTGGCGCGCCAGGAGCCTCGACGGCGCCGAGGGGCTCGGCGGGCCTGAACCAGCCGGGTCGGCGGACCGCTGCCGCGGCTGTGCCGGACGGCTGCGCGGACCGGATGCAGGGTGCTGGAGCGTCACGGCGCCTAGCCTAGCGGGCGGCGACGCGAGCGGCATGACGGCGCGGGCCAGCACGACATACGCCTGGTTGTCAAGAGTCAGAATGTGGCCGGAACGAGCGTTCGGAGCCGACCACAGGCCACCTGACCTGCGGGAATGCCCGTCGCGGCGGTGAGGGCCACGCGTTAACGTGGTATTCTTGAGGTCGCGAAAGGGGCATTCCTCATATGGTTTTCAAGGTCGGCGAGACAGTCGTGTACCCGCATCACGGGGCAGCATTGATCGAAGAGATCAGGACCCGCACTATCCGCGGAGAGGACAAGCTCTACCTCAAGCTCAAGGTCGCCCGTGGCGATCTGACCATCGAAGTACCTGCCGAGAACTGTGATCTCGTTGGCGTGCGTGACGTCGTGGGCCAAGAAGGCCTCGACCGCGTGTTCGAGGTCCTGCGGGCACCGCACACCGAAGAGCCGACCAACTGGTCGCGCCGGTTCAAGGCCAACGTCGAGAAGCTCGCCTCCGGTGACGTCATCAAGGTCGCCGAGGTCGTTCGCGACCTGTGGCGTCGCGACAAGGACCGTGGGCTGTCGGCCGGCGAGAAGCGCATGCTGGCCAAGGCTCGCCAGATCCTCGTCTCCGAGCTCGCGCTGGCCGAGAAGACCAACGAGGACAAGGCCGAGGCCATCCTCGACGAGGTCCTCGCGTCCTGAGCCCGACGGGCGCCCGTCGTGACGCCCGCTGGGGCTCGACATGAGCTCGACATAAGCTCGACATGACCGCGATGCGTGCCGCCGTGGTGCTCGTGGCCGCCGGCAGCGGCTCCCGACTGGGGGCCGACCGGCCCAAGGCCTTCGTCGACCTCTGCGGCGAACCGATCCTGTGCCATGCCGTCCGTGGCGCCTTCGGTGACTCACGCGTGCACCAGGTGGTGGTCGTGGCCCCACCTGGCTCGGTCGACGCCGTGTCCGCCGAGTATGCCGACAACCCGCGCGTCCTCGTGGTGGCGGGCGGCCAGACCCGCGCCCAGTCGGTGGCTCTGGGCCTGGCGCAGGTGCAGATGAGCCCGGACGCCGTCCTCGTCCACGATGCGGCTCGATGCCTGACCCCCGCTGCGGTCTACTCGCGAGTCCTGGACTCGATCCAGCGCGGGTCCGTGGCGGTCGTCCCGGGACTACCCGTTGTCGACACGATGAAGTCCGTTGCCTCGGCAGGTGAGGACGAGGTGGTCGTGTCGACGGTTAACCGCAGCGCCCTGCGCGCCATCCAGACCCCGCAGGGCTTCCGGCCCGACATCCTCCTCGAGGCGCATCGCCTCGGCCCGAGCGACGCCACCGACGACGCGGCGATGGCGGAGGCGATCGGCACCCCGATACACGTGGTCGTCGGAGACCCGCTGGCCTTCAAGATCACCGGGCCGCTCGACCTGGCGCTGGCCGGCGCGGTCCTCACGGCAGCGGGCCGGTCCTCGTGACCGCCACACCGGCACCATCGGGCATACCCCTGGTGGGGGTGGGTGTCGACGTGCACGCCTACGCCCCGACCGGGTCAGACCGTCCGCTGTGGGTGGCCGGGCTGCTCTGGCCCGGCGAGCGTGGCCTGGACGGTCATTCCGATGGCGACGTCGCGGCACATGCGTGCTGTGACGCGCTCTTTGCGGCGGCTGGAATCGGCGACCTGGGTGCGCATTTCGGCACCTCCGAGCCGCGGTGGGCCGGCGCCGGAGGCATCGAGCTGCTGGCCGAGGCCGCTCGGCGCGTGCGGGAGGCCGGCTACGAGATCGGCAACGTGTCGGTGCAGGTCATCGGCAACCGTCCGACGATCGGGCGCCGCCGGGTGCAAGCGCAGGAGGCGTTGGGGGCGGCGTGCTCGGCGCGAGTCAGTGTCAGCGGCACGACCACCGATGGGCTGGGACTGACGGGTCGGGGTGAGGGGCTCGCCGCCATCGCCACGGCGCTCCTGGTCCCGGCTCGGTCGGTGCGAGGGCGGGGCGGGGTCGGGCGATAGAGTCGCGCCCATGAGCAGCGAGCCGCTGGGACAGCGCATCGTCAAGGGTGTCATCGCACGATCCAAGGGCGCGCCGGTCGAGCTCGTCGACATCATCGTGCCCGACCCAGGACCGGGTGAGGCCGTCGTCGCCATCGCGGCCTGCGGTGTCTGTCACACGGACCTGCACTACCGCGAGGGGGGCATCAACGACGACTTCCCGTTCTTGCTGGGACATGAGGCCGCCGGGGTGGTCGAGGCCGTCGGTGACGGCGTCACCGAGGTCGCCCCGGGCGACTTCGTCGTCCTCAACTGGCGGGCCGTGTGCGGCAGCTGCCGCGCCTGTCACAAGGGCAAGCCGTGGTACTGCTTCGCGACCCACAACGCGACCCAGAAGATGACGCTCACCGACGGAACGGTGCTCTCGCCGGCGCTGGGCATCGGTGCCTTCGCCGAGAAGACGCTCGTGGCGGCCGGTCAGTGCACCAAGGTCGACCCGGAGGCCTCCGCGGCCGCCGTGGGCCTGCTGGGGTGTGGCGTCATGGCCGGGTTTGGCGCCGCGGTCAACACCGGCGGTGTCGCACGCGGTGACTCGGTCGCCGTCATCGGCTGTGGCGGCGTGGGCAACGCGGCTATCGCCGCATCGGCCATCGTCGGAGCCACGACGATCGTGGCCGTCGACGTCGATGACCGCAAGCTCGAGACGGCCCGCGCCTTCGGTGCCACGCACACCGTCAACAGCGCCCGCGAGGACGCCGTCGAGGCGATCCGGGCCGCGACCGGCGGTCACGGCGCTGACGTCGTCATCGAGGCGGTCGGCCGTCCCGAGACCTACGAGCAGGCGTTCTACGCCCGCGATCTCGCGGGGACAGTGGTCCTGGTGGGCGTGCCCACCCCCGACAAGACGGTCACCCTGCCGATGATCGACATCTTCGGCCGTGGGGGAGCGCTGAAGTCGAGCTGGTACGGCGACTGTCTGCCGTCGCGGGACTTCCCGATGCTCGTCAGCCTCTATCGCCAGGGCCGCTTCGACCTGGACGCGTTCGTGACCGAGAAGATCGGCATCACCGACATCGAGGCGGCGTTCGACAAGATGCACCACGGCGACGTGCTGCGCTCCGTCGTCGAGCTGTGATCGGACCTCACCGTGAGTGACGCGAGTGACGTGAGTGACGTGAGGGTTGTCGGGCACGCCTCCCCGGCCGGGGTCCGAGTCGAGCACCTGGTGACTTCGGGCACCTTCAGCCTCGACGGCGGCACCTGGGAAGTCGACAACAACGTCTGGCTCGTCGGATCGGACGACGAGTGCATCCTGATCGACGCACCCCACGACGCCGCGCCCATCCTTGCCGCCATCGGCTCACGGCGGCTGCTCGCCGTGCTCTGCACCCACGCGCACGACGACCACATCACGGCGGTTGGCGACGTCCGAGCCGCGACCGGCGCGCCGGCATACCTGCATCCCGACGACCGCATGCTGTGGGACCGGCTGTATGCCGAGGCCCCCGACCACGACCTCAGCGATGGCCTCGAGATCACGATCGGGGACGTCACGGTCACAGCGATCCACACTCCTGGGCACGCACCGGGCGCGATGTGCTTCTCGGCGCCCGACCTCGGCGTCGTCTTCACCGGAGACACCTTGTTCGCCGGCGGGCCTGGCGCCACGGGTCGCAGCTTCAGCAGCTTCGACACGATCATCGACTCGATCCAGCACCGTCTCCTCGGGCTGCCACCGGACACCGTGGTGCACACGGGCCATGGCGACTCCACCTCGATCGGCGCCGAGGCGCCGGCGCTGCCGGACTGGATCGCCCGTGGCCACTGACCCCTTCGCCGAAAGGCCGCGCACCCGTGCAACGTCCTGAGCTCTCGACCGCCGCTCGCAAGAACGACTCCCGCCTGGGCTGGGTTCTCTATGCCGCGGCCGTCTTCATGGCCTTCCCCCTGAGCGCGGGCACCCTCAGCCTGTTGACCCTCACGTCGGTCGACCCCGGTCTGACCCGTGTCGGGGTCGCCGTCGCGGTGATCGGCTCCTTCCTCGTCGTCGTGTGGGTGCCGATGATCTTCATCTGGCGACGTGACGCCTTCCGGCCAGGGCGGTCCTTCGTGGGTCTGTCGGCCGTCGCCGCGGTGGCGGCCTTCGTCGCGCTGGGCACCTTCGTTGCCAACCGGGGAATCAACGGCGGGTAGCCTGTGCGGGTGACCCTGCGCCTCTACGACACGGCCACTCGCGAGCAACGTGACTTCACTCCGGTGGTCCCGGGCCAGGTCAGCATCTATATCTGTGGCCTCACCACGCAAGGTGCGCCGCACATCGGGCACCTGCGCTTCGCCGTCGCCTTCGACGTGCTGCGGCGCTGGCTCGTTCGTGGGCACGACTATGAGGTGACCCTCGTGCGCAACGTCACCGATATCGACGACAAGATCCTGGGCAAGGCACAGGCCGCCGACACGCCGTGGTATGCGCTCTCCTACGCCAACGAGCGCGCCACCGACGAGGCCCTGCGGATGCTCGGGGTGCTGCCCGCCACCTACGAGCCCCGCGCGACTGGTCACATCCCCGAGATGGTCGAGCTCATGGCGCGTCTCGTCGAGCTCGGGCACGCCTATCCGGCGGCCGATGCCAGCGGTGACGTCTACTTCGACGTCCGGTCGTGGCCGACCTACGGGGAGCTCAGCCGTCAGGCCGTGGAGGACATGGAGCCGGCGCCGGACGCCGACCCGCGCGGCAAGCGCGACCCTCGCGACTTCGCGTTGTGGAAGGGCCACAAGCCGCAGGAGCCGGAGAGCGCGAGGTGGGCCACGCCCTACGGTGCCGGCCGCCCCGGCTGGCACCTCGAGTGCTCGGCCATGGCCCGCAAGTACCTCGGCGACCACTTCGACATCCACGGCGGCGGGATCGACCTGCGCTTCCCCCATCACGAGAACGAGCAGGCCCAGTCGCGCGCGGCCGGGTATGCCTTCGCCAACTACTGGCTCCACAACGCGTGGGTCACGATCAAGGGCCAGAAGATGGGCAAGTCGCTGGGCAACGCGTTGGAGATCCCCAACGTCGTGGCCATCGCCCGCCCGCTGGCGATCCGTTACTACCTCACCGCCGCGCACTACCGGTCGACGATCGAGTACCACGAGGGGTCCCTGCGCGAGGCCCAGACCGCGGTCGAGCGCATCGAGGGGTTCCTCGAGCGCGCCAGCGAGACCCGTGAGTGGAGCGAGCCGCACCTGGGCACAGTCTCGCTGCCCGAGGACTTCAGCGCCGCGATGGACGAAGACCTCAATGTCTCGGGTGCGCTCGCGGTGATCCACGACCGGGTCCGCGACGGCAACACGGCCCTCGACGAAGACGAGCGCGACCTCGCTGTCGCAGCCGCGCACGAGGTCATGGCGATGACCGAGGTTCTCGGCGTCAACCCGCGCTCGAGCACGTGGCGCACCTCGACGGCGGGCTCCGAGGCGGCCGTCGCGGCGTTGGACGCCCTGGTCGAGACTCAGCTCGCGGCGAGGGCGGCCGCCCGTCTGGGCCGCGACTTCGAGACGGCCGACCTCATCCGTGACCAGTTGAGCGCCGCTGGAGTGCTCATCGAAGACACCGCGACCGGCGCACGCTGGTCGCTGGCCAAGACCCACTGATCGGATCGTCATGCCAGGCAACTCTCAGCGCCGAGGCGCGGTCCGCAAGAGCGGCAAGGGCCCGACCGTCGGCTCCGGCGGTCAACGCCGCAAGGGACTGCAGGGGCGCGGCCCGACGCCCAAGGCGGCCGAGCGTGAGTACCACGCCGCCCACAAGCGCGCCAAGAAGGCCGGGTCGGGTGCTTCCGCCGGGTCGACCAGTGGGCAGCGCTCGAGCAGCTCCGGTCGGCCGACCAAGCGCACCCGCACGTCGACGGAGATCGTGGCGGGGCGCAACGCGGTCGTCGAGGCACTGCGTGCCAACGTGCCCAGCACGACGCTCTACGTGGCCGGTCGCATCGACGCCGACGATCGGGTGCGCGAGTCGCTCAAGCTCGCGACGTCGGCCGGCATCGCCATCCTCGAGACACCTCGCGGTGAGCTCGACCGCCTGACGGCCGGAGCCGTGCACCAGGGGCTGGCCCTGCAGGTCCCGGCCTATGAGTATGCCGACCCGGCCGACTTCGTCGACCCGCCGACCCCCGGCATACCCCTCGTCGTGGCGCTCGACGGGATCACCGACCCACGCAACCTCGGCGCCATCATCCGCTCGGTGGCCGCCTTCGGCGGTCACGGCGTGCTCGTGCCCGAACGGCGCTCGGTCGGCATGACGGCGTCGGCGTGGAAGACGAGCGCAGGGGCGGCCGCTCGGGTGCCGGTCGCCAAGGCCGGCAACCTGACCCGGGCGCTCGAGGAGTTCAAACGCGCTGGGTTCTTCGTGGTGGGGTTGGACATGGACGGGGACATCGACCTGCCTGCGCTCGACCTGGCCAGCGAGCCGCTCGTCATCGTCGTCGGCTCAGAGGGCAAGGGCCTGTCTCGGCTCGTGGCGAGCACGTGTGATGCCGTGGTCTCCATCCCGATGTCATCGGCCGTCGAGTCGCTCAACGCCGGTATCGCCGCGGGTGTGGCGCTGTATGAGGTGGCCCGTCGCCGCGCTCGCTGAGCGAGCCACAACCCACCCGGTCTAGATGCGTTCGGCGACGACGGGCATCTCGACCGTGTCGACGCCGACGATGGCCTTCTCGTCGGGCTTGGTCGGCAGGACGTTGCGCACGTAGTCCATGATGACCCGCGAGAACGGCACGTCATAGCCCGCTCCCTCGGACATGAACCACCGGTGCTCGAGCACCTCGTGGAAGACCTCGGCCGGCTCGAGCTTGCCATAGAGCTCGCGCGGGATCGCCTTGACCACGGGGTCATAGACCTCGCGCATCCAGTCCTCGGCCACGAGCTCCTCGTCGTCGTTCTGGCGGTCCTCGCCGGCTCGGTAGGCATCGAGGTCGTTGAGCAGCCGGCGCGCCTGGTTCTCCTGGACCCGGATGCCAGTGAGCTGGTCGAGCCGACGGGCATGATGCCCGGAGTCGACGACCTTGGGCTGGATCTGGATATGGCTTCCGTCGATGTCCGTGACGATGGCGAGCTCGTCGATGTCGAAGCCGGCCTCGTTGAGGCGCCGGATCCGCGCCTCGACACGCCAGCGTTCGTTGTCGTCGAAGCGCTCGAGCCCGGTGAGCTCCTGCCAGAGCGACTCGTAGCGCTCGACGATCCTCGTGGCGATGTCGACGGCGTCCTCGTCCTCGTCGAGGAACCCGCCGGCCTGCAGATCCATCAGCTCGCCGGCGATGTTGACATGCGCCAGGGTCAGGTCGTGCTCGCGCTGCCCGTCGCTGAGCCGCTCGTGCAGCTCGCCGGTCTCGGCGTCGACGAGGTAGGCGGCGAACTCCCCAGCGTCTCGGCGAAACAACGTGTTGGACAGCGATACGTCGCCCCACCAGAAGCCGGCCAGGTGCAGCTTGACGAGCAGGACGGCGAGCGCGTCGACGAGGCGCTGAGCGGTGTCGGGCTTGAGGGTCTGGCTGAACAGCGCGCGATAGGGCAATGAGAAGGTCAGGTGCCGGGTGAGCAGGCAGGCGTCGAGGGGGGTGCCCTCAGGGGTTATGCGGCCGCGCACCACGCCATACGGCTCGACGCACGGCATACCGAGCCGGTTGAGGTTGCGCAGCATGGCGTACTCACGCTCGGCGAGCTCGGCCTTGATCTCCTTGACCGCCAGGATGCGGCCGTCGAGGCGGACGAACCGGACGACGTGTCGCGAGATGCCTCGCGGGAGCGCGGCCAGCACCTCGATCGGCCACTCCGCGAGGGGCGTCGACCAGGGTAGGTCGAGCATCGCAGGGGTGGCCCGTGCGGCGTTGATCTCGAGAGCCACACCTGCTCCTCAGGTCTCGTCAGTGGACTGGGCGGGGTCGTGCGGTGCCCCATTGTCGCGCACCAGGGCGAGGTGGTGCCGCGTGCGCCCACAGCCGAACGGTCTGCTGGGAGCACCCCGTGCCGGCGTGGCAGAAACGCCTGACGGCGGCACCCCCAGGGGAGGTGCCGCCGTCAGGTCTGATCAGAGCAGGATCACAGTGCTGGAGCAGCGCCGCGAGTCCTCACGACCTGCGAGCCGAGGCTCACTTGCCGAGGCGCTGACCCGTCTCCGCGTGGAACACGTGGATGTGGTTGGGCTTGGGCACGAGGCGGATCGTCTCGCCGCGCTTGGGGGGCGTGCGACCGTCGACGCGAGCGAGGAACGGCTTGTGGCTGCCGGCGTCCTCGTCGGTCGCGATCTGGTGCACATCCTTGGGCGTGCCGTAGACGTAGGCGTCGGCGCCGAGCTCCTCGACCACATCGATGACGACCTCGAGGCCCTCACCGGTCGTGGAGATGTCGAGGTCCTCAGGACGCACACCCACCGTGACGTGCTTGCCGGCGCCGGCGAGGTCCTCGCGCGGGACCGCGACGACTGCGCCACCGAGCTTGACGCCACCGTCGACGACGGGCACGTCTAGCAGGTTCATCGCAGGCGAGCCGATGAAGCCGGCCACGAACACGTTGTTCGGGTGGTCGTACATGTAGCGCGGGCTGTCGCACTGCATGACGTAGCCGTCCTTGAGGACGCAGACGCGGTCACCCATGGTCATGGCCTCGGTCTGGTCGTGCGTGACGTAGACCGTGGTGACACCCAGGCGACGCTGCAGCGACGCGATCTGCGTGCGCGTCTGCACGCGCAGCTTGGCGTCGAGGTTGGACAGCGGCTCGTCCATGAGGAACACCTGGGGCGAACGCACGATCGCGCGACCCATGGCGACACGCTGACGCTGACCACCCGAGAGAGCCTTGGGCTTGCGCTCGAGGTAGGGGCCGAGGTCGAGGATCTTGGCGGCCTCTGCCACGCGCTTGGTGATCTCGTCCTTGTTGACACCGGCGATCTTGAGCGCGAAGCCCATGTTGTCGGCAACCGACATGTGGGGGTACAACGCGTAGTTCTGGAAGACCATGGCCACGTCGCGGTCCTTGGGGGACAGGTGCGTGACGTCCTTGTCGCCGATGAAGATCTGGCCGCCGTTGACCTCTTCGAGGCCGGCGAGCATCCGCAGCGAGGTGGACTTGCCACAACCGGACGGGCCGACGAAGACGAGCAGCTCGCCGTCCTCGATGTCGATGTTGAGCTTGTCGATCGTCGGCTTGGGGTTGCCGGGGTAGTGACGCGTGGCGTCCTTGTACTTGATTGTTGCCATGAGCGATGACTCCTTCACCGGCAGGTACGTGCCGGACGGTCCGTTGTAAAGGGTGCGTGAACTGTGTCGACGATGTGTCGGCGGTCACATCATGACCCATGCGAGCCCGTTGCGCCAGACGTAACGCAATCGAGACCTGCTCGACGTGCGCTCGTGTCCGGGCCGGGGTAGACAGAATCTGGCGCCGAAAATAGGGACATTTCCCACGTCCTCGACCGCGTGTCGTCATCACGCGGGTCAGTCGCCCGTTACGTAATCGTAACCTGCAAATTCTTGCGAGGGTCTTGTCGAGTCCTTGCGAGGCATTGGTATTGTCCGCTCATCGCACGACCCGGGTGTCCAGAACTGGCTGGCCGCCCGGATGGGCTCGATCGCCGACCAAGGAGAACCCTCAACATGCGCACACGTGTCCTGACAGCAACGGTGTTTGCAAGCACCGCTGCGCTCCTGCTCGCCGCCTGTGGCGGCGGTGGCAGCGAATCCCCGGCCGCGCCGGCCGAGACCTCGGCTGGTGGAGGCACCGTCGAAACTCCCTCCACCTCGGGCGCTCCCGAGCGTGATGCCAACGTCGACCTCGTCATCTGGAGCGACGCGGACCGCGCTGGCGCCCTGCAGAAGTACGCCGACGAGTTCGCCACCGAGAACGGCGTCACCGTCAAGGTGCAGATCACCACGGACACCCGCCAGCAGTTCAAGGACGCGACCAAGGTCGGCAAGGGGCCGGACGTCATCGTCGGCGCGCACGACTGGCTGGGCGAGCTCGTCCAGAACTCCACGGTCGCCCCGGTCAACCTCTCGGCCGACGTCTCGGCGGCCTTCCTGCCCAACGCGATTGCCGCGACCAAGTTCAGCGGCCAGAACTACGGCGTCCCGTATGCCGTGGAGAACATCGGTCTCATGCGCAACACCGAGCTCGTGCCGGACGCGCCCAAGACGATGGACGAGCTCGTCTCCATCGGCGAGAAGCTCGTCAAGGACGGCAAGGCCGAGCGGGTCCTGAGCCAGTTCGTCTCCAAGACCGGCAACGCCTACTTCGCCTACCCCTACTTCTCGGCGTTCGACGGCGGTGGCATCTTCGCGCTCAAGGACAACGGTGACTACGACGCCAACAAGGTGATCGTCAACAGCGCCGGCTCTGTCAAGGGCGGCCAGGTCCTCAAGGACCTGGGATCCAAGAAGGTCCTCTCGACGAACATCGACGCCACCAACCAGGACGCGCTGTTCGCCGACAAGAAGGCTCCCTTCATGATCAGCGGCCCGTGGAGCGTCCCGCCGGCGGCCAAGGCTGGCGTCAAGTACGGCATCAGCCCGCTGCCCTCGCTGGCCGGTGGCGGCACCATGAAGCCCTTCCTCGGCGTGCAGATGTTCTACGTCTCGTCCAAGGCCAAGAACGGTGCGCTCGCTCAGGAGTTCGTCACCAAGTACATCCCCCGCAAGGATGTCCAGCTGGCGCTCTTCGAGGTCGGCAAGCGCCCGCCGGCCCTCAAGGAGGCCTACGACGAGGTCGCCGCAACCGACCCCGACGTCAAGGCCTGGTACGAGGCTGGTCTCGAGGGTCGCGCCATGCCGAACATCCCCGCCATGAACGCGGTCTGGGGTCCCTTCGGACAGGCAACGGCCGACATCATCTCGGGCAAGTCCGAGCCCAAGAAGCGGCTCGACTCGGCTGAGAAGGAAATCTCGGCCAACATCGCCAAGGGCTGACACGTTGCCGGGGGTCACCGATCACACTCGGTGGCCCCCGGTTCAGTCCTGCACAGAAGTGCCCCGGTGGCTGGCGCCATCCGGGCACGCCCGAACGGCGGCGTCCTGGCCGAGCATCGACTCGCAGCCCCCGCCACGCATCGCTTCACCCGCATTCGCACGCTTTCTTGTAGGCACATCTGTCGACGGTCCGCACACGTGCTGATCGGCATCGGTCGAGGAAGAGAGTTCTATGAACAAGCCCACCTATCTGGTGGTGAAGTGGGTCGCTGTCGGGCTCGCCGTCGCGACCGCCTTCTGGTTGGCGACGACCCTGGCCGCTGCCGGCTACGTCATCCCCACCGTGGTCGCCGGACTCATCGGCATCGGCATCCTGGCGCTCTATGGCACCAAGAAGGCCATCCCGCTGAAGTACCTGGCGCCTGGCATGCTCCTGCTGATCGCCTTCCAGCTGTGGCCGATCATCTTCACGGCGGGTGTGGCCTTCACCAACTACGGTGACGGTCACCTCATCAGCAAGGAAGAGACGATCACCGACATCATCGCCCAGTCGGTGCGTGAGGTCGAAGGATCCGAGCGCTACACGATGTCGGTCGGGGTGCCCGAGGGCGCCTCCAAGGTCACCGGCGAGCTCAACCTCCTGCTGACCAAGGCGGACGGCACCTTCGTCGTCGGCAACAAGAGCGGTCTGCAGCCCCTCGAGCCAGCCGGTGTCACGGCCGGCACCACGGGCAAGATCACGGCGGCGCCGGGCTTCACGATCCTCAACGCGCGAGAGGTCAACGCCCGCAGCGAGGAGCTGCAGACCCTCGCGGTGCCGACCGGCACGGGTGGCGGCATCAAGCCGAGCGGTCTGTCCGAAGCCTTCGAGGGCAAGGCGTCCGTCTCGTATGACGCGGCCACAGACCGGCTCACGGACACCTCGACGGAGCCGGCTCGGGTCTTCGCCCCCGTGGATGCGCAGTGGGTCAACGAGGCCGACCCGAACGACGCCTTCCCCCAGGGGTGGCGTGAGAACGTCGGCGTGCGCAACTTCACGGCGATCTTCACCGACGAGACCCTGCGGGCCGGCTTCCTCAAGATCTTCGTGTGGAACCTCGTCTTCGCCGTCGTGTCGGTGCTCTCGACCTTCATCCTCGGCATGCTCTTGGCGCTGCTCTTCAACGACCCCAAGCTCAAGGGCAAGGCGATCTACCGCTCGATTCTCGTGCTCCCCTATGCCCTGCCGATCTTCGTGACGGCGCTGGTGTGGCAGGGCATGTTCAACCAGGAGTTCGGTCTGATCAACAAGACGCTGGGTCTGTCGATCGACTGGTTGGGCACGGAGTTCGGGGCCAAGGCCGCCATCCTCATCACCAACCTCTGGCTGGGCTTCCCCTACATGTTCATCGTGTGCACCGGAGCCCTGCAGTCGATCCCCAGTGATGTCAAGGAGGCCGCCAAGATCGACGGTGCCAACGCCGTGCGAACCCTGCGCTCCATCATCATGCCGCTGCTGCTCGTGGCTGTCGGTCCGCTGCTGATCGCGTCCTTCGCGTTCAACTTCAACAACTTCTCGCTGGTCTACCTTCTGACGAAGGGTGGCCCCTTCGACGGCGAAGACACGTCGATCGGGTCCAGCGACCTGTTGATCACCTACGCCTATCGACTGGCGTTCACCGGTAGTGCACCGAACTTCGGCTTCGCGGCCGCCGTCTCGGTCGTCATCTTCATTCTCGTGGCGCTGATGAGCCTGCCCGGCTTCCGCAGCACCAAAGCCCTGGAGGAGGTCAACTGATGGCTGTCAAAGACACGGTCGCCCCGGCGCAGACACCAGCCAAGCGCAGCCGCGCGACCCCGAGCGACCAAGGCGGTCGGGTCTGGTGGCGTCACGCCCTCGGTGTCCTGGCCCTGGTGTGGGCGCTCTTCCCGATCATGTTCATCGTGTCGGCGGCGGTGAACCCGGCCGGCACGTTGAACACGGCGAGCCTGTTCCCGACGAACTTCTCGCTCAACAACTTCGAGGCCCTCTTCAACGACCCGGTGCGCCCGTTCGCCAACTGGTACAAGAACTCGATGATCATCGCCCTGACCACCTCGATCGTGGCGGTCTTCCTCGGTGCCTGCGCCGCGTTCGCGTTCTCGCGGCTGCGGTTCCAGGGTCGCCGACCGGGCATGCTGGCACTTCTGCTGCTGCAGATGTTCCCCGCAGCCCTCGCGCTGGTGGCGATGTACATCACCTTCGCGACGATCGGCGACATCATCCCGGCCATCGGCCTCAACACGCTGCTCGGGCTGATCCTGGCCTACCTCGGCGGTGCCATGGGCTCGAACGTCTGGCTGCTGAAGGGATACTTCGACACGATCCCCAAGGAGCTCGACGAGGCGGCGACGGTCGACGGGGCCAGCCATGCGCGGATCTTCTTCACGATGACCCTGCGGTTGGTGCTGCCGATCCTGGTGACGGTCTTCATGCTCCAGTTCGTCGGGGTGTTCGGTGAGTTCATGCTCGCCAGCGTGTTCCTCACCGATGTGGACAACCAGACGCTGGGTGTGGGGCTCTACGGGATGACGCTCGGCCGGGAGGCCAACGCGTTCTTCGGCCAGTTCACCGCCGGAGCCCTGCTCGCCTCGCTGCCCGTGATGCTGCTCTACCTGGCCTTCCAGAAGCAGCTCGTCGGTGGGCTCACCCAGGGTTCGGTCAAGTAGCCGGAGCCTGCTCCGCGCGCGACTGCTTCGCGAAAGGGTGACCCTCGTGACCGGCGAATCGTCGGTGGGGGCGGCTGACTCATGGTCAGCTGCCCCCCACCACGATGGCTCAGATCTCTACGTCTCGGACCCGTCGCCTCGGCTCGGCGACGCCGTCACGGTGGCCGTGCGCGTGCCCTCTGACTGCCTCGTCGAGGCGGTCAGCGTGCGCACGGTGCCCGACGGCGAGCCGAAGCTCGTCATGGCGACGGTCGCCGCAACGACGCCGACCGAGACGTGGTGGACGGCCGACCTCGTCTGCCACAACCCGGTCACCCACTACCGGTTCCTGCTCACGGGCGCCGAGGCCGGGCCCAGGTGGCTCAACGGCACCGGCATACACGGTCGGGAGGTGCCCGACGCGAGCGACTTTCGCCTGGTCGCTCACGAGCATCCGCCGCCGGAGTGGGCCGTAGACGGTGTCGTCTACCAGATCTTCCCCGACCGTTTCGCCCGGTCGGCTGCGGCCGACGCCCGTCCGGTCCCCGACTGGGCCCGGCCGATGGTGTGGGACGAGCCGGTCCAGGGCGGCATGGGACGGGCGTCGTCCCAGCTCTACGGTGGTGACCTCGACGGCATCGTCGAGCACCTGGACCACCTGCGTGACCTCGGTGTGAGCGTTCTCTACCTCACGCCCATCTTTCCGGCCCGTTCGAGCCATCGGTATGACGCGGCCAGCTTCGACGTCGTCGACGAGGTGCTCGGGGGCGAGGAGGCGCTGCGTCGGCTCACCGACGCCGCTCATGCCGCGGGGATGCGCGTGCTCGGGGACTTCACCACCAACCACACCGGTGACCACCACGACTGGTTCCGTGCGGCGCGAAACCCTGACGCACCAGAACGTGACTTCTACTTCTGGGCCGACCCCGAGGACCCGGACAGCGAGGACTACGTCGGCTGGCTCGGCGTGCGCTCGCTGCCCAAGCTCAACTACGACTCGGTCACGCTGCGCCGTCGGGTGTTCGACGACGCCTCCGGAGTGGTGCGGCGCTGGCTCGGACCCGACGGCGGGCTCGACGGGTGGCGAGTCGACGTGGCCAACATGACCGGCCGCTACGGCGCTCAGGACCACAACCACGAGATCGCGTCGCTCATGCGCGACGCCGTCGCGCAGACCCGGCCAGACGCGCTGCTGGTCGGCGAGCACTTCCACGACTTCACGACCGACCTGCCGGGTGACGGCTGGCATGGGGTGATGAACTACGCCGGCTTCACCCGGCCGGTGTGGGCCTGGTTGAACGACCCCACGACGGTGCCGGACTTCGTCGGGTCACCAGTGATCGTGCCTCGCCTGCGCGGGGACCTGGTCGTCGAGACCATGCGGGACTTCAACTCTCGCGTCGCCTGGCAGAGCTACACCCACTCTTTCACGCTGCTGGGCTCGCATGACACACCCCGCATCCGGACCCTGGTCGGCGAGGACCCTCGGCTGGTGGCTGTCGCCGCCGGGCTCCTGCTCACCCTGCCCGGCATACCCATGCTGACCTACGGCGACGAGATCGGGATGCGCGGCGAGTGGGGCGAGGACGGCCGGCGGGCGATGCCATGGCAGGCGCAGGGCGCGCCCGGCCGCTCGGACGAGTGGGACGAGACCCTGCGCGACACCTATCGCACGCTCATCGGACTGCGGTCCAGCACGCCGGCGCTGCAGCGCGGTGGTCTGCGCTGGGTGTATGCCGACGCCGATGCCATCGTGTTCCTGCGTGAGACCGCGGACCAGGTGGCGCTCGTGCACTGCGCCCGTCGCGCGCACGGTGTGGTCGAGCTGTCTGCCCGGTATCTGGGCGATGTGGCCCGGGGGAGGTCGGTGTTCGGGCACAATGTCACGGTTCGAGAGGGTGTGGACGGCAGCGTGGCCGTGGGGGCGCAGGAACCGTCCGTGTCGATCTGGGTGTATCCGGGGTCCGGTTCGGTGGTGAGTCGCGTGCGCGCCGAGGCAGCCGCGGCGCGGTCTGGACCGACCGACCTACCACCGGTGTCGGAGTCCACGGCACGGTCGATGTGACGCACGAAAGGAGGTCCACATGACGGCTCGTCTGGCCGACATCGCTCGGCACGCCGAGGTGAGCGAGGCGACGGTGAGTCGCGTCCTCAACGGCAAGCCGGGTGTCGCCGACGCGACCCGGCAGGTGGTCCTCACCTCGTTGGACGTGCTCGGCTACGACCGACCCAGCAAGCTGCGGCGCACGATGGCCGGGCTCGTGGGGCTGGTGGTGCCCGAGCTGACCAACCCCATCTTTCCGGCGTTCGCGCAGGTCATCGAGACGGCGCTGGCGCAGAACGGCTACACCCCGGTGCTGTGCACCCAGACCCCCGGTGGGGTGCACGAGGACGAGTACGTACACATGCTGCTGGACCGCGGCGTCGCCGGGATCATCTATGTGTCCGGCCAGCACGCCGACACCAACCAGGCGGTCGAGCGCTACAACGTGCAGCGGGCTCGGGGGCTGCCGATCGTGCTCGTCAACGGGTATCGAGAGGGAGTCGACGCGCCCTTCATCTCCAACGACGACGTCGAGGCCATGACCCTCTCGATGCGCCATCTGGTGGCGTTGGGCCACCGCGAGATCGGGCTGATCATCGGACCCGACCGTTACGTGCCGGTCATCCGCAAGATCGCCGGGTTCGGCGACGCGATGCGCACGATGCTGGGCCGAGAGGACGTGTCGCACCTGGTGGAGCGCTCGCTCTTCACCGTCGAGGGTGGCGCGGCCGCGGCGTCTGCGCTGCTCGCCAAGGGCGTCACCGCCGTCATCTGCGGGTCCGACCTCATGGCCCTGGGGGCCATCCGGGCGGCGCGCGCCCGTGGGCTGGACGTGCCCGGGGAGTTCTCCGTGGTCGGTTATGACGACTCGACCCTGATCGGTTTCGTGGACCCGCCACTGACGACCGTGCGTCAGCGGGTCGACGACATGGGTCTGGCGGCGGTCAACGCCCTCATGAGCGAGATCGCCGGGATGCCGACCGCGAGAGCCGAGTACATCTTCCAACCCGAGCTCGTCGTGCGCGGGTCGACAGCCGGCTGCCGGGTTCGCCACCTGCGCTAGGGCACGTTCGCAGGCATTTGTGGCGTGCTGGCGCGCCCGGCGTTACGGTCAGACCATGCGGATCTCGGATGTGTTGCGAATCAAGGGCACGGGTGTCGTCACGGTGCACCCCGACGACACGGTGGCCACGCTCCTCGACGTTCTGGCCGAGCACCGCATCGGCGCCATTGTCGTGAGCACCGACGGAGCACAGGTCAGCGGCATCGTCAGCGAGCGTGACGTCGTCCGGCATCTGCAGACCCGCGGGGCGGCCGTCCTCGAGGCACCGGTCAGCGACATCATGACCAGCGACGTCAAGACGTGCACGCCGTCTGAGGACCTCGAGGCGCTCGCGCGCACCATGACCGACATGCGCATCCGGCACGTGCCCGTGGTCAACGAGGGCGCGCTCTACGCCATCGTGAGCATCGGTGACATCGTCAAGCACCGCATCGACGCCCTGCAGGAAGAGCGCGACGCACTCGTCGGCTACATCCAGCAGTAGCTCATGTCAGGCCCTGCTGGAGGGGCCTTCGCAACCCGCTTCTCGGCATACTCCCAGGGTTCCTCGCTTACCGTTGTCTCATGACCTCGACCGATGCCTACGCGCAGGAGCCGATCGGCTCGTATGCAGCGGTCAACGGTGCTCGCCTGGGGCCTTATCGCCTGATCCAGCGCTTGGGTGAAGGTGGCATGGGGGTCGTGCATCTGGCGCTCGACCGCACCGGCAAGGCGGTGGCGATCAAGGTCCTGCGCACCCACATCGCGGCCGACCCCGATGCTCGGGCCCGCCTCGAGCGCGAGTGCGAGACCCTGTCGCTGATCGACGACCCGCGGGTGGCCGCGGTCATCGACGCCGACGTGTATGGCGAGCAGCCCTACCTGGTGACCCAGTACATCCCGGGCCCATCGCTGGATGACATCGTGCGAGAGCGGGGTCCGCTGGCTCCCGCCGAGGTGGCGGCGATGGGCATCGGCGTCGCGGGTGCCCTGGAGTCGATCCACCGGGTGGGGATCATCCACCGCGACCTCAAACCGGCCAACGTGCTGTTGTCGGACGACGGGCCGGTGTTGATCGACTTCGGCATCGCCCACACCCTCGACGACGTGCGCATCACGATGATCGGCCTGGTCATGGGTACGCCTGGCTACCTCTCGCCCGAGGTGGTGGGCGGCGGGGCGGTCACGGCCGCGACGGACTGGTGGGGCCTTGCGGCGACGCTGGCCTTTGCCTCGTCCGGCGAGCCACCGTTTGGTCGCGGGCAGATGGAGACCGTGCTCGACCGGGTGCGACGGGGCGACATGGACCTCACCCGGATCGACCCGCGCCTCATCCCGCTGCTGTCTGCGTCGCTGTCACCGGACCCGTCCCGGCGGCCGCATGCCGGCGAGGTGGTGGCGGCGTTGCAGCGCTATGCCGAGGGGCATGTCGCCACGGTCGCGATCCCCGTCGTGTCGGCGGGTTCCTCGGGGTCTCCTGTCACCAACGGGCAGGCCGGCGCCGAGCCGACCGCCGCGATCCTCGCAGCCGCACCCGTCGTCGACGCGACCCGGTCCGTATCCCTGCCGCCCACCCGCACCATGCCGACAGGTTCTGCAGCGCCTCCGCTGGTGGCGGCCGCGCCCGTGGGGTCGTCTGGGGGTCCGCCCGCCGCGACCCTGCCACCTCCGGCCGGTCCGGCATACCGGCCGCCCATGCCGGACCACACGCCCGGGGGTCGTGACGTCAGCCCGCCGGCACCGGGGCCGCTGCCGGCGCCTGTCGCGTCGGACCCACTCGACGACCTCGTGCAGCGCGTTGACCCGGCCCTTGCGGACCCGCGCCTCGCGCGCCCGCGCCGCACCGGCACGATCACGGCTGCCCTGCTGGCATTGGCGGGTCTGGCGGTCACCTGGCCGACGCTCATGCTGATCGCCGTCGGCGTCTGGCGCTGGGTCGCTGGAGTGGCTGACCACTCGCTCACCTCGGCGCTGGTGCGCCGGGCCGACAACGGTGCGCGGCGCAGTGACGTCCCGATCGCTGTGGCCAAGGGGCCGTGGCACGTCGTGCTCGGTCTGCTGGGGGCGCTGCTGTCGCTGACGGTCGCTGGGGTCGTCGGGGTGGGTGCTGCCTACACGGCGGCCCTTGGTGGGCAGGTGCTGCTCAACACCCCGGTGAGCCCCACGTCATACGTGCCAGTGCTCTTGGGCACGCTGGCGATGCTGCTCGTGCTCTGGTGGGGACCAGGTGGGCGCACCATGCGGCGCGGCACCCGCTCCCTGATCCGCGGCGCCACGCCCGGCGAGACGTCCGTCGACGTCGTCGCGACCGCGCTGATCCTGTGCGGACTGGGTCTGGCGGTGTGGTGCTACCTGCGGCAGGGAGAGCTGGCGTTCTGGCCGTTGGATGACTGGTACCTGCCGGCCGCGTTCTGACGTCGGCGCCAGAATCATCCGGGCGACGGGCCGGTCGGGTTGGGTAGGATCGGCGGCGGCGCCGGCCCGGCCTGTCGGGGTCGGCGCCACCCGCTGGCGTGGCGCAATTGGCAGCGCACCTGTCTTGTAAACAGGGGGTTGGGGGTTCGAGTCCCCCCGCCAGCTC
>CXWJ01000211.1_pt1 | contig 63761 bp, 46 predicted proteins | sample 590841 | NCBI WGS metagenome assembly CXWJ01 (sample SAMEA3498367, study PRJEB10139) | wastewater metagenome | biome: wastewater treatment plant; material: activated sludge | place: Austria | collected 2015-01-21 | reverse complement strand
TGAACTAAGGTCGAAACTTTATGACGCCTTGAAGGCTAAAACTTTATGGCGCACGTCAAACCTGGAAAGTCTAAAATCCGGATTCACCGCTCAACCGCAACGTCAAACATGAAAAGTACGCTCGCACTTCTCTCACTCTCTCTCATCCTCTCACTCTCTCTTACAGGGCAGGGCATCGAATTCTTCCACGGTACCTGGGCCGAAGCGCAGGAAAAAGCCAAAACGGAAGAAAAACTCATCTTCGTAGACGCTTATGCGTCCTGGTGCGGCCCCTGCAAACGCATGGCGTCGCAGGTATTCCCGCAGGAAAAAGTCGGTTCGTTTTTCAATGCCAACTTCGTCAACCTCAAAATTGATATGGAAAAGCCGGAAAACGCCGAGTTTGCCGGAAAATATCCCGTGAGCGCCTACCCTACGCTGATGTTCCTCGACGGCACGGGCAAGGTGGTGCAGAAAGCCGTGGGCGGCAAAGATGCCGACCAATTGCTCGAATTCGCCCAAAAAGTGCTGGGCCGCGCCGACAAATCCGCCGACTACGAAAAGCAATACGCCGAAGGCAACCGCGACCCGAAATTCCTGCTCGACTACGTGCGCGCCCTCAACGCTGCAGGCAAGCCGTCGTTGAAGATCACCAACGAATACCTCGCTACGCAAACAGACTACACAACGGACTTCAACCTGCAATTCCTGTACGAAGGCACGGTGGAAGCCGACAGCCGGGTATTCGATCTGCTGGTAAAAAACCAGTCGAAAGCCGTCGCGCTGCTGGGTGAAGAAAAAGTGAACGCGCGCATCGAGAAAGCCTGCAAAAGCACGGTGAAAAAAGCCATCGACTTCAAAAGCGAAGCGCTGCTGGGTGAAGCAAAAACCAAGATGAAAACCGCTTTACCCGCCAAATCCGACGTATTTGGCTACGAAGCCGACATGCATTACTACACGGCCACCAAAGATTCAAAAAACTACCTGAAGGCCGCCCAGACTTACCAAAAAAACGAGGTAAAAAACAACTCCGCCAAACTGTACGACCTCGTCGTTAATCTGCTCCGGGCTTTCCCCGACGATGCCAAAGTGCTCGACCAAGCCGAAAAATGGGCAAAAAATGCCGCTGAAAACGGCGGCTTGCCCGAATATTACCTCACGCTTGCGGATGTGTACAAACGCCAGGGCGACAAGGAAAAAGCCCGTGCTACCGCCGAAAAAGCCCGTAAAGCCATCGGCGAACCGGACACAAAAAACATGAACGGGAAGGTCGATTACTTCCTGCACGGGTTGGGGGATTAAAATGATCCCTGCTGAAAAACAAGGGTTTATGCTTTGTGGGAATGGCGATTTCCGGATCGAAGGCTAATCTTCGTTCCCCTCCATACGCTCCAAAATCCGGAACGTATAAGCCCATTCGTTTTTCGCATCCGGCTCGTGGTGCTCGCGCCAGGTTTCGCGCCATTCATCGGGGTTAATGCCGGGGAAAAACACATCGCCTTCCACTTCTAATTCCACTTCGGTCAGGTAAATTTTATCCCATAAGTCCGCCGTTTCGCGATAAATCGCTCCGCCGCCGATGATAAAAGCCTCGGTCTCTCCGTTGTCGTAAGCCATGCCCAATGCTTCTTCTACCGAATGCGCTACCAGCACACCGTCCGCCTGAAAAAACAGGTCTCGGGTTACAACAATATTGGTGCGTTTGGGCAAAGGCCGGCCGATGCTGTGAAAGCTGTTGCGCCCCATGATGATGTGGTGGTCGAGCGTGGTGCGTTTGAAATACGCAAGATCGGCGGGCAGGTACCAGGGAATCTGGTTGTCTTTCCCGATGACGTTGTTTTTGGCGGTGGCGACGATGGCGGAAATGAGCATAACGGCGGAAGGTAGACGGTAGAGGGTGGACGGTAGAAGGTGGAGGGCTTGCCCGCCAAAGTTTCAACGGAGGCAGGTGGAAGGTATGCCCGCCGGAAGTTCCCTGAAGGCCGGGCAGATGCAAAACTAATCAACCAATCACCATTTGTTGGAGCAATTCTTTGACGATCAGACTCAGTTTCGGTTCGGCTGCGCCCGCGGCGGCAATAACGTCTTCGACGCTTGTTTCGCGGATGACCGACGGCGGGAACGACACGTTGGAGATCAGCGACAGCATCAGCAGGGGCAACTCCATGTGACGCGCTACCAGCACTTCGGGGATCGACGACATCCCGGTGCAGTCGCTGCCGAGGCGGCGCAACATTTCGTATTCGGCGGGTGTCTCCAGATTGGGACCCTGCATGGCAGAATAAACGCCCTCGACTGCGCGGATGCCATTCATTTTGGCGATATCCAATGCACGACGACGCAGGTCGGAATCATAAGTATGCAGCATATCGGGAAAACGCGGACCGAGCCGCTCGTCGTTTGGGCCGCGTAAGGGGTGTTCGGGTAGCAGGTTGATGTGATCGCGCGCCACCACGATGTCGCCGGCTCGAAGGTGGGGATTCACCCCGCCGGAGGCATTCGTAATAATGAGCCTTTCAATCCCGAGGAATTTCAGCACCCGCACCGGGAAAGTTACCTGCTGCATCGTCCAGCCTTCGTAGTAATGAAACCGGCCGGCCATGACCGCAACGGGGTGGCTGCCGAGCATACCAAACACCAATTTTCCTTTGTGACTTTCCACCGTGCTTGCGGCAAAATGCGGGATGTCGCGGTAGGCGATTTCGGCCACTACTTCCACGTCGTCGGTCAGGTTGCCCAGCCCGGTGCCGAGAATGATGCCCGTGTGCGGGCGGAAGTCGGTTTTGCTTCGGATGTAAGCGACGGCTTCGTGAATTTGTTCGTAGAGGGGCATGACGTAAGTGCTTTTTGGGCGGTAAAAGTAGGCAGGTGTCGGGAACCTTCAGCTTCGATCTGCAGGTTTGTCGGCTTCAATTTGTAAAAGACATGGAAAATCAAACGCCAATTAGCCGGAACGACGCGCTCCATCAGAAGTTGGAACGGCTGACATTCATGCATACCACCATGCAGCCATCCCTGCGTCGGCGTTGGATTCGCCTCATCATCCGGGAAACGCTCACGGTAGCGCTCTACGTCATTTTCTGGAAATACGAATGGGTACGACTGTCGCTCTGCGTCGTCGCACCGCTGATTTTGCTCAATTTGGGGCTCTTATCTTTGCTCACCTGGGCTTTGCCGCGTAAGATTGATGTTTTGAAAGCGCAATTAGAGGGAGAAAAACAGTTTTAAGCCCTAATCGAGGTTCGACTTCAAGTCGAACCTCGATTAGGGCTTAGTACCCCACTTACTTGCTTGCCGAAACGTTTCCTTCTCCTTCTTGCAGTTTATACTTTCCGATGAAAGGAGCCACATCGCCTCCGATGTAGAGGTAGCCGTCTTTTTCCTTGACCGTGCCTGCTTCGGGGACAAAATTGCCTGTGGTATCGAAAAGCGTTTGCAGAATTTCGCCTTCCGCCGAGATATTCATGATCATCCCGAACTTTTCCTGTTTGGGTTGAAGCCAGTTCGGCAAGGCATACACGAATTTTTTCATGCCGGGTTTGGGGTGGATTTCGTCGAGGGCATCGCTTCTTTTTGTAGTAAAACCCAACCAGTAACTGCCGTCTTCCCGGATCGAAATGCCGTTTGGAAAACCGGGCAGGTTGTCAATAAACACTTCCGATTGACCCGCTTTTTCACCTTTCAGCCAGTAGCGCAGCACCCGGTATTTGGTGGTTTCCACCAACAGCAGATAACTTTCGTCTTCAGACAGTACGACGCCGTTGCCGAAATAGGCGCCGTCCATCAATGTTTCTACCATCTTCAATTCGGGGTCGTAACTGTATAAACCACCGACGGGAATCATTTCGAGGATTATTTTCCGGCCATATTTGATGTTGTATGCAGACTTGTCCGATGTATTGGAAAAGTAAATTTTTCCATCCGATGCGATGTCGAGGCCGTTGGGGATAAGAAAAGGTTTCCCAAACTCATCGGTTGCGGCCAAGACAGTCGCCTTTTTTTCCGGACTGATGCTGATCAAGCCCTCTTTGTGGCTCAAGGCGATCAGATTCCCTTTCGCATCGAAGTGCAGGCCTGCTACCCACGACCCCGATTTATAAAAGGTATCCACCTTGCCGTCCGGGTCGATCTTCAGAATCCTGCCGTCGCTGAAGTCATGTTCTCCGATGTGCACGCCGGCGTATAGGTTTCCCAGTGTGTCGAACACGATGTCTTCGGGGCCGTACCAACCGTCGAGGGGGATGTGTTGGGTGGAGCCTAAGTGTTCGTTCAGCGTTGTGGTTCCCGCAAAGGCTGGTGTGGGTGTCGGTACCCAGGCGGTGGGGCGGATAGCACAGGCGTCCATCAAAAGTATGCCGGTCATCAAAAGGAGGGGCATTGCGGCAATCAGGTAATTCGTTCTTTTTTTCATTGTTGATGCTTTTTTAGTTGAATTGATGCCGCAAAGGTGGGGGCCTGCGAAAGCGGAAAGCATTAACATATGTAAAGAAGAGACCCGGGCTCTCATTTTTTTGCCAACTGATGCCGGATGCGACTCAACTGCACCGCGCTGATGCCGAGGTAAGAAGCGATATGATACTGTGGTATCTGTTGCTCGACGCCGGGAAATTCTTTTTGAAAAATCTTGTAGCGTTCGCTTGCATCGAGCAAAACGATTTCCAGTTCTTTTTTTTCCTTTTCCAAAAAATAGTATTCCGCCATTTTCCGCGCCAATCGCTCCAGGTCGGTGAAGTTGTCATACTGACTGCTGATCGCGCGATAATCGGCCGTCCAGATGATACAATCGGTCAGTGCCTGTTGCGGAATGAGGTGGGATTTGCCCGTGAGCAGCGACGAATAACCCCCAATGCTGGAGGGCGCCAAAAAAAATTGCTTGTTGTATTCCTGTCCTTCTCGGTTGGTGAAATAGGCGCGTACGATACCTGATTCAAGGAAGGCAATTTTTCTGGCTATTTCCTGCTCTTTGATAAAGTGCTCGTGTTTGGGTAGTGTCGTTCGCTGGAAAAGCGGTTCTATCACTTTCCAGGTTTCCTCTTTTATGGGAGAAATCGTATTAAAAAATTCTTTCGGTGTCATTTGTTGAGAGTGGTTGGGCCTGATTGATTTTGTGGATCATGCGAATCAAGGGTTGAAAATAGGGAAAGGTTGGTTTTTAGTCACTTAGGCAAACCCCGACGAAAAATGGCCTGATCGATGCTCACTCCTTCCACTCCGGCCACCGCCCCGGTGTAGCCGGCGCACCCTTCATTTCCATTTGCCTTTGTAACTCTTCCATATCGCGGGCGATGGACTTCAGTTCGTTCAGCAGCGGCCCGAATTGCTTAGCGGCGATGCGGTAATTTTCCATAAAAGTTTCCGAAGGCGCAGCAGTAGAATTCCACATACCTTCTTCTATCAGGCCGACGCGACCGTTGAGCGAAGGCAGTGTTTCAAACTCGCGGCGGGCAAGGGTGCGGTCACCGTTGAGTTGGATGCCTGCGGCGTTCAGCCGGCGGCTGATATCATAGACTTTTTTGAACAGGTCCTGCGGCGGAGCGGGCATTTCCTGCAGGGCCGACTGAATATGGCCGATGTTGGTATTCAGGTCGTTGCGGATGTTGGTAGCGGCGCTCACGGCTTTGCGCAGGCGGCTGATTTTTTTGCAAAAATCAAGATAAGCCTGTTGGTCGGCGGCTGGTAAAGTGGTATTGTTCAGCGATTTGGCTTCGAAGGCGACCGGCCCGGCGAGGAGCGTCGGCACGCCGTCTTCGTACTTGCTCAGGGAAACGTTGTAGCGGCCGGGCAGGGCCGGGTGACCGCGCTCTGCATCGCTGAACAGCTGGTCGGGGGCCGGAGTAACACGGCCTATTACGGGAGCAGGCGTGTTGTAGCGAAAATCCCAGACGATGCGTTTCAATCCTTTCGTTGCCGGCGTTTTGATGTGGCGTATCACTTCCCCTGCGGCATCCGTGACGGTAAACAACAGGTAAGGCTCAGGCTGTTCGTCTTCCTTTCGCAATGCTTCAACATCCGGGTAATACACAGGTTCTTTCTTTTCCGCTGCGGCTTTTTCCGCGTCCTGGCGTTTGACTTTCAGGGTTTTGATGTCGTCTTTCATCCACCAGGTAAACACGGCGCCCACGGGCGGGTTGGCAGCCGCATAATAGCCGCTGCCCAAATGTCCTTTGTCGCGCAGGCCCAACGGCAGGCTGGGGATAAACATCCAGGCGTCTTTTACCGGAAAAATCTGTGCGTCTTTGTCGAAGGTTGCTTTGGTCAGGGTGCGCAGCGGCGAATAATCGTCGAGAATATAAAATCCGCGACCGAAAGTAGCCAGTACCAGGTCGTTTTCGCGGCGTTGGATCTCGATGTCGCGCACGGCGATGGTGGGCATACCGCCTTTCAGTTGTACCCAGTTGGCGCCGCCGTCTGGAGAGAAGAAAATACCGAACTCGGTGCCGCAGAACAACAGGTTGCGATCCAGGTGGTCTTCGGCGATGCTGTACACGCTGCCGCGTTCGGGCAGGTTGGCGCCGAGTGCGGTCCAGGTTTTGCCACCGTCGGCTGTTTTCAGCAGGTAAGGTTTGAAATCGCCGTAGCGGTGGTGGTTGTAACAAACGTAGGCGACGTTTTTGTCGAATTGCGAAGCGATCACCTGGTGGATATATGAGCGTTCGGGTACGCCGGGCAGGTTGTCGAATTTGTCCCAATGCAGGCCGCCGTCGCGGGTCAGCCAGAGCAGGCCGTCGTCGGTGCCTGCCCAGAGCAGGTTTTCATCGATGGTGCTTTCAGCGATGCTGGTCAGTTGACCGTAGATATCGGTGGAGCCGTTTTTGGCAATGGCGTCCACGCTCCATACCTTGCCCATCACCTCGAAGCGATTGCGGTCGACGCCGCGAGACAGGTCGAGACTGATGGCGCGCCAGGAATTGCCGCGGTCGTCGGTGCGGAACAACTTGTTGGCGCCAAAATAGAGCCGGGTGGGCGAGTGGCTGCTGATCGCGAGCGGAGCATCCCAGTTCCAGCGCAGCGCAGGTTCGTTTTCGCCCTCCTGGGGTTTGATCGGGAGGTATTCGCCGCTTTTTCGGTCGAAGCGCACTAAGCCGCCGTACTGGCTCTGGGCGTAAATAATATCCGGGTTGGTGGGGTCTACCTGCGTTTCGAAGCCGTCGCCGGTGCTGGTGACAAACCAGTCGGAATTGGGGATGCCGTTGGCGCTGATGGTGCGGCCGGGCCCGCCGAGGCTCAGGTTGTCCTGGGTGCCGCCGTGTACGTTGTAGAACGGCAGGGCATTGTCGGTGGACACTTTATAGAACTGTGTGACCGGCAGGTTGGCCTTGAATTCCCAGGTTTTGGCATAATCCCAGGTTTCGTACACGCCGCCGTCGCAGCCGACTAAGAGATGGTCTGTATAATTCGGATCGATCCAGATGCAGTGGTTGTCGATGTGTTTGTTGATCTCTCCGAGGTTGCGCACGGTTTTGCCGCCGTCGTCGCTCACTTTATAGTAGGTATCGGTGATAAAAATGCGGTCGCGGTTTTTCGGGTCGCAGGTCAGTTCCTGGTAGTAGTTGCCGCTGGTTTGAGTTTCGCTCATTTTTTCCCAGCTGGCGCCGCGGTCGGTGGAGCGGAAAATGCCTCCTTTTTTCTCGGGGGCTTCTACCACGGCGTACACATAATCGGGGTTGACAGGCGACACATCGATGCCGATGCGGCCTACATCGCCTCCGGGCAGACCGCCTTCTAATTTTTTCCAGTTGGCGCCGCCGTCGGTACTTTTATACACAGCCGATTCGGGACCGCCGCCGATGTAGGTAAATACCTTGCGCTGGCGCTGGTGGAAAGCGGCATACAGCACTTTCGGGTCGCGGGGGTCCATCACGAGGTTGTTGCAGCCGGTGTAGGCGCTCACTGATTTTACGCAGGTCCAGGTTTCGCCGCCGTCGGTGGTTTTGAACACGCCGCGGTCGCCGCCGTCGCTCCACACCGGGCCATAAGCCGCTACGTACACGGTGTTGGGGTCGGTCGGGTCGATCACCACATTGGCAATATGTTCCGAACTTTTCAGACCCTTGTTTTTCCAGCTTTTACCGCCGTCTTCGCTTTTATACACCCCGTCGCCGTACGCTACGGAACGCTGGTTGTTGTTCTCTCCGCTGCCGACCCACACCACGTTGGGGTTGGTGGGGTCGATGGTGACGCAACCGATGGAATACGAACCCTGCGCGTCGAAAACGGGCGTATAAGTGGTGCCGGCATTGACGGTTTTCCACACGCCGCCGGACGCCACGGCGACGTAGTATTCAGCCGGATTGCGCGGATTCACGGCAAAATCGCTGATCCGGCCGGAGGCAACAGCCGGCCCGATGCTGCGGAATGCCAGGCCGCTGTAGGTAGCCGGATTTAGCCACGCGGGCTTTTCCGGCTTTTTGGCGGCGGTGTCTTTTTTAGGTGCGGCGTTATCTTTTTTTTGGGAAAATAACGGAAAGGAGAACAGGGTGGAGCAAAGCAGCAGGGCAAAAAGTCTGTGCATGGGTCAGGTTGGTTTAAATAAAGAAAGCGCAATTCCGGCCAAATCTATGGCGAAATCGGCTTATCCTAACCGATATTAGCCGCACAAATCCGGCACCGACAGGGTTTTTTGGATAAACTGCCTGCCATGAAGGGCATAACGACAGACATTCGCGACCGCATTCTCGTTTACCGTTTATCCAAAAACGCCGAATACATCCACACCATTTTTTCCTGCGCCCGGATGTAATCGCTCATCAGGGCGTTGGTGCCTTCGTCGCCTGCATCAGCCGAAAGGGTCAGCAATTCGCGTTGCAGGGAAATGATCGTTTGAAATGAGTCCAAAATGTCTCCGACAGCCTTCATGCCGTCCGATACCTCGGTGCTCTCTTTGAGTGCCGAGATGGTTTTGTAGTCGGTATAGCGATGCCTGGGCGCATAACCGAGTGTCAGGATGCGCTCCGCTACCTCGTCTATTTTGAGCAACAGGTCGTTGTACAGTTCTTCAAATTTCAGGTGAAGTTCAAAAAATTTTTCTCCTTTGATATTCCAGTGGTAGCCCCGGGTGTTTTGATAAAAAATGGCATAATTCGCCAGCAGTTCGTTCAGTTTTTCTGCTAATTTTTTTGACTTTTTAATGTCAAGTCCGATCGCGCTCAGATTTTTCATAACAATGTTGTTTTGTTTCTTTCCAGATGTAGGATGTGTGAAAATTCGTATGCAAAAGTACTAGCGAATACTTGTATCGTTCAGTGATTTGTGTCACATGACCGGAGGACTTACAGTGGTTCAGATTGGCTTGGTGACAAATGTCACGTGCCCTAAGATTCGCCCCGGCCGACCTTTGCGGTTGTATTAAAAAAATAAACAACCGCAATGAATCGAAAAGTACTGCTATTGGCAGGAACACTGCAAGCCACCCTGTTGTTTGCCCAGGAACCCCATGCTCCGGTTCCGGCGCCATCTGATTCGCCTGCTCCCCAACAAGCCAAAGCCGTCAATCTGTTGGAAGCCTTCCGACACGGCCATTTCCACGGCAGTTTTCGCACCTTTTTCATGGCGACCGATAATACCCGTCAGTTGTCCGACTATTACGCATGGGCAGCGGGCGGTGGGTTGCATTTTAATTCGGCTCCCTGGCATGGCTTGAGTTTTGGTATCGGCGGAGTATTCAACTACAACCTGACTTCCTCCGACCTGGGCGCCAAAGACCCCTCCACCGGCGCTTCAAACCGTTACGAAATCGGGCTTTTCGATGTGGAAGACCCGTACAACCGCAATGACCTCGACCGCATGGAGGAACTGTGGCTGCGTTATCAGTGGAAAAATTCCCGGATTACTGTGGGGCAACAATCGCTTCAAACACCCCTTGTGAATTATCAGGACGGGCGGATGCGTCCTACGGCTGAAGCCGGCGTCTGGGCCGAGATCAGCGAACTGAAAAACACCAAAATCGAAGCGGGCTGGCTTTGGAAAATATCGCCGCGCAGTACGGTAAAATGGTACGGTATAGGCGAATCCATCGGGCTATATCCGAAAGGGCTCAACCCCGACGGCACAGGCAGCGGTTACCCGGAAAATCTGGAAAGCGCAGGCATCGGCCTGTTGGGTATCACGCGTCAATGGGGCAAAAACGCACGTATCCAGGTCTGGGATCAATACGTGGAGAACATCTTTAACACGGCTTTTATCCAGGCCGATTATACACAACCACTCCAAAACGGCCACAAACTATTGTTCGGGCTACAATTTACCCATCAGGATGCCCTGGAAGACGGCGGCAATGAAGATGCTTCCAAGTCTTATTTTCAAAAAGGCAGCCAATCCAATGCCTTCAGTGCGCAAACCGGCTGGCAACGAGGCCCCTGGCAGGCATTGGCTGCCTACACCCGCATCACCGCCGACGGGCGTTTTCTCTCTCCCCGCGAATGGGGGCGCGAGCCCTTCTACACCTTTATGCCCCGCGAACGGGTGGAAGGCAGCGGCGACTCGCATTCCGTCACAGGTCGCGTGAGTTGGCAGACGGCAAATAAAAAACTGCGCTTCGAAACCGCCTACGGCCATTTTTATCTGCCCGACGTACAAAATGCCGCGCTCAACAAGTATGCGTTCCCGTCTTTCAGCCAATTCAACTTCGATGTGCGCTATGCTTTCGGAGGTATGTTCGAGGGCCTGCGGGCGCAATTTCTGTACGTCCGGAAAGGGCGCATCGGGGAAGTTTATGGCAACGATAAGTATGTCATCAACAGGGTAGATATGTCACTTTACAACATCATACTCAACTATACCTACTGAAAAATGGAAAAAACGCAGTGTTGTGGAAAATCACCCTCTGACAAACCCCTCCGTAACATTTTCGCCACCCCATCGTCTCCGTTTCACTACCTTCACTATTAAATCGTAAGCTATGAAACATTTCTTCCTTCTGCTCGCCGCATGCCTGTTGACAACAGGCGCCACCCATGCCCAAAACGACGCCCTCGACGGTTTTATCGAAAAATATAAAAGCGACAAAGCCTTCACTTACGCTTTTCTCAGCAAAGACCTGTTCGAAGTGGTGAGCAAGGCCAATATCGAAGATAAAGACTGGAAAAAACTCCACAACGTCGTCCGGAACATCGGTAGTCTGCGTATTCTCGCAGCGGACAGTCTTCAATCAGGATTACCACTTTACAAAGAAGCGCTCGCGCTTATACCCACCGACGCATTCGACGAACTGCTGACCGTGCGCGACGGGAAAGACAACGTGCGGATATGGGCGAAAGAAGACAACAGTATTGTCACAGACCTGGTATTGTTGGTTGGTTCGACCGACGAGTTCGTGTTGGTCTGTTTTGCCGGAAACCTCGAATTGGGCAATCTCGCCGAATTGGCCGCTTTATTCGAAGCCGGCGAGGCGGAGCAACTGGCCCGCAGCACCGAAGCGCTGTCGATCGATTTTTCAGTGAGTCCCAACCCCAGCAGCGGCGAACTTACCGTGACTTACGACGACACAAAGGATACACCTGCCTCCCTGAGCGTCATCGACCAAAACGGTCGTCAGGTTGCACACCTCCGTCTTTCCGGCATCCCCATCCAGCAAGTGATCCTGCCGGAGTTGCCGGCGGGTCTCTATTGGGTGCAATTAAAAACCCGGGATGGCAAAGTAGGTGTCAAACAGGTACAAATTGTACAACGATAGTGGTTTTGCGGCCGCCCGTTTTGTTGCTCCGAAGATTATCAGAGATTCACCCCGCACAGTTGTAAAGCCGACGTGCGGGGATTTCTATTTTTGCCCCAAACAAAACCCACGCATGTCCGACAACATCCGAATCCGCCCCGCAACCGAAGCCGACATCCCGGCCATTCACGCCCTGATGTACGAACTGGCCGTGTATGAAAAAGAGCCGGAGGCGGTGTTTACCACACCTGCCGAGTACCTGGAAGATTTCAGAAACGGACTTTTTGAGAGCCATGTCGCCGAAATGGACGGGCGGGTGGTCGGCATGACCTTGTTTTACATGGCGTATTCTTCCTGGAAGGGCAAAATGTTGTACCTCGACGATTTTGTCGTCACCGAATCGCACCGGCGCTATGGCATCGGGCAGTTGTTGTTCGACGCGTTTGTAGAAGAAGGCCGTCGCCGGGGTTGCCGCCTCGTGAAGTGGCAGGTGCTGGACTGGAACGAACCGGCTTTGAAATTCTACCGGAAAAACGAGGCTATCATCGAAACGAACTGGTGGAACGGGAAGATTTTTTTGTTCGCTGATGGAACGAAGGCGGCGGCAGGGTGAAATGATCCTGACACAATACCTTTGCCGCCCTTATGACCCACCAAGTCGTATTCAACCTCTATCCGTTCAACGAAACGCTGTATTTGCCGTCCGCCAATATCGTCCGGGTGGACGACAACGGCCTGTTGACCCATTTCGAGCAGCGCGCGTCGACAGTGACCACTCCCTCCTATCACATCGAAATGACGCCGGTGCTGACGCGCCTGCTGGGTATCGCTGAGATGTTGTCACCGAAAATGTTGGAGGCGAAATACAAGCCTTCCAAAGCTAAAACAGCGTTGACATTGGCGCAACTGCTGGCCGGCAATGACACCAAAGCGGTGGTGGAAAAATTCATTTTCAGCAACTTAGACGCTTTTTTCTCCGATCTCGTCCGCCACAAAATGCCGCTCACCCTCGATGCCGAACGCCGCACGCTGGCCAAAGATGTACTAATCGTTTTTCCGCGCGAAACGCTTGTGCCGCACCTGTTTTTTAAAAAAACTACTGCCGGCGTAGAATACCGCCTGCGTCTCGGCACAGATGATACGACCTGGAATCTGCGCGAACACAACGTGCTGTCCCTCACCAACACCGATCCTGCCTGGTTGCTGATCGATTATGCCTTGTTTCGGGTGCCGGGTATCAACGGCAACATGGTGAAGCCTTTTCGTCAAAAAGATGCGGTGCAAATCCCGCCCGAAAAAGAGCGGGTGTATTTCCGGCAATTCATCGCCAAGAGCATTCGCCGCAGCCGCGTAGAGGCAGAGGGCTTCCGGGTGGAAAAGACGGACGCCCTGCGCTTGACCCGCCTCGAACCTGTAGAAAACGTGCTCGAAAACCGCTGGTTGCTCCGTCCGGTGTTTGAATACGGCGGCGCGGAATTCCCCTTCGGCGACCGCCGCGACCGCGTTACCTCGCTCGATATTCCCGAAGATGAGCAGGGCGAGATCGCCGTTCACCTGATCATTCGCAACGAAGCCATGGAACGTGCGCGCATTGCGTCGCTGGAACAACTGGGCATGCGGGCGGAGGGGAACACCTTTGCCCCGGCAGATGGCGCTGAAAACAGTCTCGCCGCTGTGTTACTTTTCCTTACCCGCCACCGTCAGGCGCTTGCGGAGGCGGGTTTCGGCATCGTTGCGCCGCAAGTGAATGGCAAAACCCTGGTGCTCGCCGCGCATGATATCAACGTGCGGTCCGAAGCGGCGGGCGACTGGTTCGACGTGCAGGGCCGGGTGACGGTGGGCGACTTTTCCTTTCCGTTCCGGAAATTGTTGCCCAACCTGCGCCGGCAAGACCCGTATTTTCCGTTGCCCGACGGTACTTTTTTTCTGATTCCCGACGAATGGTTTGCCCGTTATGCCGACCTCGCCGGCGCGGTGCAGGAGCAAGGCGAAAACCTGCGATTGCCCAAAGCGCTGTACACCGTTTTGCAGGAAAGTCTGCCCGACGCAGCGGATGCAATGCTACCCGTCATCGACATCGAAAAGATTGACTATCAACCTTCCGAAAGCCTGAAAGCGACACTCCGTCCCTACCAGTTGACGGGTGTGAAATGGCTGATCGGTCACTACCGGCATGGCTTCGGCGCTTGCTTAGCCGATGACATGGGTTTGGGAAAAACGTTGCAGACGATTGCGGTTTTGTTGTATGCGAAGGACAACCCCACCCCCAACCCCTCCCCCACAGGGAGGGGAGACGTAGAGCGGTCCGTAGAGAACAATAGTGATGTCAAGGTGTACGCTACCTCTCCCCTCCCTGTGGGGGTGGGGCCGGGGGTGGGGTCGCAACTCGACCTCTTCCAATCCTACCAACAGGAACTCCGCCCGTTGCGGGCGCTCGTCATCCTGCCGGCTTCGTTGGTGTTCAACTGGCAGCGGGAATTGTCGGCATTCGCCCCTTCATTGTTTGTGTATGCTCACGCCGGCCCCAAAAGACTCAAAGACGCGCGCGCCTTGGCGAGTCACGACGTGGTGTTGACCACTTACCACACTGCCCGGCAGGATTTGGCGTTGCTGGAAAAAATTGGATGGCAATTCATCGTACTCGACGAAAGCCAGCAGATCAAAAACCGCGAATCGGAAGTATCTAAAGTTGTGCGGGGGTTGGAAGGGCGCCACAAAATCTCGCTGTCGGGTACTCCCATCGAGAATTCGCTGGCTGATTTGTGGACACAGATGGAGTTTATCAACCCCGACACGTTGGGCAGTTACAAATCCTTCCGGGAGCAATTTCAGGTACCCATTGAAAAACAAAACGACGAACGGGCGAAGGCGCGCTTGTTCAGCCGGGTGCAGCCGTTTTTCCTTCGGCGCACGAAAGAGGAAGTAGCGCCCGATTTGCCGGAACTGACACAACAGATTTTTTTCTCGGAAATGCCCGATGCCCAGCGCAAAAGGTACGAACAGGTCAAATCTGCTGTGCGCAACGAAATCCTCTCGCTGTTCGACGACCCCAAAACCCGCCTGATGGCCCTGCAGGCACTGACCAAACTGCGTCAATTGGCCAACCATCCACTGCTGACCGATCCCGAATACACAGGCGCGAGCGGCAAAATGGACGACGTGCTGGCGCAATGGGATGTCATTCGCCGGGCAGGGCACAAAGTCTTGTTTTTCAGTTCATTTGAGCAACACCTCCGCATTTTCAGGACGCAGATGGAGGCCGCACTGCAACCCTTTGCCTGGCTCACCGGCGAAGTGCCGCCGCCGGAGCGCGCCCGCGCAGTGCAGCGTTTTCAAGACGATGCCACGGTGCAGGCTTTCCTGATGACGCTCGGCGCAGGCGGTGTGGGACTCAATCTCACGGCAGCCGACTATGTCTTTCTGCTCGATCCCTGGTGGAATCCGGCTAAGGAAGACCAGGCAATTGCCAGGGCCCACCGCATCGGCCGTACCCACCCTGTGACGGCGGTCCGGTTTATCGCCCGCGATACCATCGAGGAAAAAATCATTCAGTTGCAGGAAAAAAAGCGGCGGCTCGGCCAGGATATTTTTGCCGCCGGAACGGAATTTCCTGCATTGGATAAAGCGGATGTGGAGATGTTGTTGGGATAAGTTGTAGTTTTCCCCCGTGAAAAAACGGCTTTGGAAATTTATCCCCCTCGCAGCACTCCTTGTGCTGCCAACCGTTTTTTTTGCCCAAACTTCCGCAGCCGAGGCGCTGGCCCGGCAGTTGGCAAATGCCCCTGCAGACACGCACCGCGTCACGTTGCTGACAGATTATGCCTGGGAGATCAATGAGTTGCGCACCGATGAAGCCGATTCGCTGTTGCATGAAGCAGTTGTATTGGCGCAACGATTGAATTTCACGAAGGGAGAAGCCGCCGCCTGGAACGGTCTCGGTGTGGTGGAGGATATCCGCGGCAACCTCGCACAAGCGGTAGTTTTTTATCAAAAAGCCCTCGCAATTCGCCGCCAGTTGGGCGACCTGAGCGAGATCGGCGCAACTTTGAACAATCTGGGTGTAGTATATGATCTGCAGGGCCATTTCGATTCAGCCCTGACGGTACACCGCGAAAATCTCGGCATTCAGAGGCAACTGGGCGACACCTTGAAAATTGCCCGCGCGCATTTCAACATGGCTGCTGCCCAGCAGGAAATGGGGCTTTACCCGGAAGCGCAAAATGACCTGCTGAATGCCCGATCCGTAATGGAGGCCCGCAAAGACCGCGACGGTACTGCAAAAGTGTACACGCTGCTGGGGCACCTCTCTTTTGAACTGGAGCGTTACGATACAGCGCTCGTCTGGTACAGGCGTGCCCTCCGACTGAGGGAAAAACTTGAAGATCCCGGCAGACATGCCGAAGCGTTAACAGACTATGCCAATGCCCTCGACGAACTGGATTCGTCGAAAGTTGCGCTTGACTATTACGAACAGGCATTGGTTATCTGGAAAAAACTGGACGATTTGCCCGGTCAGGCCCAGGTTTATACCAACATGGGCGATGCATACAAACACATCGGCGAATATCCGGTGGCACTTCGATATTTGCAATTAGCCGAAGACATCTGTCATTCTTTGGACGATGACCAGGCTTTGATGGAGGTTTACAACACCATTGGCGACGTGCATGGCAGGGCGGGCCGGCTCAATCTGGCACTCGAATATACGCAAAAGTATTACAAGATTGCTCAAAAAGCAGGTGATGAAAAATATATTCAAAGCGCTTACAAAGACTTTTCGGAAGTGTATGCAGCCATGGGCGATTTCAGCACTGCTTATAAATGGCGGGTACAGTACGATGAATTGAAGTACAAACGGATGAATCTGCGCATCGGGGTCGCTTTTGCACGGAAAGAAGAGTTGTTCGCCGACGAGCAAAAGCAGCAGCAAATCGAAAAACAAAAACAGGAATTGCGTATCCGCGATGCCGAACTGGTCTCCGCACAAACCCGGCAATGGGCCCTGCTCGGCGGAGCCGTCGCGTTGTTACTACTGGCAGGGCTGCTCTTCAACCGCAACCGCATCCGCTCGCGCGCCAACCGCGAACTGGCGGCTAAAAACGAAGCGATCCAGCGCGAGCGTGAGCGCGCCGACAGCCTGCTCAAAAACATCCTGCCCGAAAAAACCGCCGCCGAACTCAAACTCCACAACACGGTGCAGCCGGTTCGCTACGATTCCGTCACCGTGATGTTTACCGATTTTAAAGGATTTACCCAAATAGCGGAGCGGATTCCTCCCGAAATGCTCATCCAATCGCTCGACGAGTGCTTCCGTCTGTTCGATTCCATCGTTGAGAAATACGGCCTTGAAAAAATCAAAACCCTGGGCGATTCCTACATGTGTGCCGGCGGCCTACCCACGGCCAACGACAGCCATCCGGTAGACATGGTAAACGCTGCGATCCAAATGCTCCACGACCTCGATGCACTCATGCGACAAAAATCTGCTGAAGGCGCGCCCTTTTTTGAAATGCGCATCGGCATCCATACCGGCCCCGTAGTAGCGGGTGTGGTAGGCAGTCACAAATTTGCTTACGACATCTGGGGCGATACGGTGAACACGGCAGCGCGTCTCGAACAGGGCGGAGAACCCGGCAAAATCAATATTTCCGAAACCACCTACCAGCGCGTCCGGCACCTGTTCCATTGCACGTTCCGGGGAAAATTAGCCGCTAAAAACAAAGGGGAGATCGAGATGTATTTTGTGGAGGGTAGAAGGTAGAGGGTAGAAGGTAGAGGGTGGAGGGTGGAGGGTAGAAGGTACACGGTGCGAGATAAAAATGAGAATGAGTCACGCGAATCAGGGGTTGAGTTTTGACGCTGGAAATCAGTTCGTTTAATCGAGACCTGTAAGGTTTTCAAAACCTTACAGGTCTACGGCGTTGATAATCAAATGAAAAGATTTGCAAACCCCTGATTCGCATGAGTCATGTTTTATTTTCTGCACTAATAAAGGATATCACACCCTCCACCCTCCACCTTCTACCCTCCACCTTCTACCCTCCACCCTCCACCCTCTACCCTCTACCGGTAAACCGCTTCGCCGAAATCATAGTCCAGTAAAGCGTCATCGAGCAGGGGTTCGGCGCCGACGCGGTAACCTTCTTTCAGGTCGTAGCCCCAGAGTTTGCCGAGGGTATTCCAATAAGAAGCAGTTGTACCGCCGCGGGTTTCTGCAAGAAGGTCGTAAAAAGGCTTGTCCGTCTGGCGTTCGATCATTTTGATCAGTACTTTACCTTCCGTTTTGGAGAGGTTTTTCATTTGTTCTTTAAAATCCTCTTTTAATTCCTTGTGCTCCTTACGGATAAAACGCTTGCGTTTGCCTTTGCTCATATCCTGTGTCTCCTCCTGTATTTCACGGTACATTTCGATGGCTTGCAGGGCATAAGGATACACTTTGCGGCAGGCACGCACGTAACGGTAATAACGGCGCTGCTCTTCCGAATCTTTAAAATTGCGTTTTTGCGAAATGCGCACCGTCCACAACGACATGACAAATGTAGTGTCGCCGTTTTCCACCTCCATCCGCGCCCAGGCGCCGCCTTTTGCCAGCGTATCGGCGGGTGGTACCGGGCGAACGGAAGTTTGTGCGAACGCAGGCAGTGCCAATATCAGCGCGAGGAAAATAAAGGGCCGGTTCATGTTTATAAGAATGTGTTCAATGTTTGTGTGCTCCAGTGTTCCCGATGCGTGCAAGAAAAACGACGGGATACAATTTATGTTTTTACATGCAACGTATCAGACGTTTTGCCGCCCCAAATGTAACTGCCTTGCAGTTGCCGGAAAAACAAGTTTTGTCGGCCAGCAGGCAGTTTCAAGTAGAGGGGTTAAGATATAACGTCCTAATTTTACGCTTTGCACCAATCCTTAATTCGCTTATGAAAATTTGCTACGCCTTTCTGTTTTTTATACTTTTCTCCTTGTCCGGGCATCTTTCCGCTACGACAGTGATCCCGTTCAAACATCTCGGTGAAGCGACGCAGGCCAGCGAAGCGGTCGTATTGGCTACCGTTGAAAGTCTTTTTGAAACCCGGTTGGGTGATCGCGTTTTTTTCGATTGCAGCCTGCGCGTTTTGAATGCAGCAAAGGGGGCCTTACTTCCGGACGAAACATTTATACTGCGCCGGCATTCATTCGGGTTGGGCGATTTCACCGCAAATATTGCAGGTGATTTTGTGCCGCTGGAAGGCAAAACCTACTTGTTATTCCTGCAGCGCACCGGTGATGTCTGGCGACCCATCACATTGTCCTACTACGTTTTTGAAATAAAAAAAATGAACGGCGAAAGGTTCCTGGTACCATTGGAAGAAAGTGCCGGTATCGCGTATGCCTCCCGTAGCGATGGCGTCCGTCCGGAACCGCCCGGCGTGTATCGCGTCGAAGCATTGCTGGCTGTTTTGGAGCAATACGCAAACGGAACAAAGCGGGTGTGGGATGTTACCCCGGCACTTACCGGCATCTTGCCCACTGATTTTCCCCATGAACGGGTATTGCCGACAGGGTGCGATTTTACTTTGTCCGGCGGACCGCTTTCCCGTTGGGAGGATGCAGCCGTTGAAGTTTATTTCGATGATACCGATGCACCGGCAGGTTTCAGCGGCACGCTCGATGCCATCCTGGGCAGTATGAATTCCAACTACACCGGCATCGACGCCGGCAACGGCGGCCAAACAGGTTTTACGCCGGATTGCACAGATAATTCCGTTGCAGGTAGTGATTTTACCGCCTTTTTGACTGGGCTTAACGGCACGCAGGCCACGCTCATTTTTTTTGAAGACCCCTGTAGCCAGATCGCCAACCTGAACAGTTGCAACGGCACGCTCGCCATTGGCGGCAGCTATAGCTCTTCCTCCACGCACAGTTACAAAGGCGACACCTGGAACGATGCACTTTGGGGCTTTGTCGTGGTGAACAACGGCGTTTTAGATTGCCTCGATCCCGATGAATACGAAATGATGTTAACACACGAATTGACACATACCTACCGGATGGATCACCTCGACGCCGGAAGTTTTCCCAATCAAAACATGAACCCTTCCTGCTGCAACGCCATCAATTTCAAGGACATAGAATGTATGAACTACACCTACGATCTTGCGGCGCCGGTTGAACTGATTGCGTTTGACGCACAACCGTACGATGGGCGGCAAGTGCGTGTGTCGTGGACCACTGCTTCAGAAAAAAACAACCACCATTTCGCCGTGGAGCATTCGACCGACGGGCTTCACTTCGAAACGGTCAAAACAGTTTCAGGAAACAATTCGCCTGCGGCCAGTCGCTACGAATGGATCGACCCCTTGCCGGCGGGAGGTCTGAACTATTACCGGCTGAGCCAGGTAGATTTTGATGGAAATACGACCACTTTCGGCCTGAAGGCTGTCAATATGGGTGAAAACGATGCGGTTTTCCGCATTTTCCCAAACCCGGCCCCGACAGCAACGATCACGGTACTGGTCGACGTGCCCGTTGCTTTCAACGGCACGATGGAAATCATTAACCCCGACGGACGGGTTCTGGCTGCTTCGACGCTGGTGTTGGAAAGCGGGCGGAACAGATTCGAACAATCGGTAGAACACCTCGGGCCCGGCCTGTACTGGTTGAAACTCCGGGAAGCGGACTACACAAGGATATTGAAATTTTTCAAAAACTGACCGGAGCAAGTGCGAAAACCGGGCAGGTGAAAATAGCGTAGATATGCTTGTTTGATGCAGTTTTTAGCCTTTTTGGTCAAAATAGGTGAGCCAAGTTACACTATGTGGCGGAACTTCCCGAAAGTTGCAGCGGCAAATCATCCTACCCCCTTCCCATGTACGCCGTCATACTCGGTTTCATTACCGCCTTCACACTCACGTTTTCCATTATTCCGGTCATCATCCGGGTGGCACGTGAGCGGCGCATTTACGATCGGCCCAACGAGCGCAGTTCGCACGACGAACCGACGCCTTCGCTGGGCGGCATCGGGATATTTGCCGGCACGATTTGCGCCGTTGTACTCTGGACGCCGCTCGATGCCTTCGGCGTTCTGCAATACGTACTCGCTGCTTTTGTCCTCATCTTCCTGATCGGTGTGCTGGACGACCTGATCCCCTTGTCGCCGACGAGAAAATTCTCCGGCCAACTGCTCGTCGCCATTATCCTTGCCTACAAATCGGACGTGCGCATCACCAGTCTTTACGGCGTATTTGGCGTGTACGACTTGCCGGAGCTGACGAGTTTTGTCCTCTCCGTACTGATCATTATCGCGATCATCAATTCTTTCAACCTGATCGACGGCATCAACGGATTGGCCGGATCGATCGGGCTGCTGGCCTGCGTGAGCTGGGGCACCTGGTTTTTAGCAATCCATTCTCCGGCCCTGGCTGTGGTGGCTTTTTCATTAGCAGGCGCGATCACCGCATTTTTAAAATACAACTTTACACCGGCAAAGATATTTATGGGCGATACAGGTTCTCTGCTGATCGGTACGGTCTGCGCTATCCTGTCCATCAGTTTTATCGAAATGAACCACCTTGTTTCGATCCAGCCCGTGTATACGTTCAATTCCGCTCCGGCGATCGCGGTCGGCATTCTTATTTTGCCGCTGTACGACACGGTCCGGGTTTTTGTACAGCGCATTCTGCACGGACGCTCTCCCTTTTCACCGGATAAAACGCATATTCATCATCTGCTCATCGATTTGGGTATCAGCCACATGAACGCTACGGCTATTTTGTTGTGCGTCAACGTGTTGTTTATCGCAATTGCCGTCTTGCTCGATCAGTTAGGCACTTCCGTATTATTCCTGCTCGAAATCATTTTGATGTTTCTCTTTACTTTTATCCTCCAGCGAATTGCACAAAAACACGAGCCGGGACAGACTTTAAAAGGTTAAATTTTTCCAAAAATCGACGGATTTCGGGTACTGTATCACCAGGGTGAATGATTGTCCGTCATCTTTGTCGGATTGAAAACAAATACACCGCCGCCATGCAAAAAAACACATTACTCCTTTCGTTCTGTTTCATCGTTCTTTCCTTCCGGCTTGTTGCCCAACTTCCTTCGGTGCAGGAAGTTCATGCGGTTTTCCAGGCCAAATGCGTCTCCTGCCACGACCATGCTTCGCCCGAGGCGGGCCTCGATCTCGAAGGGACGGGCGCTACCGATTATCTCCGCGCCGTGAATGTTGCGCAAAATCTGATCAATGCGAATCCTGCAAATGCTTATGCACTCGGTCAGGGACTCAAACGCATCTATCCCGGCCGCCCCGACCGCAGTTTTTTATTCCGCAAAATCAACAACGGCCTCGAACCGACCATTGCGGCACTGCACCAGAATGAAGGCGCTTCCATGCCCAACTACCCCGGCACTCCCCTGACGGATGTGGAAAAAGAAATCGTCCGCCAATGGATTTTGTACGGGGCAAAAACAAGCGGCACTCAATTCAACAAGACGGTCGTGGAGAATTTCTATAACCTCGGCGGTGAAAAGGCTTTCCCCGACGGCCCGCCACCTGCGCCTGCACCGGGAGAAGGCTTTCAGATCAAGATGGGGCCGTTTTACCTGGCGCCCAGTACAGAGGTCGAATATTATCAAAAGTATGAGCTCGCACTGCCCGCCGACGTGGAAGTGAACCGTCTCGCACTCCAGATGTCCGGCTATTCGCACCATTTCATTGTATACAATTTCACCAACAACGGCGATGCGGTGATTCCGCACGGGTTGCGCCTCGCGGCCAACCACAGCGACATCAACCTCGTCGCCGCCGTACAGGAACAAACCGATCTGAAACTCCCGGAAACGACGGCTTTCAAATGGAATAACAACATTGTACTCGATCTTAACTCACACTATATCAATTACTCCGCTGCGTTTCCCTACCAATGCGAAGCTTACCTGAACGTATATACGCAGGCACCCGGAACGGCGGAACAGGAGATGTTTGCCGCCTTGCTCGTGAACCCTTTTATCCCGATCCCGAACAACGGCAACCTGATCACGCATACCCAGTCTGAATTTCAATTCGGCGCGGACAGCATTTACGTTTGGGGGCTCATGGGGCACACGCACAAATACGGGCGCAGTTACAAAGCCTGGAAACGCCTGCCCAACGGTCAGAAAGGCGAACTGATTTACGATGCGTCCTGCCCCTTCGGCACACCCGGTTGCCTGACACAATACTTCGACTACCGGCATATTCCGCTTCGGTACTGGGAGCCACTGTTACCTATCAAATGGGGCCATGGCATCATACACGAAGCCACATGGGTCAACGAGGGCCCGACGGCTGTGAATTTCGGCCCGACCTCGGATGATGAAATGATGGTGCTGATCGCGTTTTATACGCTGAATCCCGTGACCGTCGGAACCGGCGAACCGGGTAACTACCTTGCTGAACGACCAATTTTTGTGAGGCCCAACCCGGCAAAGGACAATGTCACGATCATCGTGCCGGGCGCCACGGAGCTGCGGCAATTCCGCTTGTTCGACGGGACGGGGCGCTTGGTTCTGAGCCGGAGCGACATTCCGGGAAATACATTCGACCTGGATTTGAGCGGTGTGGCGCCGGGTATTTACCTGTTCAATGCCGATGGATGGACGGGGAAATTGGTGGTAGAATAAGAGGATACTCACTTCTTATCACCATACGCCAGATCACCAGCATCGCCCAAACCGGGCACGATGTATGATTTGGCGGTCAGTTCTTCATCCACCGCCCCTGCCCAGATTCGGGCTTTGGGAAAGCGGCGGCGCACGACGTCGAGCCCTGCGGTGCTGGCGATGACCGTGGCAACGTGGATCATGGCAGGCGTACCGAAACGCAGCAATTCCTGCAAGGCGAGGTTCACGGAAGCGCCGGTGGCCAGCATCGGGTCGCAGAGGACCAGGACGCAGCCGTCGAGGTCGGGGGTGCTCACGTAGTCGAGTTGGATATCGAACGAGCCGTCTTTATGGTGGCGCCGGTAGGCTGAAACAAACGCATTGTCGGCCGCATCGAAATAGTGAAGCATGCCCTGGTGGAAAGGCAACCCCGCCCGGAGCACGGTGCCCAGCACCACCCGCGAGGTGGGCAGCATCAACGGTGCAACGCCGAGCGGCGTTTCCACTTCAAACAGTTCGTAATCGAGGGTTTGAGAAATTTCATAAGCCAGCACTTCGCCGACACGCTCCAGGTTGCGGCGGAAACGTTGCCGGTCTTTCTGAATTTCAACGTTGCGGAGTTCGGCGACAAATTGGTTGGCGATGGAGTTTTTTTCGGCGAGATTGAAGACCATGACGAGGGCGGTGTTTTTTCGAGGGGAAAGGTAAATGTTTCGTTTGAAAAAGAGACTGACGGTTTATTGACTCGTGGTAAGCGCAACATCAGGATTTTTCTCATGGACGACATGCGCAGACAACGGTGGGTGTGTGAGACAATACGGTCTGTCTGACGGCAAATACGGAATTTGAACCTGCCGGTTGACTATGTTAAATTTCATGTAGCACTTGCTTTTAAATGACGGCTATCCGACATTTGCAATGGTTTTCTTTCCAATATGAAGTGCGCACAGGAAGAGAACCGGCCGGCCGATACCCTTTTAATTTTTTCCATTTCCCTTTATCGTGTGATTGCGTGTAATTGCCCGACTGTGAATCACAGTCGGAGCGCCAACCTTTTTTCCATTACCAAAAACGATCTACAGAAAATGACAATCCAAAATCGATTTCTCCCGCTTTTTATATCCTCAATTACCATTCTTGCGATTCTTCTTTCCCTCCCCCTCGATGTGTTGAACGCTCAATCTTATGAAGAGGCCTATGACCCCTGTGCCACCGAAGCCGAAGTGCCACCAGGCTGCCAATGGGGCGCCGAATATAGGTTATGCGAAGATTTTGAGCAGTGGCCTTGTCATGAAATATACTGTCTTGGAGGGGAAGATTCGATACCGCCTGATTTCGGTCTGCCGGGCAATGGAATTATATCCTATATAAACTTCGAAATCAACGGCGAGTATAAAATTACGCAAAACATGACGTTCAACTACTGCAATTTTAAGATGCGTCCCGGAGCGAGCATTGTACTGGCTCCGACTGCCTCGACTGCAACGATAGCGTTCAACAATTGCAAATTTTTCAGTTGCAATTCTATATGGCGCGGTATCACGGTTAACGCTTCCGGCACCTCACACCTGAGTTTTAGTTTCATTGGCTGCGAGGTAGAAGATGCTTACATCGGACTTACCCTCGATGAGGGCAAACCCTATTACTACTCCATTTTTAACAACACTTTCAGAAACAACAACATCGGTATCAGCAATCGAAAACAAACCGGTGGTTTGTGGGCTATGATAAATGCAGTTATGGCAGGTAATACGTTCACTGCTTCTTACGATCTTCCAACCATTCCCGTTTCCATGCAGAGCCTGCCTATGCCTTTTCATCCGAATGCTTATGCCGGCATCAATTATGTGCGAGCACGCTCGACAATCGGGCCTCTGACGCCAAGCCCCACTGCCACAGTAAACACTTTCTCCTGCATGGTTTACGGCATCAGGGCTGAGGAATGTACCGTCATATCAAACAACAATGATTTCCTGAATATGCGGGAAGTATCCGGCGAGAGCATTCTTGCATTGGATGGCTCCATGCAGGTGGCAGGGTGCCATTTCGATAATGCCGGATATAATTACATTCATGCCGAAGGGGCCGACTTGACAGCCAGAGACAATCACTTCGAGGGAAGTACGCTAAAAGGCATTTGGTCGCGAAACAATCTGAACGCTGAGAATATTTTAATCGAAGACGAGAATATCTTCGACATTTCAACTGATACATGGACAGACGGCATCGACATTTGGCGAAGCACGGCATCAACAGGTGTACACACCAGAATCAGAAACGACAACACTTTCAACGTATCCAATGGCGCTTCGTCGTTATCTTGCATTTTGGTGAATAGCGATCATAATGCTGTTGATGAAATGCATATTGATGAAAACATTATAAATGTCAGCGATAATGACGAAGCGGTTCATGGAATAAATGTATGGTTTGGCGACTCGGAAGGCACCAAGATTCGAGGCAATGACATTAACTACTCCTCAACTTCACTTTATGGCAGTTTTGGAATTTCTTTAAACTCATTTTTTGGAATGACTGACAGTAATGAAGTGCGGGAAAACATAGTGACAGGCACTTCGAATGTTGCCTTGCATTGTAGTATTCACTCCCTGAATCTCGAAGGCACCGAGTTTTGTGAGAATACTGTGGACTACTCACGTTACGGATTGCACTTTCTCGGCGATAATGATGTTGAACTTCGTGAAAACCACATGAATCATCACGATATTTGTCTTTATGTAGAAGGCACAAACGCGCAAATAGGTAAGCAGTATGGACGTGGGAATACCTGGTCCACCGACCCTGATGATTGTGTTGTGGCAGCGGCTCAAGTTATTGGTACTGCTCTTTTCTCGGAGTTTCGCATCAGGGAGTCAAACACTTTGCCCTTTTTGCCACCGAACAATAAAATTATTCCGACGGGGACTCCTCCTTCTTGGTTTACATTCAATGGGGCCACAGAGATGGACTATTGTGAGGAATATTTTGGAGGAGGCCCGGTTAGTACAACGCCCTATGAGCACGAAGCGGTTTTAGGCACTTCGACTTTAGCCGGAGTGCCACTCTGGGATCTGAAACGGAAAACTTACAGGAAACTATTGATGCATCCCGGTCTTCGGCCCGGCAGTTCAGCAGAAGAAACCTTTTATAATGGTCTGGCCAGTACGACAATCTCCTACTTCGGCCAGGTGGACCAAATGATATCCAACAGCCTGAGCCTTTCGGCCAACGACCAGGAGGATTTTGACAACTATCGCGAGGCGATTTTCCAGTCGTGGGCGGATATCGATGCGCTCGATGCGACCATTGATTTTTCCGACCCGAACAATCTTACCGGCGCCTATTTTGATGACCGGGCAGATCTGTTGGAAGTTATTGCCCAAAAAGCCGATACTTTGGCGGCGCTCGAAAACAACCGTAACCAGCAAACAAGCCAGGACTTGCAAAGCGCACTGACTTACAATACAAACATCACCACCAGCCAGACGTACGAAACGGCCAGAAAGTTGCTGAATAATATCAAAATTCGCCATTTGTTGCACGAGCCGATGACACAAACACTTTACCAACAGATAATCGCTTTGGCACAGCAGGATGCGGCAACAAAGGGCAGCGCTGTGGATGAAGTTGTTCCCTATTTGGCTCCCTGCGACCGTGTTCAATTCATGGGCGAGGATGAATCGGAAGAACGAAGTGAAATAAATGCTGAAATTCAGCATAAAGCCGCTCCCGCAATCCGACTCACGCCAAACCCGAGCTCCGGGATGATGGAGGTAACTATTTCGGATACATCTGTGGGCACATTGAAAGTGTTCAATGCTTCCGGTCAACTTATTTCGGTAACCGAAGTAGAACAAAACACAAATATTGTCAACCTGAATTTGACGGGCTTTCCACCCGGCATCTACCTGGTGATGTTCTGTGATGTGAATGGCCTCAACACTTGCACATCTAAAATTTCCCTGACGGACTAACTTTGTTTTCAAATTACGGGGTCAACCGGTGGTCGGCTCAATCGCCGGTTGACTCTTAATTGTTTTGTATGATGAAAAATATCCTTACCCTGACACTCGTCTTCATTTGCTCTTTCCATATCCTTTTCGGCCAACAAAAACTCGATTATATCTGGCCTTTGGGATATGGGCCGGAGTTTCATCCGCCTAACGGAATTGTACAAGGTGGCATTCTCATGGATTTTAACGACACCCCTCCTTCGCTTTCCTTACTCTCGTTTATTTCCGAATGCCAAAGCGCAGGTATTTGTGACAGCACCGGCCAACTTCTTGCCTACACAGACGGTTGCAATATCTACAACAGGGGTCACGCCATCATGCTGAACGGCGATTCGCTGAATCCGGGTAAAGTATTCGAAGAATTTTGCAGTTCGTATCCGTCTTATCCCCTCTATCAGGGTTGTTTATTTTTACCTCAGCCCGGCAGTAACGACAAATTTCACCTCTTCCATTTGCGCGTTGACGACGAGATTACGAGCCCGATGGACTTGATGTATTCCATCGTAGATGCCAAGAGCGATAACGGCAAGGGGGGAGTCATCTCCAAGAATCAGGTCGTTTTCAGCGACTCCATCTGGCTGAGCGACTACATTTCGGCCACGCGCCACGCCAACGGCCGCGACTGGTGGATCGCAACGCCGCAGCGATTCAGCCCCGGCTTTCACCTCAGCCTTTTGACACCCGAAGGAGTGGAGTACAAAGGCTTGCAAATGCTGGGCGATTCGACTTACCAGGTTTACGACGGACAGACTGCTTTTTCACCGGACGGCAGCAAGTACTTTAGAAATTGGCCGGATGGTCTCTTGATGCTTGATTTCGACCGTTGTACGGGCTTGTTTTCCAACCCTGTTTTTTTGGATTACACCGTCGTTCCCAATGGAGCGGGCGGTGTGGCAGTATCGCCCAGCAGCCAATATCTTTACCTGACGGCCGGCGACACCGTGCATCAGTATGACCTCCTGGCTCCCGATCTCGTGGCCGGCCGCCAGACGGTGGCCGTGTATGATGGCTATGTGTCGCTATTCCCGACTTATTTTTCTCAAGCCATGCTTGCACCGAACGGTAAAATCTATTTTACGGCAGCAAATAGCAACAGCGTATTGCATGTAATCCATAATCCGGATTCATCGGGCCTTGCCTGCAACGTGGAGCAGCATGGGGTGCAACTTCCTGCGATCACGGGTTTTCGCATTCCCAACTTCGCCAACTACCGCCTCTACGACCTGCCCGGCAGCCCCTGCGACACGCTCGGCATAGATACGCCGGTGGCGGCGAAGGAGCCGAAAATTGACGACGACACCTCGATAACGCTTGTTCCCAACCCCGCCGGCGAATCACTCACCCTGCGCTTCGACACTCCTGAATCCGGTCGGATCAGCATTGCCGACATGACGGGCAAAAATTGGCTGGCAGGTTCCAAAACAACCGGACAGGCGATTTTTGAGACAAGCGTACGGCATCTGCCCGCAGGAGTTTACATCGTTTCGTTTCGGAGCGACGCAGGCCGCTATGTCGCGGGGAAATTGGTTGTGCAGCACCGGTAAGCGGAAAGCCGTATTTTCGCCGCAAACACATCTCTCATGCTCTTAAAAACACGCGGCATCGTATTCCGCACCGTGAAATACGGCGAAACGAGCGTCATCGCCGATATTTTTACGGAGGAAAAGGGTCTGCATACCTTCATCGCCGGGAGTGTGCGCACGGCCAAAGCCCGGATGCCGTACAGCCTGTTCCAACCTATGACGGCGGTGGATATGGTCGCTTATTTCAGGGAAGAAGAGGGTTCGCTCAATCGCCTGAAGGAATTGCGCGCTGCGGAGGTTTGGAGCCAGATACCTTTCGACATCCGGCATGGCGCTGTGGCGTTGTTCATGGCCGAAATCTGTCGAAAGGGCATCCACGAGGTGGAAGAAAACCGCGAAATGTTTGAATTTTTGCTGGGCTACCTCCATTGGCTCGATACCACCCCGCACCCGATTGCCAACCTGCACCTGCACTTCCTGCTGGCGTTGTCCGCTTATCTTGGTTTTCAGCCGCAGGCAGGCGAAGAAGAGAGCGGCGAAATGTTTTTCGATTTAACGGAAGGCACATTCAGTCCCGTACCACCTTCCCACACGACCTATATGGAGCCGGAACAAACAGCCCAATTGCTTGCCCTGCTCCGCATTCCCCTCGAACACTGCCACGAAATACAGATGAACCGCGCGGAGCGCAAAGCGTTGTTGAGCAAGTTGTTGCAATTTTATCAACTGCATCTTCCGGGGTTTTCGCAGATCAATACGCCGGATATTTTGGATATGGTGATGTGACGCTCCCTGGCGCCGCTTATATGAATGCCGAATGGCGATTACACGATACGATTGACGATGTGGAGGCGTTGCGCCTGATATTGAGGGCAAGGCCTCCACATCGTCAATCGTATTTCATGTAATCGCCATTCGTAAATCAAAAAAATCGTAAAAATCAGAACTTATCTGCCCTGCCCTGTGGGGGTGGGGATGTCACCATTTTTCCTTTTCCTCCAACTCCTTCAGCAGCACCCGCAGCGCTCCCGCCGACAAAAAGATTTCCATCAGACTGAGCACCAGCGACACCATCATCATCAACAGGCTGAGGGCAAAGAGGATCTTTGCCCATATCTGCCATCCTTCATACACAAAAAACATGGTGACCACGCAGAGCAGGATGCTGCCCACGCCGAACACCTGCATCCAGCGGATCAGCATCAGCCGGCGCCGCAGGCTGCGTATCTGGCTGATGGTGGTGCGGAGTTGATTGATTTCGTAATCCGAGATCAGTTTGCGGATCAGGTTGGCAATTGCCAGGAATTTATTGGTGTAAGCGATGAGCAACAACGACACGGCGGGGAAAAGCAGGGCGGGCGTTTGAATGGTGAGGTCCATGTGTGAGAGGCGTGAGAGGCGTGAGAGAGATGAGATACGTGAGAGACGTGAGCGGTGCAAAAATCGGTGTTTGCTTAAACCGTTTCACTGATTTTATATCTAAACAAATGTACGATCCGTTCGACGTTATTCATTTTTTGCTTTAAATTATTCATTCTCAAAAAAGTATGCAGAACAAAACCTTCCTCTTCTCAGCCTTCGCGCTGCCGTTTTTTTCTTTGACCGTCAGCGCCCAATCGGTCAACTGGGCCAACGATGTGGCGCCCATCCTCTACGAAAATTGTGCAAAATGCCACCGCGACGGCGGCATCGGACACTTCTCGCTCATCGGCTACGCCAATGCTTTTGTCAATCGCTTCCCCATCATGGACGCGACCCAGACCCGCAAAATGCCGCCCTGGAAACCCGACCCGGCCTACCGTCGCTACGCGCACGAACGCCGCCTGACCGAAGAACAAATACAGACCATCGCCGATTGGGTGAACGCCGGCGCACCGTCCGGCGACCTCAGCCAGGCGCCACCCGACCCGGTATTCATACCAGGCTCGGACGTAGGCACACCAGATCATGTTTTAACCACGCCACTTTACACCGTCACGGCTACGGACGACGAATACCGTTGCTTCGTTATCCCCAACGGCCTGAACCAAACCGCCTACCTGCGCGGCCTCGAAGCCATACCCGGCAATCACGAAGCGGTGCACCATATTCTGGTGTACGAAGACACGACCGGCCAGGCACAAGTCCTCGATACGCAAACACCCGAACCCGGTTACGTCAATTTTGGCGGCACGGGTGTGAACGGCTCAAGGCTCGTGGGCGCCTGGGTACCCGGCACGCGCACGACATTGGTGCCGCCGTTTATGGGCGTAAAACTTACACCCGGCGCCGACCTTATCGTGCAGATGCACTACCCAAAGGGCGTGACCGGCATGAGCGATATGACCTCGCTTAACTTCTTTTTTACACCCACCAACCAGAACATCCGCGAAATACAACTCGCGCCGCTGATCAACCATACCTTCTTTTCCCTGGAGAACTGGCCGCTTGTTATCCCTGCGAACACGGTAAAAACCTATCACGCCAGTTATAAAACGCCTGTCGCCGGCTCGGGCATCAGCGTAGCACCGCACATGCACCTGATCGGCCGCAACATCGTTTGCTTTGCCGTCACGCCGCAAAACGACACAATTCCGCTCATTCGCATCAACGATTGGGATTTCCACTGGCAGGGCGGCTATTATTTCCAGAAAGTACAAAAAATTCCCGCCCAGTCGACCTTGCACGCTTATGCCACTTACGACAACACCGAGAACAACCCCTTTCAACCCAACAACCCGCCCCAGCTCGTCACGCAGGGCGAAGCCACAACCGACGAAATGTTACTCGTCTATTTCGCCTACATGGCTTACCAGCCCGGCGATGAGAACATCGTGATCGACAGTACTTTGCTCAGCACTGCCGTTCCGTGGATGCAGGAGCCAGGCTCGGTAGCGTCGCTGCGTGTGTTCCCAAATCCTGCGGGCGGGCAAGCGACCTTGGAATATGAATTATCGGAAACAACCGATATTCAAATGAGCCTTACCGACCTGAATGGCAGCGTTTTGATGGTATTTGCCGAAAAAAACGATCTCGCGCCGGGTATTTACCGGGAGAATGTGGAGATGGGAGATATTGTGCCGGGGGTTTATTTTGTGAAAGTGCAGGCTTCGGGTAGTGGAGTGAGGGTGGTGAAGGTTATGAAAGGTCATTAAAGTCATTGGAGCGATATTAAACCTCTTCAGCAGTGTGTTCAGGTTTTTATAATTCCTAAAAAAAATAAAACCCGTCCTCTTGCGAGTCCGGGTTTTATTTTTGAATATTTGCATCATCGTACTGATACGTTAATACATTCCAAAAATGGAAATGACACAAACGGCATACAAGGATTTGATTTTGAGGTCGGAGGGGTATTATCGTTCAACCCCACCCCCGACCCCTCCCCCGAATGGGAGGGGAGACGCGGCGAACACCGCGACACCCTCCGTAGGCTCTACGGAACGCTCTACGTCTCCCCTCCCATTCGGGGGAGGGGTCGGGGGTGGGGTTGCCTACGGCGGCACCTACATCCCCGAAGTGCTGCTCCCCGGCCTGCAGGAAATCGCCGCCGCTTTCGACGAAGCAAAATACGACGAAGATTTCCTTGCCGAATTCCACCATACCCTCAAAACCTTCTCTGGTCGCCCGACTGCTTTCACACCGTTACCGCGCCTTTCGGCGGAAATTGACGGCGCGCAACTTTTTTTGAAAAACGAAGGGCTGAACCACACGGGCGCGCACAAAATCACCCATTGCATCGGGCAAATACTTTTGGCAAAAAGGCTTGGTAAACAGCGCATTATCGCCGAAACCGGCGCCGGACAGCACGGCTACGCCACCGCTGCCGTGTGTGCCCGATTCGGGTTGGACTGCACGGTGTATATGGGTCGCAAAGACTACGAACGCCAGCGCCCCAACGTGTATTGGATGGAACTCCTCGGCGCCAAAGTTGTGGCCGTGGAAGACGGCGACCAGACCCTCAACGACGCAGTCATCGCCGCTTTCAAGGACTGGGTGGCCAACCCCGGCAGTTATTACCTGCTCGGCTCGGCAGTGGGGCCGCACCCGTACCCCGCCATGAACACCTTTTTCCAGAAAGTCGTGGGTGAAGAGATCCGCCGCCAATGCCAGGCTGCGACGGGGCGATTGCCCGACTATTGTGTGGCCTGTGTAGGCGGCGGTTCCAACGCGATGGGGATGTTTTTCGATTTTCTTGACGACGAGGATGTCGCACTCGTAGGCGTGGAAGCGGGCGGGCGCGGCACAAAACCCGGCGAACACGCGGCTAAAGTGTTGCACGGCAAATTGGGTATTTTCGAGGGTTATCACTCTTATTTTTTACAGGACGACGACGGCAACATTGCGCCTACCCATTCTGTATCGGCAGGTTTGGACTACTGCGGTGTCAGCCCGATACTGGCATTTTTGGCGGATGAAGGTCGGGTCCGGTTTGAGACGGCCAGCGACGAGGCGGCACTGGCAGCAGTGAAAAAACTTGCACAAACGGAGGGCATCATCCCGGCCTTGGAGTCGGCACACGCTTTTGCACACGCTTTTGAGTTGGCTGCTGAATTGCCCAAAGACAAAATCGTGGTAATCAACGCTTCCGGGCGCGGTGAAAAGGATTTGTTCATCACCATGCGGCATTTTCAGGAGGTAAGCCTGAAATCGTATGCGGAACACTTGCTGAGCGCCCGTTAAATCCTTTTGAGCGATAGCAAAGTGACATAGCGTGTCACTTGCCAGCAAATTGCGGAATCGGTGAAAAACTCGTATTCCACGGGAATGGGGAACTGCTCATTCGGGCCGAACGTGAAGTCGATATTTTCAGGCACATACCCGAAAAGTACCGAGTCAGCTTCGGTGGTCACCAACCAATAACCGCCGCAGCACATACAAGCCGTGTACTCGGCGCCGACGATTTGACCCTGACCGGCGTATTTTTTACCGGCTTCAAGCGCGTACGCTTCGTCGAAACCGCAACGGGGGTTCAGTTCGGCTGCCGGGTCGTTGTCGCCACAATTTGCCAGCGGGTCGCACCCCGTGCCGAAATAAATAAAAAGCGCAGACAACAAGCAGCAGGCGGTGGTGAATAAGGTAGTATTTTTCATGTGCGCAATGGTTAATAATCGATCAAAAATGAAACCATGAGAAAGACGTAATAAAATGATAAAACAGTTGGAACAATCTCAAAAAATGCCGGTTATGGCGCACTTAGTTTTGGGCTACCCGAATCCGGGAGAAAGCCTGCGTACCGCCGAAATCTACATCCGTGCCGGGGTACAGGTACTCGAACTGCAAATCCCATTTTCGCACCCCACTGCCGACGGCCCGGTTATCACGGCGGCTTGCCGGGAAGCGGTGCGCCAGGGTGTCACGGTGCGCGACTGCATCAGTGCCATCCGGGATTTGCGTGCACGCTACCCGGAGCAGGAGATCATGGTGATGTCATATCTGAACCGGATATATTCCTTTGGTTTTCAGAAATTTGTGGACGAAATGAATGATCTCGGAATAAGGCATTTGATTATTCCCGATTTGCCGGTGGACAACCCGACAGCCATAGATTTGACAACTTTTAATAAGTTGTCAAATCTGAAACTCGTCCCGGTATTGGCCGCCAACGTCTCCGACGCCCGCCTCGAAAAACTGCTCGGAATGGGTTTCGACTTTTTCTACCTCATGTCCGATTTCAAAATCACGGGCAGTACGTTTAGCCTGCACCCGCGATTGAAGGAGGTAATTGGACGAATCAGACAGTATAAACCGCACAACATCGAATCATCACTCAATCGTAATTTACCAATAACCGATAACCAACAACCGATAACCAACCGAAGAATCGGCATCGGCTTCGGTATTTCCACCCCCGAGCAAGCGCGATTGGTGACAGAGGAGGCTGATTTGGCGATCATCGGCTCGGCGCTTATACAAGCGCAGAGAGAAGGGCGGTTGGAAGATTATCTGGAAACCCTCAAAATTGCATTCGTCGCGGCAACCGAACCTGTGTGACTATTGTTTTCAAAATAAATTGAAACCAGTAAACCTATTCTCAACCATGAACTTTCAACCCGTTTTTAATAAAAAAAGCCCCATCCTCATCGCCGGCCCATGCTCGGCGGAAATGGAAGAACAAGTGCTGGCAACGGCACACGGTCTTGTAAATCAAAACATTGACCTTTTTCGCGCAGGCATCTGGAAACCCCGTACGCGTCCCGGCGCTTTTGAGGGCATCGGCACACCTGGGCTGAAATGGCTCCGCCGCGTGAAGGAGGAAACCGGCATGAAAACGACCACCGAAGTCGCCAACGCCCAACATGCCTACGATTGCCTGAAATACGGGGTGGATGTGTTGTGGATCGGTGCACGCACCACGGTCAACCCCTTCTCCGTACAGGAAATCGCCGACGCACTCGAAGGTACGGACATCCCTGTTTTGGTAAAAAACCCGGTGAATCCCGACTACAAACTATGGGTCGGCGCCATCGAAAGGCTCCACAAAGCCGGATTGCGGCGCATTGCGGCGATCCACCGGGGTTTCTCTACTTATGGAGACTCGAAATACCGCAACGTGCCGCGCTGGCAGATGCCCATCGACCTGATGCAGGAATTTCCCGGCCTGGAAGTCATCTGCGACATCTCGCACATCTGCGGGCGGCGCGACATCCTGGCCGAAACAGCGCAGAAAGCATACGATCTCAACTTCGACGGCCTCATGGTGGAAGTGCATCCGGCGCCCGATTCGGCCTGGAGCGACGCCGCCCAGCAGATCACACCGGAGCGTTTCGGCGAAATGACTGGCGCTCTTATCCGCCGCGCAGCAACCACGGATGATCCGGATTATCTGTTCAAAATCGAAAACTTCCGGCAACAGATCGACGAACTGGATGAAGAGATCATCCACCTCATCGCGCAGCGGATGCAAATGGTGCGCGAAATCGGCTACGTCAAAAAAGATAAAAACATCGCTATTCTCCAGCCCGAACGCTGGCGCGCACTGGCAGAAGCCTGCCGCCGCCGGGCCGAAAAAAACGAACTGAGCCGGGAATTCACCGACCTGTTTCTGGAGGCCATCCACCAGGAAGGCATCGAGCAGCAGGAACGGATCATGAACGACGGCATCAGAGAAACGGCAGTACCGGCAGGCAGTCTCTGGCTGGGCGATTAATAAACTCAAGTTGTGACCAATAGCATTGCAAGTTTTTGTGGTTGCTCATCACCCCCCTACCCCCCTCGAGGGGGGACGTGAACGCGGCTACACCGCTCAAACGCCGCATTTGCGGAGCGTATCGAAGCATGAGTCCCCCCTCGAGGGGGGTAGGGGGGTGATGAGCAGCCACAAAAACTTGCGGTACTTATCAAATCCCCAGTTTCTGCCTTATTGCCGTCGGAATGGCGTCTTTGTGCACCATCACCGACATGGTTTTGAAGCGGAAATAAGGCTGCGATACATAGAGGTAGCCGTTCATTTCCTTTTTTACGGTGCCCCATGAGTTCTTGACAATGAAGTACTTGCCGCCATTTTGGTCTTTCACGATGCCTGTGATGTGCATCCCGTGATCGTCGGTGGTGCTGAGTTCGTTGAAACCCGTCTGACGGTCTTCCTGCGTCGCCCATTTTTCCTTCACCGGCGCCTTCCAGACGGAGTCTTTTTCCGGCTGCGACATGTCGTCCCACGCTTTGGCTGGCATCACCGCCAGGCCTTCCTTTGCTGAAAAAGTCTTTTCGCTCACATCGCTGGCCCATGCAAGGGTGTAACCTTTGTCAACGGCATTTTCAGCCACCTGCATCAGTTCGTCGATCGGCAGGTTGTAAAATTCGCCGTTCGACCAGTTGTCAGCCACTTCGAGCACGAAGGGTTTGTAAAAAGGATGATGCGAATACGACGTGAGTGCCACGTAGTTGTCGGGGTTGATGCCCAGGCTTTGGAAGTACGACTGCGGCGTGTAGGATTTACCCTCGAATGTGAAAGAAGCGGGTGCTGCGCCCATGTAGCCGTCGACTGCGCCGGTGTAGGCTTTCATCCAGAGTTTGCTGAGTTTGCCGTCGGGGTTTTTATTCACGGCGTCGAGCATGGCTTTCAGCACGGCTTCCATTTCACCGTGCACGGGTTTGTCGTAACCGCCTTCGGGCGGGAATCCGCTGTAAACCGATTGCGGCACGATACCGTATTCTTTCACGATATTCATAACGTCGTGGTTTTCGGCGCCCTGACCGAAAGCGGCGGCTCCCTGGCGGCGCACATAATTTTCGGCACGTTCGAGGTAACCCGCCCGCACGATGTACATTTCGCTCAGGTCGACCGGTGTTTTTCCCATGCGCCGGAGCTCGCTTTCGAGAAAAGAATTGGTGGAGTAGACCCAGCAGGTGCCGGATTTATTCTGGTTTTGCACGGGTGTGGCCCCGAGGTTTTTGACGGTAGTGAATTGGTAGCCGTTCAGCGTGGCAGGGAGCTCCTGTGCTGCAAGGAATCCTGCAATGAGCAGGAAGAGTGTTGCGGTAAAAAGATGTTTCATACTTTTGAAAGTGAAAATGGTTGAATCAAAAAAGCGGTGATCTTGAACCACCATTGAAAAGATTGGGTGGCGAAAGTAGAAATACCCGGTACTTGTATGCCGTTTCATAGACATTCAGCCGCCAAATCACCCCTTAATGAAAATTTTGATACCTCTTTTGCAGGTATTTGCCCGCTATTCTGTTTAAAAAAACTCAATCGCGGCAGCGCAACAGTGTTGTTTTGCACCTTGTATTCATGTACAATTCAACTGCATGTTGCTATCTGGCGATATCTTGTACGTAGTTGTTATCGATTGTTATTGATAATCAGGTTTTTATCCCCGCCGTCGTGCCGACGTTTTAATTTAAAACCATCTCCAATGAGAAGTTTGTTGTCCGTTATGCTGGTTGCTGCTTTTGCAAAAACCGCGGTTTCCCAGTCCATTTTCGATTCCCTCTATGCTGCGCGTAGTGCCGAAGTTTATTTCGCTTTTGGCAAAGCCGACCTGACCGCCGAAGCAGGTGCGGTGCTCGATTCTTTGGTAGCCGACCTGAAGGCCGAGCCGCGCTATTTGCGCATCCGTATCACGGCACACACCGATTCGATCGGTACGCAAGCCGCCAACGAAGCCCTGTCGAAACGCCGCGGCGCTGCCGTGCGCGACAAGTTGCTCCAGCGTGGTCTTGGCGACGCCCAGATCGAAATCGCCGGCTTTGGCAAACGCCGTCCTGTTGCTTCCAATTCGACCGAAGATGGCCGCCAGCGCAATCGCCGCGCTACCCTCGACATCCTTGTGGCCGTACCAATGGCAACTTTTGCAGGACAGGTGAAAGACCGCGACACAGGCAAAGGTATCGGGGCGACGATTACCTTCCGAACCAAAACCCGCGAGGATTCGATACGGACGGACAGCGCCGGATTTTACAGCGTCCGGTTGCCGAAGGATTCGGTAGTGAAAATCGAGACGGTCGCACCGGATTATTTTTTCCAGACAATGACGGCCAAAATTTTCGGCAGCCCCGAACTCTACAAAAAATATAAAGTCAGCCCCGATATTGTTTTGGCGCCGGCCAAAGTGGGCGAAACGGCGGTGCTACGCGACCTGTTTTTTGTAGGCGATGAAGCGGTGTTGCTCAAAGTTTCCGAGCCGGAACTGCCTAAAATACTGAAATTCATGCAGATCAACCCCGGTTTGAACGTCGAAATTGCGGGGCATATCAACGGGCCGGGTTTGGTTATTCGGGAAGAACCGGTCTGGCGGCAGACACTTTCCGAACGGCGCGCCAAAGTGGTTTACGACTATTTGATAAAAAACGGCATACCTGCAGTACGTATGCGCTACAAAGGTTACATGAACACACAGATGTTATTCCCTAATCCGAAGAACGAACAGGAAGCGGAGCAGAACCGGCGGGTGGAGATACGGGTGGTAGAAAAGTAGGCATCTGGTCCGTTTTATTGCAAATCTGCCGGCGACATTGAACGGAATATTCCGTGAGTTTCAATTTCAGGAAAAACGGTCGCTCGATTGTCGCCCGCTCATTTCGGCATATTTCTTGTCTGAACACCGGAAAACATACTCTTCTCTCATCCCCGCCCTGGTTTCACACTTTTAGGTTGAAAAACTGGATAAAACTACTATGAGCACTAAACAGAAAGCCGCTACGTTGCGAATTTTGCAATACCTTTTCATTATCCTGATGATCGCTGGCGGAGCCATGCTGCTGAAAGACCTCTCCGGGTACTTTGGATTCACAGGCAATGGCCCATACATACATGGCTGGGTAATGATGGTAACGGAACATGAAGAACCGGTTGGGACGCCCCACCCCGATGGAAGCAATGACATGACACTTTACCACAGCGGCCACCATAAACTGGTCACACTGGAATTTACCGAAATGGGGACGATGCTCCGTGGGCGTTATCTGGCCTACATTTTCTTTCAAAACATGGCCTGGATACTGGGAATCATGATTTTGTACCAAATGTACCGCATCTTTCGCAACCTCGGCCAAGGCCTTGTTTTTCATTTCGAAAACGTCCGGCGGATACGGTTTATCGCGTTGTCCGTTTTGGGCATTCCGGTTGTCCATTTTTTTGCCAGCTGGATACTGGTAGGTATTACCTATACGTTTCACGGGCACGAATACCACACCGATATCCCGGATTTACACAGGGAGCGCGTCATTATCGGCGCATTGGTCGCCTTGCTCATCTTTGCTTTCGGTGAAATTTTCCGCACGGGTATCCGGCTGAAGGAAGAACATGACCTGGCGGTTTGAGGTTTTTCTCCCGGAAAACAATGAGTCATCCCGGATTTTTTAACCCACGATTTTAATCGTGGGAATGCCACAAAGCGTAGGATTTTAAACCGTTTTAACGGTTTACAAAGGTTTAGCCAGGCGTTTGAAAACGGTTAAAACCGTTGGTTTGCCCGCCCGTCCTGTTCTCCCACGATTAAAATCGTGGGTTGAAACGAAATCTCTCCGCTTTTTGCAAAAATTCGGGATGACTCAAGTTTATTTTACCCAAAAATTCTTCTTACGCATCAATCCGCGCATACTTCGCGTTCGCTTCGATAAAGGCCCTGCGTGGCGGCACCTCGTCGCCCATCAGCATGGCGAACATCCGGTCGGCTTCGACTGCGTCGTCGATGGTAGCGAGTTTGAGGATACGGTTGGCGGGATCCATGGTTGTTTCCCAAAGTTGTTCGGCGTTCATCTCGCCAAGACCTTTGTATCGCTGCACTTTCACCGAGTCGTCGTCTTCGCGTCCGCCGCCAAACTCGAGCTGCGCCTCTTTGCGTTGTTTGTCGTTCCAGCAATAACGCTGGTTTTTGCCTTTTTTGACTAAGTAAAGCGGCGGTTGTGCGATGTAGATGTGGCTTTTTTCGATCAATTCGCGCATATAGCGGAAAAAGAACGTGAGAATCAGCGTCGTGATGTGCGAGCCGTCGATGTCGGCGTCGCACATGATGACCACCTTGTGGTAGCGGAGTTTTTCGGTATTCAGCACGCGGTGGCCTTCGTCGTTTTCAGAAATGCTCACGCCGAGCGCGGTGAAGATGTTTTTGATCTCCTCGTTTTCGTAAATTTTGTGTTCGAGCGCTTTTTCCACGTTCAGGATTTTACCGCGCAAAGGCAGGATGGCCTGCGTGTGGCGGTCGCGGCCTTGCTTGGCCGTACCGCCTGCGGAGTCGCCCTCCACAAGGAATACTTCGCTCTCTTCGGGACTGCGGCTGGCACAGTCGGCGAGTTTGCCGGGCAGGCCGCTGCCGGTAAGCGCGCCTTTGCGTTGCACCATTTCCCTGGCTTTGCGGGCAGCGTTGCGGGCAGTGGCGGCCAGCACTACTTTTTCGATGATCCGGCGGGCCGGATTCGGATTTTCCTCCAAAAATGTTTTCAACGCATCGCCCACGCAACGGCTCACGATGCCGAGCACTTCCGAGTTGCCGAGTTCGCCTTTGGTTTGGCCTTTAAACTGCGGCTCGGGCACTTTGACCGAAATGACGGCTGTGAGGCCCTCCATGAAGTCCTCGCCGGAGATGGCAAAAGTCACTTTTTTGAAAAATCCGTTGTCGTCTCCGTATTTTTTGAACTCGCGGGTAAGGGCGCGCCGGAATCCGCTGACGTGGGTGCCGCCGTCGCGGGTGCTGATGTTGTTGACAAAAGCGACCACGTTCTCGGAGTACGACGTGTTGTAAATCATCGCCACCTCCACGTCCACGCCTTCTTCGCGGGCGGTGATATAGATGGGTTTTTCTATGAGGTTGGTTTTGGCTTCATCCAGATATATGACAAATTCCTGCAAGCCGCCCTCCGAGTAGAAGAGTTCCGTTTTGAAGGTGCCGTCGTCGTTTTTCTCCCGCTCATCCACGAGCGAAAGCCGGAGGCCTTTGTTCAGGTAGGATAGTTCGCGCAAGCGGTGCGCCAGCACGTCGAACTTATACTCGTCGGTCTCGAAAATTTCCGGGTCGGGCAGAAAATTGACAATGGTACCGCGATCGTTCGTAGTCCCGATTTCGCGGACGTCGTACAGGGGTTTGCCCTGTCGGTATTCCTGTTCGAATTTTTTGCCTTCGCGGTGTACCTCGGCACGCAGGTGGATACTGAGCGCGTTCACGCAGGATACGCCCACGCCGTGCAGACCGCCGGAGACTTTGTAGGAGTCTTTGTCGAATTTGCCACCGGCGTGCAGCACGGTCATTACTACCTGCAGGGCGCTCACTTTCAATTTCGGGTGCATCCCGGTCGGAATACCGCGCCCGTTGTCTTTTACGGTGATGCTGTTGTCGGTGTGCATCGTCACCCAGATGTCGGTGCAATAGCCTGCCAGGTGCTCGTCGATTGAGTTGTCCACGACTTCCCATACGAGGTGGTGCAGCCCTTTGGTGTCGGTGCTGCCGATATACATGCCGGGGCGTTTGCGCACGGCTTCCAACCCTTCGAGCGCTGTAATACTGTCGGCGCCGTAGTTGGCGTCCTGGGGTTGGTTTTCCGGAGAACTCATGTTTTTGCTATCTTTTTCTTCTTCTTTCATCTTGTCAAAATCCTTGTTCGGCGGCGCGGTTTTGCGCCACTTTTTTCATGCTTCAAAAAAGTGTGCAAAGATACGATTTTACTACCGTTTAAAGAAGGAATTTCCAAAGGTTTTCTGTGTTTTTTCGTAAAAAAAATGATGTTTTAAAGGGTTGGAAATCAGGGTGTTGGATAAATTATGAAAAGGATTGCAAAATTTACCCTTTAATTTTTTTGCCGATATCGCCCAATGTCGTTGACTTTAGGTTTTTCGACAGGATTACAAGATTAACAGGAGAAAAAATACTCAATGAATCCTGTTAATCCTGCAATCCTGTCAAAAAAAATAGTCGCGGCGCTGAAGTCAACGGCATTGAGATATTGCCTGTCCACTTTTAAAAACACAGCCCCCGCACCGGATTACCGGGCGGGGGCTGTCCTGTTTATCTCAAAACCAGGTTAAAATTTCGTGATCTTCAACGTGCGTACATCGCCGTCGTATTCCGCTATGTTTTTGCCAATCGGCACATAACTCATCGTTCATATCTCATAACTACTTCCGCGTCTTCACTTTGTCAAACACATACCGGCCGATTTCGCGGCCGCATTTCATGCCTGCTTCGTTGCCGCGCCGGTAGTGGATGCCACCGTACAAGCGGCTCATTCCCACTTCGTCGGACGCTTCATAAAATGATTTGAATGAGCGCGGCGGAATACCGAATTCCGTTTCCGTGCTATCGGTGAAGGCGAAATTGTCGCCGTACAAATTCGTCAGCACGGCGGCGGCGGCAGACGAAATCGTGCTGTGGCCGCTTGTGTGTTCGGGGAATGGCGGCGTCTGGATCAGCGGCGCCCAATCCGGATTAATGTACTGGTTGATGTACGATTCCGGGCGAATCAGGTTGCTCCGGTATTTTTCAGCCCAACAAACAATAAAGGCATCAGTCAGTGCGCAAGCGACCTTCACATACGTTTCCGCCGAAAGCATCATATCGGATTTTGCATTGCGGCAGGCATGGGCTGCAATATTCATCCAGTGGCCACCGGGGCTGATTTTCTTTTTGCCAAACATCAGGTGGCCGCTCACTTCCATCGCAAAAGGGTTGTCGTCCCAGTACCATGCCGTGGCGATCTGGGTCGTATCCTGCGCTTTCACGATTTCATAAACTTCGTAGGCTTGTTTGTAAAAATCGCTGCCTTTTGCCGTGCTGAATGCCACAGGCGGATCCGATTTAAACTGACCCGGGGAATCGATCACCCACGGACGGATTTCGGGCCAGTGGGGTTCGAGTGCGTCGGCGTACATGGGCGGGGTAGGGCGCCAGCGCGAGGGTTCTTTCGTGTCGATCGTGAACTTGGGCGCACTGCGCGTTTGTGCGTAGTTGTCGGTTTTAGACCAGGCCAGGATGTGTTTCGCTACCGCTTCGCCGTATTCCATCGAGCGTTTGTACACGTCCGGCGGCATATTCATCTTCGTAAAATCATCGAAGATTTTTTCTTTCAGGTCCTGAATCTCGCCTTCCGAAAAAACGAGTTGTTTGCCCACGATCAGCATGGCATTGATGCCTGCGAGCGGAAAGCAATATTCTTTGCCTGCTTCCGGCTGAGGCACGGGTTTCAGGCCGTTGAGTTGACCTGCCAGGCTTTGGTATTCCGGAAAGCCCGGCGCCATCGCTTCATAACCGGCAATCGTCGAATAAGCATAAATCCGCGCCGAAATCGGTGGTGCGAATATGTCGTGCCGAATGATGTCGGTAATGCGCCGGACACCTGCGTGGATGAATTCCGGGTTGTTGGCTTCCTGCTGGTAATTTTTATTGTATTCTTTGCAGCCAGGTGTCGCAAGTATCAGGACCAGAGCCACGACATTTATTTTGATAAAATAATGCTTCATGATATTCATTGGAAAATGAAAATTTGCCCAAAATAACAATCCTGCGTTCAAACGCGGAATTAGAAATGACTTAAAAAAGTTGGCAGTGGCAGTTGGCAGTGGCAGTTGGCAATAGCAGTTGGCAATAGCAGCAGGAAATCCGGCTTAATATCAAGCTCACCCATAATACTGCCACTGCTACTGCTACTGCCACTGCCACTGCTACTGCCACTGCTACTGCCACTGCTACTGCTACTGCCACTGCTACTGAAAATTCTTCCACATCATGCTTTCCACCGGCTTGTCGGTGCGCCGGTTGTATTTGGCGTTTTGTTTTTTGTTGTAATAATTTTCAATGTCGCCGTCTATTTTGAAATAAATCAATTGTCCGATCGGCATCCCGGCATAGACGCGCACCGGCTGGACGCAGGAAATTTCCAGCGTCCAGGTGTTCGAAAAACCCACGTCGCCCTTGCCGGCCGTTGCGTGAATATCGATCCCCAGCCTTCCGATGCTGCTTTTGCCTTCGAGAAACGGCACAGAAGCGTGTGTCTCGGTATATTCTTCCGTGACGCCCAGATACAACGTACCGGGTTGCAGCACAAAGCCTTCTTCCGGGATTTCAAGCATTTCCACGTGGTTGTGTTTTTTTGCATCCAACACCCGGTCGCGATACACCGCCAGGTATTTACCCAGATGCACGTCGTAGGAATTGGTGCCGAGGCATTCGCTGCGAAACGGTTCGATAACGATTTCGCCACGACCGATGGCTTCCAGGATTTTTTTATCTGTCAGGATCATGTTCAGCAAACTGGCCGTACTTTCCGGTCCGGCAATTGGCGGGCGGACCGTTCGTCCGCGCAACTTAAAAAGCGGGCAAAATTAGCCCATTGCTGTGAAAAAAAACCGATTGCCTAACTTTTATCCGAAAGTCGTGTTTGGCAGGTCGAATCACCAAATCACCAATTCAACAAATCAACAATGAAAAAGACCCTCGTACTCGGCGCCACGCCCAACCCCGCCCGCTATGCCTACCTCGCAGTGATGCGTCTGAAACAACACGGCCACGAGGTCGTGCCGCTCGGTATTCGCGACGGCAACATCGAAGGCATTGAAATGCTGAAAGGTAAACCTGCAATCGAAGGTGTGGATACCGTGACGCTTTATCTGAATGCGCAGCGCCAGCGCGAGTACTACGACTATATTTTTTCGCTGAATCCCCGTCGTATTATCTTTAACCCCGGCGCCGAAAACCCGGAATTGATGCGGCTGGCGCATGAAAAAAACATAGAGACGGTGGAAGGGTGCACGTTGGTGATGCTCTCAATCGGGGTGTTCTGAAAATTCACATCCATATCCCGTATAATTTCCATTTATTCGCGCTGAAATTCCAGTTGTTCACTTTTTTACAAATCAGATCAAGATGAAAAATTTCTTTCTCCTTTTCGCGCTGCTTGCAATCGCCGGCCTGCAAAGTTGCAAAACCACCTTCCGTTACGGCAAAGAATGGGAACTTACCCAGCTGAACAATGAGCAGGTGCCCGCCGGAACCCGCATTATGATTGTGTTCGACGAAGCCAATACCCGGTACAGCGGCACGGCATCCTGCAACAACTACAACGGATTGTTCAAATTAGACGGCAACTCGCTCAGGCTCGCTCAGGCCGTGTCTACCAAAAAAATGTGCCCGGATATGACCTGGGAAAACAAGTACCTGCCGATACTTACAAAAATCGATGCCTGGAACATCGTGGACGACAAACTCCAGTTGTTGTCGCAAGGCACCGTGATTGCGGTATACAAGTAAGTTTGAATGCCGAATGGCGATCATGTAATCGCCATTCGGCATTCAATATTCCTCAATTTTTGCTCCAGTTTACCCCGTCTTTCCCGTCTTTCAAGGAGATACCAATTTCGGCCAGTGCATCGCGGATTTTATCGCTGGTAGCCCAGTCCTTTTGGTTGCGTGCCTGCGCCCGGATGTCGAGAATGAGTTCCATGAGTCCTTCCACCGTGCCGTTGTCGCCGTCGGCCGTTTCATCCTGCAAGCCGAGAATATCAAAAATGAAGATGCTGAAGGCGGTCTTCAGCCGTTCCAGCACCCAGGGCGCTATTTCTCCTGCGGCCAATTGTTTGTTTGCCAGTTTATTGACGTAGCCGCCCGCTTCGTTCAGCGCAGCAATAACGATGGCTGTATTAAAATCGTCGTCCATGCCCTGATAGGCATCTCCGACGAGGGCGAGGATGGCGCGATCGGTGTCGCTTTCCGAGCCGTCGAAATCGCGGGCATCTACCGGTAAATTTTGAAGCAGGCGGTTGGTTTCCATGAGTTTCCGGAAACCTTTTTCTGCTGCCAGCAGCGCGTCGTCGGTGATATCGAGTGTGCCGCGGTAATGCGCCATGAGCATGAAAAACCGCACGACCATCGGCGAATAGCCCTTGCTGACAAACGGGCTGTCGCCTGTAAAGAGTTGGTGCGGCGTGATGGTGTTGCCTTCGCTTTTGCTCATTTTTTTGCCGTTGAGCAACAACATGTTGGTATGTAGCCAATAGTTGGCTGGCGCGCAGCCGCAAGCGCCGTGGTTTTGCGCCACTTCGTTTTCGTGGTGGGGGAATTTCAAGTCGTTGCCACCGCCGTGAATATCGAAGGTTTTTCCTAAGTACTTGGTACTCATGGCGCTGCATTCCAGGTGCCAGCCCGGGAAACCGACCGACCAGGGGCTTTTCCACACCATGAGGTCTTCCGGACGGGCTTTCATCCAGATGGCAAAATCGGCAGGGTGGTCTTTTTCCTCCTGGTTTTTCAGTTCTCGGGTTTCGGAAAAGAGGTCGTCGAGCACCCTCCCGCTCACCGAACCGTAAACGCCTGGGTGTTCGGCGGCGAATTTGGGTACGTTGAAATAAACCGAACCATTGCGCTCGTAAGCATAGCCCCGTTCGAGAATGTCCCTGACCATATCGATTTGTTCGGGAATGTGACCGGTAGCATGCGGCTCGATGCTGGGCGGCAGCGTGTTGAAAATCCGCATCATTTCATGAAAGCCCACGGTGTATTTCTGGGCGACTTCCATGGGTTCGAGTTGGGCAACTTTCGAACCTTTGGCCATGCGGTCTTCGCCGTCGTCGGTGAGGTGGCCCACATCGGTGATGTTGCGCACGTAGCGGACTTTGTAGCCGAGGTGCAGGAAGTAGCGATGGATGACATCGAAGCTGACGTAGGTACGGCAGTTGCCGAGGTGTGCGTCGCTGTAGACAGTGGGGCCGCAGACGTACATCCCGACATGATCGGGTACAATGGGCCTGAATTCTTCTTTTTTACCGCTGAGGGTATTGTAGAGTTTGAGGGAGCGCATTTCAGTCATGGGCGCAAAGATAAGAAGACGGCCGACGGTAGACGGTAGACGGTAGACGGTTTTTTAACGGGAATGGCTTTTTCTGCGTTTTTCTAAAGCGTTTTTCGAAGGTGTTACCAACCTACCGCAGCGACCACCGGATAATGATCCGATCCGCCTCCCCGGATGGTACGACAGGAAAAGGTGGAAAAACTTTTTTCCGTTAAAATGTAATCGATCCGGAGCATGGGCAGGGCTCCGGCGAATGTGGTGCCGAGGCCGAGGCCTTTTGCACGAAATGTATCGGTAAGGCCTTCTGCGATATGGGCTACAACGTATGAATTGGGCGTGTCGTTGAAGTCGCCGCAAACGACCACGGGGTTGGGCGACGTGATGAGGTGCTGGCGCAGGCGTTGTGCCTGTTCGGCGCGGACGCTGGTGGCGCCGCCTACCCGGTTGAGCACGCCGCCGATCTGCCGCCAGGTCTTGCCCTCGTCCAGGTCAGGATCTTCTATTACCTTCTCGGTAGTTTCAGAAACTTTATTCGATTGCAAATGAACATTATAGAATCGGATCAGCTTTTTACCCACCCGGATATCGGCCCACAAAGAGGAGTTGGACGTTTTTTGGAAAGGAATTTCGCCCCCCGCCTCGATGGGATAGCGACTGAAAATGACAGTCCCCTTTTTAAGGTTAAAAGTATATTCGTAACCCATTTTTTTGGCCAGCAGATGGTAAAATTTGACACTGATTTCCTGCAGGCACAGTATGTGGGGTTGGCCGTTTTCCTGCCAAAAACGCGTGTATTGCTCCGCCGTTTGTTCTCTCATGGAATCGGAAATAAAATGTTGTCCGCGCCAGATGCCGCCGATGTTGTGCGTGGCGATTGTGATGGCATTTTCAGGTACGGAATCTTTGCCTACATCGAAGCCGATAAAACCGGTAATAAATTGCCAGCCAAAAATCAAAACTCCCAGGTGATACAGCGCGAAACGGTTGAACCGCCAGGCCCACAGGACCATGAGTACAAGGTTTGCTGAAAGCAACCAGGGGAAAGCCGTTCCGAAAAACGTCAGCCAACGAAAAGATTCGGGATTCACATGCGGACACAGGTAAGACAGCAGCGTGAAGGAAACAACCACCGCACTCAGGATTTTAACTGCGTTTTTTATGAGGTACCGCATTTCGGTTGTTGGTTATTGGTTATTGGCTATCAGTACGGTTGACAAATAACCGATAACCAATAACCGATAACCGAATTATTTCTTGCTGGCTTCGTACAGAAAATCCTTCTCCTCCTGGCTGAGGTTTTCGTAACCTTTTTCTTTTATTTTATCCAGGATAGCGTCGAGGCGTTCCTGAAACGACAGATCATTGGTGTCGCTGGCGCTGTTGCCTTTGGCGCCGCCGAAAGTGGCACGGAAAGCGGGTTGCGTTTTGCGCTTCGCTTTTTTAATACGGGGCCGGGCGGGTGAAAACCAGCCCATTATCCTGTCCAGCAATCGATTAATCGGATCGGACAAATCCTTGCCGTCGCGAAGTTGGAAGACGAACAGACAACCCGCTGCGAAGCCGCCGATATGGGCTGCATGGCCGCCGGTGTTGCTTTGGTTGGCGATCCCCACGAGGTCGAGCAACACCAGTACCAGTACAATATACTTCACCTTGACTTCCCCGAGTAAAAAAAGCATTACCCGGTAATCGGGTGCGAGGATGAGCGCTGACCCCGCCAAAGCCATAATAGCGCCCGAAGCGCCCAGCGCATAAGAGCCGACATAAGGCATAAATTGGGCAGAAATAAAATACAGAACATTGCCGACCAAGCCACCGACGAGGTAAATCGGCAGCACCCGGCGGTCGCCGATGAGATCGCCGACGATGACGCCAAAAAGGTATAGCGCTATGATATTGCCCAAAAAATGCCCAAATCCCTCGTGCAGAAACATACTCGTGAAGGGCGCCCAAACATGCCACAACAGGCGCCAGTCGCCCGGCATGCAAAAAAACAACAACACTTGCTCGAACAATTCGCCGGCCTTGTCGCGATCGCCCGGCATAGCCAACCAAAACAAAACAAAAATGATTTTCACCAGCACGAATACAGCGAAGTTAACGATGACCAGCCGAGTCACCATATTGCCGGCACGAAACGAATGTTTAATGTCCTCCCAGATGGATCTGAAAACCGCCATTTTGTAGAATCGGTTTAGGGTTAGTGGATTGAAGTCGGATAACCGCTATTGCAAACGTCCCCGGTACCAAATCATTATCAATAGAAAACCAAAAACCGCGCCGCCTAAGTGCGCGAAGTGCGCAATGCCTGTGGAATAGCCGCGTACGCCGTAAAACAATTCCAGCCCAGCCATGATCGCCACGAAATATTTTGCCTTCAAAGATATGGGTGGAAACAACAGGCTGATGATCTGGTTGGGGAACAAATAGCCAAAAGCTACATAAATCCCGAAAATAGCGCCAGAGGCGCCCAGCATCGGACCATTCCATGCCCTTGGGTCGATGCCCTGTTGCTCGAGTTCCCACCATTGCACACCCAAATGGAGCGCGTAAGCGCCAACGCCACAAAACAGGTAATAGAACAAAAAACGTTTATGGCCCCACACGGCTTCTACCATCGGACCGAAAATATAAAGCGACAACATGTTGAATGCAATGTGCATGAGGTCGCCATGCATAAACATGTGTGTTGCAATCTGAAATGGTTGAAAGTGTTCCGATCCCGGCATGAAGGCTGCAAGTTGCAGCCGGCCTAATATATCGTAATCACCGGTCATGCGATCATAGTGCTCCTGGCCCAGGAGGACATATGTGCCGATGAACATCAAAACGTTGATAATGATCAGATGCCGGACAACGCCGGAGAAAGGCTGGTAAAATTGGAAATAGGACATTGGGTGGAGCGGGACGGACTTGTAGTTTTTGTTTTTGAAAATAAAAGCCCAAAAGTATCCACCTTAAGGTATTTGAACAAAAAAACTATCCTTCACAAAACACTCAGGATCAAAATCCCGGAAATAAATATCGCCAGGAACCATTTTGCTAATCGCCGCTCCCGGCGAATGATGAGTTGCTCGGGTTTGGCGCGCATCAGATCATTGCCTGCCCGAATGACCTGCAACAGTACCATTGATATGAGAAAATAACAAAGCAGGTAAATTTTGTCCATCAGCACCATATAGCCCGTGTCGGGCAAAGCGTCGCTGTACGATTGTTGTAAAAAAACAGCCGTGAGCAGCCCTCCGATGGGTAGCGACGAACGGGTATCGATGTGCGAAGGGTGCAGGATAAGCGCGCCGAAACTCACGAGCATGACAATGGCGAGCGGCAGCAACATTTTCAATATAAAATAACTGACCGGGCGGGCCAAAGTGATGCTGTAGGTCAGGTTGCTGTAGCGTTGTGCGTTTTCTTCCGGGTTGCCGAAATTGGTTCCGTAGTCGTGGGTCACTGACTCTAAGCGGCAACCTTTTGTTTGCCAACCCACGAGGTTGAGCGTCTTGCGGATGCAGGCAGCATTGGAGTCGGGCAGGAAAACGAGCGAATCGGCGGAATGTTCCGGACTTTCGATCTGGATATCGAGGGTGTGTTGGTCTAAGGGAAAACGGTTGAGCGAAAATGAATGAAAAAACCGGCCTTCCACCCTGTAAATGCGATAATGGGTGCCGTCTTTGAGCGTCATATTGCTGCTGTCGCCCGATTGCCCGCGCGCCATGCTCCATTTTTCAATCGAATTGACAAATTCGATATCGGTAGGGTCGATTTTACCCTTCCACTTGAACCAGACATAAAAATCCGCGTAAAACGAATGCTCGTCCATGTTCAGATCGTACAGGTTCATCAGATAAACACCGACACGCACCTGCTGCTGTTGGGCATTTGCCTGGTAAAAGGTAAAAAGTAAAAAGCAAAAAGCGGAAAGGAAACCTTGAAGGCGCATATCTGGCATTTCGATTTTTGAAAGGTTAAAAGTATGGAATTAGTATCGCTCCAAATTACTGCGATGACTGCCGGTTTCCGGTCTGTGTTATCTTAAAACAGTCACATCGCCTTCCAGTATCAATTGTTCTCCATCAATGAACTGTACCACCGCATAATAGACATACACACCTGAACCAACGTCCTGACCATTGAATTTTCCGGCCCATTGGACGGCGGGATCGTTTGCCTCAAAATGGGTGGCTTCAAATAGTTTCTCGCCCCAGCGGTCAAAAATCTGCAAGACTTCTATCTCCTCCACATCCGGTCCGCCATAAACCGACAAAAAATTATTAATATCGCTATCTGGCCGGATGATGTTCGGGATATACACCTGGCGCAACTTTTTGACCACCAGGGTGACCCGGTCACCGGCGACGCACCCGTTCGTATCTACCACCCGAATGGCGATTTTTTGGGAAGCCAAAGGCAGAAACTGCTGTACCGGCATCCCGGCATGAAGGGAGTCAAGCAGGGGAGTCCAGTCAATGGTATCCAACATGGTGAGCGGGACGGAAATTCCAGCCTGCACAACCGCTTCTTCACCCAGCGTGACGACGATGTCGAGCCCCAGTTCTACAATCAATTCCGGGGGTTGCGCCACGGTGACCGGCGCTGATTCCCATTCGCACCCGTTGGCATCCTGTAGTGATATCGTGTAGTTGCCCGCCGGAAGGGGATAAAATTCGGTCTGCGGACTAAAGGCCCCCTGATTGAGCGCCACCAAAACCGGCGGGTGAGAACTTACGATAGAATCAACCCATATCCTGCCGTTGTCCTCCCCGTAACAGTGCACGTCTGTTTTGGAAATAGCAAACGCGACCGGTACTTCTAAATCCTGTAATACAGCAACGACATCCGTATCCGAACAACCGGCCGCACTGGTCACCACGAGGGAGTAATTGCCCGGGTCACCGGTCTGCAGGGTATTGGAGGTTCCCACAGGCGTCGTATTTAAAAGCCATTGGTAGTGAGCGCCGCCGGTCGTTCCGGGGCCACCCAGCGAAACCGTCGCGTTGTTACAATTCAGGGTTTTGTCTGCACCTGCATCTGCATTCGGCAAGGGGAGAATCGTCAAGGCAACCACCGCCGTCGCATCCGGACATGGCGCCAGCGCAGGAACAAGATATTTAAAGGAATAAGTACCTGCCGGTTGCATACCTGTTACAAATGTGCCGGTCGCTGCATTGAAGGCGTCGGGCAGAGACGGTACGGTAGAAATTTCCGACCATTGCCCGCCGGCTTCGGCATCTGTCAGCAGGGTGGCAAGCGATATTGTAAGCGCTTCGCCTGCACAAAGTTCCAACGGAGCAGTGGGAGTGCCGGCCGAAACAGGCTGATTGACGGTGATCGACACCGCCTGACTGAGCAGGGTGGTACAAACGGGATTGGTACTGTCGGCGACCGACAGCAAAGTAAATGTTGTATCGGAAGAAGGCGCAATGCTAACGTTGACCGCTTGTGAATTGACTATGGTCAGGGTGCTGTTACCGGGCCCGCCATCCGAATAGGTAAGCTGCAAAGGATAGGTTCCCGTTCCGGCAAATGTTAAGACGGTGCTGCTGCCTGCACAAATCGTCGCATCACCGGTCAGCGTAGCTGTTGGCATGGGTTTCCACTGCACCGGGGTGCCGGGGCTGACGCTCAGGCAGGGGTCGTTCAAATCTACAGCGCCTGCCAGGTTGTTGCCGGCAATGGCCGAGATGTAGTAGGTAGTACCGGTTTGCAGCCCGCCGGTAAAATTGAAAACAGGCTGGCTGTTCGTGGCATAGACGGCGCCTATGATTCCGCCCGCCTGGTTGTGGAGGATAAACTGCACAAGGTCATTACCATCGAGCGAGGGGTTATTATTCCAGGTTGCCGAGGCCGGGGTGTCGGCACAAAAAACGGCCGGTGTTGTGATCATGTTACCGGCATCGGTAAAGCAAAAGCAATCATGCGACCCCGCGATTGATTCGGTTACACAACCGTTGAAATCCGTCACGACAAAGGAGTAGGCGCTACCATTGACGACCGGAGCCGAAGTGAACATGTTGCCGGTAAACGTGCCGTTCAAACCGCTCACCGTGTACGGAGCAGTACCGCCAAGGGCATTGAATGTTACTGAATACTGCGTGTAAGTCGGGTCACAGATTTCGTCCAGCGCGACCACGCCTGGCATTTCATGGAAAGTCACCTGTACGGAATCAGCGTCGGTACAGATGTTATTGGTTTCGGTCCAAACAAAAACATAGTCGCCGTACATAGAGACCGATACTGCACTGTTTGGTGCATCAGGTGCTGCGAACAGCGCATTACCAGCCCCTGATACCTGAGTCCACACGCCGGGAAACCCACTGATTGTGGCTTGTAAATCAATAACTTGTCCACATGTTGCCGCATCAGCGCCCGCTTCGGGGGCCGGAGTTTGCAGAAACACCACAGGTTGGCCCGTAGCGACCGAAAAACAGGGTTCGGCAGGATCCGGCAGGCCATTCAGTCCGTTGCCTGCCACAAGAGATATATAATAGGTCTGACCAAGCGTCATGCCGGGTTGAAAACCGAATATGCCGCTTGCATTTTGGTCAAACACTTGTCCCAGTGCAGGCCCTGCGCCGCTGTGCAGCACATAAGCCGTCACGTCGTTCCCATCGAGGGTCTGGTCGTTGTTGGACTGCGCGCTCACAGTACTGCCTTCGCAGGCAAAAAGAGTTTGTGTCGATAAAGTACCAGCATCCGTCGCGCAATTGCAACTGTAAGCGCCGCTTACAGGGGGCATAAAACATCCATTGGCATCGGCGACCGCAAACGTATACGGGTCTCCATTCGGGATCGCAGCCGAGATGAAGGTGGCGCCCGCGACCGGCGTTCCGTTGACGGAATATGGCGCAGCGCCGCCGGTAATGGTCAGGGTGACGGTATAGTATTCGTTTGCCGCATCGCAATCGCGTTGCAAACCAACCAATGAGGGACTTTCGTTGAATTGTATTTCGACCTGATCGGTTGCAGTGCAATTATTCAGGGAAACCGTCCAGGTCAGCATATAAACGCCGGGTTGAGAAGCCGTTACAGACGTAGCGGGATTTTGTGCATCGGCGATGGACAAACTTCCCCCCGCCGGCGCCGAGGCAAGCGACCAGACGCCTGTCCCATTGCCGTGCAAATTGAGCGCAACGCCGCACACCGCATCGTCGGTGCCCGCCATGGCCACCGGGTAGGCATAAAAAACAACCGGCTGACCCTCTGCAACGGAAAAACAGGGGTCAAACGGGTCCGGAAAACTGTTGACATTGTTCCCGACCACGTGCGATACATAGTAGGTCACTCCATAGCTCATACCGGGTTGGAAACCAAAAACGCCGCTATGATTTTGGGCGAACACGACGCCCAGCGCGGCGCCGGAACCCGAATGCAAAACGTAAGCGGCGGTATCATTGGCATCGAGGTTTTCTCCGCCCAACAGCTGTGCCGCAATCGAATCGCCTTCGCAGGCACTCAGGGTTTGCAAATTCATTTGTCCGGCATCGGTCGCGCAATTGCAACTAAATACGCCGGCAATCGCCGGGGCCGCACATCCGTTGGCGTCAACAATTGTGAATGAATAGGATACGCCGTTCATGATCGGTGCGGAAACATAATTATTGCCGGCAACCGGAACGCCGTTCACGATGTAAGGGGCAAGCCCACCGGATAGCGGAATCGTCACGGAATAGTTTTCATTCGCAACGTCACAGGTTTCCGTGACGATACCTGCAACCGGTGAGGCATTGAAACTCACCTGGACGGTGTCGGTGTCGGTACAGCCCGCGTTGGTTTCTGTCCATTGAAAAAGATAAAGACCGTTCTGGCTTGCAGCGGCACTGGTGCTGTCGCTGAAGGCATTGGCAAAATTCACTGTACCCGGCCCGGTGAGGGTCGTCCAGACGCCGGTGCTTCCGGAAAAACCCGACGTGGCGTTTAGGGTAAACACCGTTCCGCAAACGGCGCCATCCGCGCCTGCATTGGCGACGGGTGCCGGGTTGACGAGTACCGGAAAACATTGTTGCGGCCCTGTTCCGCAGCCGCTGCCGGCGGCTACACAAACGTTGCCGCCGGGCGCGGCGGTCCAATCAACTGCAATCGCGGTGGTGTTTTGTCCGGAAACTAAAATGCCGCCGGTCGGTATCGTCCAGGTATATCCGCCGGCTCCATTGACAGGCACAATAGAATAAGTCCCGGTGTCGCCGGGGCAAAGCGTCGAGTCGCCGGTGATGACCGGCGCTGCAGGCATCGGATTGATCGTGATATTCAGGCAGGCGGGGATACTGGTGCCACAGGCGTTGTTTGCGGTCACACAGATATTGCCGGTATTCAGGCTATCCCAGCTGATCACTATGCTTGTGGTGTTTTGTCCTGAATCGATGATAACCCCGGCAGGCACCGTCCATGTGTATCCGGTAGCGCCCGGCACAGCCGGAATGCTGTAGGTGCCATTTAGTCCAAAGCAGATAGTCGAATCGCCGATGATGTTGGCCGGTGTTGCCGGCACGCTGGTGTCGGAAGTAACGGTAACTGTTGCCGTATCGCAACAGGTGCGCCCGGAAAATGTCCGGCAAACTTCTAAACTATAGTTCCCGGCTGTGCCGATTGTGACATTCAAGCCGTTGAACGCTCCGATAATCGTACCTCCGTTCGCGGCGGTCCATAAATAGGTAGTGCCTCCGCCAGCAGAAGAACCTGTTCCGGACAACTGGGCGGAAGGTTGCCCGCAAGCCAAAATGGGTGGAGGCTGGATCACGGCAACTGGATCTATGACCGTTAAATTCAGCGTGACGGTACTATCGCAGCCGAAGATGTTGTCGACGGTTTCCTGATAAGTGCCTGTATTGCAGGCGTATGGGAACAAAGGGTTGACCGAACAGCCGCCCGCGCAAATCGTTTCGAATACCGTGACAAAGTCAGGTTGGCGAACTGTCAGGTTCAGTGTAGCCACGTAAGGACACCCGTTCTCGGTGAGATTTAGCACATAAGTGCCGCTTTGACAAAAATCCTGATTATAAAAGTAGTAACAATCCGGCACGCAGATCTCTACGGATTCTTCTACGTCGGGCGGTACAGGCTTGATCGTAACTCCGACACAGTTGGTGGTCACGTCGCCGCAGAAGGGTGGCTGGGTGGAATTGAGTTGATTGGTCAACTGCGTAACCGTCAGAGTCCCGTTGGGGTCTGGAATGTCGTCTGCATTGGCTGTAAGATACGACAATCCGCATACTGTATAGGTTCCGCCTGGAAAGGCCGTGAGGTCCGGCGTAGTTTGAATCGCTTGAATAACGCCTCCTGCTCCGCCAATGACGTAAGCATAAGAATAATCCGAAGCCGGGGGCGCAACCAGGGGGGGCAAATAGGCTGGAGGCAGGTCCAGACTCAAGCCGGGGTCTCCTTCGCATTCAACAACATCGTTTTGAGGCAAAAAACCGGCGTTTGCCGCACAAGAATAGCATTCGATGCCGGATGGATCGCAAAAAATAATTTCATAGTTGTACAAATTACCCACATCATTGGCCTGGCCGTCGGTTACAGTGAGGTTCCAGGTACCGTTCACCGGTCCGGTAAAATTTTCAAGGCATCCGGCATACGGGTAATAGCTCCCGGTGTAGTTATTATTACCTCCCCAGTTTTGGTTGTTGTTCCAGGTATCTGAAAATCCGGGATCGGGCGATACGGCATCGCCGCAAGGCAAAAAGGTTACGTCCCAATCCGTGCCGGTATTGCCCAGCGTGCTGCAAAACTGGCCGATGGGAGCGACTAAGGTGACTGTCTGCCCTGAAGGTGAAGTGAGGGTCATGGATATGTCACAGATGGCCGTATGGTCAAAATGGATTTTCACTCCGCACACGCCTTGTCCGTTTTGTCCCAGGGTGGGGTTGCTCGCATTCTGCACGTTGATGTAAAAACTGCCCACGAACAAGTCCGGCATAAACTGCGGACAGTTGGTGCAGACACAACCGCCACCCTGCGACCGGAGCGAACCGATGCCCAGGAAAAGGCTGCAAACCAGCAGAAAAAATAAGGGTTTGGAGAACAGGGTAAACGTGGGTAGCGATCTGACCATTAGCCGGGCTGGATTGATTCAGGGCTAAAGATGGAAAAAATCGCATTTCCTGAGTACGAATTCCTTAAATATCGTCTGTTTGAATTCTTTGCATTACGACTGCTTTACTTCTTCCGTTTCCTGAAATTACCGCCACCGCCACCGCTGCCGCCCCGGTTGTTGCGCTTATTGCGACCGCCACCGCCGCTGTTCTGTTTGTTGTTGCGGTTGTTGCGCTGGTTTTGGAAGCGCCGGTCCTTGTCGTGCCGGCCAGCCCCGGCGGCGAGGCGGTCCAGCGATTCATATCCTTCATGCAACACAAGTTGGCCGTCGGATAGCATTTCCAGGTCGTCTTTTACGATGTCGTCGCTGACGTAGTGTTCTTTGTTCCAGGTTTTGTAGGCCAGTTTCATGTACGAAGCGATGACCTCTACGAAACCTTCTTTTTTCGGGCCGTCGGGCATTTCGATGGCTTTTTTGATCAGCGCCTGGATGCTGTTGCCGTAGTGGCGGAAACGGGTGGCCGAAGCCGGGTATCCGATGGGTTCGGGCTTGGGCCTCTCTTCTTCACGGATAATGGAAATGCCGGGCGGCGGCGTCACATCCAATTCATAATCGGCGATGGCAAAAGCGTGGTTCCAGAGTTTTTCACGGTAGTCGTCCATGTTGCGGTTGCTGCCGGGCGGCACCAGTTGCATCATCAGGCCGATGATCGCTTCCACCGTTTTTTGCCGGTGCGGGCGCGACTCGATGGTTCTGGCGTATTGAAGCATTTCCTGGATGGAGCGGCCGTATTCCGGATACTCGATGAGGGCTTTTTCGGTGTTGTATTCTATATCTACTCTGTTCATAATGAGAATGGCGGTTGAGAGGTTGAGAAGGGTTGAGAGGTTGAGAAGGGTTGAGGAGTTGAGAGGTTGAGAAACATGAGTCATCCCGAATTTTGAAAAACAGGCTTTGGTTCACTATTATACTGAAAATCAAGNNGGTGTCATTTTCTACCAATATTCAGCCCCGCTGGGGCAAAAATTCGGGATGACTCATGTTTTTCAACTCCTCAACTTACTCCACCGTCACCGACTTTGCCAGATTCCTCGGCTGATCCACATTGCAACCGCGCATGACGGCGATGTGGTAGGCGAGCAATTGCAGCGGAATAACGGATAACAGCGGCGTAAACGGTTCGATGGTTTCGGGTATTTCAATGGTGTAGTCTGCCAGTTGTTTGATGGTTTCGTCGCCTTCGGTCACCACGGCCACCACCACGCCTTTGCGCGCTTTTACTTCCTGGATATTGGAAACGATTTTTTCGTAGGCGCTTTTGTTGGTGGCAATAACGAACACCGGCATGTTTTCGTCGATCAGGGCAATCGGGCCGTGTTTCATTTCTGCAGCAGGGTAACCTTCTGCATGGATATAACTGATTTCTTTCAGTTTAAGTGCGCCTTCGAGTGCAACGGGGAAATTATATCCCCGGCCCAAGTAAAGTGCGTTGGTCGCTTCACTAAACTCCCCGGCGATGTATTTCACCTGCTGGTGGCAATTTTTGAGCAACTCGTCCGCCTTGCCGGGGATGAGCGCCAACTCCTGTACATACGCCTGATATTCCGATTTTGGCAGGAAGCCGCGTTCGTAGCCCAGGATCAGCGCCATCATGGTCAGCATGGTCACCTGGCCGGTAAAAGCTTTGGTGGAAGCCACCCCGATTTCGGGGCCGACGTGAATATAGGAGCCGCAATCCGTGAGGCGGGCGATGGACGAGCCGACTACATTGACGATGCCGTAGGTGAGCGCGCCCTGCTGTTTGGCGAGTTCGAGGGCCGCGAAGGTGTCTGCCGTTTCGCCGGACTGGGAAATAGCCAATACTACATCCTGGTCGCGGACGACGGGGTTGCGGTAGCGGAATTCGGAGGCATATTCCACTTCTACCGGCAGCCGGGCGAGGTCTTCGAACAGGTATTCGGCGATCATGCCGGCATGCCAGGAGGTGCCGCAGCCGAGGATGATCATGCGCTGGGCATTGACCATGCGTTTCAGGTGTTCGGCCATGCCGCCGAGGCGCACCCAGCCTTCTTCGGCGTTCATGCGCCCGCGCATGCACTCTGCAATGGTAGTGGGTTGTTCGAAGATTTCTTTGAGCATGAAGTAATCGTAGCCGCCTTTTTCCAATTGCTCTATTTGCAATTCGATTTCGTGGATGGCGGGGTTGGTTACTTCATTTTTTAGCGTTTTGATGGTCAAATCGCCATTGAGGGTGACGGTGGCGACTTCTTCGTCGTTGAGATAGACGACGTTTTTGGTATGTTCCACGATGGGCGTGGCATCCGAAGCGACGAGGAATTCGTTTTCTCCGATGCCGATGACCAAGGGGCTGCTTTTGCGGGCTGCGACGAGTTTTTCGGGGTCTTCCCGATCCATGACGACGATGGCATAAGCCCCATGCACCTGGGTAAGCGCCTGACGCACAGCCTCTTCAAGCGGCAGGTTTTCGGATTGCTGTACTTCTTCGATCAGGTGGACGAGCACTTCCGTATCGGTTTCGCTCTGAAAGGTATGACCCAGGTTGGTCAGCGAACTTTTCAACAAGGCGTAATTCTCGATAATGCCGTTGTGAATGAGCACAAGACGACCGTTGCCGCTCACGTGCGGGTGTGCATTGGTGTCGTCTGGTTTGCCGTGCGTAGCCCAACGGGTATGGCCCATGCCGATATTACCGCTGATGTTTTTATCCTGCGTAAAAGCGACCAACTCGGCGACTTTACCTTTTTTCTTGTAAACGTTGAGCTTGCCGTTTTGCAAAGCGATGCCTGCACTGTCATAACCCCGGTATTCGAGGCGCTGCAGTCCTTTGATGACGATTGGGTAAGCTTTCTGGGTACCGATGTAGGCGACGATTCCACACATAAGAATCAAGTGGTTCAGGTTAAAAAATGAAAATTAGAGCCTCAAAAATACACAACGCCGGTTATACATGCAGCATGGAGTGAAAATTCTAATGTAAAATTAAGAAAGCGTGCACAATAATGGGCTCATTTATATTTTAAAATGTCTGCCTGACGAAAGATGTAACGTCAGACAAGCCGGAAGGTTATTGCACGCGCGTATATTTCAACTCCAGTTTGGCCGGAAATGCAGCGTTTTTCGGGCCATACAACACCGAACGTTGCGCCAACCTGCTCTGGGGCGTGATATTGATATAGAGCGTTTTCTTTTTCGGATCGCCCGAATTATCATCTACCATTGCCTGCAGCCGGTCGGAAAGTGTCATGCGATACCGCTCAACTAACGTGCCGTTTATGTTTTCGTCTTCCGGGAAACCGCCAAAGCGGCTGAAACCTAAGTTGAGCGCCGGGCCCAGCGAGTAGAGTACATCCGTAGTAAATACGAACGTCGTATCACCCTGTTTTTCCGTGAATACCAATTGTTGCGCGGATGTCAACGTGGGGTGGTCGTTGGGCACGGTGGCCGTCGTCAGCACCAATTGAGCCTTGTTCACCGCTATGTCATCAAATGCATCGACAAATGGAAACTCGACCTTCAGGCGCAGCCCCTGCATCGCTTGTAGGTAAAGATATTCGTCGGAAACCTTATCAATTTGTTCTCCGGCCGGCGAGCTGCCGTAATCGTGTTCGAAGTGGGTAAATTTGTTCACACCCGCAAAAAAGAGGTTGAACCTTCTTGCGATGGTATCGCTGTTGTTGTGATAATACAGGAGGACGCGGCTGTAAGAGGTGCTATTCAGGTTGAAAGCCAGCATGGCGCCCGGTGTGGCGTTGGCTGTCGTGACGATCTTGATACCCCGCAATGCTTTGTAGAAGGCGCTGTCGCTTGCCAAAACGGAGGAATCGAGACGGAACAACTCGTTGCCGAAATCGAGACTCAGCGGTACGCGCAGGTAAGGCGCCTCCGTGTCGGGGTCCAACAGGCTGTCGGCGGTATTGGGTCGCGGAATGAAATTGTCGAGCCGTCCGATTTCTGTTGATGCCGGGATAGTATTGTGCGCATAATAATCGCCTTCGTCGTCGAGCGGTTCGTCGAGGCGAAGGACGCGCAGTGTCTGCGCTTGCGTCGAATCTCCGTAAAAACTCCCGGGCGCGTAGCGCAGGTATAAGATGATCGAATCAACCGTTTGACTGTCCGGTTTGAAGCCCGGGTCGAGGAACGATAGCTGGAGTAAGGACAAAATTTCAGCTTTGGATTTGCCAAAGACGGGGTCGTCCAGTTCGCCGCACAGGAAAGCGCTGGAAGTGGAGCCGGGATCGGAAGTCAGCAGGCTGTCTTCGCGTTCGACCGTACAGATAACTGTCAGTGTGTCGGTGAATTCGTAATCGGCCAATTCACTTTCAAGCAATCCGGCGCCAAAAGGAGAGGGTTTTGTGCAGGCCATCCACAAGGTGGCGGCCATCAGTACCAGAAGCGCAGCAAAAACCGGCAGTTTTTGTTTCATACGATAGTTGTCGTGTAATGCAATTTGACGGGAATGCGTTCATTGACGCAGCAAAGCACCCGAGGGTTGGGTTTGTTTTGAAATAAAGACGTTGGTCAAATCAAAAGTATAGCGGACAGCCCCCAAGCTGCCCGCTATACCTGAATGACTTAAATGACGCTCGATTGCCCTGTAATTTATTGGGCAACCTCGGCTTCCGTCAGACTGCGAAAAAATTCGAGGTAGGCCGGAAGTATTTCCTCCTCGCTTTTCCAGCTCAGCACAGGTTTGTCCTGCACGACCGACAGGTAATCAACGTCGGTGTCCAGCGTTTCGCTGCCAATGACGATTGCATCGGAAAATGCGGCCGCGCCTTTGTGCATCGAAATGCCGTCGCCATCCTGGAAGGCGGACAGGTCTTTTTTCGAAAGATTGTTGATGGCTGCCTTTTCGAAGAACCGTTCGCCGCCCTCCCGCTCGCGGGGGGTATCGTAAGCGCCGTACACGATGTGCGAATTGGCAAAAATCGGCTCCGTTTTATATGCGGTGCGCAGGTATAAGGGGATCAGGCTGGTCATCCAGCCCTGGCACAGCACGATGTCGGGCGCCCAGCCAAATTTTTTCACCGTTTCTATCGCGCCTTTGCAGAAGAACGCCGCGCGGTCGGGGTTGTCCTCGAAGGGTTGGCCGTTCTCGTCTTCAAACACCATTTTGCGTTTGAAAAAATCTTCGTTGTCGAGAAAATAAACCTGCAGCCGGGAACCCGGGAGCGAAGCAACCTTGATGATCAGCGGGTAATCGTCGTCGTCAACAATAATATTCATACCGGAAAGGCGGACGACTTCATGGAGGCGGTGGCGACGTTCATTGACCACGCCGTAGCGCGGCATCAAAATCCGCAATTCATACCCGTTGTCCTGCAAGTACTTTGGCAATTTCGCCACTGCTGCTGAAACTTCTGAGCCTTCGGTGTAGGGTTCCATTTCCTGGGTGATGAGGAGCAAGCGCTTCTTTTCCATTGTATTGAGTGAACCAAACTTTTGTGTGTAATCCCGATTAATGATAAGCCGCCGCCGTTGCGGTGGCCGAATGCCGGTGCAAAAGTATAAAAAAGGCGGCGTTTCTTTTGCACTTTATCGGGCATGAAAATTTAAAGGCTTATTTTTAAGCCATAATTTCGGGTAAAATCATGCACAATTTTCTCGCTCTGGGGCTGTTTGGTAAGCCGCTCGCTGCTTTAGTGCAGGTAAAAAGTTATGAAACCGGGTCTTCCGGACAACTTCCTTTCATGCTCCGGCCAACCCGCGCTGCCAACTTTACGTCTTAGGCAGTCATTTCTGCCCAATTCAACTACCTTTGCGCGGCTTTGCAAGCAGCTGCCTGCGATTTGGTGTTGGTTATTAGCAAAATAAAGATTTGCAGACAGCCGGCGACTATGCGCCAACGGCTCTTTTTTCAACCATGAAAGGCAATTTGATTTTCTTTTTTCTCTGCATGAACGCCTTGTTGTGGCAATGCGGTAACAGCGAAACGACGCCGGAAGGCGACAAGTTGCTGGCGCAGGTGTACAACAAAAACCTTTATCTCTCCGAACTCGAGGGCATTGTGCCCGAAGGCGTTTCGAAAGAGGACAGTATCCTCATGGTAAGGGCTTACACGCAGCGCTGGGTGCGCGAGCAACTCCTGATGTACGAAGCCGAACGCAACATTCCGAAGGATGTGGATATCGACGAGTTGGTGCGCAACTACCGCGCGAGTCTCGTTCGGTTCAATTTTGAAGAACAAATTATCGCTGAAAAACTTGACAGCACCATTTCGGAAGCCGAGGTAAAAGCTTTCTACGAAAACAACAAAGACCAGTTTCAACTCGAAAGCACTATATTAAAATGCCTGTTGCTCAAACTCCCGCCCCGGGCCCCGCAATCGGAAATCAATAAACTTTGGTACAGCCGCAACCCTTCCGATGAAAACAGGCTCAATGCGTATGCCCGGCAATGGGCTGCTTTTGCCATGCTCGACCGCGAAAAATGGTACAAACTCGAAGAGGTAGCCGCGCTTTTGCCCGAAGGAACGTTAACCTCCGACAATGTGGGGTCGCGGCGCGAAGGCACGCTCAGCGACGGCGATTTTCGCTACTATTATCGGGTGCTCGATGTAGTGCAGGGCAAAACCACCGCGCCGTTCGAATACGTGAAAGAACAAGCCTCGAAGGTAATTTTGCATAAACGCAAACAGGAAATGCTGGAAAACTGGAAAGAGGAACTGTACCAGAGAGAATTGCGGCGGGAGAATGTGAAAATTGTTCAGTGACGGTTGAGGGTAGAAGGTGGAGGGT
>CXWJ01001376.1_pt1 | contig 67501 bp, 55 predicted proteins | sample 590841 | NCBI WGS metagenome assembly CXWJ01 (sample SAMEA3498367, study PRJEB10139) | wastewater metagenome | biome: wastewater treatment plant; material: activated sludge | place: Austria | collected 2015-01-21 | reverse complement strand
GTGGCAGTGGCAGTAGCAGTGGCAGTGGCAGTAGCAGTGGCAGTGGCAGTGGCAGTAGCAGTGGCAGTGGCAGTAGGCCGTGGTTATTTGGGGAGGAATTTTTCAGGATGTTCAATCATGCCACCGAGCATTCGGCCCACTTCTTCGTACCGATTCATTAAATCCTGATGTTTCTCTGCAGGTATATAGCCGCAGTCTTTTGAAAAATCAAGATGCACAGTCGTTTCACTTGTTTCACCATCGGCATCGGTCATTTTACTGCGAAAGTGAGGAGGGTAAATTCGTTTGCGATAACCCTCGGCGATATTCGCAGGAACAGCGCGAGAAGAGCGGCGCATCTGGCTTGTAAGGGAATACTGCTCTTCTTTGGGACAAGTTTTAGTCAGATGATAAATTTCCATCGCCAACTCATAAGAAAGTTGATAAACTTTCAATGAGCGAAAATCATTTGAAGCGTCTTTCATAAAACATTGGATTTTAATTTTTTATAAATTTTTATACTCCGCCCCTACTGCCACTGCCACTGCCTACTGCTACTGCCTACTGCCACTTCAACGTCCCCACCAACTTATCCATATCCTTCTTCATAAAAGCAATCACCGGCGCAAGTGAATCGGGGCGCGTTTGAGTATTGAAATACAGTGCGCCGCGCACAAAATTCTGTATAGAGTCTGTCAGGAAAAACTGATACGAAGAGGCTGCCGCACCTTCCACTTCGAAAACGATACCGTAAACTTTGTCGGCCGGACGATGCACCTGAAATTCGTCGATGTAACTGGCTTTGATGTTGTGTTTGTTGGTCATTGCAAAAGCATCCGCTACCAGTTCGTCAAAATCCTGGCGATTGCGAATCGGATTGTAACTGCAATAAATCTTTGCATTCAACTGCTTCACATCGAGGTTGAACCAGCATTCGTTGTTCGGTTTTGCATCAAAAAAACTCGTGTCTTTTTCGATGGTCGCATAGACCGGCATGTCGAAGGTGAAATTACAATACGATGCATCGAAAGGTTTATACGCTTTTTCCGGGTAAATGACACGAGGATAAGCCCGGGGCTTCGGTACGGGTGTGTATTCTTCGCAGGAAGCCAGTAGCAGTGGCAGTAGCAGTGGCAGTAGCAGTGGCAGTGGCAGTAGGCAGTGGCAGCCGGTAGTGGCAGTCGGCAGCGACCGTTGACCCTGTAATGAAAAAAGAGAACGCTTGCAAATAATAGGTATCAAGGACATGGTTATGTTTTTATATCAGGCTGCAAAGTTCGTTAAAAACCTGTGATTCGCTTACTGCCAACTGCCACTGCCACTGCTACTGCTACTGCTACTGCTACTGCCACTGCTACTTCTTATTCCACTCCTCCAAACGTTTTTTATACCGCTGGCGATCTATCGGCCAGGCATCTTTGTCAAGCGAGCCTTCAATTTCTTCATCGAGCCCTTTGAGCAGATTTGGGAAAAAGTCGAGGCCCGTCAGTTTTTCTACCTGATCGATCGATACGGCATAGTCCATCACCGGTTGGGTACTCAATGCATTGGGCATCACGAATGCGATTGCCTTGTGCTGTTCCGGCGCATACAGCACCTTGTAATAAGCGCCCGGCACCGTCACTTTGCTGAATCCTATGGAGCCAAGTGGCGTCTGTGTCAACACCGGACCGGTAGCAACGTACACCCGTTTGAATTTACGCCCCCAGTCTCGGGCACACTCCTCGAGTTCGCGCCAGATGCCGCCGTTGAAGGCCGGTACCTGCGGACTCATGTTGCTCATCAGGAAAGTTTCGTTGATCGCAGCTGCATCGAACGCCATATCGGCCGCCGCACAGAGGTGGCCTTTATCATAACCGCTGCTGCTATAGTCGCGGGGCGTAGCACTTTCGGTGCGCACATCGGCATCGGGACGGAAGGTGTTGGGCCGTTCCGCCCAATTTTCGTTGAGCCGGTCCCGTGTAATTTCATAAGCCACCCATTCGGCTTGTTCGTGGTCTTCGTCATAGGAAAGGACGAAATAGGTGTGACGCACGACTTCGCCGGTAGTGGAAGCGGGCAAAATCGCTTCCGAAACCTGTGACTGGTTCCCGGTTTCCGGTGACTGGTTATCAGTGGATTGTGGGGTGGAAGCAGGAAGTTCGGTTTGGGGCAGGTTGTCATCGGTTTCAGGCGCTTTTTTGCCGCCAAACTGATTAAAAAGCCAAAAAGCCACCCCTGCCAGCAGGGCAAAAATGCCGGATTTGAACAGGAATCCGTCGGAATTAGAGGAAGATTTGCGTCGCGCCATGTGTGAGAGGGGTGAGAGAAGTGAGGGTTTCGGGTCTTTTTGAAAAAATTTGTTGGCGCAAACATAAACATTTTGTTTTTACTTGAATTTTTTTTCATTTGAGTTCGCGACTACCGCTGTTGTGCATACCGCCGTCGGATCACCTCCTGCACCGTCACCCCGGCGATTTTACTCTCCAACCAACCAATAATATCGAGGTACATAAAGGAGCGGCTTTCAAACGGGTCTTCCTGCAGTTTTTCCAATTTGTCTTTTAAAATTGAAAAAGCCGAACGGATGCGCGTTGGGCTATCCAATTGAAACGACTTGCGGAGAAAACGGAAAATCTCTTCTTCCACCGCGCTGAGTGTTTTCAATTGCGCCATAAAGCGGTAGGTGGATTTGATGAGGTGTTCCAGAATGCTGTAATTGCCCAACTCAAAGTGTGCGATCAGATGGAGCAAACGCGCGTAACACTGCAAGTCACTGCGCAAATCGGCCTTCGGGTGAATAATGCGATTGAGGTATTCCACAGTAGTGCCCGCATCGCCGGCGCCAAAGTACAGGCATGCTATTTTGTAGTAAAAAATCAATGTTCGATGCCGGTCGATCTGCGATTGCCAGCTCGTCAGACGCACTTCTATTTCCTGTGCCAACGGTAATCCTTCAGAAAATGTACCTTTTAAAAAGTGCTCATCCAGACGTGCAAGCGCCAGATAAACAAAGACTTGTACCTGGATATTGATGTTTGCTCCTGCCTCTTCCGTTTTTGAAAAATCTTCGAACCGGGACAACACCTCGTCGAACTTCGGGTAATTGCGCAGCATAAAATGCGCGTGCAGGAGGTTGTGCAAACCCTTGATATAAAACAACGTTTCCACCCTTTTCATCACAGGCTCTACCTCGAACAAATCGACCCAACGCTGTGAATACCGGTAGTACAGGAGAAAATCCTGCACGATCAAACCCCGCCAGCAATACGCCTGAAACAGATACAGGCGTCCGAAAAAACTCCTGATCGTATGGGCATCCGGCGGCAGTTGCGAAGAGAAAAACGCGGTTACCGCCGCCGCGTCTTTTTCGTTGCGCGCCAAACCGAGGTTGATGTACCAACTGTATAAATGGAGCGACAGGTTGGAAAGATGACCGATGAGCGACAACCGTTCGTTCAATTCATTTACCTCAGCCGAAAGGTCTTCGGCGCGGTTTTGCATACTGCGCGTGATATGCAGCAACTCGATTTTTTTTTCGAAGGTCAGCGCCTGGTGCCCGAAAGTACTCTGGTGAAAGGTCTTTGCCATTTCTTTCACCCGGGCAAGCGTTTTCAGGCTTTGCTGGTACAGGCCCTTGTTGTACAAAATCCGCGCATATTCCATCTGTTCGTGCAGCTGAATTTCCACGTTCAGATCGTCGCGCATGGTGCGCAGGCTCGCCAGAATCTGGCGGTAAAGACTGGCTTTCAGGTTGGGCAACTGGGCGGTTTTCAGCGTTTTTACTTTGCGCAGCAACACCTCCTCATCGTATTCTTCCATACTGTCCAGCACGTCGAACAAGGTCGTAATTTTCAAATCGGCCGTGCCCAGGTTGCGCTGCACGAACAGTTTAAAATTGCGCTTTTCCGCCTTTTCGAGTGATTTGACCAACTGAAACAGTTCGTCCGATGAGCGTTTGAACATCGTAGTTTTTTTCGTTCTAAAATATTGTAAAGCAACACTTTAAAAACATTTCCGGCAGAATGCCCGGTGTAGAGTCGCCGGTATTTTGTAAAAATAATCCCGTTGCGGCACGGCTACATTTACATCGTTGGCGCAAACATAAATGATTTAAAACCCAACGTTGTTGCCAAAAATTAACGATGCCGAACGAGAAAATTCACATATTCGACACCACCCTCCGCGACGGCGAACAAGTGCCGGGCTGCAAACTCAACACGAAAGAAAAAATCGAGATTGCGCTGCAACTCGAGTCCCTCGGTGTCGACATCATCGAAGCGGGGTTTCCCATTTCTTCCCCCGGCGATTTCGAGAGCGTCCGCCAGATCACGCTCGCGGTGCAGGATGTAACCGTCTGCGGCCTCAGCCGTGCCGTGCAAAAAGACATCGAAGTCGCTGCCGAAGCCCTGCGTTTCGCCCGCCGGCCACGCATCCACACGGGCATCGGCACTTCGGATCTGCACATCAGGGCAAAGTTCAATGCCACGCAGGAAGAAATCCTCGAGCGGGCCGTACAATCCGTTCGCTGGGCCAAAAACTTTGTCGACGACGTGGAGTTCTACGCCGAAGATGCGGGCCGCACGGATAATGAATACCTCGCCCGCGTCATCGAGGCTGTTATCCGTGCCGGCGCAACCGTTGTCAACATCCCCGATACCACAGGCTACTGCCTGCCATACCAGTACGGTGAAAAAATTGCTTACCTCGTCAACAATGTGCCCAACATCGACCGGGCGATCATTTCCTGCCACTGTCACAACGATCTCGGGTTGGCAACAGCCAACAGCATTGCAGGCATCATCGCCGGTGCGCGTCAGATCGAGTGCACGGTGAACGGTCTCGGCGAACGCGCCGGCAATACTTCCCTCGAAGAAGTGGTGATGATTATCCGCCAGCACCAGCACCTTAGTTTTCATACCGACGTGCAGCCACAACAACTCAACCCGATCAGCCGGCTTGTTTCCGATACCATGCGGATGCCTGTGCAACCCAATAAGGCGATTGTCGGCGGCAATGCATTCTCACACTCATCAGGCATCCACCAGGACGGTTTTTTGAAAAATGCGCAGACCTACGAAATCATCGCTCCTGAAGAAGTAGGCGCCGACAGTAGCAAGATCGTACTGACGGCGCGCAGCGGGCGCTCGGCCCTGGCTTTCCGTTTCCGCAAACTCGGGCACGAATTCACCCGCGATGAAGTGGATGTATTGTACCAGAACTTCCTTCAGGTGGCCGATGCGAAAAAAGAGGTGTACGATGAAGACCTTGCGAAAATGGCGGCTGGATTTGTCGGGATAACTGTGGGTTGAAGTTTTGACGAGGTCCACAAGTTCCATTTTCGACAGGATTTACAAGATTCGCAGGATATTCTACTTTAAAACAGGTCTATATATCCTGTAAATCTTGTAAATCCTGTCGAAATTTTGGCTTATCGGACATCATTATCGGGAAATCTACTCAATGATTTTCAAACATTTAGAACAAATGCCCTCAACAATATTTGATAAAATCTGGGAGAAACACCTGGTCCGTCAAATCGAAAACGGCCCGGCGGTTTTTTATATCGACCGGCACTTCATCCACGAAGTGACGAGTCCACAGGCGTTCGACGGGTTGCGGAAGCGCGGCCTGCCGGTGTTCCGCCCCGCCCAGACGATCGCGACCGCAGATCACAACGTGCCGACGCTCGATCAGCATCTGCCGATCAAGGAAACCTTGTCGCGGATGCAGGTGGAAAAACTGACCGACAACTGCCACGACTTCGGCGTCGAACTCTATGGTTTGGGGCATCCTTTTCAGGGCATCGTACACGTCATCGGGCCAGAGTTGGGCATCACACAGCCGGGTATGACCATCGTTTGCGGCGATAGCCATACCAGTACGCACGGCGCTTTCGGCGCCATCGCGTTCGGCATCGGCACCAGCGAAGTGGAAATGGTGCTCGCTACGCAGTGCCTGCTGCAAAACAAACCCAAACAGATGCGTATCAACATCGAGGGGATACTCGGCAAAGGTGTGACCTCGAAAGACATCATTCTGCACATCATCGCACAGATTTCGTCGAGCGGCGGCACGGGTTATTTTGTGGAATACGCGGGTTCCGCTATCCGCACCCTGAGCATGGAAGCGCGCATGACCATCTGCAACATGAGCATCGAAATGGGCGCCCGCGGCGGACTCATTGCACCCGATGACATCACTTTTGACTATTTGAAAGATCGTCCCTTAGCACCGAAAGGAGCCGATTGGGAAGCCAAACTGTCGGAATGGCGCAGCCTGCAAACCGATGCGGATGCCACATTCGACCGGGAAATCAATATCCGCGCAGAAGACATTCTGCCGATGGTCACGTACGGAACCAATCCCGGCATGGGCATTCCGGTAACCGGCGCCATCCCCGGAGAAGAAGTGATGGAGGAAAAAGAGCGCCCATCTTTCCGCAAAGCGCTGGAATACATGGGGTTGCAACAGAAAGCGAATATCAGAGGTCAGAAAATTGATTATGTGTTCATCGGCTCCTGCACCAACTCGCGCATCGAAGATCTGCGACAGGTAGCGGCTTTCATCGATGGAAAACGCAAGGCCGATGGCGTGGAAGTCTGGATCGTACCGGGCAGCAAACAGGTGGAAGCGCAGGCGCGGGCCGAGGGTCTGGACAAGATATTCGAATCCGCCGGTTTCCAACTCCGTCAGCCGGGTTGTTCGGCCTGCCTGGGCATGAATGAGGATAAAATCCCGGCAGGGAAATATTGCATTTCCACTTCCAACCGCAACTTCGAAGGCCGCCAGGGTCAGGGCGCACGCACGCTGCTGGCCAGCCCGCTCACCGCCGCCGCTGCTGCCGTGACGGGCGTAGTGACTGATGTAAGGGAGATGTTGAATTGATCAATCACGACTAAGTGGCTGTCTCACAAGACAAAGTTTTGACAGGATTTACAAGATTTACAGGATATTTTACTTCAAAACAGGCCAATAAATCCTGTAAATCTTGTAAATCCTGTCAAAAAAGAAACTTGTGAGACAGTCTCTGCACAAGCAACTGAAAATGAACAAAAAAATAAGCATTATCCACAGTACGGCCATCCCGCTCGACAGTGAAAATGTCGACACCGATCAAATCATTCCCGCGCGGTTTCTGAAAGCCACAAGCCGCGACGGGTTTGGCAAAAACCTGTTCCGCGACTGGCGCTATCACAACGACGATGAAGCGCGCCCGAAAGCGAATTTCATCTTAAACAACCCTGTTTTTAATGGTAAAATCCTTGTGGCCGGTAAAAATTTCGGCTGCGGCAGCAGTCGCGAACACGCTGCATGGGCCCTGAAAGACTACGGTTTCGAGGTAGTGGTAAGCAGTTTTTTTGCGGATATTTTTAAAAACAACGCGCTCAACAATTTTCTCCTGCCGGTGCAGGTCAGCGATGATTTCCTGCAAAATCTGCTCGATACCGTACACCGGCACCCATCGGCCATCATCGACGTAAATCTCGAAAAACAAACCATCGAAAACACGCTCACCGGCGAAACCGCACATTTCGACATCAATCCCTACAAAAAGACCTGTTTGCTCAACGGCTACGACGACCTCGACTACCTGTTGAGCATTCGCAGCGACATTAAAAGATTCGAATCCGCCTGATAACCAGCAACCAGCAACCAGTAACCAGTAACCGAAATATACCATGCACAAAAACATCACCGTCATCGAAGGCGACGGCATCGGTCCGGAAGTGACCGCGCAAGCCGTAAAAGTATTGAACGCTGTGGGCGCCCGCTTCGGGCATACGTTTCAATACAGTTATGCACTCATGGGCGCCTGCGCCATCGACCAAACCGGCACTCCCCTACCCGACTCCACTATTGCGGCTTGTTTGGAAAGCGATGCAATTTTATTCGGCGCCATCGGCCATCCCAAATACGACAACGATCCCACCGCGAAAGTGCGCCCCGAGCAGGGCCTGTTGAAACTCCGTAAAACCCTCGGTTTGTTTGCGAACATCCGGCCCATTGCCACCTACCCCGCCCTTGCGCATCTTTCGCCCCTGAAAGCGGAAAGGCTGCGCAACGTGGATTTTGTGATCTACCGCGAACTCACCGGCGGTATTTATTTCGGCGCAAAAACACTGAACGAGCAAAAAACAAGCGCTTCGGACGATTGTGTTTATACCCGCGAAGAGATCGAACGCATCGCCCATCCGGCCTTTGCACACGCCCAAAAACGCCGCAAAAAACTGACGCTTGTCGACAAAGCCAATGTACTCGAAACCAGCCGTTTGTGGCGGAAGGTGGTGCAGGACATCGCACCGCAATACCCCGATGTGTCGGTAGATTTTCTGTTTGTGGACAATGCCGCCATGCAAATCATCCTGAATCCGGCACAATTCGACGTGATCCTGACGGAGAACATGTTTGGCGACATCATCAGCGACGAAGCCAGCGTCATCAGCGGGTCGCTGGGGCTGCTGCCCTCTGCCAGTATCGGCAAAGGCACGGCGCTGTTCGAGCCGATTCACGGCTCTTACCCGCAGGCAGCCGGCAATGACATCGCCAATCCGCTGGGATCCATCCTGAGTGCAGCCATGCTGCTCGACCATCTCGGGCTGACGGAAGAAGCGCAAGCCGTCCGGGTTGCGGTCAACTGGTCGCTTGCTGAAGACATCGTCACTCAGGACATCAATCCGAACCATTATCATTTCACCTCCATCGTGGGCGATGTGATCAGCGATCACATCCAACACAATACGACGCGCTCCGTGAACAGGAAAAACATCCGGGTATCGGCGTCGACCATTATCTGAAAAATCATGGCTTATTTCACCGAAAATACGATGCCTGATTATCAACTAAATAGATATTCCCGTACGGTTACCCAGGACCTGACGCAGCCCGCTGCGCAGGCCATGTTGTACGGTATCGGGCTGACGGACGCGGACCTGGCAAAAGCCCAGGTCGGCATCGTCAGCATGGGTTACGAAGGAAATACCTGTAACATGCACCTCAACGACCTGGCGCGTGACATCAAGGTTGGCGTGTGGTCGAATGATCTGGTTGGATTGATTTTCCATACCATCGGCGTCAGCGACGGTATTTCGAACGGCACCGATGGCATGCGGTATTCCCTTGTGAGCCGCGACCTGATCGCCGACAGCATTGAGGCCGTGTGCGGTGCGCAGTACTACGACGGACTGATAGCGGTACCGGGCTGTGACAAAAACATGCCGGGATCCATTATCGCAATGGGCCGGCTCAACCGCCCGGCCATTATGGTCTATGGTGGCACCATCGCACCCGGACAATGGAAAGGCCAGGACCTGAATATCGTTTCGGCATTCGAAGCATTGGGACAGAAGATTGCCGGAACGCTGGACGAGGCTGATTTTCAGGGCATTGTGCGGCACGCTTGCCCCGGTCCGGGCGCTTGCGGCGGGATGTACACTGCCAACACCATGGCATCCGCCATCGAAGCGCTGGGTATGAGCCTGCCCTATTCGTCGAGCAATCCCGCACTGAGTGAACAAAAAAAACAGGAATGCACCGACGCAGGCCGGTACATCCGGCTCTTGCTCGAACGCGATATCAAACCCCGCGACATCATGACCCGGAAGGCATTTGAAAATGCCATCACCGTTGTAACGGTACTCGGCGGGAGCACCAATGCCGTGCTGCACCTCATCGCTATGGCCAGGAGCGTGGGAGTACCGCTTTCGCAGGACGACTTTCAAATCATCGGCGATCGAACGCCTGTGCTGGCAGACCTGAAACCTTCGGGAAAATATCTCATGGAAGACCTGCATCGCATTGGCGGTGTTCCGGCGGTGATGAAATACCTGTTGAAAGAAGGTTTTTTACACGGCGACTGCCTGACGGTTACCGGAAAAACTATTGCTGAAAACCTTGCAGAGGCCATTGACCTGGATTTTGAAAATCAGGGAATTATCCTGAAAAAGGAACAACCCGTGAAAACCACGGGACACCTGCATATCCTCTACGGTAACTTAGCCGAACAAGGCAGCGTAGCCAAGATCAGCGGCAAAGAAGGCGAACACTTCAGCGGCCCGGCACGGGTATTCGACGGCGAACACGCCCTTATTGCCGGCATCAAAAGTGGAAGGGTGAGGTCCGGGGATGTGGTGGTCATCCGCTACGTCGGTCCGAAAGGAGCGCCCGGCATGCCTGAAATGCTCAAACCAACCTCAGCGCTTATCGGCGCAGGGTTGGGCAAAAGTGTGGCGCTCATCACCGACGGCCGGTTTTCAGGCGGCACCCACGGCTTCGTAGTAGGCCACCTGACCCCCGAGGCTGCGGAAGGCGGTTTGCTGGCGCTGGTGTACGACGACGACTTGATCGAAATAAACGCGACGACCCGGTCCATCAGGTTGAATGTCGATGAACCGGAAATTGAGCGCAGAAGAACCCTGTGGCAAAAACCCCTGCCGGCGGCTACCGGCGGTCTGCTGTACAAATACGCCAAATCGGTCAGTACCGCCGCCGAAGGATGTGTGACTGATGGATGAGGGTGTCATGTGTCATTAAAAGTCATTAAGGGTCATTTTTAGTCATTTGTATAACCGTATCAAACAAAGTTTTTCGAATCGGAAAAATGACTTTTAATGACTCCAATGACTTACGAGACACCCTCTCCCCCGAAAAATTGAGCATAAATAAACAAACACATGATACACGCAACTGCCATTGCATCAGACCCCGAAAACCTCGTCCTCGACGCACCGGTTTCGATCCAAATCTCCGGCTCTGAAGCCGTTATGGAGGCTTTGGTCACGGAGGGTGTGGATACCATTTTCGGCTATCCCGGCGGTGCGATTATGCCGATCTACGATGCCCTGTACGATTATGGCGATCAAATCCGGCACATTCTGGTGCGGCATGAGCAGGGTGGTGTCCATGCAGCGCAAGGTTATGCACGCGCTTCCGGGAATGTGGGTGTCGTATTCGCTACGAGCGGCCCCGGAGCAACCAATCTTGTCACCGGTCTGGCAGATGCCCTGATCGACAGCACCCCTGTCGTTTGTATCACGGGGCAGGTATTTGCCCATTTGCTTGGTACCGATGCATTTCAGGAGATAGACGTGATCAATATCACGATGCCTGTCACCAAATGGAATTGTCAGGTGACCGATGCCGGCGAAATACCCGCCGCGCTGGCAAAAGCATTTTACATCGCCCGAAGCGGGCGACCGGGACCTGTGCTGGTAGACATCACAAAGAATGCGCAGTTGCAAAAGTTTGATTACGAGGGATATACACCCTGCGAACACATCCGCAGTTATCGCCCCGCTCCCATTGTACGCAAGACATACATCGAGCAGGCCGCCGCGCTCATCGATACAGCCGAGCGACCCTTCGTTTTATTCGGGCAGGGTGTGATTTTGGGCAATGCCGAGCGCGAGTTTCGCCATTTTATAGAAAAAAGCGGTATACCGGCTGCCTGGACCATTCTCGGTGCGGGCGCTTTGCCCACCGGTCATCCGCTCAACGTCGGCATGCTTGGTATGCACGGCAACTACGGCCCGAATGTGCTCACCAACGAATGTGATGTGCTCATCGCGGTGGGCATGCGTTTCGACGATCGTGTGACGGGCCGGCTCGACCGCTATGCCAAACAGGCAAAAGTGATCCACCTCGACATCGATCCGGCGGAAATCGACAAAAACGTAAAAGCGACAGTGCCTGTTTGGGGCGATTGTAAGGAAACCCTGCCGATGCTTACGAGACTTCTACAACCCAGAACCTACCCGGCATGGCTGGCTCGTTTTCGGGCGCATGATGTGCTGGAACAAGATGCCGTAATTCAAAATGAACTAAATCCCGTATGCGATGCGCTCACGATGGGTGAAGTGATAAGGATTGTCAACGAACAAACCAACGGTGATGCCATCATCGTAACCGATGTAGGCCAGCACCAGATGGTCGCCTGTCGCTATGCCCGTTTCAACGGCACCCGCAGCAACATCACTTCCGGTGGCCTCGGCACCATGGGTTTCGCACTGCCGGCAGCGATCGGAGCCAGGTTGGGGGCGCCGAAACGCACCGTGATCGCCATAGCCGGCGACGGCGGTATCCAGATGACAATCCAGGAACTGGGCGCTGTTCAGCAGTTCGGCATCGAGGTCAAAATATTGATTCTCAACAACCAGTTTCTCGGAATGGTGCGCCAATGGCAGGAACTCTTCCAGGAACGGCGCTACTCTTTTGTCAATATCACCAGCCCCGATTATGTGAAAGTGGCGGAAGCCTACGGAATTCCGGGTCACAGTGTCTCTGTAAGATCGGAACTCGAACAATCCATCCGGAATATGCTCGAAACACCGGGACCTTATTTGCTGGAAGTCATGGTTGGAAAAGAAAACAACGTGTTCCCCATGGTCCCGCAGGGATGTGGGGTGGCGGAAATCAGACTTAAATAACAATGAAGTCAGAATTCACCATATCGGTTTACACCGAAAACCAGGTCGGATTGCTCAACCGCATCGCCATCATTTTTTCGAGGCGAAAGATCAATGTGGGGAGCCTGAATACTTCACCGAGTGAGGTGCCCGGTATTCACCGGTTTACCATCGTCATCAACGAAACAGAAGATGTGGTGCGCAAACTCGTCCGTCAGATCGAAAAACAGGTGGAGGTGTTAAGGGCTTTTTACAATGCCGACGATGAAATCGTCTGGCAGGAATTGGCGCTTTACAAAGTACCCACCGATGAAATCGCCGAAAAAGTGATCGTCGAACGGCTGCTGCGCGAGCACGGCGCAAGGGCCGTGGTGATCCGCAAAGATTACACTGTATTTGAAACAACCGGACACCGTGAGGAAACCGATCAATTGGTAAAAATACTGGAGCCTTACGGCCTCATCGAATTTGTCCGCAGCGCCCGCGTCGCCATTATCAAAGCCAGCAATGGGTTCCACGAAATGTTGCAGGACTTTGAGCGGCGCGAGCCGCGCGAAGAGGCAACAGAAAACGAATATCTTGCTGAAAATCAACGCGTTTTTGTAATGTAAAATGGTTCTTGGTTCTTAGTTCTTGGTTCTTGGTCACTGGTTTCTGATGACCGATAACCAGTAACCAAGAACCAAGAACCAAGAACCAAGAACTAATAACTAACTAAATCATGGCACAACTCAATTTTGGCGGCACTTTGGAGAACGTCGTCACCCGCGAAGAATTTACCCTCGAAAAAGCACAGGCGGTTTTGGCCAATGAAACAGTCGCCGTCATCGGTTATGGCGTGCAAGGCCCCGGTCAGGCGCTCAACCAGCGCGAAAACGGCATCAACGTCATCGTGGGCCAGCGCCCCAATTCCAAATCCTGGGACAAAGCGCTGCGCGACGGTTTTGAACCGGGCATCGACCTATTCGACATCGAAGAGGCGCTCGAACGGGGGAGCATCATTTGTTACCTGCTCAGCGATGCCGCCCAGATTCAACTCTGGCCGACGGTGAAAAAACACCTTACCCCCGGCAAGGCATTGTATTTCTCGCACGGCTTCGGCATCACTTACAACGATCAAACCGGTATCGTACCGCCCGAAGGCGTGGACGTATTCTTGGTGGCGCCGAAAGGTTCGGGCACTTCGCTTCGCCGCATGTTCCTGCAGGGCCGCGGACTGAACAGCAGTTACGCCATTCATCAGGATGCGACAGGCCGCGCTTTCGAACGGGTTGTCGCGCTCGGCATTGCCATCGGCAGCGGGTATCTGTTTGAAACCACTTTTAAAAAGGAGGTGTACAGCGACCTCACGGGCGAACGCGGCACGCTTATGGGCGCTATTCAAGGCATTTTTGCAGCCCAGTACGCCGTTTTGCGCGAACGCGGCCACTCGCCGTCCGAGGCATTCAACGAAACGGTGGAAGAACTCACCCAGTCGCTCATGCCGCTCGTCGCCGAAAACGGCATGGACTGGATGTACGCCAACTGTTCCACGACCGCCCAACGCGGCGCTTTGGACTGGTGGAAAAAATTCCGCGACGCGACCCTTCCGGTTTTCAATGAACTCTACGACAGCGTAGCCGCCGGCAAGGAAGCAGGTCGATCCATCGCCAGCAACAGCCGGCCGGATTACCGCGCCAAACTCGAAGTGGAACTCAAAGAACTCCGCGACAGTGAAATGTGGCAGGCGGGGCAGACGGTGCGCAGCTTAAGGCCGGAGAATCAGCCTGCAGAGGCTGAAGTTGTGGAATTGGTTTAATTGGTTGAAATAGTTGAAGTTGTTGCGAACACAAACCAATTCAACAACTTCAACCCTTCATCAACCCTTGCAACGCCTTCAAATTGGCGGCTTCATCAAAAATAGCCATAACCGGAATTTCAAAGCCCGGCAGCACGACGCTTTCGATGATGTCGCCGGATTGGTGGATTTTGGCGGGAAAATATTCTGTCGAGGCCGACGGGAGTATGTATTGTTCGATGCGCTGTTTCACCGAATCCACAATCCAGTATTCGCGAACACCGTGTGCGGCGTAATCATCTTTTTTGGTGCCTCGATCAGTAGTTGCAGTGCTTTTGGACAGGATTTCAACCGCAAAATCGGGCGCGGGGAAAAGCACCTGGTCGTCTGTAAACGAGTCGGCTTTTTCTTTTGAAAAAAAGACGAGATCGGGCTCGTAGTCATTGCGGGTCATTGCAATCATCACTTTTTCCGTGCCGATACGACCGAGCTTTTTAAGGCGAACATATACACTGAGTAAACTTGAAAGCAAGTCGGTGACATTCCAATGCCGCTTTTTGACCGGCAAATGGATTATGACCTGACCATTGATGAACTCGGCCTTAACGTCCTCCGTGACCCATTCATAAAAGTCCTGGCGGCGTTTTTTCTCCGCTTCGAGCGCACGGGTAAGCTTTTGCAGTTGCAGTACTGCATCGGGACGTTCAAGGATTTGTTCGGCAAGGGAAACATTGCCCATAATGGATAAAAATTTGCCCAAAAATAAGGCTTTTTTCAGAATTAACACGTACCATGCCTGACACTTTTGCAGCAATTCCAGTACTCGACATCCCCGCCGCCACCGAGCGACTTAGGGGCATTGTGCGCCGCACCCCGCTGATCCGCAACGCCAACTTGTCGCGTCGCTTTGGGTGCAACGTGTTTTTAAAACGCGAAGACCTTCAGATCGTGCGATCCTACAAACTCCGGGGCGCGTACAACATGATGAGCCAGTTGTCCGAACCGGTTTTGCAACGCGGAGTGGTGTGCGCCAGCGCCGGCAACCACGCGCAGGGCTTTGCCTGGTCGTGCAAAAAACTCGGCGTACGCGGTGTGGTATTCATGCCCGTCACCACGCCCCGACAAAAAGTGTCGCAAACGCGTATGTTCGGGGAGGATTTTATCGAGATTCAATTGGTTGGCGACACCTTCGACGATTGTGCGACAGCGGCCAAACAATACACGATGGAAAATAACCTGACCTTCATTCCCCCCTTCGACGATATCAGGGTAATCGAAGGACAAGGCACAATTGCTGAGGAAATTTTGGCTGAGGAAAGTGAAATTGATTTCCTTTTTATGCCGGTCGGCGGTGGAGGCCTGGCTGCGGGTTGCGGAACTTACTTTAAAACCTTTTCGCCCAAAACCACCCTGATCGGCGTCGAACCCGAAGGCGCGCCGGCGATGCATGCGTCGTTGAAAGCCGGGCATCCTGTCGTATTGGATCAAATTGACCGATTTGTGGACGGCGCCGCGGTCAAACGGGTCGGTGATCTCACCTTCCGGATCTGCCGTGATGTATTGGACGATGTGGTGCTGGTCTCCGAAGGGCGCGTTTGTTCCACAATTTTGCAGCTCTACAATGTGGATGCTATTGTGGCCGAACCGGCAGGCGCTTTGAGCATAGCTGCCCTGGAGGATTACAAGGATCAAATCCGGGGTAAAAACGTGGTATGTGTGATATCAGGCAGCAACAACGACATCGACCGGATGCCCGAAATCAAAGAGCGTTCGCTGCAATACGAAGGATTAAAACATTATTTCCTCATCGGGTTTGCTCAAAGACCAGGCGCGCTCAGAGAGTTTGTCAACAACGTGCTGGGCCCGACCGACGACATTACCCGGTTTGAGTATATGAAAAAAACGCATAAGGAAAATGGTCCTGCGCTGGTGGGCATCGAACTGCAACAGCGCGCTGATTACGATCGGCTTTTGGAAAACCTGCGTCGCTTCCAGGTCGACTTTTCAGAGGTGAACAAGGACGATGCGTTGTTCGGGTATTTGGTCTGAGTCATTTTTAACATTTCAAATCCGGAATTTAATTTTTCTTTCTGTGCGCTGCACAAACACATTGTTTCCCGGGATTTTTTTCTGACAAAATTTATCATCGAATTCCCTGGTTCCATTTTTTATTTGTTCGTAAATTTTTCAAAAATAGAAATTACATGTTACTTTGCAACATAAATTCAAAATTTTATTTGACAAAAAGTCGCATTAAAAAGAATAAACAAACACCACAATCTTTGCGGCTTCGCCCACAAAAAACCACGTAGTTGAATTGAGATGTCGTCTCCTCGTTCCCCGGAGACGACACCCCAACCTACTTAGCAGATTTGCGCCACTTCCGTCCCTACCGGATAAGACCTTTACGACATCAAACTGATTATGAGTCAATTAGGTCTTTATTCCCCGCAATTTGAAAGAGATGCCTGCGGTATCGGCTTTGTCGCCAACATCAAAGGCAACAAAAATCATGAAACTGTTGCTGATGCGCTTACTATCCTCGAAAACATGGAACACCGGGGCGCCTGCGGCAGCGAACCGAATACGGGTGACGGGGCGGGTATCCTGATCCAGACCCCGCACGAATTCTTTTTCGATGAGTGCCTCCGCCTCGACACACAACTGCCTCCGTTCGGACGCTACGGTGTAGGCGTTGTTTTTTTCCCAAAAGACAAACGACTGCGCGAGGAGTGCCGCGCTATTTTCAGCCGTTGTGCCGAAAAATTGGGTTTGGAAATTCTGTTATGGCGCAGGATTCCCGTCAATACCGATGGTATCGGCGCTACGGCCTTGTCCGTAGAGCCCGAAATGGAGCACGTGTTTGTAGCTTGTCCACGTCATATCACCCAGCCGGCAGATTTCGAACGCAAACTTTTTATCCTGCGCAACTACGCCAGCCACCTTGTACAAAGCACGGTAAAGCAGGACGTCATCGGGTTTTATATCGCCTCGCTGTCGCACAAAACCGTCGTGTACAAAGGTCAACTCACCAGTTTGCAGGTGCGGGGTTACTTTCCCGATCTCAGCAATAAACGCCTTGTGAGTGCTTTCGGCCTGGTGCATTCCCGCTTTGCCACCAACACCTTCCCTTCCTGGAAACTCGCACAACCGTTTCGATACATCGCCCACAACGGCGAGATCAACACCCTGCAGGGCAACCTCAACTGGCTGAAAACCAGCGAAAAAGGGTTTACTTCTCCATTCTTTAGCAAAGAAGAAATGGACATGCTTGTGCCGATCGTAACAACCGAACAATCGGATTCGGCCTGTCTGGACAACATGATCGAACTGCTCACCCTGAGCGGGCGCTCCTTACCGCACGTGATGATGATGCTGATTCCTGAAGCATGGGATGGGCAGGCGGATATGGATACTCAAAAACGGGCATTTTACGAATTCCATGCGGCGTTCATGGAACCCTGGGACGGACCCGCTTCCATTTCCTTTACCGACGGGAATATTATCGGCGCCACGCTCGACCGCAACGGCCTCCGCCCATCGCGCTGGTGCCTGACACACGACGACCGGGTGATATTGGCTTCCGAAACAGGCGTATTGCCGGTCGCTCCCGGGTTGATCAGGGAAAAAGGACGCCTGCAGCCGGGTAAGATGTTTGTAGTGGATATGGATCAGGGCAGGATCATCAACGACGATGAATTGAAACGGCAGATATGCAGCCGGCAACCATACAATGAATGGCTCAATAAATATAAAATCCGCTTAGAAGAATTGGACGAACCACGGGTGACGTTCAGCGACCTGGAGAGCAGCCAGGTTTTTAAATACCAAAAGGCTTTCGGCTACACCACCGAAGACCTCGATATGATCATCGCTCCAATGGCACTCGAAGGAAAAGAGCCGATCGGCAGTATGGGCAGCGATGTACCGCTGGCTGTATTGAGCGATCAACCACAACATTTATCGAGTTATTTCAAGCAACTTTTTGCGCAAGTCACCAACCCGCCCATCGACCCCATCCGGGAGCGTATGGTGATGTCGTTGGCCACTTTTGTCGGCAACATCGGCAATTATTTGGTGGAAGACCCTGAGGTATGTCATACCGTGGCGTTGCCCCACCCCATTCTGACCAACCACGAACTGGAACAAATCCGCAGCATCGACACAGGGATTTTTCAGGCCAAAACCCTTCAGATGTACTTCCGGGCCGATGGCCGGCCCGGTTCCCTTCAAAAAGCCCTCGACCGGATTTGCCGATACGCCTACGATGCGGTAGAAGACGGCTTTGAAGTGCTCGTGCTCTCCGATCGCGCCATCGACTCAGAACACGCAGCCATTCCATCGCTTTTGTTTACCGCAGCCATACACCACCACCTCATCCGCAAAGGTGTTCGGGGCAATGTGGGTATTGTGGTGGAAGCAGGCGATGTATGGGAAGTCCATCATTTTGCCACCCTGCTCGGTTTCGGCGCGACGGCCATCAATCCGTATCTCGCATTGTCGGGTATCCGCGATATGAAACGCAGCGGTCGCCTCGATTCCGGCATCGGCGAGGCACATGGTTCGGTGCTTCAATCGGAGAAGTTTCTGGAAAAAAACTACATCAAAGCCGTGAACGACGGACTGCTCAAAGTTTTTTCCAAAATGGGCATCAGCACCCTGCAATCATACATGGGCGCCCAGATTTTTGAAATTATCGGGCTCGATAAAACCGTTGTAAATCAGTATTTTACAGGAGCAGTCAGTCGTATCGAAGGTATGGGTCTGGATGAGATCGCCCGCGAAACCCTCTCCAAACACTTTTTGGCGTTCAGTCGAAAAAACATACCGGTGAACCGCTTGCCTGTTGGTGGGATTTACCAGTGGAAAAGGAAGGGAGAGTTTCATTTGTTCAACCCGCAGAGTATCCATCTGCTGCAATATTCCACGCGGATGGGTGATTACACGGCCTTTAAAAAATATTCGAAAATCGTCAACGATCAATCGGAGAAAGCCGCTACGTTGCGTGGTCTCTTTTCATTCAAAAAGTTGCGCCCGTCCATCCCGCTTGCCGAAGTGGAGCCTGCTGAAAACATCTACCGGCGCTTTGCTACCGGTGCCATGTCGTTCGGATCTATCTCCTGGGAAGCGCATACCACCCTGGCCGTTGCCATGAACCGGCTCGGCGGCAAGAGCAATACCGGTGAGGGCGGCGAAGACGAACGGCGCTATGTTGATATCCGGGATTGGGGATTGGGGATTGGGGAGTCGGAATCAGCAATCCACCAATCGACCAATTTCAGACCCGGCGATTCCATGCGCAGCGCCATCAAGCAGGTAGCATCGGGACGTTTTGGCGTTACGAGCTTTTATCTTACCGAGGCCGACGAATTACAAATCAAGATGGCACAGGGCGCCAAACCCGGCGAAGGCGGGCAATTGCCCGGGCATAAAGTGGATGAGTGGATCGGCAAAGTGCGGCATTCCACCCCCGGCGTGGGCCTGATCTCGCCGCCGCCGCACCACGACATTTACTCCATCGAAGACCTGGCCCAGTTGATTTTTGATCTGAAAAACGCCAACCGTTTTGCGCGCATCAATGTCAAATTGGTGTCGAAAGCGGGGGTCGGCACCATTGCTGCAGGCGTCGCCAAGGCCAAAGCCGACGTGATCCTGATCTCCGGACACGACGGCGGTACGGGCGCCTCGCCCATCAGCAGCATCAAACACGCAGGGTTGCCCTGGGAACTCGGGCTCGCCGAAGCCCAACAGACACTCGTCCGCAACCGGCTGCGCAGCCGAGTCACGCTGCAAGCCGACGGTCAGATGAAAACAGGGCGCGACATCGCTATCGCTGCCCTGCTCGGCGCCGAAGAATGGGGCGTTGCCACTGCGGCACTGGTAGTGGAAGGTTGTATCCTCATGCGCAAATGCCACCTCAATACCTGCCCGGTCGGCATCGCTACCCAGGATCCGGAACTCCGCAAACGCTTTACCGGCGATGCCGAATACGTAGTCAACTTTTTCAAATTCCTCACCGAAGAACTCCGTGAAATCATGGCCGAACTTGGCTTCAGAACAGTGGATGAGATGATCGGTCAGACGGAGTATTTAACGGCGGATGGTGGACGGTCGGCGGTGGACGGTCAACGGTCATCGGTGGACGGTGGACGGTGGACGGTAGACAGTGGACGGGAAAAGGGGAACAATAATCACTGGAAATTCAAGAACCTGGACCTCTCTCCGATTCTTTATCGTGAGCCTGCCGGGGCTTCGGTCGGGTTGTACAAACAGGAGGAACAGGATCACGGATTGGCGAAAATACTCGATTGGCAATTATTGGAAAAAGCGCAAAATGCTATTCAGACCGCCCATCCGGTAAGTGCGTCATTTTCCATTAAAAACACCGACCGGGCCACCGGCACGCTGCTTTCCAACGAAATCACCCGCCAATACCGCGCAGAAGGCCTGCCGCCGGATACGATTCATTTCAAATTCACCGGCACGGCAGGGCAAAGTTTCGGCGCATTCGGTGTGCGTGGCCTGACGCTCGAACTTGAAGGAGATGCCAATGACTATTTCGGCAAAGGACTCAGCGGCGCCAAACTGATGATCTATCCTTCCAAAAATGCGGGGTTTGTCCCCGAAGAAAACAGCATCATCGGCAATGTGGCTTTCTATGGCGCGACATCCGGCGAGGCATTCATCAGGGGTATTGCCGGCGAGCGTTTTTGCGTGCGCAACTCGGGCGCCAATGTGGTGGTGGAAGGCATCGGCGACCACGGCTGCGAGTACATGACCGGCGGGAAAATTGTCGTGCTCGGCAACACCGGGCGCAACTTCGGCGCCGGCATGAGCGGTGGTATCGCCTACGTTTGGGATGTTCGGGGCACATTCGCCGAACGCTGTAATCCCGAAATGATCGATCTCGATCCGCTCGACGACACCGATGCAGCGGAGCTGCGCAATCTGATCGAACTGCATTTCAGGTACACTGGAAGCACTCTTGCGCAGTTTGTATTGGATGATTTTGAAAATCAGACGGCTAACTTCGTCAAGGTGTTCCCGAAAGATTACAAAAAAGCAACCTTGAAAAAAGGAGTTATGAGTTATGAGTTATGAGTTATGGGTTATAAGTTTGGACATGCTCGGCATAATTCATAACTTATAACCCATAACTCATAACTCACAACTCATAACTCATAACTCAAAAGTTATGGGCAACCCAACAGGATTTATACACTATACCCGCCAACTTCCCGGCAAACAAACGGTGGAGGAACGGCTGCAACACTACGGCGAATTTATAGGCAGGTACAGCCATGAGCAGTTGAACAAACAATCTGCCCGGTGCATGAACTGCGGCGTACCGTTTTGTCACGACGGCTGTCCGCTGGGCAATGTAATCCCGGAATTCAACGACGCGGTGTACCGCGGACGATGGGAAGAAGCCTATCAAATCCTCGTCGCTACCAACAACTTTCCGGAATTTACAGGACGCATTTGCCCTGCCCCCTGTGAAAGCGCCTGTGTGCTGGGTATCAACCAACCACCCGTCGCCATCGAGGAAATCGAGCGGCATATCATCGAAACAGCATTCGAACGCGGGTATGTAAAACCGCACAAAATTATTACCCGCAGCGGCAAACGAGTGGCGGTGGTAGGCTCGGGGCCTGCGGGATTGGCTGCGGCCGCACAATTGAACTTAGCGGGGCATTCGGTCACCGTTTTCGAGCGCGATGATGCGCCCGGCGGGCTGCTGCGGTATGGCATCCCCGATTTCAAGTTGGAAAAGCAGATCGTAGACCGCCGGATCCGGCTGCTGGAAGAAGAAGGTATTGTTTTTCAATGCAATACGGAAGTTGGTGTGCACATTTCGGGCAAAGATATGCTCCGCGAACACGACGCGGTCGTGTTGGCCGGCGGCTCCGTCGTTCCGCGCAACCTGAATATACCCGGTCGTGCATTGGAAGGCGTCCATTTTGCAATGGATTTTTTGAAGCAACAAAACAAAAGGGTCGCCAAACGGGAAGTTACGGGAGCGGATATTACCGCCTCGGGAAAAAATGTCGTTGTCATCGGTGGTGGCGACACGGGCAGCGACTGTGTCGGCACTTCCAACAGGCAAGATGCCCGGTCGGTGACGCAGTTCGAGTTACTGCCCGAACCGCCCCAAGACCGCACACCACACATGCCCTGGCCTTTGTACCCCATGTTGTATAAAACGTCCACCTCGCATGAAGAAGGTTGCGAACGGTATTTTGCCATTCAGACCAAAGCCTTTCTGGGCGACGCAAACGGACGGCTGCGCGCCCTCCGGGTGGTCGATCTGGAATGGAAAACCGGCGTCAACGGACGACCGTCTCAATTCTTCGAAGTAGCAGGATCGGAACGTGAATTGACCTGCGAGTTGGCGCTCCTGGCGATGGGTTTCGTCCATCCTCAGCACGAAGGTTTGCTTTCCGATCTGGAAGTCGAACTGGATGAACGCGGCAATGTAAAAGCCCCGGAAAACACTTACCGAACCAGCCGGTCCAAAATTTTTGCCGCAGGCGATGTGCGGCGCGGTCAGTCGCTGGTGGTGTGGGCGATCAGCGAGGGGCGGGAATGTGCACGGAAGGTCGACGAGTTTTTAATGGGGTATTCGATGCTGGAGACAAAAGATAACAGCGTTAGATTTTTAGCGTCGTCGTTCTAAACCCTAAGCAGTGCAGCCACTGAAATCTGAAAGTCAGGCAAAACCGGAGCAGCAGAGCAAATGTCGTCGTCAAAACAAAAAGTCACGTCCTTCCGGGAGCGATAGACCTCAACTTTCTTGATTTTGGGAAAAATCACCCAAACCACTTTTACGCCGTTGGCAAAATATTCGATGAGTTTTTCTTCCACCTCATTGGCTTGGTCGTTTTTTGAAACCACTTCAATGACAAATGGGCAGACGGTTGGTTCGCCATTTGAAGAAGCTGCCATTTGCTCTCCCGTCAAATAAGCAATATCAGCGCGACGAGTGCGATTCGCAGTGTGCAAGTACATATCTACTTCAGACATCAGTAGCGCTTTTTGAGCATACGCTTGAGTTTTCAAAAACACTTCCAGGAGGCATTGAAAAATCAAAAATTGGTCTCTGTTCATAGTGCGGGCTTTTTTTTCCACAACACCGTTATTCCATTCATATTTGAACGGGTCTTCGCGGTTTGTATAGCGCTTAAGGAAATTTTCCAACGAAATCAGTCTCTTGCCAACAGGCCGTTGTTTTGCGGCAGGTTGAGGTAAAGTCAGTGCGGTAGTTGAACTCATGTACAGTAATTTTTTGCAAAAATACGTTTTTTCAACCGTTCCACCAATCCAAAATTCTCCCCCCGATCGCCTCCGTTTCAATCAAAAAGCCATCGTGTCCATACGGTGAGTGCAATAACACATAGGTAGAATCGGGGATATTTTCCGCCAAAAAACGCTGCTCTGATGGCGGGATCAACACATCTGAATCGATGGAAAGTACGAATGCCGGCGTGGTCAGTTGGCGCAATGCCTGCTCTGCCCCTCCCCTGCCCCGCCCGATGTGGTGCGTATCGAGCGATTTGGTCAGGTGCCAGTAGCACTGGGCATAAAAACGGCGGTCCAGTTTGTCGCCCTGGTGCCGGATGTAAGTAGCGGCCCGGAATTCGTTCAACTTGTCATCGGCATCGGTTTGGTCATTTGTATATGCCTCAAAAGTGCGATAGCCGACCAGACCAAAACCCCGCGCCGCTTTCATGCCTTCATTCCCTGCACGGTCGTGGTCGTCGCGCCAGGTCGGGTCGGCCTGGATGGCCATCCGTTGCGCTTCGTGGATGGCAATTGCCCAGGCCGTTTCGCGGGCGCCGGTTACCAGCAAAGCCATTTTTTTCATTTTTTCCCGGAGCAGGTACGCGAATTCCATGACCTGGTGGCCGCCGCAGGAACCGCCGATGCACAAGGCGATTTCATTGATTTTTAAATGCTTGCGTAGAAGTTCATGCGCATTTACCATGTCGCGGATGGTAACAATCGGGAAATCTGCCCCGTAAGCCCTGCCGGTCTCCGGTGCAATGCTGCGCGGACACGTGCTGCCGTAGCAGGAACCGATGATATTGGCGCAAACGATAAAATACCGATCCGGATCAAGTACCCGCCCGGGGCCGAAAATACCCGCCCACCAATCCGCCACATTTGAATTGGCCGTCAAGGCGTGGCATACCCAAAAGACATTGGAGCCTTCAGCATTCAGCGAGCCATAAGTATGATAAGCAACGGTCAATCGGGGCAAAACCCCTCCTGCCTCCAATTGAAAAGGCTCGTTATGTTGAAAAAACCGGAGTTCAGGTATCTGTACAGGTATCGGGTAGGAGGAATTGTACATGGATGCTATTCGAATGGGTTAATCAGGTTGAAAATCGTTGAATATTGTTGAAGGTTTTTAATCAACCGTATCAACCTTTATAAACTGTATCAACGCTTATCAACCGATTGTGTTAAAGCATGGTCTATGTCTTCAATGATATCGTCGATATGTTCCAGGCCGGCGGAGATGCGGATCAGGCCGTTGGAAATACCCGCGTCTGCGCGCGCTGCTTCGGTCATTTTGGCGTGTGTGGTAGATGCCGGGTGCGTGACAATGGTACGGGTATCGCCGAGGTTGGCGCTCATCGAACACATTTGCAGCGCATCGAGGAAACGGCGACCTTGTTGCAGTCCGCCGCGAATTTCGAACGTCACCAGCCCGCCGCCTTTTTTCATCTGCTTTTTTGCCGTAGCGCAGGCCGGGTGGCTATCCAGAAACGGATATCGGACGCTCAAGGCCTGTTCGTGTTCGGAAAGGTATTTCGCCAGCGCCAAAGCATTTTCGCAGTGGCGGTCGAGGCGCACCGCGAGTGTTTCGAGGCTTTTGGAAAGCAACCAGGCATTGAACGGCGACATCGACGGGCCGGTGCTGCGACAGAATTTTTTCACTTCCGCCATCAGGTCCGACCGGCCGGCCACCACTCCACCCAGCACCCGCCCTTGACCGTCGATGAATTTGGTAGCGGAGTGGGTGATCAAATCGGCGCCGAAACGCGCTGGCTGTTGCAGGTAAGGCGTAGCGAAGCAGTTGTCGATATTGAAAATCAAATTGTTATCCTTGCAAAACTGTCCGGCTGCTTCCAGGTCGATGATGTCGAGACTTGGATTGGAAGGTGTTTCGATAAACAACATACGTGTGTTCGGGCGGAGGGCATCTTCCCAATTGGCCGTATCCGTCTCCAACCAGTCGCAGGTAATGCCCCAGCGCGGGAGCCACTGGGTAAGCACCGTATGTGTCGCCCCGAAAATGGCCTTTGTCGCCAACAGGTGATCGCCCGATTTCAGCAGCGCCATGATGGAGGCAAACACAGCCGCCATGCCGCTGGCAGTGGCAACGGCATCGTCCACGCCTTCCAAAGCGGCCATTTTCATTTCGAACTCCCGGCAATTAGGGTTGGTAAAGCGGCTGTAAATATTGCCCTCCTGCTCGTCGGCGAACAGGGAACGCATTTGTTCGGCATCATCGAATACGAAACTGGAGGTAGGGAACAAGGGCGTACTGTGCTCGCGATGTTGCGAACGTTCGGTTTGGGTACGGATAGCTATGGTTTCAAATTTCATGTGTTGTGCCATTTTCGATACTGTATTCCCATGTTATCTGCGCCGTTTGTTCCAGCATCCTGCTGACGCTGCAATACTTTTCCACCGAAAGGCGAAGCGCTTCTTCCACCCGGTCGGGGCGCAATGGACCCTTGAGATAAAAATGCAGGTTGATTTTTGTAAACACCGCAGGTATCGCACCGGCTACCCGATCGCCGTTCACTACCACCCGGAAATCTTCCAGCGGCTGGCGCATTTTTTTCAGAATGCTCACGGTGTCCATGCTGCTGCACGACGCGAGGCTGATGAGCAGCAGTTCCATCGGGCGCAGGCCCTGCCCTTCGCCGCCAATGTCGGGACTGCCTTCCACTATAACTTTATTGCCTGCGGTATTCGAGCCCTCAAAACGAACCGCCTCGTTGACTCGCTGTAATGTGATTTGCATGATTATCGATGTTATCCCGTTGAACGGGTGTTTGGACGGCAAAAATAGCGGAAAGAAATTGAGTGCCCTGAGTGGTTATTGTAAGTCGGGCGGAAGTCTGTTCCGCCCAAATATGCTCGCCGGAACTGACTTCCGGCATACACTCCCGCTACTATTTGAATAATAGCCGGTTTTTTGCCGGATTTTGCCATCATAAAAACCGAATGATATTTTGAGGTTGACAAAGGAGATACAATATTTATTTTGCACATTTTTGACCAACAAATTTTTTCACTTTATTTTAACCTAATTAAAAATACTTGTCTCAATTTATTGCCAAAACCCGGAACATAATTTATCTTTGCATTAGTCCTGCCAAATAAATTACCGCACCATTTGTTCATTTCCCTTTGCGGGAAACATGTCTCGTCCACCACTTTTCCGGAAATCTGCGCGGAAAGCGGTGGTAATTTATTTTTTGTTCAACAACAAACTGACAGCGGCTCTTTCCTGAAAGCATAACCAAGATTTTTTCACAATAAAAATGTGCTGTACCGGCCTTCTGGCTTCGGTGTAGCGGGTAATTGTTTTGCCTTCGCGGCACGACAATTTTTGTCCACTAAAACTTTCACAAACAGCATCTTATGAAGAAGAAAGTCACATTCAAACAAATTATCCCGTTTGCCCTGCTGGCTATCGTCGCGCTGGTGTCCATTTTTGCACCGACACCCTTTAATTTTGTAGACGACGGCACGTACAGCGCAGCAGACATCGCCTGGGTCATCGTAGCCACCGCGCTCGTTTTCCTGATGACGCCCGGGCTGGCCTTTTTCTACGGTGGCATGGTTCACCGCAAAAACGTGATCTCCACGATGATCAAAAGTGTAGTCGCCGCCGGTGTGGTGAGCGTGCTATGGATCGTACTTGGTTTCAGCCTTGCGTTCGGAGAGAGTATCGGAGGCTTTATTGGCAACCCAACAACGTTCCTGTTTTTCGGCGGGGTCAATTCCGGCGCTCCCTGGAGTCTGGCGCCGACGATCCCGCTCACGTTGTTTGCCTTTTTCCAACTGATGTTTGCCATCATTACGCCCGGCCTGGTGGTTGGGGCCGTGGCCGAACGGATCCGTTTCACGTCGTACATTTTGTTCACCGCGCTGTTCAGTCTGTTTGTTTATGCACCCCTGGCGCACTGGGCCTGGCACCCTGAGGGCATCCTGTTCAAAATGGGCGTGCTCGACTTTGCAGGCGGCACTGTGGTGCACATCTCCGCCGGTTGTGCAGCGCTGATGGGCGCCATCGTGCTGAAACGACGTCTGTCGCACCGCAACCAGGAGGAAATTCCGCCGGCCAACATTCCTTATGTACTCATCGGAACGGGCCTGCTGTGGTTCGGCTGGTTCGGCTTCAATGCCGGTTCGGCGCTGGGCGCCAATGGCCTGGCGGTGTCGGCGTTTGCCACCACCAACACAGCGGCAGCGGCAGCGGGTCTGTCCTGGATGTTTTTCGACGTGTTGAAAGGGAAAAAGCCCTCCGTACTGGGTTTTTGCATCGGCGCAGTCGTCGGGTTGGTCGCCATCACGCCGGGTGCGGGGTTCGTGGGGATTCCGCAGAGTATTTTTGTCGGCGTCGTGTCGGCCCTGATCTCCAACATCGCGGTGTACTACAAATCCAAATCTTCGCTCGACGACACGCTCGACGTATTTCCCTGTCACGGTATCGGCGGCATGGTGGGCATGTTGCTCACCGGTATTTTCGCCACCAAATCGGTCAACGCCGCAGGCGCCGACGGTCTCTTTTATGGCAATCCGGAATTCTTTCTCACCCAGGTCAAAGGGCTGGCAATCGCTGTCGGTTACAGCATCACGGCTTCTTTCCTGATTTTCAAACTCATTAACGTCATTGAACCGATCCGCGTGAGTTCGGAAGATGAAGAACTCGGCCTCGACGCTTCTCAACACAATGAAAAGTACGTGCAAGGCACGCTGCTCGTCCCGCAGCCCAACGGCAAGTTGGCTGAGGTGGAGGCCGTCCATTAACCAAAAAAGGTACGGCTGTTACAAGAGCTTCTTGAACAAGCCCTTAGCCGTACCAATTCATTTCACATCTAATAAAATGAACTGCAATGTTACAAAGAATCTTTGCAACAGGGCTGACTTTGTCGTGCCTTTTTAACAACGCATTTGCACAGCAAACCGTTGTTTCCGCCGACTCTACGGCAACACCCGCTCCTCTCAAACCCATCCTCACCGTATCTGCCGATGCTTATTACCGATACGATCTGGGCGAAACTGCCGCCAATGATTTTACCAGTTTTACACACTCACACAATTCCTTCGAACTTGGCATGATTTCCCTGAAAGCCGAGCATAACATCGGCAAAGTAGGTATGCTGGCCGACGTCGGCTTTGGCAAACGCGCAGAGGAATTTTCGTACAACGATGACAATACCCGCTTCGTTATCAAACAGTTGCTGTTATCGTACATGATTAAAAACAAAGTCAAGGTCACAGCGGGCAGTTGGGCTACCCACGTCGGTTACGAAATGGTGGACGCTTACGCCAACCGTAACTACAGTATGTCGTACATGTTTTCCTACGGGCCGTTTTTCCATACCGGGGTAAAGGCGGAAGCAACTTTTGGAAAAAGTGGATTCATGATCGGTCTTGCCAACCCGACCGACTTTAAATCAACCTCTTTCGGGAAAAAGTACGTGATCGGACAGTACAGCGTGGCGACCCGGGACGACAAGTTGAAAGCGTTTCTGAATTTTCAGGGCGGGCAGTCGAGCGACAGCACCAAAATGATGCAATTCGACGCGGTGGTGACGACCGTCCTTTCGGACAAATTCAGCATTGGCGTGAACGGCACATTTGCCAACTTTAAATACAAACCGACGGAATCCGATTTCGACGATATAGGCAGTTGGTATGGCGCAGCGATTTACCTCAACGCCGATCCACTGCCCTGGTTGGGCCTGACCCTGCGCACGGAGTACTTCAGCGACGATGACCAACTCAATGTGTTCAGTACCATGCCCGAAGGCGGCAACATTATCGCCACTACACTGTCGGCGAATTTTAAAGTGGAGAACCTCATCCTTGTTCCGGAAATCCGTTTTGAAAAAGCCTCCGCCGATCTGTTCCTCGACGCGCCGGATACTGCGACAGACACCGCTACCAGTTTTTTGGTGGCGGCGATTTATAAGTTTTAATCCACCACATCACGGGTATTCATATCGTTTTTAGATCAGGGGTCGGCGCAGGCCGGCCCCTTTTTGTTGATTCCAAAAAAATTGTGGATGTTTGCTCCGGCATTGTATATCTCGCGCCACCAAGTTTTGAGTATCGCTGTATCAGCGGTCAGACGACTTTGAGTCGTCAGACCGCATGGAGTACTTTGGTATGACGACTCAAAGTCGTCTGGCCAATTTTCAATCGTCATGTTGAAAACCTGTCGACGCGAGGTAAAATTCAGATACTATCAAACACTGCACTTAGTTTTTCAAAAAACATCCATGAAAAAAATTAATTTTCAACACACCGCCGGCGCTCTGTTCCTCTTGCTTTTTGGGTTTGTCTTTTCATGCGATAAGAATGAAGACCCGGCTGATTGCATTCAAACGAAATGGTTTCAGGATGCCGACGGTGATGGGCTCGGCAACCCGGTCGTCACCACTTTTTCATGCGATCAGCCCACCGGATATGTCTCCAATGCCAATGACACGGACGATACCATGGGTCCCGTCATTCCAACAATACCGATCCCGACGACAGGTTACACGACACCGGCAACGTATCCCAACCTGACCTCCGTGTGGGCGGATGAATTCGACGGTACCAGTTTGAATGAACTCTTCTGGAATTTTCAACTGGGCGATGGCTGTCCGAACCTCTGCGGCTGGGGCAACAACGAACTGGAGTACTACAAAAAAGAAAATACCATTGTCAAAGACGGCTATCTCATCATAACGGCGAAAGCGGAAACGGCAGGTTCCAAAAACTACACTTCTTCCCGCATCAATACGCAGGATAAATTCAACGTGCAATACGGCCGGGTGGACGTGCGCGCGGCACTTCCGAAAGGGCAGGGAATATGGCCCGCTATATGGATGCTCGGGAAAAATGTCAGCACTGTAAGTTGGCCGGCATGTGGCGAAATAGATATTATGGAGATGATCGGCGGCACTGGAAAAGACAACGTCACGCACGGCACTGCGCATTGGGATAACTTCGGAAATTATGCGAATTACAGCGGCGATTATGCGCTGCCGTCCGGTATCTTCAATGATGCCTTTCACGTGTTCTCCATCGTATGGACCGAACAGAAAATCACCTGGTACGTGGATGACGTCCAGTTCCATGTCATCGACATCACACCTGCGGGACTCAGTGAGTTCAAGGCGGAATATTTCTTTTTGATCAACCTTGCCGTTGGCGGCAACTGGCCCGGCAGCCCCAATTCGGCGACTGTTTTTCCGCAGTATTTTATTGTGGATTATATCCGGGTGTTTCAGTAATCTTGTTTTACCCCTAACTTTACCCCCACAAACAAACACTATACCGCCAGCACCTGATCGTATGCCGACGATTTCCAAGCGGGGCGAGAACGCCCACACCTCCCCCATCCGCAAGCTGAGTCCTTTCGCGGATGCCGCAAAAAAGGCCGGAAAAAAAATCTACCATCTGAACATAGGTCAGCCCGATATCCGGACGCCGTCAGCCGCTATGCAAAAAGTGCGGGAAGCGGATATCCTGGTGCTCGAATACAGCCCTTCCAACGGCATCGCTTCGTACCGCAATAAATTGCCGCAATATTACCGGCGCAACGGTATCGCCGTAACGCCCGACGATATTCTGGTGACAAACGGCGCCTCGGAAGGCATTTATTTCGCCCTGCTGGCTTGCCTCGACCGCGGCGAAACGGTGCTGGCGCCGGAGCCTCTGTACGCCAACTACGTCGGTTTCGCCGAAATGGCCGATGTGCAGATCAAACCCGTCACCTGCACCATAGAAAGCGGGTTTGCGCTGCCTTCCATTGCCGATTTTGCGCGGGCTGCAACGCCGGATGTGAAGGCAATTTTGCTCTGTAATCCGAACAATCCGACCGGGGCAGTTTATCCGGAAAAGATGCTGCGCGCCTTGGCGGAATTAGCCATAGAGCGCAATATCTACCTGTTCATCGACGAAGTGTACCGTGAGTTTTGTTACGGCGAAACGCCCTTTTTCTCCGCGCTCAACCTGTCGGGGGCAGAGCAACACGTGGTCGTATTCGACTCGATATCAAAGCGATACAGCGCCTGCGGCGCAAGGGTGGGCGCTGTGTTGAGCCGCAACCATGAAGTGCTGACCACCATCCTGAAATACGCCGAGACCCGCCTCAGCCCGCCTTCCTACGGGCAAATGCTCGCCGAGGCGCTCCTCGACACCGACGAAACCTATTTCATGACGGTGAAGGCCGAATACCAGCGCCGCCGCGATCTGCTGTACAAGCGCCTCAGCGAAATGCCCGGCGTCATCTGTTACCGCCCCGACGGCGCATTTTACGTGTTCGCCCGACTGCCCATCGACGATTGCGAGCGTTTTTGCCAATGGTTGCTCGAAGATTTTTCACTTGACAACCAAACAGTCATGCTCGCGCCGGGCAATGGCTTTTACGCCACACCGGGGTTGGGCAAACAGGAAGTCCGGTTTGCTTATGTGCTGAACGAAACGGATCTGAACAAAGCCATGGATTGTCTCGCCGCTGCGCTTGAACGCTACCGGGTGGAAGTGTTGGAGGAAAAGGTTAGGGTTGAGAATTAGCGAAGAGGTGTCATCTGTGAGGCACGAACAGGTGACATCTTGAAGCGGCCGTTCCATGAGGTGTCACCTGTTCGTACCTCACAGATGACACCTCATTCCACTCGCATGTCTAAAATTTTGTTAATTTCTACTAAACCCCGGCATTTCTCCTCAAAAGCCGTTTAGTTTGCACCTTCGGACATACAGATTCGTTGTTCGAATATCGATCACACTTTTCAATTGCTTCGCAATCAGGGCGACAACGGCCCTTACGTTCGGTTGATTTGGCCATGAAAAAAAACTTTTCCACCGCTTTGCTTTTTGTCGCGACACTCGTCGTAGCCAAATGGCGTGGAGTTTTTCCCGTTCCGGTGTTCGGTGCGGTTTTTTCCTATTCCTTCCCGCGTCCCCTTGGGGTGCGACGATAATTTCCCGTTTCCATCCTGTCAATATTGTGCTTACCCGGTGACAACTCCCGGCGTATGATGCGATATCTGCCGATTCCATTGCTCCGGTCCGACGCCGGCAGCAACCGGACGCTTCACTCAACTATTTCAAATTCAACGATCAACGAACATCGATCCTCGAACTGACATGCATTACCAATTCTTTAAAGTCATCATAGCAGGCCCCGAACACACGGATTTTGCACCGCTGATTTGCGACGAAATGGAGCGTTCCGCCAAAGCGCGGGGTACCGGCATCGCCAAACGCTCACCCGAATACCTCTGCCAAAAAATGGTCGAAGGCAAGGCGGTCATCGCTTTTTCCATGGACGGCGAATGGGCAGGTTTTTGCTATATCGAAACGTGGAGTCACGGAAAATACGTCGCCAACTCGGGCCTGATCGTGTCGCCGCATTTCCGGAAAAGCGGTCTGGCCCGTCTCATCAAACGCAAGATTTTCGATCTCAGCCGCACCCAATACCCGGAGGCAAAAATATTCGGGCTGACCACCGGCCTGGCAGTCATGAAAATCAATTCGGAGCTGGGTTACGAGCCCGTCACCTACTCCGAACTGACCGACGACGACGCGTTCTGGGCCGGTTGCAAAAGCTGCGTCAACTACGATATCCTGACGAGCAAAGATCGCAAAAACTGCCTCTGCACAGCCATGTTATATGACCCGGCCGAACTAACAAGTCAAAACACCGGTGCTGCCGCCATGCATCATGAATTACCAATTCACAGCCCCCATTTGGTCGTACAAAATCACCCGCAGGAATCCGAAACGGCAGGAATCTGGGCCGCCGCATTCGACTGATTCAACCGATAACTAATAACCAATAACCGATAACTGCTATGCAAAAAGTCCTGCTCGCTTTTTCCGGCGGCCTCGATACCACCTACTGCGCTTTGTGGCTGAACAAGGTCAAGGGCATGGAAGTCCACGCACTGACCGTGCAGACCGGCGGTTTCAGCGCGGACGAACTGGCCCGGATCGAAGCCCACGCCAAAGCATTGGGCGTCGTTTCTTTTGCGGTAGTCGATGTGACGCGCCATTATTACGATACCTGCATTCGCTACCTCATTTACGGCAACGTACTCAAAAACGGCACTTATCCCCTGAGTGTCAGCGCCGAACGCATCGTGCAGGCGATCGCGGTGGCGGAACACGCCCAAAAAATCGGCGCCGGCGCCATTGCGCACGGCAGCACGGGCGCGGGCAACGACCAGGTTCGTTTCGACATGGTGTTTCAAAGCATGATGCCCGGGGCAGAGATCATCACGCCCATCCGCGACCAGCAACTGAGCCGGGAAGCCGAAATCGAATTTTTGAAACAACATAAGGTGGCGATGAATTTTGAAAAAGCCGCATACAGTATCAACAAAGGGCTGTGGGGCACCTCCGTCGGCGGCAAAGAGACGCTGACCAGCCGCTTGCCGCTTCCCGAAGATGCCTGGCCGACGCCGGTTACCAAAACGACCCCGGAGCAGGTCAATCTGACTTTTGAAAAAGGCGAACTCGTGGCCGTGAACGGGCAAAATTTCGACCACCCTGCATTGGCAATCAATCATTTGCAGGAAATGGCCCAACCCTTCGGCATTGGCCGCGACATCCACGTGGGCGATACGATCATCGGTATCAAAGGGCGGGTCGGCTTCGAAGCCGCAGCGCCGTTGCTCGTCATCAAAGCGCACCACCTGCTCGAAAAATACACGCTCACCAAGTGGCAATTGTACTGGAAAGATCAACTCGCCACCTGGTACGGCAACTGGCTCCACGAAGGCCAGTTGCTCGACCCGACGATGCGCAACATCGAAAAATTTCTGGAAGACAGCCAGCAGACGGTCAGCGGGACGGTGTTCGCCACGCTGCACCCCTACCGTTTTACGCTCGACGGCATCGAAAGTGCACACGACCTGATGAGCAGCCGTTTCGGCAGTTACGGCGAAATGAACAAAGGATGGAGCGGAGACGACGTCAAAGGGTTTGCAAAAATATTTGGCAACCAGACATCTATTTATCACAGAATCAATACGCAACACGATGGAGAATAACACTCCCGTTCCGGCTGCCGATCCCGTACCGGCTGCCTTAGCTGCCGACGTAGTACCGGCTGCTTTAGCTGCCGACGTAGCAAACCGGCAGCTAAAGCAGCCGGTACAGGCAGTGCGCGCCGGCATCATCGGCGCTGCGGGCTACACGGGCGGCGAACTGATCCGCTTGTTGCTCCGTCACCCGCAGGCAAACATCGCGTTTGTCCAAAGCAAAAGCAATGCTGGCAAACCCATTGCTACTGTGCACCACGACCTGACCGGCGATACGGACCTGCACTTTTCGGAAGATATTCAAACCGATGTGGACGTGCTTTTTCTCTGCGGCGGGCATGGAGAAGCCCGTCAATTGCTCTCGAAACTGACACTGCCCGATTCGACCCGTATCATCGATCTGAGCCAGGATTTTCGACTGAAGGAAAACGCCGGGTTCGGTAGCCGTCAATTCGTGTACGGTTTGCCCGAATTGCAGAAAAACGCCATTCAAAACGCCTCGAACATTGCCAATCCGGGTTGTTTTGCTACTGCGATACAACTCGCGTTGTTGCCCCTGGCGCAGGCGGGAATTTTATCGGCTGTACACGTCACCGGCATTACCGGCGCTACCGGCGCGGGGCAAAGTTTGCAGGCTACGCAACATTTTGCCTGGCGCGCCAACAATATTTCCGCTTACAAAACCCTGACGCACCAGCACTTGGGTGAAATTAACCAATCGCTCGGGCAACTGCTGCACCGCCCGCCCGAACCGGTACATTTTATCCCCTGGCGCGGCGATTTTACCCGCGGTATCTTTGCCAGCACATGCACCCAATATGAGGGTACGCTGGATAAAGCCAATACACTGTTTCGCGACTATTACAAAGATCATCCCTTTACGCACCTCAGTCCGGAACCGCTTGATATGAAACAGGTAGTCAACACGAACAAATGCCTGTTGCATCTGGAAAAGGTTGACAACCAACTTGTTGTGCATTCCGTCATCGACAACCTGCTGAAAGGAGCGAGCGGGCAAGCCGTACAAAACATGAACCTGATGTTCGGGTTGGAGGAGACGACAGGGCTACATTTGAAGGCGTCCAATTTTTAAGCACATGCAACTCTTCGACGTTTATCCGCTCCAAAACATTACCATCGCCAAAGCCGCAGGCGCCTGGGTTTGGGACGACGCAGGCCGGAAATATCTGGATATGTACGGAGGGCATGCGGTTATTTCTATCGGGCACACCCACCCGCATTATGTCCAACGCCTGACGGAGCAATTGAAAAAAATCGGGTTTTACTCCAATTCCGTCCATTTGCCGATCCAGCAGGAACTGGCGGACAAATTAGGAACGATCTCCGGCAAGCCGGATTACCAATTGTTTTTGTGCAATTCCGGCGCCGAAGCCAATGAAAATGCGCTCAAACTCGCTTCCTTCCATACGGGCAGGAAAAAAATCATCGCGTTTAAAAAATCCTTTCACGGGCGTACTTCATTGGCCGTCGCAGCGACCGACAACCCGAAAATCGTTGCGCCGGTTAACCAGACGGACAATATCATTTTCCTGCCTTTTAACGACGTTGTTTCACTTGAGCAATGCTTCGCCGAACAGGGCCGCGACATCGCCGCTGTCATCGTCGAAGGCATACAGGGCGTCGGTGGTATCCATGTTGCAAGTTCGGATTTTTTGCAGAAACTCAGAGAATTATGCTCGGAATACGAAGCATTGTACATTGCAGATGGAATTCAATGCGGTTACGGGCGCAGCGGACGTTTTTTTTCGCATGATTTCGCGCATGTACAGGCCGACATTTATACGGTGGCAAAAGGCATGGGCAACGGTTTTCCGGTGGGAGGCATCCTCATTGCGCCACATATACGCCCCTGGCACGGTATGTTGGGCACCACTTTCGGTGGCAATCCATTGGCCTGTGCGGCGGCACTTGCAGTATTAGAAGTTATTGAAAAAGAGAATCTTATCGAAAATGCAGATGCGATCGGGCAATACATTATGGATGAATTGCGCAACCTCCCCCATATCCGGGAAGTGCGCGGCCGCGGCCTGATGATCGGCATTGACCTGCCGGAAGAATTGACCTCTTTGCGCCGCGATTTGCTGTTCGATGAGGGCATTTTCACCGGCGAAGCCAAACCGAATGTGATTCGCCTGCTGCCTTCCCTCGCACTGACCCGCCAGGAAGCAGACCTCTTTCTAAGTGCCTTCAAAAAACAACTAAACCAACTCCCGATAACCAATAACCGATAACCAATAACCAATAACTATGATCCAATTCACTTCCGTCACCGATGTGCCCGACGTAGCCACGCTCATAAAAGAAGCGTTGTTTTTTAAAAGAAATCCGATGGCGCATAATGACCTGGGCAAAAACAAAACGCTCGGGCTGGTATTCCTCAATCCCAGCCTGCGCACCCGGCTCAGCACCCAAATTGCTGCCCAAAATCTCGGCATGAACGTGCTGACGGTCAACGCCGACAAGGATACCTGGGCGATGGAATTTCGCGACGGAGCGGTGATGGATGGCGCCTCGGTGGAACATATCCGCGATGCAGCGCCTGTGCTGGGTTCCTATTGCGATATCATCGGCGTACGCTGTTTCCCCGGCCTGCAGTCGCGTGAAGAAGATTACAGCGAACACGTTATGAACCAATTCATCCGGCACACCGGCAAACCCTATCTGAGCCTCGAATCCGCCACCCTGCATCCCCTTCAAAGCCTCGCCGATGCAATCACGATTGCCGAACACCGGCCCAAACGCCGTCCGAAAATTGTATTGACCTGGGCGCCCCACATCAAACCTCTGCCCCATGCTGTGGCCAATTCATTCGCCGAATGGATGAATCGTTTGCCGGATGTTGATTTTGTGGTGGCACACCCCGAAGGTTATGAACTCGCCCCCCGTTTTACAGGCAATGCCCGTATTTTTCACGATCAGCGAAAAGCCCTCGAAGGCGCTGATTTTGTGTACGTTAAAAACTGGAGCGGTTATAAAGACTACGGAAAAATTTTGAGTTCAGATGCATCCTGGATGCTCACCGACCGCCATCTGGAGGTGACTAATCAAGCCAAAATAATGCACTGCCTGCCGGTGCGCCGCAATGTGGAACTCAGCGACGAAATACTCGACGGACCACACAGCCTCGTGCTGGCACAGGCGGAAAACCGCGTATTTGCCGCGCAGGCGGTGCTGATGAAAATGTTGAAGTTGTTGAAATGAAGCCACTTTCACTTACCGTCGTAAAAATTGGCGGCAACATCATCGACGACGATATGCGGCTCAAGGCATTCCTCACCGATTTTGTCGCGCTGCCCGGCGCAAAGATTCTCGTGCACGGCGGCGGCAAACTCGCCACGCAACTTGCCGGGCAGCTCGGCGTCGAACAACGTATGATCGATGGTCGCCGCATCACCGACAGTGAGACGCTTCGTATTGCTGTGATGGTTTATGGCGGTTTGATCAACAAACAGATTGTCGCCACTTTGTTCGCCATCGGCTGCCCGGCCATAGGAGTATGCGGCGCCGACGGCGACCTGCTGCGGGCGCACAAACGCCGGAATCCGTCCATCGATTTTGGCTGGGTGGGCGATGTGGATACGGTCAATATCGCGCTGCTCGATCGCTGGATTGCGCAGGGACTGACGCCTGTTGTCGCGCCGCTCTCGCACGACGGCGCCGGCCAGTTGCTCAACACCAACGCCGACACGATTGCCCAGGAAATCGCCCAGGCCATGAGTACGGCTTTTGCCGTCAACCTGATTTTCAGTTTTGAAAAAAGCGGCGTTTTGCTCGATATGCACGACGAGTCATCTCGAATACCTTCGCTCAACAAGTCTTATTATCAACAACTTAAAAGCCAAAAGGTCATCACGGCGGGCATGATCCCCAAGTTGGACAATGCATTCGCAGCGCTGCAAAAAGGCGTACGAAAAGTTATCATCGGTCCGGCCGAACAGCTCACCGAACTGGCTGCCGGACGCAGCGGAACCTCTATCATTCCCGACGATGATTGACCAGCAAACACTCACTTCAGAAGCTGTCGGGTTATTGCGGCAGCTCATCGCCACTCCTTCGTTCAGCCGGGAAGAAAACGATACCGCCACGCTCGTCGAATCATATCTCAGGGCAAAAGGCGTCCCGGCGAATCGTTTAAAAAACAACGTATGGGCCTTCAACCGGCATTTCTCTCCATCAAAACCGACCGTGTTGCTCAACTCTCACCATGATACCGTGCGCCCCAATCAGGGTTACACCCGCGATCCGTTTTCGCCGGATATGACAGAGGGTAAGTTGTACGGACTTGGCAGCAATGATGCAGGCGGAGCCTTGGTCAGCCTGATGGCAACATTCCTGTTTTATTACGAACAAAAGGGCTTGCCGTTCAATCTTGTTTACGCCGCTACAGCAGAGGAGGAAATCTCCGGAAAGGACGGCATCGAATTGATTTTGAAAGAATTGGGGAATATTGACTGCGCGTTGGTAGGCGAACCCACTCAAATGCACTTAGCCATTGCCGAAAAGGGTTTGATGGTTCTGGACTGTGTGGCGCTCGGGAAATCCGGTCACGCTGCGCGTGAAGAAGGAGAAAACGCCTTGTACAAAGCGCTCGACGACATCGAATGGTTCAGAACGTTCCGTTTCCCAAAAGTGTCGGAATTGCTGGGGCCGGTAAAAATGTCCGTCACGGTAATCCAGGCAGGGGCGCAACACAACATCGTGCCCGACGAGTGCAAATTCACAGTGGACGTGCGGGTAAATGAATTTTATACGTTTGAAGCAGTGCTGAATGTCATCCGTTCCAATGTGCGTTGCCGCGTCGAGCCGCGCAGCCTGCGCATGAGATCGTCCATTATTCCGCCCGACCATCCGTTGGTAAAAGCGGGCCTGGCGTTGAGTCGCACCATGTACGGCTCGCCCACCACTTCCGACAAAGCCCTGATGCCTTTCCCCGCCCTGAAAATCGGCCCGGGCGACAGCGCCCGCAGTCATACCGCCGACGAGTTCATTTTCCTGAAAGAAATCGAAGCAGGTATCGACCTCTATATCAAACTGTTAGCATCACTTCGCTTATGAAACTCTGGAGCAAGGACAACACGACCACCCGGGAACTGGTCGAACAATTTACCGTAGGGCGTGACCGGGAATTCGATCTTTTGCTCGCCGAACACGACGTGGCGGGGTCGCTGGCGCACACACAAATGCTGGAAAGCGCAGGCTTGCTGAGCCTGGATGAGCGGGCATCGATTCACCGGGAACTCCACAACATATTGACCGACATCCGTGCCGGCAAGTTCCGGATCGAACCGGATGTGGAAGACGTGCATTCGCAAATCGAGTCGATGCTCACGCAACGCATCGGCGAGGCCGGAAAAAAAATTCACACCGGACGCAGTCGCAACGACCAGGTAGCCGCAGATATTAAACTCTACTTACGCACTGAATTACAGGAAGTTAAGAAATCTGTGTCCGAATTGTTCGACCTGCTGCTCGGGCTGAGCGAACAACACCGCGACCACTTGCTGCCAGGCTACACCCACTTGCAAATTGCCATGCCCTCCTCGTTCGGTCTGTGGTTCGGCGCTTATGCCGAGAGCCTCGTGGACGACATGGAAACGGTGGCGGCTGCCTACCGGATCGTCAACAAAAACCCGCTCGGCAGCGGGGCCGGTTACGGCTCCTCTTTCCCGCTCGACCGGCAACTGACCACTACCCTATTGGGGTTTGAAACCCTGCATTTCAATTCTGTCTATGCCCAGATGAGCCGGGGTAAAACCGAAAAGATCGTCGCCCAGGCATTGTCGAACCTCGCCGCCACGCTGGGTCGCCTGGCAACGGACATCTGCCTCTATCTGAATCAAAACTTCGGATTTATCAGTTTCCCGCCCGAACTCACCACCGGCAGCAGCATCATGCCGCACAAAAAAAACCCCGATGTGTTCGAACTGATCCGGGCAAAATGCAATCGGATGCAGTCGGCCCCCAACGAGTTGGCCTTGTTGATAACCAACCTTCCTTCCGGCTATCACCGCGACCTGCAACTGACCAAAGAAATTCTGTTTCCTGCATTAGAAAGCCTGAAAAGTTGCATTCTTATGATGTCTTACGCATTGCCGCAAATCAGGGTGAACGAGGATATTTTGCAGGATGAAAAGTACCGGTTCCTCTTTAGTGTGGATGCTGTGAATCAATTAGTACAAGCAGGATTGCCATTTCGCGAAGCGTATCGCGAAGTTGGAAACCGGATTGAAGCAGGGACTTTCACTTTTAATAAAAATGATGCGCTTCAACACACCCATGAAGGCAGTATCGGGAACTTGTGCAACGAGGAAATAAGGAATGAAATGAATAAAGTACTGGAAAAAATGCCGGCATTTTGATACAATGGTTGAAAACTTCGTTTGCAAAATAAAAATTAGATTTTACCTTTGCACCCGCTTTTCAAAGGCGCGATAGCTCAGCTGGTTAGAGCGTGCGATTCATAATCGCAAGGTCGGGAGTTCAAGTCTCCCTCGCGCTACTTACTTTAACGCAGGTTTCTTCCGAAGCCTGCGTTTTTTGTTTGTCGCAGACGGAGAAAACCCCGGGTTCTATCGGTATACAAAAGCAATCCGTCCAAAATTTCCATGTGCTGTGCGATTACCGGTGTTATAAGATGGGAGAAGTTTCTACTTTGCTCTTGATAACCCGATACCGACACATGCGTTACACAGCCACCATCCACGACCGCAACCAGAACAGCGCTGCCCCGGCCACCGTACGGACCGAACCCGGCGTGCTTTTTATACAGCTCGAAAACGGGCAGATACTCGACTGGACACTGAGCGACCTCGACTCCGCCCGCGCCTTGGACGATGGTTCCGTGATTCTTCAAAACGGTAAAAAGTTTCTGGAAGTAACCGACCCTGGTTTTCGCACCGGGCTGGAGCGCAGTTTCCCCAAACACAAGTTGTTCCGGCATACTTTTTTCGACCGGATCGGGATGGCCGGTTGTTTGGTGGCCATCGCAGGTATTGTGGCGCCGCTGTTGGTGTTGTATTTTTTCATTGTGCCCAAAGTTGTGGAAAGTGCCGCCGGAAAAGTGCCGCCGGAAATTGAAAAACAAATCGGCGATACGTGGTTTCAGTCGCTTACGACCGCATACAAAACGGACACGGCACTGACCGGACTGGTGCAACAGTTTTACGATTCGCTCGGTTACGGCAGCGACTACGATATGCGCATCACGGTCGTCCGTGAACCGGTTGTCAATGCTTTCGCCGTACCGGGCGGCCACATCGTTGTGTTCGACAGTATACTTGGCATCATGGACGCGCCGGAGCAACTGGCCGGATTGCTGGCGCATGAAGCGAGCCACATCCAACTCAAACATTCCACCCGTTCCATTTTCAGGGAGCTGGCCAACAATCTGATGTTCACCCTGATGCTCGGCGATTACAGCGATTTGTCGACCATTATCGCACTGCACGGCGACGAATTAGCCGGGCTCTCCTATTCGCGCAAACTCGAACTGGAAGCGGACGATAATGGGTTGAAACTGATGATCGAAGCCGGTATTCCGCAGCGTGGAATACCGGATCTGTTCCGGAAAATGAAAACTGCGCTGGAAGAATCAAACGGAAACACGGATGTGCCGAATTTTCTCAGTACCCATCCGTCGATGGAAGTGCGTTTGAAAATTGCTGAAGAAAAGATAGCGGCGAACGGAGCAGCAACGCATGAGGTCAGGGAAAAACTGAAGCAGATTTGGCTGGAGATTCAGTCGGCCGTCAAATGAGTATTTATCGCCGGTACAACGAAGGCGTGTGATATTTTTCACGATAATAAAACCCCGCCACCACACCGAATACGAACCCGCCGATGTGCGCCCACCAGGCAATGCCGCCGGTTTCGGGGCTTGTGCCCAATACACCCCAACCCGACACGGCCTGCTGGATAAACCATATACCCAGAAACACCCACGACGGCACATAAAAAACGATAAAGAAGATCAGGAACAGCATCTTTACCCGGGCGCCGGGGAACATAACGATATAGGCGCCCATCACCGCAGCGATGGCGCCACTTGCGCCGATAATCGGAACGCCGCTCGCAGGATCGATCAGAATTTGTGTCAGACTCGCTATGATGCCGCCCGTCAGGTAAAAAACCAGGAACCGGAAGTTGCCCACTACTGCCTCGATATTGTCGGCAAAAATCCAGAGGTAAAGCATGTTGCCGAGCAGGTGCAGCCAACTGCCGTGCATAAAAACGCTCGTCAAAAGCGCCTGCAAATCAATACCCTGAACAATCTCGAACGGAATGGCTCCCCAGGTTTCCACAAATGCGGCCTGCATTCCCGCCGGGATAGAAGCCTGAAATAGGAACACACCGATGTTCAGCAACAAAAAAAGGTAACTGAATATCGCCGGATGGCCGCGTTCGATGTTGTCGTCGCCAATGGGAAAAAGCATTTTATTTCGGATTGTGTTACCTGTTTCACCGTCGGCAGACCATTGATTACCGAGGAGGGATTTGTGAGGGGAAAGGTAACCCTAAAGCGGGAATTTCCGGATCATCTTTTTCACGCCGGCTTCTATTTCAGCGTAGGAAAGTTCTTCTTTTGCAATATACATCAGCATCAGGGCGATGCGGCGGTTGGTAATTTTTGCATATAATTCGTGCTTGTGCAGGCGGTATGCTTCACGGATGCGCCGTTTCAGACGGTTGCGGGCCACGGCGGTTTTAAAGTTTTTTTTGGGCACGGAGATGGCGACTTGTGCGGCTGATTGGGTCAACCCCACCCCCGACCCCTCCCCCACAGGGAGGGGAGACGTAGCGTACACTGCGTCTTCCTCCGTTGTGTCCTCTACGGGTCGCTCTACGTCTCCCCTCCCTGTGGGGGAGGGGTCGGGAGTGGGGTTGACAGAAGCAGCATGAGTCGATTCGACCCACACCACCCGCAGCGGATATGCCACGAACGAGTTGCCGCCCTTGAAGAGTTGAGCGATCGTTTTGCGGCTTTTCAACCTTTCCTGTTTTGAAAAAGTGGGCATAGCAGGGCGAAAATAACATTTCCGGAACTGATCGTGCAACAAAAGAAACCCGTCCTGCGACTCGAAGCCACAGGACGGGTATGTTTTTCATAACAATGGTATGCCGACAAGGCTGTAACTTCAGCCGGCGACTGCCAACTGTATTTACTTCAGGCCGCGTTCGTCGGAGACGGTAAGTTTCCAGCGGCCTTGTTTGCGGCGGCGGGAAAGGACTTTGCGGCCGTTTCTCGACTCCATGCGCTCGCGAAAGCCGTGTTTGTTTTTGCGGGAGCGGCGGGATGGTTGGTATGTACGTTTCATCGCTTATCGAAAAGGATTGTGTGCTGTCAAAAATTGGAGCGCAAAGGTAATATGAGTTTCTAAAAATCAAAGAACAAGATTTATTATTTTTCATAAAATAAACAAATTGTACTGCTTCACCCGGGTACATCGCTTCGTTTTTTCACATTCCAACGATTCATGAAGCAATGAACCCAAGGGCGAAATGGCGCAATTTGGCAGCAAGCGGACATTTCCTGCGGTTAATATTCTTTTAATATCCAACTAAGTAGGCAGCGACACGTTAATTCGCTGTTTCTTTGCAGATTGTTTTTCAGGAGTGAAAAGTGAAGGACGAGACACACCGTCGTTCAGGCTTCGGCGGGTGAAAGAAAAGTGTGCGTGATAAATTAACATTCGACATTTTCAATTTTAGTCAAAAATATGCGCAACTGCACCCGTATTTCCCTGATTGCTCTTTTTTGCACCATCGGTTCGACAATCCTGGTCGCCCAAAACCCTATAAAATGGTCTTTTTCAACCAAAGACGCCGGCAATTGCCAGGTGGATCTGATTCTTACCGGCACCATTGAGGAAGGCTGGTGTACCTATTCGCAATTCCTCGAAAGCGAAGACGGCCCCATCGCCACCACGCTGACATTCAATCAGCAAGGGCATTTCAAACTCATTGGCAAAGCCAAAGAAGGCGGCGAAATCATCAAAGTACATGACAAGGTGTTCGACATGAACCTCACCAAATTCAAGCACAAAGCGATCATTACGCAGCGCGTGGAAGTCAGCGATGCGAGCAAACCGATTGTTGGTTACATCACTTTTATGAGTTGCAATGATGAAATGTGTCTTCCCCCTAAAGACGTGGATTTCACTTTCAAACCCGGTCCGCTGAGCAATTGTGGCACTGCACCGGATAAAAATGATAAATAAACAATTGGCAAGACCCGCCTTCGCCAAGGCGACGGCGGGTGAGAGAAGCGCACACGTGGTAAATTACATTCGACATTTTCAATTTTAGTCAAAAATATGCGCAACAGCATCCGTATTTCCCTGCTTGCACTTTTTTGCACCATCGGTTCGACAATTTTGGTCGCCCAAAACCCGGTGAAATGGTCTTTTTCGACCAAAGATGCCGGCAATTGCCAGGTGGATCTTATTCTTACCGGCACTATTGATGAGGGCTGGTACACCTATTCGCAATTCCTCGAAAGCGAAGACGGCCCCGTCGCCACCACGCTGACGTTCGATCAGCAAGCCCATTTCAAACTCGTTGGCAAAGCCAAAGAAAGTGGCGAGATCATCAAAGTACACGACAAGGTGTTCGACATGAACCTCACCAAGTTCAAGCACAAAGCGATCATTACGCAGCGGGTGGAAGTCAGCGATGCGAGCAAGCCGATTGTGGGTTATATCTCTTTTATGACCTGTAATGATGCAATGTGCCTGCCACCGAAAGACGTGGATTTCACCTTCAAACCCGGCCCGCTAAACAATTGTGGTACCGCGCCGGATAAAAATGATAAAAACGCACTGCCGCAGGGAGGGCAGCCTGCAACCGGCGGCAGTGACCAGGTAGCCGTAACGCCGGGAACGGCACCGGACAAAGCAACGGATGCCAATGCGCCTGCCGCAGGTAATGCCGCCGGAACAAGCCCGGCTGACCCGAATGGGCTGGTCGCACCCGACGACCAGAACTTCAAAGGTTTTTTCCATTCGAAGCGCCCTGAAATCAATGCTGCCAAGTTTGTCGGCAGCTGCGGCGACTTATCGCAAGGCAGCAGCGACGGCGCTTCATTAGTTTCGTTGTTCCTGTTTTGTTTTATCGGCGGCCTCATCGCGCTGCTCACGCCTTGTGTGTTCCCGATGATCCCGATGACGGTCAGTTTTTTTGTAAAACGTTCTAAAGATCGCAAAGCCGGTCTTCGCAATGCTTTTATCTATGCCGCAAGTATCGTGTTGATATTCCTGGCGCTGGGTACCGCAGTAACCGCTGCCCTCGGCCCGACCGCGTTGAATGACATGAGCACCAACAAGTGGTTCAACCTGGTGGTGTTTGCCTTGCTGGTGATATTTGCTTTTTCGTTTTTCGGTTTTTACGAAATCAGCCTGCCGTCGTCGTGGGTGAATAAAAGCGACCGCATGGCCGACAGGGGCGGTTTGGTCGGCACGTTTTTTATGGCTTTCACCCTGGTGCTCGTTTCGTTTTCGTGCACCGGCCCGATCGTAGGCACCCTGCTGGTGGAGGCAGCCCGCAGCAATGCAGGCGCTGCCTTATTCGGTTTTATACCGATGAAACCCGCCATTGGCATGCTTGGCTTCGGTTTGGGCCTTGCTTTGCCGTTCGGTCTGTTCGCCATGTTCCCCGGGTGGCTCAATTCGCTGCCAAAATCGGGCGGCTGGATGGACAACCTGAAAATCACGCTCGGCCTCGTCGAACTGGCGCTGGCCTTCAAATTCCTCAGCACCGCCGACATGGTGGAACAATGGGGTATTCTGCGTTTTGAAACTTTTATGGCGATATGGCTCCTGATTGCGCTGGGCCTGGCCTTGTATCAGATCGGCCTCATTCCGTGGAAAGGCAACAAAGGCCGACCCGGCGCTGTAAGGCTGGTAATCAGCCTTACCTCCCTTGCTTTCGCTATCTATGTAGGCTGGGGTTTGCTGAAATATGAGTCATTGTCTTTGTTGAGCGGCCTGGCTCCGCCGGTGCATTACAGTTACAAATACGCTACTGAAAACAAAGGACACCACGATGGTCCGGGATGCCCGCAGGGACTGAACTGTTTTCACGATTTTGACGAAGGACTGGCTGAAGCAAAACGCCAGAACAAGCCGCTTTTTATTGATTTCACCGGCCATGGCTGCGTCAACTGCCGCAAAATGGAAGAAACCGTGTGGCCCAAACCCGGCATCATCGATCACCTCCGCGACAACTACGTCGTGGTATCGTTGTACGTGGATGAAAAAGTGCGCTTATTCCCGGACAATCAGTTTGCCTACCTGCTCGACCCGAAAACGGGTGAAAAACTCCGCACTGTCGGCAGCAAATGGAGCTCTTTCCAGGTCAACAACTTCGACGTGAGCGCCCAGCCTTATTATGTGCTTATGCACAACGACGGCAAAACGCTGTTGAACAAACCGACCACTTATTCGGAAGGCAGCGATCCGGTCGTGTATAAAGCATTTCTGGATTGTGGTTTCGACTCTTTTCAGCGACTGAAAAATGAAGGAGAAAAAGAACTGATCGGCGCGAAATGACGGTCACTTATTATGAATGCCGAAAGGCGAATACATGAAATTCGATTGACGATGTAAAGCGTTGCTCCCGGGTTCGGTTGGTACGCGCGGAAAACATCGTATTTCGTATTTCATGTATTTGCCTTTCGGCATTTCATGTATCTCAAAAACCGTTCTACAAGGAGGAGAATCTATTCACTTTTCCGGCTTTTCTGAATAAACTCTTTTGATGCTTCAGACAACGTTTCCAGATCAAACTCGACGTTCGACAAAATTTCAAGCAGACAATTGATACGGGCTTCCGTGTCGAAAAATCTGTTGACCACCGCGATGCGCCGATTCTCCACGAGGCAATAACCACTTTGAAAGTTGCCTTTCTCGTAGCGAACCGTATAGTCCAGTTCACTAAAAATGTCTTCGAGTTTTTTGAGCGTGGTTTGAGTGTAACGCATAATGAGTTTGAGGATTGGAGTACTTCAAAATTTGACAACTTTTTAAAAGTTGTCAAATTTCACAGGCTGTATGATTCCTGCCGGATTTATCTTCGCCGTCGGATGCGCAAAAGTATCCAAAATTTCACACCATGCGAATCAACACTTACCTCTTCGCGGCGCTGTTGGCCGCCACGTTTTTGCAACCCTGGATCGTGCAAAGCCAACAAAGCCAACGATTTAAAGCCGGTATCATTGCCGGAGTCACCGCCTCGCAGATCGACGGCGACGAATCGGCCGGCTATCACAAGGTGGGTTTGCAGGCCGGATTAAAGGGCATTGCGATCTTAAAACCCAAACAACAGGCGAGCATCGAAATACTCTACACCCAACGCGGCTGCCGCAGCGAACCACAGACCTACCCGCTGTACAACACAACGTTGAATTATATCGAGGTACCCTTACAGTGGCACTACAGCGACTGGCTTGCCGAGGCCGGCGACGAAGCGGACAATTTTTACCGGATACAATTCAATGTCGGCGCATCGTGGGCTTACCTGCTTGGCTACAAGGACAAATATGAAGACGGTTTCGGCATCGCGGCGGCTTTACCCGACTTGAATAAAAACAGTTTCTGCGGCATGCTGGGGGTTTCGTTCTATGCTACCCGAAACATAGGCTTTACATTCCGCTGGCAACGCGCTTTCAACAACCTCTACAACCCGCAGGACGGTACGAACTACGCTTCATCGCTCAACGAACATTCCCTGACTTTCCAAACGATGTTTGTGTTTTAAAATGTTGAGAGGTTGAGGAGTTGTTTTGTTGAGGGGTTGTCAAATTTCACAGGTTGTATCATCAGCCTGAATTTATTTTCGACGTTGGATGCGCAAAAGAATCCAAAATTTTACACCATGCGAATCAACACTTACTTCTTCGCGGCGGTGCTGACCGCCTTGTTTTTACAGCCTGGAACTGTGCGAAGTCAACAAACGCAGCGATTTAAAGCCGGTATCATTGCCGGTGTCACCGTTTCGCAAATTGACGGCGACGACTCGGATGGCTATCACAAGGTGGGCTTGCAGACCGGATTGAAGGGTATCGCGATCTTAAAGCCCAAGCAACAGGCAAGCATTGAAATACTTTACACGCAACGAGGCTGTCGCAACGAACCGGAGACCTATCCGCTGTACAACACCACGCTCAATTACATCGAGGTACCCTTACAGTGGCATTATAGCGACTGGCTGGTGGAAGCAGGCGACGATGCGGACAATTTTTACCGGGTATATTTCAATGTCGGCGCATCGTGGTCTTACCTGCTTGGTTATAAGGACAAATACGAAGACGGCTTCGGCATCACTGCGGCTTTGCCGGATTTGAATAAAAACAGCTTTTGCGGTATGTTGGGAGCCTCCTTCTATGCTACCCGCAACATAGGCTTCACGTTCCGCTGGCAACGCGCTTTCAATAACCTCTACAACCCGCAGGACGGTACGAACTACGCTTCATCGCTCAAAGAACATTCGTTGACTTTTCAAACGATGTTCGTGTTTTAATCATGCGCGTCGCCGTTCTCGATCTCGGTACGAATACCTTTCACCTCCTCATCGCCGAAAGTGACGGCGCGGGTGGCTGGTGTTTTTTGGCCAAAAACAAAATTTATGTAAAACTCGCCGAAGAAGGTATCCATCGCATCGGCGGGGCCGCATTCGGCCGGGGGCTGAATGCATTGCGTGTTTTTAAAACCGAACTGGACGCTGCACAAGTGCCGTTCGCCCACATCCGGGCTTTCGGCACCGCAGCCCTTCGCACGGCAGAAAACGCCCCCGATTTTCTCGATCAGGCCACTGCGATCATCGGTGTCCGACCAGAGTCAATTCCCGGCGACCGGGAAGCCGCGCTGATCCACAAAGGTGTTAGTCAGGCAGTGCCTTTTCCCGACAACCGTGTGTTGATTATGGACATCGGCGGTGGCAGCGTGGAGTTTATTATCGCCGATCGGGAGCAGGTGTATTGGCAGCAAAGTTTTCCGGTAGGTGTGGCGGTATTATGGCGGGCATTTCACCACCACGATCCCATCATCTCCGACGAGATCAGTCAGGTTGAGAACCACCTAGAAACTGCGCTTGCCGACCTCTGGCAGGCGCTCGGGCGCTTCCCTTGCCCAACTCTCGTGGGTGCTTCCGGCACCTTCGATGTCATCGATCTGTTTTTGCTCGATCCCGCGCAAAAACCGGAACTATACGGGCATCTTCCGGTGCAGGATTTTTATCCGTTGTACGAAAAACTGACCGGAAGTACCCTCGCCGAGCGGCGCGCCATGCCCAAACTGCCCGATGAAAGGGTGGAAATGGTGGTAGTGGCTGTAGTGCTCATCCGCAAGGTGCTGCAACAAGCCGGTATCCGGGAAATTTACACCTCCGCTTATGCCATGAAAGAGGGAATGCTGGCGGAGATGTTCAAAGTTGTTGAAAATAGTTGAAAGTTGAAGGTAGTTGAAGGTTGAATGCAGGTGCAACCACCTTCAACTATATTCAACCATTTTCAACTACCTTCAACTTTCAACTATTTTAAAATTTCCCTTCCAAAAATGCCATTACATCCTTTACTGTCTGTACCGGGTTTTCTTCCTGCGGCCAATGGCCGGTGTTGCGGTAAATCCGCAGGTCGGAGCCGCGGATACGCCGGTGAAATTCATAAGCGAATTCGGGCGACAGGCGGGCATCCTCTGCGCCCCACAGAATAAGTGTGGGCGTACTGATCCGCCCGATGATATCGACAGGCGGGCGGTTTTCACTCACGGAAGAACGGTCGATAAAGGCCTGGCGATTGCCTGTTCGGAGCAAAAGTTCGAAATGTCTTTGAACCAGCGAATCCGACACAAGCGCATGATCGGCGAATACTTCTTCGAGCATGATATTTATGAAAGAGCGGGGCGTGATTTTTGTCATCACATCGTTGATGACAGGCGTACGGGCAAGCCAGATAATCCAGGGGGTATGTTTCGGCTCGAAGCCCGGAGCATCGAGCAGGATAAGTTTGTGCAATCGTGCGGGGTGATCGGCGGCATAAAACCAGGCGATTTGTGCGCCGAGGCCATTGCCGGCAAGGTGGAATTTTTTCAATTCCAATTTTGCCACCAGGCTGTCGATAAACCCGGCATACATAAAAGCGCTGTAACTCCCGCGCGGATGCGGCCCGGTGAGGCCAAATCCGGGCAAATCCACGCTGATAACCCGGTATTTGCGCGAAAGTGCCTCCGTCCAGCCTGCCCAGGTATGCAGCGAACTTTGCGCATTGTGGAGCAACAACAAGGGTTCACCTTTACCCGTGATCCGGCAATGCACATCCATGCCGTCCACGAATAAAAAACGGGATTCCGGAAAAGTATACCGTTGTACGAGTTCCTGCGGCGGAATGTCGTCGTGCCAGTTGCAATAAAGCCAGAAAAAAAGGCTGAGGAAAATCACCCAACGAATGAGGCGTGAAACCCTCAGCGGGCCGAGCCATTTCCGGGCGGTTTCCAAACGGCCGTGGTCGTCATCATCAGGCCTTTGGCGATCAGTGGGGTTTGGGTCTTGTACATTTTCATCCATAAACAGGGGGTGAAGTCAAATGAACATTGAGATTACTGTGTCCTTTGTGACCGGTTGCCGATGTTGCGTTGGACGGCTGCAATGCCCGCTGCCAGCGCAAAGCCACCCAGCGCGCCGACACCCATTTGTAAAAGCACGGCGCCGAGGGTGATCGACATACCCTCTTTTTCAAGCAACCGGATTTGTTCGCGCAATTGGTTCGCCTGCTGCGGATCGCCGGGGCCGCTGGAAAGTTGTCCCTTTAAATAATCCATTTTTATCGTTGCTTCCATTTGCAGCAATTCGGGATCGGCGAGGTGCAGGGTGTACCAAAACAGCCAAAACATCAAATTGGTTAGAAGAAATACGATAAACGGCGTACGCAGGATTTCACGAAAATCGCGCACCACGCCATGCTTCGCGCAATCTTCTTTGGCCGCCTGCCACATGAACAACAGGTAGATCGCCATGGCGGCCCAATAAAACCCGACATGGACGAACAGTTCTTTTTTGACAAAATAGAGCATTGCAAAATAAAACACAACCGCAATGCCGCCCAACAAGCCATACCTGACGCCTGGATTTTTCATTTCAAATCACTTTAACTGACTGGTAATGTTACACAAAAATCGCCCTGCCGTTCGTCCAGCAAGGCGATTGTGTGGCAAAAGTAATGAAAGTGCTTGTGCGCCGGTAAAAAATCAGCGGATATTGATTTCGGGCTGTTTCTTCATAAATGCCGCTGTAATCAGCCCGATAATAAGCCCGTAAATGCCGCCGCCAATTAATCCTTGTTTCAGGATCGTCAGCAAATCACCTGCTTTGTCGAAACCTTCGAGCGCTTTTTCAAGCGCATCAGCCGGCATTTGTTCGCCCCAGGTTTCCACAAATTGCTCTTTCAGGTTTTCCGCGTATTGCGGGTCGATAAAGTTGACCAAAATATAATTCCAAAAACTGGAGATAAACACGCCGATAAAAACTGTCAAAAGCCCGACAAGCAATGCTTTGCCGTAACCAATATAACCACCGTCGAGTTGGTCGCGCTGATAACGTATGGATATTGCAGCAAATGCAAAACCAACGGCAAACAGGCAAAGGTAAAAAACGATCATCCCGCCAATCGACATCATGTTGAAGTTGATCAGATAGATCAACAGAGAAAGTACTACATACCCGCCGGCGCAATACAGTCCGTAACGCAGCACGGTATTCCAGATAGGGGCATTGGGTGCAGATGGGTTGGGAGTGTCAAGTGAATCCATGATATTTCGTTTTAGATGAAAGACTGATTTTTGATTTTCAGCACGAAACTACGCTCCAAACCTTACCCTTTCCCTAATTGTTACGACTACTTTTTAGTTTTTAACGACAAAAATCCATTGGGCACCGTCATTTCACAGAACTTTGCCGGTAGAAATTGGTTTGTAGGGTTGCCGAACCGATCAACAGCGACTTTCAAAACTGTAAACTTTTTTCATTTCAGAATTCCAGGTTTTGCGGTTCAACGGCCTACTCTAAACGCCGTCTGCCGTCCACCGTCTATCGTCCACCGTAAATGTCTGATTCTCAAAAATTCAACTATTCCTTGTTCCGCCGGGTAATGGCGATGGTGAAGCCGTATAAACGGACGTTTTACCTCACAGCCACGCTCACGGTTGTGCTCGCGCCTTTGGCCGTATTACGCCCCAAGTTGGTGGAGGCGATGGTGGACAAGTACATTTTCACGGGCGACGTGAAAGGCATGACTATCCTTGCCTGTATCATCGTCGGGGTGTTGATTCTGGAGGTGGTGCTGCGTTATTTTTTCCTTTTCTGGGCCGACTGGCTTGGCCAGGCCACTATCCGCGACCTGCGGGTGCGGATATTCAATCACGTCACCGGGTTGAATCTCAACTACTTCGACAAAACGCCCATCGGCCAGAGCACCACCCGCACCATCAACGATATCGAGGCGATCAACACGGTGTTTTCGGAAGGCAGCATCACCATTCTGGCTGATTTGATGACCTTGAGCGCCGTGTTGTTCATCATGTTTTACACCTCCTGGAAACTGACCCTCGTCGTGCTCGTCGTGTTTCCATTGCTGATTTGGGGCAGTTACCAGTTCAAGGAGAGTGTGCGCAAAAGTTACGAAAAAGTGCGCAACCACATCGCGACGATGAATACATTTTTGCAGGAACGCATCAGCGGCATGCGCATCGTCCAGATATTTAATGCCGAAGCCCGCGAAGCCGAAAAGTTTCGTCAGATCAACCGCGAATACACCTCCGCCAACCTCAAGGCCATTTTTGCCTATGCCGTTTTTTTCCCGGTCGTGGACATTATTTCCGCGCTTTCGCTCGGCCTCATGGTGTGGTACGGTGCGCGCGGCGTGTTGTCCGAAGAGGTGACGATCGGTATGCTGGTCGCGTTTCCGCTTTACATCACGATGCTGTACCGCCCTATCCGGATGCTGGCGGATAAATTCAATACCCTGCAAATGGGCCTCATAGCCGCCGAGCGTGTGTTTAAATTGCTGGAAAACAACGACAAAGTGCAAAATTCAGGCAACCTCGCTCCGGAGCGGGTGCAGGGAAAAATCGAATTCGACAACGTGCACTTTTCCTACAACGGCGACCTGGAAGAAACGTCGATTTTAAAAGGCGTGTCATTTGAAATAAAACCCGGCGACACGCTCGCTATCGTCGGCAGCACGGGCAGCGGCAAAACGACCATCATCAGCCTGCTCAACCGCTTCTATGAAATCCAGAAAGGACAAATCCGCATCGACGGCCATGATTTGCGGGAATACGATGTGTTCGCCCTGCGCCGCCGCATTGCCGTCGTATTACAGGATGTATTCCTGTTCTCCGGTACTGTTCTGGAAAATATCACCCTGCGCGACACAAGTATCACCGAAGAACAGGTGATCGCGGCTGCTAAAATGATCGGTGCACACCATTTTATCCAAAAACTGCCCGGCGGCTATCACTACCAGGTGATGGAGCGCGGCGCAACGCTCTCGATGGGCCAGCGCCAGTTGATCTCCTTCGTCCGCGCACTCGTCTTCCATCCCGACATTCTGATCCTCGACGAAGCCACTTCTTCCATCGATCCTGAAACGGAAGGCGTGATCCAGCACGCCATCGAGACGCTCATCGCCAAACGCACAAGCATCATCATTGCCCACCGGCTCTCGACGATCCGCCACGCCACGAATATTTTAGTGCTGGAAAAAGGAGAGGTCAGGGAGTTCGGCTCGCACAACGTGCTGGTCGAACTGCAGGAAGGAAAGTACCGGGAATTGTACGAGAAGCAGTTTTTGCAGGTGAGTGAGGCGTGAATTACCTTGTGTAATTAAGAGTAATTAGGAGTAATTAAGGGTCATTATTGATAGATGTAATTACTCTTAATGACCCTTAATTACTCTTAATGACCCTTAATGACTCCTAATGACTCTAATCACTCTTTCCCCTTCTTATACACCGGCACCGTCGAACACGGCTCGCCGAACATGATGCTCAACGCCACGGGTTGCAGGCGGCGGGTGATCTCCAGGTACGCGGAGGGCGGTACGGGTTTGTCGCTGCAACCCTTGATAACGAGGCGTTTGCCTGCATATTCACTGATATTCAACGCGGATAGTTTTTTCAGGAATGCCGTTTCGATAAATTGTTCCGGTGTCGTTTGGGCAATGTCGTTGGCAAAAGGAGCCGCATAAATTGCCACAAGCATATACGCCCAAACCGGAATGATGGCGTCTGCGGAACAAAAGACAGCGAGGTTTTTTCCCTGATATTGCGACCAGTCGAGGGTCTTGAGGACTTCACGGAAGTCTTTCTCTTTCAAGATCATCCCCATGAACAGGTAATCCTTCAGATCGAAAGGAACGATTTCGCCTGCCGGGTACAGTTCTTCAAGGTCGATGGTCACCAGGCCGCTTTGTGCGACGCGGTTGACGAGCGGTTGTTCGAGTATGGCTTCCACGGATAGTGAACGATGAATGATGAACGATAAATGATGAATTATGCCGGATCAGGGGAAAACTCTTCCTCCGACGGCACTTCTCCCACCGAATTCTCCACTTCTTTAAAATCCTTGGGCTTCGGTAAATCCCCCAGACTGTTGATCCCAAGATAATCCATAAATTTTTCAGAAGTAGCGTACAAGAGCGGACGGCCGGGGCCTTCGCTCCGACCGGCGATTGTAACAAGTTCTTTTTCCAAAAGTTTCTGGAGCGCATAGTCGCAATTGACGCCCCGAATTTCTTCCAGTTCGGATTTGGTCACCGGTTGTTTATAAGCCACCAGGGCAAGCGTCTCCATGGCAGCCTGCGAAAGGCGTTTTTTGGTCGTTTGTTTGAGGTGAATGGCAACCGTGTTGTGATAAGCGCCTTTTGTGAGGAACTGCCAGCCGCCCGCTATTTCGACCAGTTCGAAGGCATAATCCTCCTGCTGAAAACGGCTCCTGATATCTGCAATCGCCGTTATGATCTCCTCCTCCTGCACTTCTGTTTGCAGGGCTTCTTCCAAAACCGACCTGATGTCGCCCGTCGATATAGCTTGCGGCGAGGCGAAAATGAGGGCTTCAATGTGCTGCTTCATGGGGCAAAGGTAAAGTGTGGCGGGAATGAAATTGTCGCTCCGGGCAAGAAGCAGACTTTTCTGAGGAAAAAATCTGCTTCTTGCCCGGAGCGACAATTTCATTTACAAATAAAAAGAGGCATTCAACGTGCCCCAACCGTCTGTACTGTAAACAAATTATTTCGCTTCCACTTTTCCTGCCCCGATCCGCTTGCCATCCGATTCGATCAGGAAATAATACAACCCGGTCTCCAGCGTATGACGCTGGATGACGAATATTTCACCGGCAAATTCCTCCCGCCGCACCTGTCGGCCCAAGGCGTCGAAGAGGCGCATGGTGGCATTGCCGGGCAAAACCGGGCCGGTAATCTCAAAAGTGATGGATTCGCCGAAGGGGTTGGGGTAAGCAGTCACGTGGTAGGGATTGCCCGGTTCCTGTTTCGTCCCGACCGTACCGACCACGAGCGTCGAGGTGTTCGTATTGACCGGCGCATTGAAATCGAAAAAAATATCCGCTTCGTTTTTGATAACCGAACCGAGCGCAACACCGGGCATTTGCGACACGCGGAGTTTGATAAACCCGTGCGAAGCCGCTTCGTTGATGTTGCTATCGGGAAGCAGGATGTTGTCAAAAACGAATCGCAACACACGCTGGTCGCGCACTTCCATTGCGAAGGGATGGCTTGCCACGAGCGGCGTCACACTCGCCAGGTCGAGCAGTGTAGAGAGCCGGTCTTCCACTACCACGCGAAATGCCGTATCCGTGCCGGTATTCTGGAAACGAATAAGGTATTCGATGTCGGTATCGGGTTGCACATGACCGGGCTCCTCCTGCCCGCTCACGAAAGCGCGTTTGTCATTGGGGTCAAATGAGCCGATGTTTTCCCGGCACTCCTGGTAAACAGCACGAGGCTGGAGCGAAGGCAAACAAAGTTGGTCGGGGTAAATGTGTGCGGCAATGCAGTGTATCTGACCCATCGGTGCATCGCAGGAAACCTTCACGGTAACGTTGAACGAGCCGGATTGACCAGGTGGCAGGTCACCAACCTGAAAGGTATAGGAGAATCCGTTTTGCGAATTCAGCGGTAAGGACGACGATTGAAAGAGATAAAATGAATCGAGCAAGACTTCTACGTAAGCGCCCGTAGCCGTTGCTGTACCTTCGTTTTTGTAACGAACAGTGTAGGTGACATCGAAACAGCGCCGCAGGATGGGAGTGGTCAGATTGACGCTCAGGTAGGGGCATTGGGCAACTACTTTCAATGGCAAATCAACGGTGGCGCTGTCGTTAGGGCCATCGAGCGTCACAGGTAAATCTGTAAAACAGGCTTCATAAAGTGCGTTCGGCGGTTGCACATTCAGCGAAAATGCACCTGAAGGTGCGGAGAGTGTGAAGTTACCGTTGTAGCCGGAGAAAGAGGTATAGTCGCCGTTGCCGGTGGCCGTGACGGCAGTAGAAGTCAGCAATTGTTCGCCCGCGTTATATGCGCAATCGCCGTCAGTATCGAGCCAGACTTTGCCAAGTATGAAGTTGCTTTGGGCGGTGGGTAGGGCGCTGCGATGGATCACATCACCATGGAAACCCGCGTACATATACTGGTCAGGAGCAATGTAAAGTGTCCATAAATATCTCCCATCCGGCAATGCTGCAATGCTCTCCCATGTGCCGCCATCGTCTTCGCTTTTATAAACCAAGTCGGTAGTAGCCACAAAAACATCACCTTCAGAATTAGAAGTAATATCTATAATTTGAAAAAATCCATGAAAAAAAGGAATCGGTTCTGGTGCATAATTCCCGTCGGGAAGAATCCGATACAAACAAAAATCGATAGAAGCCGGTGAAGCGGTACTCATAAAAGACACACCCCTTATTGTACAGTGAATCTCGCCTGCGCTAAAGAATGGCTGCCCGCTCACTTCCAGGTTTTTTGTAGTGTTTTCCGCAGCGACATAGACCATTGGAGTCGAAAAATCTGTCGTAAAGATATCTCCGTTGGGATGAAAACCAGGTTCTTCGTAAAAGTCGTCACTCCAAAATTGGAGGGGTTGCCAGGAATCGCCATTGTTAATAGATTTCCATACACTTCCGTAATACTCAAACAGGTAAAAAGCACCATGGAAATCTGTATAAAATTGAAAATTGTCGGAAGGTATTTCTGATTGTGAGCCGGCATTTATCATTTCCCAATTAATCCCATTATTCATCGAACGGTAAAATTTGTCATTATCGCCGATTGACATCATCATACCATCGGGCCTGACAGCCAAACTGGTCACATAAGTAGCCACGCTGTCCACTATTATCAAATCCGACCAGGTTTGCCCTTCATCGTTGGATTTCACGTAGATGTAGGTATCCTTCCGGCACACCAGAGCATAAAGAGTGCCCGAACCATCCTTTTTTATGTCATAAACTATCGGTGCTTGCAAAGACTCCGTCAAATCCGACCAGGTAGCACCTGAATCGTTCGTTCGCAGCAAACTGCAAGTAACATTAAACCAACTATCGTTTGCCTGAAAAAGTGCGCCAAGGTTTGAGAAGGGGGCGAATTTTGTCCACGTGACTCCATCGTCTTCCGACCAATACATCTCGTTTTCCGTATGCGCCCAGATTTTTCCTCCCTGTTCGAAAGTCATTTTTTGAATCTCCGGCTGATTCTGCTGATTGGGTACCAACTCTGCTATTTGCCAATTCAGACCACCATCCGGAGAACGTTTAAACCCTTCGGAGTCAGCAGAAAAGGCAGTTCCGGTATTAGGATTGTAATCCACAAACTTTATTGCCCCTCCACCATTTAGTACCAGTTGTGTCGTGCCGTCGATGGAGAAATGATAGGCTACATAATTCAATGCGATCAGATTATGGTCATCATTGAATATTGCCAGATCAATGAACCCTCCCTGAACAATGCCGTCCAACGGCACCTCCTGGAATGATTGTCCCTGATTGGTTGAATAATAGATTTTGTTGACCGATGTATTTTTACTTACCCACAGACGCCCTTGGGAATCAATGTCTAATCCGTCAGGATAACTCCATCCCAATTGAATAGGAGTCCAGGAGTCGGTCGTGGGCATGTAGCGAAACACGCCATCGCCGTAGTCAAGCATTAAATAAAATTCACCGCCTGGCGATACAAGTAAATCTTTATAATACAAATCCGAAGGAAGACCATCGCTGCAATCGATCCAGGAAATACCGTTGTCAGTGGAGCGGTAGACATATTTGTTTGTGACTAATAATAAAGTTTCGGCGGCATTTGAAGCAATGTTACTAATGAATTGTATGCCATTCGGCCCGTTTAAAGGTTCCCAAAAATCGTTTTGTGCAGAGGCAATAACCGGGGAAAGTAAAAGGCAAAAGATTGTAAGTATTCGGTAAAGAGGAATCATAAGCGGGAAAGTTGTTTTGGTGAACAAAAGCGGGAACATGTTTTACAGCAACATCATCTTTGGCGATACAGTAAAAGATTGCAATAAAAGTACATCAGTCCGATTCCTGCCGCACGAAGGATGAGTGAAGCATCCGTAATCAGTGACGAACGCTGCTTATGGATGAGTAAAAAAAACCGGCTGCCTCCGCATCAGCGAAAACAGCCGGTTGAAAACCTTTGAAATATAAAACTCTTTACGGTTCTGCCTTGACAGGTTTTTCTTCTTCCTGATTTTCCTGAACGATCTGCTCGTGGGTGCGGTATTCTACCCCATTGAGCATCCGGATCAGCCCATTGCGTACTTGTATAAATTCTTCCAGAACAGCGCCTTTGATGGGTTCCGGCTGGGGAAGGTTGAGCCGGAGGTGATCCACTTCGCGGCCGTTTTTCCAGAAGCGGAAGCACACGTGCGGGCCGGTCGCCAAACCCGTAGAGCCGACATAACCGATGGTTTGTCCCTGTGCCACGCGGGTGCCGGGGCGAATGCCCCTGGCGAAGCCGCTCATGTGCAGATATTGAGTTTGATAAACGCCGTCGTGGCGGATCTTGACATAATTGCCGTTGCCGCCTTTGCGCCCTGCTTCCACCACCGTGCCTTCGGCGACCGCCATGATGGGTGTGCCATGCGGCGCAGCGTAATCGGTGCCGAGGTGGGCTTTGTGGTAACCGAGAATCGGGTGTAACCGGCGCAGGTTGTAGCGGCTGCTGATGCGCGAGTACCGGAGCGGCGATTTCAGGAATGCCTTGCGTGCCGGGCGGCCGTCGTAGTCGAAGTAGTTGGTCTTTTCGCCCGGTTTTTCAAAATTAAAAGCGTAGAACTCTTTGCCTTCGCGCTCGTACACGGCGGCGATGATCTTGCCGGTACCGACCGGTTCGCCTTCCACGATATGTTGTTCATAAACGACCTTGAAACGGTCGCCTTGTTTTTGATGATAGAAGTCTACGGAAGAAGCCAGGATATCGATCATGCCGTCGGCGAGTTGATCGTTCAGGCCGTTGTCCATCAGCGCCTGCCAGAAACTCGTTTCCAACACGCCGGAGGAGGCTACCGTATCGATGACGAGATGGCGTTTCACCACTTCCACGTTGTAAGGCTCTTTCAGGTTGAACAACACATACTCATAAGGCGAAGGCTCGTAGATCATGTAGCCGGGCAACTGGCCTTCCTGGCCGGCGAGAAAATTCAATTTCCGCCCGATGCGCATGGAGTTGATGTTGAATTTCCCCTTGCATTGCTCTACGATCTGGTTCACCTGCGGGTAGGTCAGTCCCTGTTTCATCAACATTTCACCCAGAATATCGCCGGATTTGAGCGGCGTTTCCGTCAGTTGAAATTCATCGATGGCAAAACCCCAGCGCATATTTTCAGGTACTACCGGAAGTGCATCGAGGGAGGTATCTGCGTAAGCGAGCGCCGCTGTTTGACGGGTTTTGGAAAACTGGACGGTGGCGGCAAATACGGCTATACCGAGGGCAACACTGGCTGCAAGTACCGCATTTCTCCGCGTGCGCAAACGCTTTAAACGCTGCAGCCCTTGCTGCAGCCAATTACTGTCTGATTTCACGTTGTGTGTAAGATTAGCACGAGGTTCAGTGAATGGTCTTCATGGCCGGGGTAGCGGCAAAAATAGAATTGCATTTCGATTTTCTTCCAATTGTGGTATTTTTTTAATTAACACCTGTTGCCGGGTTTTATACCCAAAATGTTGATAACCCGAACGTTGTACCTGCCAATTCTTTGAAAATGAAGGCAAAATAAAATACATACGCTGACGAAAAACAGTCGAAATTCCTAAATTTGGGTTCAATCGATGCAGTTTCCCGCTTTTGGATTTAGCCCCAAATGCTCCTACCTTTCGGCAAAACATTACACGGCGGGATGTCCATCGGCCACAAAGGAATAATCTACGCCTCCAAAGGACTGGGGCTCACGCTGGTTGATCTGTTTGAAAATGCAAGTCTTCGGGCAGATATTCGCAAAGAATTCGAAGAACGCCGCGCGGGCCATGTTTACAAAGCCATACTCCCCGACGGGCCGCCGCCCGTGCCGGTGGATACAGAAAAATAATCGCCGGAGCCTGTACTAAGTTCATTTTTATGCGCCTCACTCTATTCCTGCCCCTCCTTTTTACCCTACCCGCCTCCGGGCAAATCAGCACCTTCGACACCGGCAACGAGGGCTGGGCGACCTTTGGCGACGCTACCAGCCCCACGGCTACCTGGATTGCCGTCGGTGGCAACCCGGGCGGTCATATCCGCGTAACCGACCAGTCTACCGGCGGCACCTGGCACTTCGTGGCGCCTTCAAAATTTTTGGGGAATAAGTGCGACGCTTACAACAGTTATCTGCGATACGACCAGAATACCAGCGACACGACCGATGAAGACCTGTATGGCGACCGCCCCGATGTCATCCTGTTCGGCGCCGGTTTGGTATTGGTTTTTGAAAATGATGAAAATCCCAACCTGACCTGGACACACTACGACGTGTGGTTGCACGAAACAGCAGGCTGGCGGCTCAATTCGATCACGGGCGCCGTGCCGACCGAAGCGCAGTTCCGCGCCGTGTTGTCCGGCCTCACCGGCATGCGCATCCGGGGCGAATACCGGCCTTTTGATGATGCCGGCGAACTCGACAACGTGGTATTGGAAAGCAGTTTCGGCTTTGATCTGGACGGCGACGACAGTTCGGGCGCTAAGAATGGCGACTTCCGTACCGATACGCTTTGCGTGCCATACGGTGCGATTGCGGACCTGGATGCCTCGCTTTTTTCAGGAAAAAAAATCGATTCGATCGTGGTGCGCATCCAGAATGCCGGCACTTCGGAATTTCTCGAATTGGATGCCATCCCCGGTGCACTGGATGTATCGATGCCCGATTTGAGCACAATTGTGCTGAAAAACGCAGGCGACGCGACTGCGTCGGATTTCCTGCTTGCCATTCAATTGTTGCATTTCAACGACCTCTCCCCTACCCCCACCCGCGGCCAGCGGATCATTGAATTCAGGGTATTTACTGATTGCGGGTTGATCGCCGTCCGTTATGCTTACCTGCTGCTTTTCCCGCCGCCCGATGCGGGCATGGACGGCGATACGCTCGTCTGTGCCGGCAGCCCGCCCTTCGAATTGTTTACATTGCTGAAAGGCTCGCCCCAAACGGGTGGCCAATGGTCGCCCAAACCTGCTTCGGGCACCGGCCTTTTCGATCCTTCAAAAGATGCGCCCGGCCAATATATTTACTTTTTCCCCAAAGCGGGTGAATGCCCCGGCGATACGGCGCTCGTCGCCGTACAAATCGAGCAGCCGCCACAACTCCGCCCGGATACGACCATTTGTTACGAAGACACGTTGATCCTGCAAGTGCCGGCAGGCGTGACCGAATGGCAATGGAACAACGGCAGCCGGAATGACGAATTACCGGTCACATCACCGGGTACTTACGGATTGACCGGCGAAACGCAAAACTGCACCTTCACCGACAGTGTCCACATCGAATTTTATACCTGCGAGGAATGCCCGCATTATGCGCCCAACGTCTTTTCGCCCAACGATGACGGCGTCAACGACGAGTGGCAAGTCTTTCTACCCTGCAACTGGCTGGATTTCAGGCTGGAAGTGTACGACCGCTGGGGCGCCCTCGTGTTCGCCACCGACGACCCGGAGACGGGCTGGGACGGTTTCATCCACGGTAAAAAACCTGTGCCGGGGGTGTATGTTTGGAGTATGGAATGGACGGGAGAGTTGTTTGGAGATCCGAAGGTTTTTCGGAGTGAAGGGGATGTGTCCGTGGTGCGGTGAGATTGATTTTCATGAAATAAATTTATCTTTGCAAAAAATCAGCGCATTATGAGTACTGCCGCAATCCAACAGACGCCTGCTGCAAAGCTTGCCACTTCTCAGGGGGAGAAAAAAAGGGGGCGTATCTCATGGGAGGATTTCGAGCGCAAATATCTAAGCCGGGAAGACCGCTTCAAGTACGAGTGGGTCAATGGCATAGTCGTCAAAACGCCCCGCACCATGAATCAACTACAACAATTTATCTGGCTCAATCTCAAAAATCTCCTTGAACGGCTAAAAAAAAATAATCCCGGTTTTGGAGAATTGATCCCGGAAGTGGATACCTTTTTTGGAGAGAATCACCGCCGCCCCGATATCGCCTATTTTTCGCAGGAACAGATCAACATTTTCCGGCACACCAATCAAGTGCCGCAGTTTGTCATTGAAGTAATCTCCAGTAAAGACCAATTGAATGCTGCGCATGAAAAATTAGCGGACTACCGCAACGCCAATGTCGCAGTTGTCTGGCATGTATTCCCGAAACTACACGAAGTTCATGTTTATCAGGGTAAAAAAATGACGATTTGCCTCAGCGACGACGTCTGCTCGGCGGAGCCGGTAATTCCGGGTTTTTCACTTCCTGTTGAGGAAGTCTTTAAGTAGCTGCCTGCTCGTATTTAACCTTGCACGGTCATCCCCTCGATCCCCGTCACCGTCGTATATTTGAACGACAACTTCTTGTCGGGATGCACAAATTTGAACGCCGATTGCACAGCAAGCGTTGCCTCGTGAAATCCGCAAAGGATGAGTTTGAGTTTGCCCGGATAGGTATTGATGTCGCCGATAGCATAAATGCCGGGCACGCTGGTGCTGTAATCGAGGGTGTTCACCTCCACTGCGCCTTTGTCGATGGCGAGCCCCCAGTCGGCAATAGGGCCGAGTTTTGGGGTCAGACCGAAGAGCGGCACAAAGTGGTCGGTTTCGAGCACAAATTCGCCTTCCGTATCGTGCTGAATCACCACGCCATCGAGTCGGCCATTGCCCTGCAGCCCGACGACCTGGGCGTTGGTGATGAGTTTTATTTTCCCTTTACCCGCCAGATACTGAATTTTCTCCACCGAATCGGGCGCCCCGCGAAACTCCGTGCGGCGATGGACGAGCGTCAGATCTTTCGCCACTTTGGACAGGTAAATCGCCCAGTCGAGCGCCGAGTCGCCGCCGCCAGCGATGACGACGCGGCTGTTGTGATAGAATTCGGGGTTGCGCACAAAATACTCCACGCCTTTGTCTTCAAACTGTGCGATGTTGTCGATCGGCGGTTTGCGCGGCTCGAAACTGCCAAGACCGCCTGCAACAAAAATGACCGGAGCCAGGTGTTGTATACCTCTTGTAGTCGTGACGAGCCAGCGACCATCTTCCTGTTTTTCAACCGTTTCCGCGCGGTCGCAAAAAGTGAAACCAGGGTTGAACGGAGCAATTTGTTTTAATAAATTCTGCACCAGATCGCCCGCCAGCACGCTGGGGTAACCGGGGATGTCGTAGATCGGTTTTTTCGGATAAATCTCCGTGAGTTGGCCGCCCGCCTGGGGCAAAGCGTCGATCAGGTGACAGCGGAGTTTCAACAGTCCGGCCTCGAACACTGCAAACAAACCGACCGGTCCTGCGCCGATGATCAAAATATCAGTCTCTATCTTTTTTTGATTTTCCATGAAATGTCCAAAAAATGGAAATGTTGGGGTTGATCAGGTTTTGCAAATTGAAGTCAAATTTTGAATAAACAATGCCTTCCACATTGCTTTTTGTACTAACGGAGTAGCCGATATTGCCGAAAGAAATCCGGCCTCCGAAGTGTTTGCCAACCATTTTTGCCACGAACAACCCGCCACGCAGCCCAAAATCAATTGTGTATGAGCCGTAAGGCCCGCTTTCTATTCCGTCTTCTTCTTGGTACAGGGCATACCACGCGCTTCCACCCGCCGCTTTCGCTAAAAATCCGCCAGACCAACCTTTTCCAAAATCAAAATATTGCCGAAAGTAAACCCCTAACGAGTAGCTCACGATATAGTTTTTTTGCACCACAAGCACTGATTGAGAGGCTCCGACCCTGTATTTTTCACTTGTTTGGCGGTTCCAATTTCCTTCAAAAACAAGCCCCATTTCCTTCTTTTCCCAAAAAAACTTGCCCGCCGCGACATTCAAACTAAAATTGTCGGCCTCGTAATATCTGAAATCGCCTTGCGACAGGTCAATATCTGTTTTCCCAAAACTGCCTTCTAAATGCGTCTGAAAGCCCGCTTCTGCGAGCCAGTCGCCTTTTTGGAATTGGGCTTGCAAGTGGGAAACGGCGGTTAAACAAATGAGCGTCAGGGTAGTTCTCGGTATTTTCATCGGACAGAAATTTTTGATTGTGAACAATTCGTTTTCTGTCCTCCGATACGCTATCGGATTAAAAATCGCTGTCGTTTGAAACGCATTTTAAGGTTTTGGTAACGTCGCAACGCGGCTCAAAGGTACAATACCAAAACCCGGCTTGGGTTGATGTGCGTCAGTATTTCAAGTGATATTAGGCGCCCGAGCAATCGTGTTTCTCCACTGCCTCAACATTTTCCACGTAATAACGCCCCATATTACAATGCACGGCAGGGCTTTCAACACATACGGCTGGACAATTTCGCGTCGCACACCCGGCGGGAAAATATCCGTCGGCGACAGCGATACCAAAACAAAAGCGGCCCACAACAGCACTTTTCCCCACAATTTCTTTTCAGCGGTGCACCACCACAATGCGACGCCGCACATAGCAATGACAAAGGTCGGCGATTCGGCCTTGTGGTTGAAAATCACGACCCAAATCAGCAACGAAGCGCAAGCGAGGGTGCGGGAAACGGTGGACGGTAGACGGTGGAGGGTAGAGGGTTGAGGGTTGAAGGTTGAAGGTTGAAAGTTGAAGGTGCCGCCTTCGCCAGGGCTTCGGCGGCCAAGGACGGCAAAAACAGAGAGCAGGAAAACGACCAAACCGGCGAGGGTAACGCCCGTTTTCGAAGGCGCCCAGCCGAACCAGGTCTGCAACCAGCCCTGTACCGATAAGCCGACGGATGCTTCGTGGTCGTCGCGCAGGAGTTCCCACCACCATTCGTACACCTGTCGCAATTGTGAAGGCGATACGGCCAACAGTGGAATGAGGGTTAAAAACACCGTCCACGCTGCCAGCCGGAGCGAAAATTTCCACCGGTTTGGGTACAACAGCGCCAAAACGGCTGCAAAAATCCCGAAAATTTTGATGAAAGCCGATGCCGCCACGTATCCCGCTGCCTGCCATGCTTTGCCGCGCTCGAACGCGATGAAAACCCACAACATCAGACCGGCAGTAAGGCCGTTGCTCTGGCTGTTTTGCATGGAAGTGATCAATTCGATGTAGACGAACCAGGCCATAAAAACCCGTTGATTGTCCGTCAGTACGGGCAATTTAAGGATAGCGGCGAGCAGCACGAGTGCATTCAGCAAATTCCAGACCGGAAGCCCCAGCCAATCGGGCAGCGCGGCGAACGGCGCCATAAAGAGTGCAAAAGCCGGGCTGTATTTGAATAAATCCCACTGTTCGGCAGGAAACGCAGTGTAGGGGTTGAGCCCCTGAATAAAATGTGTAAATGCGTTTTTGAAAATGACGTAGTTCTCGTACGAGGTGTAACCGCCTTCGCGACCGCCCTGGGTAAGTTTTTGCACAGAAACAGCGACGGCAGCCAACGAATATGCAGCCCAGATAAACCGCGTGTCTTTCCAAAAGTGTTTCATCGTCAATTCCTTTCTTCCACCGGCTTGTTGGTTTGCACTTCAATGACGCCTTCCATGTCTTTAAGCAGGTCGATCAGCGTTTTTTCCTCGATTTGTTTCGGATCGTAGGCTACGAGCCAGGTGTTTTCGGTGGAGATGCGGCGCACGAGGCGGAGTTTGAATTCGGTGAACTGGTTGATCCAGTTGCCCGCGTTCACGTCGGGTTTGAGTTTTACGATCACTTCTTTCATACTTCCCTCCGGTGCTGTGTTCGGGTTGACGCCGCGTTTCACCTGAATTCCATATACCTCGGCGAGGTCTTTGAGCAAACCTTCGAGTTCGAGCAAAGGCGTGGGGCGGTCGATGGAGCCGCGTACACTTTTGGCTGTTCCTTCCTGGTATGCGGTCAGTATGGCAAAAGGCGCGTCCATCACGTCGGTCTTGATCATGTCGGGGTATTGCCAGAGGTTGACTTCTTTGACTTTGGCTTTCAGTTGTTTGAGTTCCGGTTCCGTGAGCCGGAAGGAGTCTTTACCCATTTTTTCCACAAACTTTTTTCCTTCGTAGCGCACCAGGCCGTTGTTCAGCACTTCCAGCCGGAATACCGGACAAAAACCGAAACAGGCGCCGGTTTCGAGGCTGACGAGGTTGGTCATGTCGCCGCCGGATGATTTTTTCTTGCATTTTTCGGCGGACATGAGGGTAAGGGACAGGAGCAGAAGTAGTGTTGCTTTCATGGTATGTATGTTTTTGAAGGGCAATAGTAGGGATTTTGTGGAAACAAGTGGGATGTGCACAGGGTATATTCAATTACATTTGGAGTTATTCCAAAAGTCTTAGGTACTACATATCGTTTGAAATGCAACAAATTATCTTCGGTCTTCGTGCAGACTTTCCAAGTTTTTAAAACTTGACGTGCGCCATAAAGTTTTAGCCTTCAAGACGCCATAAAGTTTCGACCTTAGTTCATTGA